>Ga0307981_1000618_pt1 | contig 34739 bp, 24 predicted proteins | sample OrgLakmetagen987_FD_201849 | JGI IMG/M metagenome (GOLD analysis project Ga0307981, IMG submission 201849) | Saline water microbial communities from Organic Lake, Antarctica - #987 | ecosystem: Environmental > Aquatic > Non-marine Saline and Alkaline > Saline | place: Antarctica: Organic Lake... | reverse complement strand
GACCAAAATCGCTTCTTCTGTCCTGCCTTGCCCGCCATAGAGTGCCCCCATGATGTCCACTATCGATAGTGGACACTTAGCAAACACTCCTCCGGATCGTCAGTGCAGGCACACCGGACGCTTACGGAACGCCTGTGATCCATCCATCAGCTCTTCCAGCTCGGCCCGGCGCATCTCGGACTTTTCAAGCCGCTTTTCCAACCGTCGCAGCTCCTTTTCAGGATCAGTGGTCCTGCGCGATGATGGTTGTGTTTCCATAGCATGAACATGTTACGCTTGAGGCGCAGAACCAAGCAACACCGCAAGGAACGCATTCGTATGCTGAAGCGCTTTTCCCTGATGCCCCGCCGGGCCAATTTCACCGTAGGTGTAGAAACCCGCTGTCGGGAACGCATCGCCGATTATCGCCTCAAAGCTTTCGTATTCTTCTTTGGTGCGCGTGCCCAAAGCTGCACGGCGCCCCGCACATGAAAAGAACAGCGCGGCGTCGGGTTTGTCGTTGGTAAAGCCTTCGAAAGCACTTTCAACAGCCGTGCGGGCAGCAGCCACGATTTCATCGCGCGATGCCGTAGCCAGTTGGACTTCTTCGTCCATGCCAATGGGATTCACAAAGGTTATCGCACCGCTTTCTTCGTCAAAGGCTTGCGGCGAGGACAGCAAGAAACCTTCACGTTCCGGGCTGTGTACCGCCAGCGGAAAATGCACGGATTGCCCCTGAATATAGTCTTTATAAAGCTGGATCGCCGGCTTGCCGTCAATCTCGTGAATGGTGGAGCCAGCGGCTTTGGTGACCTTGTGGCGGTTGCCAAGCGCTGTGTACCCGGTGGACATACCGCAGGAATAAACCAGCGGGCCGGACATGATCAGCACCACAACAGAATCCGACGTGACATCGGTATTGCAAAACTGCCTTGTGCCCCTGAACCGCAACTGGTCGCCCGATGCACCGCCCACGATCGGAAAATCCTCACCCAATGCTGCGCGCAGACCGCCGACAATTTCGCTGATATCAGGGCCGATCCCTTCGGGCAGCGCCACGCAAAAGGCCGAGGCTTTTTCGGTCTTGGATTTCGCGTCTGCGACCGCGGTCGCCGTGGCCGCTCTGGGATCAGCCGTTGCTCCGTGGCCAATGCCCACAGTAAAATCGATGTCATCCGACCCAAAAAGCGTGATTACAACGCTGTCTTCCAGAAAGCCCTCTGGTCCGGCCACTTCCCCGTCCGTGGTGCATCCTGCCAGCTCAACCCCCGGTAGGGCGTTCGCAAACGCCTTGACGAGGGTGTTTATATCCACATCGATACCGACAAAGGCCAGACCCGCTTTGGGCTTCACCCCGTTCATCCCCTCTAGTGCGATCTCAAGCGCCTCTTCGACCGCTTCGACCGTATCGGACTCCTCACTCGCACCGGTTGCGACTTTTAACATGATCATACCCTCCCCTGCTGAACGTGTAGTGGCCTGTTTACGCAGGCCAATTCTTGATGTCTGGTTGTGCAAGATGCCCCGCAGGACTGAAACCCATAATCGCACCATAAAAGGAAAGTTCTTCCTCCAATGCCTGAATAATGTGCGCCTTTTGCCTGAACCCGTGCCCCTCGCCCGCAAAAAACTTCCAGGCGACGGGCATTTTGCGTGACATCAGGCTATCGATCAACACATGCGCCTGCGCGGGCGGCACAACGGGATCGTCTTCGCCTTGAAATAGAATAAGGGGGCAGTTGATTTTTTCAGCGTGAAATTGCGGCGAATAGGCTTTGAACACCTTTTGCGCTTCAGGCCAAGGACCGACAAGCAAGGCCGCATAAAACGCTTCCAGCTTGTCGGTGTCTTGGGCGATCATCTGCAAATCCGAGATGCCGTAGTAGCTGGCCCCGGCCGATAGAATATCGGTGAACGTCGCCAGCGCCAATGTGGTGTACCCCCCCGACGATCCGCCCCGCGATGCGATGCGGTAGCGGTCGACCTTGTCTTGCGATACCAAATATTCCGCCCCTGCGACGCAATCGGCCACATCCACCACACCCCAACCGCCATAGATGCGCTGCCGGTAGCTGCGGCCAAAGCCCGTGCTGCCGCGATAGTTGGTGTCCAGCACCGCAAAACCACGCGAGGTAAAGAACGCAATATCGACAGACAACGCACTTGAGGCCGAGGCACTTGGCCCGCCGTGGATCACGATAATCAAGGGGGGGTGTTCATTTTGCGGCCCTGTAAAGTCCGGGTTGGACGGCGCGTGATAAAATGCATGGCTGGTTTCGGTCCCGCCTTTGCCATCCGCCACATCAAAGGAAATCGTCTCTGGTGCCTGAAAACAAGCGCGTGCTGCCGCGCTCAGACCCGGATTAGCGCTGCGCAAAACGGTGGCCTCAAGGGTTTCCAGATCCAGCCGGACCAATTCGGACGCGCCCTGAAACGTGCCGCCAAAGAACACGGCAAAGCCTTCGCCCACCTTGAGATGGGTGATGCTGGTATAGGGCAGATCAATATCGCGGATCACCCCTGAGGTCACATCGACCTGCGCCAAAGACCACAGCCCCGCGCGCGAATAGCTGGCAAGGATTTCGGTCTCGGAAACAAATCCGTAGCTCGACAGTCCCAGCCGCCACAGCGGTGAGGTGAATTCAGCCGCTTCTTGGGTCACGCAAACCAGATCATCGCCTTCGACGCGGGCAATGTTCCACCAGCGGTCCCCCTTGATGCTGTCCCTGTCGCTCACACAAAAAAGCTGCCCTTGCGGCGACCAAAGCGGCTCCGCGATCGCCTCGTCCGAATAGCGCATGGCGTTTTGCAGCACCGGGTTCAGGTCCGGGTCAATCGCTGTGGCAGGGGCACCGCCGATGGTGCGGATATCGGTCGGGTTGCCCTGCGCATCCAGTGTCGCGACCTGCAACCGTGTACCCTCCCACGGCATTGACGGATAATCCCACGTCAGCCATGCAATCTGGCTTCCATCGGGCGACAGGCGCGGGGCGGCATAGAAATCGCCCCCCGTGGCCACGGTAATGGGGAGGGCCACGCCCTCCATATCCAGCGCCACAAGGCTTTGCTGCGCCTGTCCGTTAAGCAACACGTCGCTGCGTTCCTGCACGGCAAAGATCACACCGCGGGCAGGATCGGGGACCATATCGGCAAAATGCACAGGCTGGCGCGGAGTGATCGGCACAGGAAACTGCCCCGGCGTCTGGCGGTAGACACGCTGGTCTTTGGTTTGCGGGAAATCCGAGGTGGCAAAGTTGGTGAACCACACCGTGCCACCCTTTGCGGCCACCGCCCCGCCCCCGTAGGAATTCACCAGCGTGCGGGCGCAAAAGCCTGGCGGGGTGATGTCCTCGGGTCCGTCCGTCCCCATCCGTACAACAACCGACCGACCCTTTTCGTCAGGGCGGCTTTCGACCCACAAGATGTCATTGCCATCCAAGACAAGTTGTTCAAACTTGACCGTCCCCGCCGCAAGGTCCTCAGCGGCAATGGGGGATGTCCATGATCCGAACGGGGCTGTTGTCACGCTCATGGGTCTTAGCCCCCCGTCCATGGCCGCAGGTTGTTTTTCCCGACGATCAGTTTGGTTTGCTCCAGTGCGGTTTTTTTCAGTGCCTCAAGCACGATGGGCAGCCAGTTGCCCTTTTCAGTCGCGGTGACCCAAGGGTCTTGTGTGGTAGAGACAAGGAAGTTGATCCCTGCCCCGTTCGTCGGAGCCAGCGACAGACGCGCACCGTAAGCATCGACAAACTTTTGGCCGTAATCGCTGACTTCAAAGCTTGAGGAGGTGACGAACATCGGCTGCTTGGGCACCGTGCCACCATCGTATTTACCAATGCTGAGCGCTTGGAACATGGCAGTGTTAAAGTCATTGGCCAGTGCCACATCTGAATTCCACCCATCAGCTGTGCGGAAATTCAGCGAATAGGTGACGATGTTCTGATCCGACCCCATCTCGCGGAACACCTCTTGCGCGTCGGGGTTTGTCGCGAAGTACTCCAGCAATTCGTCATTTTCACGTGGCACGATCTCGCTGCGTATCATCGCCAGTTGTGCGGCAATCTCGGCGTCGGATTTGCCCTGCTTTTGGGCAGGCAGACGCTGGAAGGGCACGACCTTGAAACATTCATTCTCGCCCGCGATGGCCATCAGCTGCGCATAGAAGCGTTTGGAGTTGAAGATACATTTACCCAGCAACTTTCCATATCCCGACTGGTCAGGCCGGATGATCGCATGAGACAGATAGACCCCCGCAGCAGCGGCACCGGGCTTGGACCCTTCGATGCCGTAGACACCCACGGTCGGGTCAACGCCGCCGTGAAACACCACAGGTGCTGTAAAGGCGATCAGGTCACGCATCGCCCCGTTGCGATAGCAGATAGAACCCGCCGGATAGGGAATGAAACCCGCCTTGTGAGGGTCAACGGTTTGCGTATCGGCATGCGCCAGCGCCTCGTATTGGCGCGTGACATAGTCGCTCATCACCATCGCGGGCGTATGGTTTTTAGCGCCTTTCTGCGTCTCGGGCTCGGGGAATCGCGGTTTGCGCAGGATCGAGGCGAAATAGCCCCCCCACGCGCCATCCACGTGAATCGTGAACTCCATCCCTTTTTTGCGGTACTCTTCGCGCAGCTCAACGATGTCTGCTAACGGATCGACCGAGCTTTCCTCGGTTGTGCCCATGACCGCAACGACCTCCAGAATTGGGCGGCGGTTTTGGTAGCATGTCTCGATCTGGTCTCGCAGATGATCGATCATCATGCGGCCGTCCAGATCGACGTATGTGCTTTGCACGTTGTTGGCACCCAAGCCCAACAGGGCTGCACCCTTGGGCCACGAATAATGTCGCGTGCTGGGGGCCATGATAACGGGTAGTTGCGTTACATCACGAAGATAGGTCCGGTGCATATCGGCCAGCCCGATATTCTGAACCGAGTATTTGTTCAGCATGGCTTTGACGGTGTCGGCCGTGATGCCGGGTATGGTTTGCAGGCGCGGTGACATATTGATCACCTCGTCAACGCCAAGGTTCATCAAGGACCAGTTGTCCAACTCGATCAGCTTGGCGGTGCCCCCCTGTACCAACGTCACGGTAAAATCCTTGGCCGCTGCCATCGACGGCTCAAGCTTGATCGCATTGGCCAAAGACACGGGCAAATAGGTCAGATTGCGCGCCGCCCACATGCTTTCGGCATTGGCGACAGACCCGTCACAGGTGATATGGGCCCACGGCACAATCGTGCCTTCGGGCACAGTTTCGGTTTCAGGCACCTGATACCCCAACATGCGCGACAGGTCTTTGCCGACTTCGATTTCCAGCAGCGTCGTCACGGGCGAGGCCTCGGCGGCAACGTTGTTCTGGTTGTACAGCATTGCCGCAAAATAGCCGACAAAGCCCGGCATCGTGCAGTCCCAATACATATGCGACTGGTTGCGGTAGCTAGAAAGCGGGATCGACCCGTGAAGCGCATGCAGCATATGATCAAGCTGCACCTCAAGTGCTTCGATTGTCATCTTATACTCGGCAGAGGCTTTGATCTCTTCGGTGACATAGACCGGATCATGGAACTGCTCGCCATATTCGCGACGCGCCCCGGCGTTGGCAGCAACAGCCTTGCCGACCATCCGTTTCATGACCTCTTCGTTTTCGCCCATCGGGCCAATGAACCAGCCTGCCAGCGACGGAGTCCCTTTGGCATCCAGCAGATCAAGACGGTCGTTCTTCTGCTCGGCTGCGTGGAAGGCAGACAAGACGTTTGCAAAATGCGCTTTGCTGTCATGAGTGGTCATTAAATTCGGCCCTTTGGGAATAATTAGAACGGTGGAAACCAGCGCAGAAATCACGCCTCGTTATCTGAAACAGAACAAGAAAACCGTTTACATTATTGGGGGTATACTAACGTATTTATTGTATACTTGGTCAAGATAATGCCAAGAAATCCCTCGAAAATCCCATATGATAGCCAAAAATACCATCCTGGGTTGCATTAACGAGTCTGAAGTCTCTCAATGATACTGGTCGCGGTCACAGTCCCGATTGTTTTGCCGTCTTCGTGGACCGAAATCTGTGTAATATCATCGCCAAGCTGGTGAATAAGGTGCTCCACAGGCGTCTCGGCCGCGACCGAAGCGTCGTCCGCCTCTGCGACCGGCCCCATGACATCGCGCGCGGTCAGCACACCAAGAGGGTTCATATTGGCCACAAACTCGGCCACATACTCCGACGCGGGGTTCGAGAAAATCTCGCGCGGGGTGCCGCATTGCACGATGCGACCGCCCAACTTGAACGCCTCGTCCAGATCATGGCTGACGAAGATAATCGTGCGTTTCAACTCGCGTTGCAGGTCGAGCAATTCGTCTTGCAAACGGGTGCGGATCAGCGGATCAAGCGCGGAAAACGGCTCGTCCATCAGCAAGATCGGGGCTTCGGTCGCAAAGGCACGCGCAAGACCCACGCGTTGCTGCATCCCGCCGGACAGATCGCCTACCTTGCGGTCGGCCCAGTCGGAAAGGCCCACAAGTGCCAGTTGCCTGTCTGCCCGCTCAATCCGTTCGGCCTTGGGCACATCAGCCAGTTCAAGACCAAGCGCCACATTATCGCGCACGCTGCGCCAGGGTAGAAGGCCGAATTGCTGGAATACCATCGACACACATTCGCGCCGCACCCGGCGCAGATCAGTGGCAGAACAACTTGCGACATCGCATGTCCATTCGCCGGCATTGACCCGCACGGTGCCCCGCGCCAACGGGTTCAACCCATTGACCGCGCGCAACAAGGTAGATTTGCCAGACCCCGAAAGCCCCATGAGCACAAGGATCTCACCTGAAGCAACCTCTAGCGTGCAGTTGTGCACGCCAAGAACCTGTCCGGTGGCGACTTCGATCTCGGCGCGGTCCTGACCCTTGTCCATCAAAGGCAGTGCTTTTTCCGGCGCCGCACCAAACACGATTGACACATTGTCAAATTCGACGGCGTTCTTTGAAGACTTCATATCAGTGCTCATTTGCGTGTCACCCGCAGCATACGGTCCAGCATGATTGCCACCACCACGATGATCAGACCGGATTCAAAGCCTAATCCGGTATTCACCGAATTGAGCGCCCGCACCACAGGCACCCCTAACCCATCAGCCCCCACAAGCGCCGCGATAACCACCATCGACAGCGAGAGCATGATGGTTTGGTTCAGCCCCGTCATGATTTGCGGCAAAGCATAAGGCAGCTCGATTTTCCACAAGGTCTGGCTGGGTTTCGCGCCAAAGGCCTGCGCCGCCTCAAGCAATGCTTTCGGCGTCGAGGCGATGCCAAGCTGGGTCAACCGGATAGGTGCCGGCAGAACAAAGATCACCGTGGCGATCAGGCCCGGAACCATGCCAATGCCGAAAAATACAATGGCCGGAATAAGATAAACAAAGGTCGGCAAGGTCTGCATCAGATCCAGCACCGGTGCCATATAGCGATAAAGCTTGGGACGGTGCGCTGCTGCAATCCCGATGGGAACGCCCACGCCCATACACACCACACAGGCCGACAGGACCAACGTGAGGCTTTCGGTGGTTTCTTCCCAGTAATCTTGATTGAGGATAAACAAGAACCCGATCACGATCAGAAGCGGCGTTTTCCAGTTGCGCTGGATCAGCCAGGTCAGTGCTGCGAATGCCGCGATGATGAACAACGGATGCGGCGTTTGCAGGACCCATAAAATCGCGTCAATCAACCACTCCATCGCGACAGAAAGCCCGTCAAACAACCAGCCCGCGTTGACAAGCAGCCATTCAAACAGCGCTTCGGCAGCATCATCAATCGGGATCTTATTGTCGGTGAGCCAGTTCATGGATGTCTCCGCAAGAGGGGTCTTTCAAGCAAAAAAGGGCCCACCGCGTGGCAGGCCCTTTTGATCAATCGCGTTGCATTACTCGACGATGGTTTTCGCAGCCATCATCGCATCGCCACCGTCCATCGTGGTCACACCTGCCAGCCATGCATCCAGCACGGCGGGGTTGGCCTTGATCCAGGCCTTTGCGGCCACGTCAGGATCTTGGCCATCATCCAGGATCGCGCCCATGATCTCGTTTTCCATGGCCAGTGTGAATTCCAGGTTGTTCAGCAGCGTCCCAACGTTGGGGCAGTCTTCGACAAAGCCTGCGCGGGTGTTGGTGTAGACCGATGCGCCGCCCAGATCCGGGCCAAAGAAATCATCCCCGCCCTCAAGGTAGGTCAGTTCGAAATTGGCATTCATCGGGTGCGGCTCCCAGCCCAGAAAGACAACCGGCTCGTTCTTCCCCGTGGCGCGCTTGACCTGCGCCAGCATGCCTTGTTCGGAAGATTCCTTGACCTTGAATTCCTTGAGGTCAAAGGCGTTCGTGTCGATCATCGACTGGATCAGGCGGTTGCCGTCATTTCCCGGCTCGATGCCATAAATCGTCCCTTCAAGTGCATCGGCATTCGCAGCGATATCGGCAAACGTCATGATACCCATATCTGCGGCGGCCTTGTTGACGGCCAGCGTGTATTTCGCGCCTGTCAGGTTGGCACGCAAACTATCGACGGTGCCGTCCGCGCGGTAAGGCGCGATGTCAGCCTCCATCGTGGGCATCCAGTTGCCCAGAAAGACGTCAACATCACCGGCAGCCATCGCAGTATAGGTCACCGGAACGGATAGGATTTTAATGTCCGTTTCATAGCCTAAAGCTTCCAGAACGACAGTTGTGGCGGCGGTTGTTGCGGTAATGTCTGTCCAGCCTACATCGGAAAATGTGATTTCTTCACATCCTGCAGCGGCAAGGCTGGTGGCAAAGCTAAGCGAAAGAGCTGTGGTCGTGGCGAGAATTTTCATATCTGGCGGCGTCCCTGAATTGTTATAATTGATGGCGCATTAGAGCGCCAAGAGGTCATGTATTGCAACCCGTTTGTTGGGGAGTATTCCGGTGCTGTCAGCTGCCGGGTGCAGCGCTTTGATCGCAAAAGACCAAGTGACCATTTTTGCGGCCAGCACGCTTACATGAAAATATGTTTGAAAAATCTAAAAAACGAATAGCGTTTGTCATTCGCAAACGCATCGAAACCAACGGGCCCTAACGAGCCGGCTTCGTCTTGTAAAATCCGTCCGGGCAGCGTGACTGCCCGGACGGTTATCGCGTTACGCCAACAGGTCGTATCTGTCTGCGTTCATCACCTTGGTCCAGGCTGTCACGAAATCACGCACGAATTTCTCTGCGTTATCGTCTTGGGCATAGACCTCGGCGTAGGCGCGCAGGATCGAGTTCGAGCCGAACACCAAATCGGCGCTGGTCGCTGTCCATTTCACGTCACCCGACTTGCGATCACGCAACTCGTACTGGCCATCTTCCTTGGTGGGATGCCAGCTATACGCCATGTCGGTCAGATTGACGAAAAAGTCTGTCGACAACGTGCCTTCGCGGTCCGTGAACACGCCATGCTTTGAGCCACCGTAGTTGGTGCCAAGAACCCGCATGCCGCCGACAAGCACGGTCATTTCCGGACCTGTCAGACCTAGAAGTTGGGCCCGGTCAAGCAACAGCTCTTCAGGGCGAACGGCGTAGGTTTCTTTCTGCCAGTTGCGAAAGCCGTCAGCCAAAGGCTCCAGATCGCTAAAGCTGTCGCCATCCGTCTGCTCTTCGGTCGCATCGCCGCGGCCCTTGGTAAAGGGAACCTCGACACTATGACCGCTGGCTTTGATCGCCTGCTCAAGTGCGACATTGCCGGCCAGAACAATCACGTCAGCAAGGGACGCGCCGGATGCTTCTGCGATCGGGCCAAGAACGCCAAGAACCTTTTCAAGACGGTCAGGCTCGTTGCCTTCCCAGTCTTTTTGTGGTGCCAGACGGATGCGCGCACCATTGGCACCACCGCGCTTGTCAGAGCCGCGGAATGTCCGCGCACTGTCCCATGCGGTGTTCAGCATCTCGGTTGCGCTCAGCCCACTCTCGGCGATCTTGGCTTTGACGGCCTCTACGTCGTAGTCTGTGTTGCCCGCAGAGACAGGATCTTGCCAGAGCAAATCTTCCGCTGGTACGTCAGGGCCGATATAGTTGACCTTCGGGCCCATATCACGGTGCGTCAGCTTGAACCACGCGCGCGAGAACGTCTCGGCCAGATAGGCCGGGTCCTTGTAAAAGCGATCGCAGATTTCGCGATAGATCGGGTCAACCTTCATGGCCATATCGGCATCTGTCATGATCGGGTTGTGCTTGACCGACGGATCGCTCGCGTCTGGTACTTTCAACTCGTCAGGCAGGTTTACCGGCTCCCACTGGAACGCACCTGCACGGGATCTGGTGACTTCCCACTCGTGGTTCAGCAACAGTTCAAGATAGCCATTGTCCCATTGCGTCGGGTTTGTTGTCCATGCCCCTTCAAGGCCCGATGTGTGGGCGGTGTTGGCCTTGCCATCGAATTTTGGATTGCTCCAACCAAATCCGGCTGCTTCGACGGACGCACCTTCAGGTGCTGCGCCGATATCAGCCGCCATACCGTGACACTTGCCAACGGTGTGGCCGCCAACGGTCAACGCTGCGGTTTCAACATCATCCATCGCCATCCGCAAGAATGTCATGCGCACGTATTTTGCCGTCTCTGCCGGATCAGGTGTGCCGTTCACGCCTTCGGGATTCACATAGATCAGACCCATGTGCGAGGCGGCCAACGGGTTATACATGCTGTTGGCATCGTCGATGTCAGTGACACGCTCGTTGGTCTCGGCCAGCAGCACACTGTCGTTGCCCCAATTGATATCGTTCTCCGGGCCCCAGATGTCCTCGCGGCCAAAGCCAAAGCCAAAGGTTTCCAGACCCATGGAATCGTATGCAACGGTGCCGGACAGAATAATCAGATCAGCCCAGGACAAGGCGTTGCCGTATTTCTTTTTGACAGGCCACAGCAAGCGCCGCGCCTTGTCTAGGCTGGCGTTGTCAGGCCAGGAGTTCAGCGGCGCAAAGCGGATGTTGCCAGTGCCTGCCCCGCCGCGGCCATCGCCCAAGCGGTAAGAACCGGCAGCGTGCCATGCAAGACGGATAAAGAAACCGCCATAATGACCCCAATCTGCGGGCCACCAGTCTTGGCTGTCGGTCATCAAAGCGTGGACATCGGCCTTAACAGCTTCGAAATCCAGACCTTTTACTGCTTCGCGGTGATCATACTCCGCATCCATCGGGTTAGAACGCGCATCGTGCTGGTGCAAAATGTCTACGTTCAGCGTGCGTGGCCACCACGACGTAACGGGACGTTCTACGGTCGTGTTGCCGCCGTGCATGACCGGGCAACCGCCTGTCGGGTTCACATTGTTTCCGTCCATGGGGATCCTCCAAGATATAGTGAATGTCGCGCCGACGACACTGCGCCAACGTTTTCGAACGCTTTATATGCCTTCGCGGAGCATAAAATCAAATTGAATAATCTTACCGCCGTGATAAGCTGTCCTTATGAAAGATATCACTCTCAAACAGTTACGTTATTTTGACGCCTTGGCCCGCTATCAGCATTTCGGCCATGCCGCTGAGGCATGTTCAATCTCGCAGCCAGCGCTTTCCTTGCAGATCAAAGAGCTTGAACGCATGTTCGGAGCCACGTTGGTTGAACGCAGTGCGCCCAAGATCAGACTGACCACGCGAGGCGAAGACTTTATCGCCAAGGGCCGCCAGATCCTGCTGGCGGTAGAAGAACTGGACGATCTCATGAGGGCCTCCAAAGGGCCATTGGCGGGTCGGTTGCGATTGGGTATTATTCCGACCGTCGCCCCCTATCTTTTGCCCGAAATCATGGTGGCCTTGTCTGCGCAGTTTGGGCAACTGGAACTTGAAGTGCGCGAATCCATGACGAAATCGTTGATCGAGGATTTGTCCGAAGGTCTTCTGGATCTCGCGGTTGTCGCCCTTCCGATCTCTGAACCGAACCTGCGCGAGGTCGCTTTGTTCGACGAAGAATTCGCAATTGTCCGCCCAGAGAGGGATGCAGACAAGCCCATTCCCAGCCCCAAACTGCTTAGGACGATGCGCCTGCTACTGCTAGAGGAAGGACATTGCTTTCGTGATCAAGCGCTTTCGGTATGCCAGATGTCCGATGCACAGCCGCGCCAGTTGATGGAAGGCAGTTCGCTATCGACACTGGTTCAGATGGTCGGCGCGGGGATGGGCGTTACCCTCATTCCAGAGATTGCCATCAATCTGGAGGCGCGATCCACGGACGTGTCTATCGTCAAGTTCCCCAAGCCCGCACCCACCCGCACAATCGGGATGGTTTGGCGCAAAACCAATCCTCTTTCCGATCAATTCCTCCAGATCGGAGAGATCGTGCGCAGCGTAGGCGAGAAAAAGCGCGATGTGACGAGGGTGGCCTCGGGCGTGCATCCAACCGCCGAAGATAACAGCACAGGTTTGCCAGTGATGACAGGGTCCATTCCGAAATGATCACGCACCGCTGTCGCAGGGGCAAGCGAAGCCCAAAAGTAAGCCGCTCTCTCGCGTGTGGGGATAATAATCGATATTCTTACTTAGAAAAATGCTCCAAGGTTTTGGGTATGTCCCCAGCCGCATAGAAAGAACCTACATCTTTGATTCAGGATCCTATGTCGCGACAAGAGACCGGGCAATCAGCTCCTTCATGATCTCGTTGCTGCCGCCATAAATCTTTTGCACACGGGCATCTGCGTAAAGCTGGGCGATGGGATAATCGCTCATATAGCCATAACCGCCATGCAGTTGGAGGCATTCATCAACGACATCGCATTGCATCTGCGTGACCCACCACTTTGCCATCGATGCCGTAGACGCATCCAGCGTCCCGGCCATAAAACGGTCAATACAGTTATCGACGAAAACCCGTGCCACATGCGCAATCGTTTTCGCCTCGGCCAGTTTGAAACGGGTATTTTGCATCTCAAGCAAGGATTTACCAAATACCTGTCTGTTGGCCGTATAGTCGATCGTGACCGCCAAAGCGGTTTCCATCGCAGCAATACCACCGACAGCGATGATCAGACGTTCACGCGGAAGGGCTGTCATCAATTGCTTAAAGCCCTGCCCTTCTGCGCCGCCCAGCAAATTTTCAGGACCGACGCGGACATTGTCAAAGAACAGTTCGGACGTGTCCTGACTTTTCAGTCCTATCTTGTCGAGGTTGCGGCCCCGCCCAAAGCCCTTCTGGTTTTCGGTCTCGACCACGACAAGCGAGATGCCTTTGCCACCTTGGGACGGGTCCGTTTTGCATACGACAATCACCAGATCGGCAAGTTGGCCATTTGAAATAAAGGTCTTGGAGCCGTTGATGACATATTCGTTTTCTTCCAGCGTCGCGGTCGTCTTGATCGATTGCAAGTCAGAGCCCGTGCCCGGTTCGGTCATTGCAATCGCACAGACCAACTCGCCCGATGCCATGCCCGGCAACCAGCGTTTTTTCTGCTCTTCGGTGCCGTAGTCCAAAAAGTAATGAGCACAGATCTGGCTGTGCACCGAGTTCCCAAAACCCGACGACCCTGACGCCCCTTTGCCGCGGTGTTGTTCGGTCAGGATGACGCATTCATGACGAAAATCGCCACCAGCCAAGCCATATTCTTCGGGGATCGAGGCACATAGAATGCCTGCATCCCCCGCCTTGTTCCAAAACGCGCGGTCCACATGGCCCTGCGCTCGCCAGCGATCCTCATGAGGAAACATTTCTGCGCGGTAAAATTTGTTGATCTCATCGGCAAGCATGCGCAATTCATCGGTCATCCAAGTCGCTTCATAGCTCATGTCGTTTCCCCTTCTTGCGTTGCGGACGCGCGGATTTCAGCCAGAATTTCGGCGGTGTGTTCCCCGCGGGCGGGTGGTCTGCGCGGCACAGGGGTTTGATTGTCAAATCGTGGTGCGGCTGCGGCCTGCAGCGGGCCGTCAGCACTCCAGATGCCACGCGCTTTGCTTACCTCGTGGCCCAGCGCCTCGTCTGGGCTTAGCACGGGTGCGACGCAGGCATCCGTGCCCGCAAAAACCTTTGCCCAATGATCGCGGGACCGTGTTGCAAACAAATCCACCAGCCGTTGCATCGCCTTTGGCCAGCTTGCGGGATCAAACTGGTGGATGAAGTCGGCATCCTCTTCCAAACCGAGATGCGTCAGAAAAACGGTGTAGAACTTCGATTCCAGACATTGCACGCTGATAAACCGGCCATCTGCGCAGGCATATGTCCGGCTCCAGTGTGGGCCGTCCAAAAGGCTGGCACCCCGGTCCGAGTTTTGCGGCCCACTTTGCCTCAGCGTCATCAGCAAGTTCATCATATGGGCAGACCCGTCAACGATTGCCGCATCAACCACCGTGCCGTTGCCAGTCTGGCGCGCGTTCAAAATACCTGCCAGCATGCCCACAGTAAGATAGAGGGCCCCGCCCCCGATATCCCCTACCAAGGTAGGTGGCGCAACAGGTGGTTGCCCTGGCAATGACGCATACCAAAGCGCGCCGGACAGACCGATATAATTCATGTCATGACCCGCCATGCTGGCCATCGGTCCGGTCTGGCCCCATCCCGTCATCCGGCCATAGACCAGCGCCGGGTTGATCGCGTGGCAAACCTCAGGTCCAAGCCCCAGCTTTTCCATCACACCCGGACGGAACCCCTCGATCAGGCCATCCGCCGTGCGCAGCAACGCCTTCAGCGTCGCCACGTCCTGCGGGTCTTTGAGGTCCAGCGCGATAGAGCGTTTTCCACGGTCGATAACAGGTGCTGCGGGCATACCCGGCGTGGGGTTGCCGCCCTTGCGGTGGACGACCACCACATCCGCGCCCAGATCGGCCAGATGCATGGCAGAAAAAGGCCCAGGACCGATCCCCTCGATCTCTATGATGCGGATGCCAATCAACATCTGTTTTTCCTCTTCCCTCACAACTGCGGCAATCGCCGCCGACCTGCCATCCACTCTAGTATTGTTTTTCCACCCTGGAACAGCCCGGCCTTACCCCTTGTGCCGACCTGTCCTGATTTTGCATCTATGCCAAGGTGATCACACGCGTGCCCCTTAGAAAAGCGCCTCAAGCAACGGATTGGGGAATTTGCGCCTGATGGTAACAGCCTGAAAACTCTCGGACAGCCCCACGTCATAGTCCGCTTCCTTGAGCAGGCCCGTTTCCAGTTCGTTTTTGACCACAATCGGCGGCAACAAGGCCAGCCCGATGTCTTCGCGCGCCAACAGGCGCATCATCGCCATGTCGTCGACTTCTGCCGCAAGGACGGGCCGGATATCCAGACGTTCGCACAGCGTATCAAATCCGGCCCTGATGGGGCTGTCAGTGGTGGGAACAATGATGGGATTTTTTCCCAACAGATCCTTCAGGCTTTGTCCCGCGTTGATCCGTGCAGCAGTACCGATGATGCTGACGGGCTGTTGGGACACCGGATGCACCATGAACGATGTCAGCGCATCCGACGCCGGGCTTCGGTTGGTTAGCACGACATCCAGCCTGAGCGCTTCCAACCCCAAAAGCAGCTCCATCGAGGTGCCCGAGCGCAGAATCAGCTCGACCTCGGGTTTGCCGAGAAGCGGGCGCAGGAATTCGATCTGGAAGTTGCGCGAGAGTGTGGCCAGCGCGCCGACCCGCAAGACCTGACGCGGGCTGGCTGTGCGTTGAAGCGTTGCCAGCAACTCCTGACCCGCGCCAAAAATCGTATCGGCATAATCAACCGCGATCCGCCCTGCTTCGGTCAGATGCAACTGTCTTCCCCGACGTTCAAACACGGGTTGGCCCAACCGATCCTCCAGCTTTCGGATCTGTACGGATACGGCAGATTGCGACAGGTTAAGCCGCGCTGCTGTGCGTGTCAGGTTCCCGTCGCGGGCGACCTCCCAGAAATATCGCAGGTGATTATAATTCATGTCATTCGTTTTAAGTGAACGATGCGTTGCGAACAATGAATTTTATTCTCAACATGACTTTACCTATCAGAGCGCGACACCTTTTGCCGCTAACGGAGCCTGATATGCTGACCTACCTGTTGCCTCTTCTTGCCGCTGCCGCCCTTCTGGGCATGGCTGCTTTTCTGCATCTCAATCGCACAGTGCCAACGCGCAGCGCTGCACGCCTGAGCGAGGTGGCAGCAGTTGGGGCGCTCTTGGTCGCGGCTGTCTCCCTTGCTGTGCTGATCACCCAAGGTGCCGGAAACAGCCCGCTGATCGGGATCTTTGGCGTAGGTCTGTCTGCACGCATTGATGTTATCAGCATGACGATGCTGCTGTTGGTGACGTTCATTGGCTGGGTGGTGGTGCGTTATGCCCGAACATATCTGGATGGCGAACCGCGGCAGACGGATTTCACGATCTGGCTGCTTGCAACCTTGGCCGCCGTGGTCTTGTTGGTCCAATCGGGAAATGTGGTCCAGTTTGTGGGTGCCTGGATCGCGACCAGTCTGGCCCTGCACAAGTTGCTGTTGTTCTATCCGGGCCGCATCGCAGCACAGCGCGCAGCGTATAAAAAGTTCGTCACGGCGCGGATTGGCGATGTTGCCCTTGTCTCAGCCAGCATTCTGCTGATCACCGCTTACGGGACAACGCAAATCTCGGAAATACTCAGCGCAGCAAGGCTGGGTGAAGGCGGAGGGTTGGCGATCAGTGCTGCGGCCCTGCTTGCACTTGCCGCCCTGCTGAAGTCTGCGCAATTTCCCACCCATGGCTGGCTCACCGAGGTGATGGAGGCCCCCACTCCCGTCTCGGCCCTGTTGCATGCTGGCGTCGTCAACGGCGGAGGCTTTCTTTTGATCCGGTTTGCGGATGTCATGCTCATGTCGCCCCTCGTTCTTGCGGTATTGGTGGCAACGGGTGGTTTCACAGCGCTTTTTGGCGGCGTCGTCATGCTGACCCAACCCACAGTTAAAGTCTCGCTGGCGTGGTCAACCGTGTCGCAGATGGGGTTTATGATCTTGCAATGCGGGTTGGCGCTGTTTCCGCTCGCGCTGCTGCACATCGTGGCGCACTCGCTTTACAAGGCACATTCGTTTTTGGCGGCGGGTGGCGCTGTGGAACGGATCACGGCAATTCGCAGGCCCGGCCCTATTGCGGTTCCCGATCTGGGTGCCGTCACACGCGCCTTTGGACTGGCCATCGCGATCTACGGGATCATCTATGTCGGCTCGGGGGCACTGATCGGTTTCGGTACCAAGTCGCCACAGGCCGTCGCCTTGGGTGCCATTTTGATCTTCGGTGTGGCGTATCTGTTGGCCCAGGGGCTGGCGGATGCAGCACCGCGTAGCCTGACCCGGCGCACAGCAGTGATGTCCGTTGGAGCGACCATTGCCTATCTGGCGCTGCAACGCGGATCGGAATGGCTGACGGCTGGCAGCTTGCCCCCGGCCCCAGCCGCAGGTCCGCTAGAATGGGCGCTGATCTTGCTGTCGCTCTTCAGCTTTGGCGCGGTGGCGCTGGCGCAATCGACTCTGCCGCTGTGGTCGCATCACCCCGCGGCACAGGGCCTGCGCATTCATCTGTCAAACGGGCTTTATATCAACGCCATCGAGGATCGCCTGCTCAGAGGCTGGTCCAGAAGAACCACCCCCACAGGAGAGATATCATGAAGTCGGGAACACATGCCGGATTTTCAGGGCCACATCTTGAAATCATCGCGGCCTCCGAGGCGTCAAGCCGTACCATCCCGCCGCTTTGGCCTTTGTCCTCCTCCGTTGCGGTGAACCCGTTTCTGGGCCAGACCGACAAGACCCTTGCCGAAGTGTCAGGCCTTTTGGGGCGGATTGCAGGCGTCAATGCGACGATGCCCAACGCGTGGTACAACGACCGCATCGCAGACGGCACGATCACAGATGAGGATCTGGCGGCAGCGCTGGCCAAGGCACCTTCGGGCGCACCTGCCAGCCTTGCCGCGCTCAAGGCTGCTGCCACCGCATCTGATGAACCTGTGCATGCACTTCCTACAATCGCCCAGTTGGCGCAAGGCGTCTCGGGCATCGACTGGCCAGGGTTGATCGAGGACCGGATCGGCGCTTGGGCATCTGGATATTTCGACGCGGGCCAGGCGCTGTGGCAGGTCACACCCGGACGCGACGCCTTTGAAAGCTGGACGGTCTTTGCCAGCCGGGATTTGACACCTGAAATCGCAGGTCTCAAAGGGTTTGCGGGTTTTGTGGCAGACTTGCCGGGGCGCGCAAGAACTTCGCTTGCGCTGGCCTGTGATACGCTTGGGCTTACGCCTGACGCCTCGGCCACCTATTTCCACCAACTGCTGTTGGGCATGGGCGGGTGGTCTCAGACCGCGCGGTATCGCCTTTGGCAGGCCGAGCTTGAGGGGCGAACCGACCCAATTACCACTGACCTGCTGACAATCCGTTTGATCTGGGAACATGCACTTGTGCTTCAATACGGAGCCCAGATCGCGGATGCCTGGGCTGACATCCGCACCGCTCATGCAGCGCCCCCAGTGCCGACCCCTGCGCAAATCGCTGCTGGCGTGCTGCAAACCGCGGCAGAGCGCGCGGGCCAGCGCAATCTTGCGGCAACTCTCGCCTCGCAAGGTCAGACACAGGCGACGGGTCGCCCTGGATTGCAGGCCGCGTTTTGCATCGACGTGCGCTCCGAAGTCTTCCGGCGCGCGCTGGAAAGCCTTGATCCATCCATCCAAACCCTGGGGTTTGCAGGGTTCTTCGGTCTGACACCGTCCCACCGCGACTTTGCATCAGACGTCGAAGAAGCGCGGCTTCCGGTGCTCTTGTCGCCCGGCTTGACCAGCACGACGACGCAAAAAGGGACCGGAAATGCCGATAGGTCCGCCCGCCTGATGGCACGGGCGGTCCGCGCCTGGGGCCGGTTCAAACTGGCCGCTGTGTCGTCTTTCGCCTTTGTCGAAGCCACTGGGCCGCTTTATGCAGCCAAGTTGGCACGCGACGCGCTGAGCCTGCCGCACGACGCCCAAAAAGCGGCACCTCAGCCCCGGTTCAGCGATGATTTCGCGCTACCCGACCGGATCGCTGCGGCAGCGAAAATCCTGCGGGCAATGTCATTGACCGACCGTTTTGCGCCATTGGTCCTCCTGGTGGGTCACGGGGCCAGCGTTGTGAACAATCCCCATGAGAGTGCCCTGCATTGTGGTGCTTGCGGCGGTTACAAAGGCGATGTGAATGCGCGGTTGCTGGCCGCGATGCTAAACGATCCCGACGTGCGTGCTGGTTTGGCACAGGATGGCATAGATGTTCCGGCAGATACCGTCTTTTTGGCCGGACTGCATGATACGACGACGGATGCTGTGACGTTGTTTGACGGCGATACTGGCCAATCCGGCCACGCTGCCACCTTACGCAAGACTAAGGACTGGCTGGCGGCAGCAGGCAAGATCACCCGGACAGAGCGTGCCTTGCGGTTGCCCCGCGCAGAAGGGGCCGCAACGCTCAAGCAGCGCAGCACAGACTGGGCTGAAACCCGTCCCGAATGGGCACTGGCTGGATGCAACGCCCTGATTGCGGCACCGCGCAGCAGAACCCGGGGCAAGGGGTTGGCCGGGCGTGCCTTTCTGCACGACTACGACTGGACCAAAGATGACGGGTTTGGTGTGTTGGAACTTATCCTGACCGCGCCCGTCGTCGTCGCAAGCTGGATCAGCCTGCAATATTACGGGTCTGTCGTTGCGCCAGATGTTTTCGGCGCCGGCAACAAATTGTTGCACAATGTCTCTGGTGGCATTGGCGTTCTGGAAGGCAACGGCGGCAATCTGCGCACGGGACTGCCCTGGCAATCGGTGCACGACGGCGAACGGTTCGCCCATGATCCGCTGCGCCTCTCGGTCTGCGTCGAAGCACCTGCCAAGGCGGTTTCCGACGTGCTTGCCCGCCACCCGCAGGTCAAGGCGCTGTTCGACAACAACTGGCTGCATCTGCTTTTATTGGATGAAGACGGCCAGATGGCGCACAGATACATTGGCGATCTGACGTGGGAGGCCATCAAGGTTCCCTCGGACACCGCGCTAGAGGCAGCAGCATAAGACACGCCAACAAAGGCAAGCAGATTGGACATGCTTGCCTTTGGAGGTCTGATGTAGGAGTTTGCAGGCTCAACCAAAGGAGACTGCGACATGATGATTTACGGGATCAGCACCTGTGCGGTTTGCCAAAAGGCCCGCAAGGCATTGGAAGCCGAACGCAAGGACGTTATCTTTCGCGATGTTCGGGCCAACCCTTTGGACGAGGCTGAACTGGCTGAATTGATTGCCGAATTTGGGGATCGTTTGGTGGACCGGACAACCAATGACTACCGCGCGCTTAGCACGTGGCTGAAAAACTCTGAAGCCGAGGCGCAAATATCGTCACAACCCAAGTTGATGGCCCGCCCTGTGATCCGCGATCACGACCGGTTCTATCTGGGCTGGGACGATGCTGTTCAAAAAGCGCTGCTTGAAAGCTGACTTGGTTAGGCCAAAGCGCCCCCCCCATCACACACAGGCCATTGTTTTTTTGCGGGAATAAAGGCCGCGCCCCTTGCTCAACTGGCCTGATCAGGCTTAGCTTTAGGAAAGATCAGAAGGAGCGGAAAGGTGCCTCCCCCCCAAATAAAATCCGCCCCACACGGCATGATCCAAGTTGTGAGCCCTGATCTGATGACCATGCTATACTATCCACCCGAGGCTGCCAATTTCCGGAATGCGCCAGGTTTGCGGGCCAAGGGGCCGACCCCTTGGCTGTGGATGCAAGCGCATGACTGATCCTGATCGCAATGCCGCCATCTGGTACAAAGACGACGGTTATCGCCCCGATAAAAACGGCATCAACGGGCGGCGCGTGGCGGGTGCATCCTTTCTCAAGGGGTTCTTTTCCCACGCCGATGTCTCAGAGTTCGTGTCTCTGACCACTGGCAGCCAAAGCGCCGACAGCTTTGCTGATCTGTTGAAAGAACACGGGCGCGACCTGCCGGCGCGTGCCGCCTTCGAAGAGAAACCCCAGCAGATGAACACCGTCGGAACGGTCTATTTTCCGGCCCCAACTATGCGGATCTGTTGTGGAAGCGGCAGGCGTTCGGGATGGACGCCTATTCGATTTGCGGCATTACCCACACCACGGCCACCCAAGCGGTGATGCGGGGCATGCATGATCTGCGGGCCGGACCGCAAGCCGAGTGGGACGCGGTGATCTGCACCTCGAAGTCGGTACATGCCGCCACGTTGCGCAATATCGAACTTGCAGACGAGGCCCTGAAGGCACGCTTTGGCAGCCTGCCCCCACGGCCACAAATGCCCGTGATCCCGCTGGGCATAAATTGCGATGATTTCGCCCATGATCCGGTGGCGGCACACGATCTGCGCACCCGTTTGGGCTGGACCGAAGACGACATCGCCGTGGTAACCTTGTCGCGGCTGTTGCCCTACGGCAAATTTGATCCCGGCCCGTTGTTTGTGGCCCTGCAAAGGGCGCAAACGGCGCTTGGCACCACCAAACGTTTGCATTTCATCGCCTGCGGTATTTTCTCGGATGACTATTCGCGCAACGTGTTCAGCGAATGCGCCGCCCTGTTGATGCCGGATGTGTCCTATTTACATATGGACGGTGCCGATGCGACCGCACGCAAAGAGGTCTTGTCGGGCGGCGATATTTTCACCTTTCCCATCGACAATATCCAAGAAACCTTTGGCCTTGCCCCGATCGAGGCGATGGCAGCCGGACTGCCGGTTGTTGTGTCGGACTGGGACGGCATGCGCGATACGGTGACACCAGACGTCGGCTTTCGCATCCCGACCCGCACGGTACAGCCCAACGCGAGCCGCCCCGAGGGCATGGGGTATCTGAGCGGCAGCCTGTCATATCAGCAGTATAGCGCGCGCCTGTCTTCGCTCACGTCGATTGATGTGGGGCAAATGGCGGATGCGTTTGCCGAACTTGCGCGCAACACAGACCTGCGCCAGCGCATGGGGCGTGCCGCACAACAGCACGCCAGAACGGTGTATGACTGGGCCAATATCATCCCTGTCATGCAGGATTTATGGGGCGAGTTGGCCCAGGTCAGACGGGCCAGCAAGACCGTGCAGTCGCGCGCCAATCCAGTTGGCCCGCTTCCGTTCGATCTGTTTGCCAGCTACGCAAGCGAAGCGCATATGACCCATTCAGAGCCCTTCATCGCCACCGGCACCGTGCAGCAGTTGCGCGAAATCTATAAAGCCCGCCGCATCGGCAAGATCGGCAATCCCTTTGAAATGCAAACGACGCTGGAGCGGGTCATGTCAGCCCTGATCGGGGAGCCGGCCAAGGATATCGCCACGCTTGCAAAAGAGCTGAAATGGAACCCGCTGACGATCGAGCGCAGTGTGCTGTTTCTTCTCAAGTACGGATTGATCACACCCAAAGACTAACCCTGCCTTTGGCCTCTATCTCTTGCAGTTTTGGGCGGTTCCCATGGGATTTGCGACGTAAACAACCGACTTTTCTTTGGAACCAACTGCCCCCATAAGGCGTCAAACCCCACAAGGCCGGTCATCCGGGCCTTTAGCCTTGGGCTATCCGATGTTCAACAAAGAGAGTCCTCATGCCAGACGTTACCAATTCCGCCGCCCCAAGCCCCCGACCATTTCAGACCTTTGCAGCGTTTTTGATCCTCTCCCTTTTCGCCTTGATGCCCATGACAGCAAACGCGCAATCTTTTTTGCCCGGCGCAGATGCACCGGCTTCGCAAGAACAGGCGTCTGAAACATCGACCGCTTCGGATCAAACACCCTTGGCCACCCTTCTGGAAGTGTTGAAGGATGATACCGCGCGCGCGGCCTTGATCGCTGATCTGGAAAAAACCGTGACGCCCGAAGCCTCTGCCGATGGCATCATGCCAATCGAACAGGTGGCACAGGCCGCCACGGAAGACGGAATTTCAATCGGGCGTCAAATTGCAGAGATCACGCAGACGGTTGGTCAGGATGCCGTTGAAACAGTGTCGGCGTTCTGGACAGCCCTCAAGGGCGGCGGGGGCGTATTCTCTGGGCTAAGCGGTGCTGAACTCTCGGTACTTTTGGAAGCCATCCCCGGGATTCTGGCAGTCATCGCCATCACAGTCGCGCTTTTTGTGGTGCTGCGCAGACTGGCCCGTCAGCTTTATCAACGGATGGGGCGCAAATCGCAGAGGGTTGGCGTTTTGGGGTCTATCGGCCTGTTCTTGGGGTCAAACCTGCTGGATGCACTGATCGTGATCATCGCTTGGGCCGCTGGTTATCTGATCACCATATTTGCCGTAGGTGACTTTGGCCAGATTGGTATCCGCCAGTCGATGTATCTGAATGCGTTCTTGCTGGTGGAAATGACCAAGGTGGTGATCCGGTCGTTTCTGTCACCCGTTGCCTCTGGCCTGCGGATCGTGCCGGTCAGTGATCTGGCCGCACAAGCGTTGACACGTTATCTTAGTATCGTTGTGAGCGTTTTGGGCTACGGCCAGCTTTTGGTTGTCCCCATCGTCAATCAAAGCGTAAACACCGCGGCTGGGTCAGCTGTATCTGCCCTGCTGTCGGTCCTGGTGCTGATGTACTTTGTCTACATCGTCGTGCGCCGCCGCAAGGACGTCACGCGCTGGCTTCAGAACGAGGCGGAAACCACCCTGCCAATCGAGACAGAAGAAGATCCCATGGCTCGGGTTCCGAGCGTGCCACAGCATGGCTTTATCATGCGCGTCGTGCTGGCGTTGGCCGGAATATGGCATTGGGCTGCACTGATCTATATCGCCGGAATGTTCATCGTCGTGATGACGCAACCCGCCGATGTGACCCTGAACGCGATTATCGGCTCGGGCAAAATTCTGGTTGCGATCATCATCGCAGCTTTGCTGTCGGGATGGCTGGCGCGCGCCGTTCATCGCGGTATTCCCCTGCCTGAAGATATCAACGCAAAGCTGCCCTTGCTTGAGCGGAGGATCAATACCTTCGTGCCACGTGCCTTTAGCCTGCTGCGGCTGGTCCTGCTGGCCTTTGTGCTGCTGTTCACCCTCGATGTCATCGGCATGATCGACATGCGCGGATGGCTGGAAAGCCAGGTCGGACTGGCTTTGACCACCGCCCTGATCTCGGTTGGGCTGATCCTGACCGTGTCTTTCGGCGTCTGGCTGGCGCTTACGTCCTTCGTGGATTACAAATTGAACCCCGAATATGGTGCCGTGCCCACCTCACGCGAGACGACATTGCTGACGTTGCTGCGCAATGCCGCCACCATCGCACTTGTCGTTTTGACGTTGATGTTTGTCCTAAGCGAGATTGGGCTAGATATCGGCCCGCTTCTGGCCTCGGCTGGTGTGCTGGGTCTGGCAATCGGTTTTGGTGCGCAAAAGATGGTGCAAGACATCATCACAGGCATCTTCATCCAGTTCGAGAACGTCATCAACGTCGGCGATGTGATCACCGTGGGCGGCACCACCGGCACGGTTGAAAAGCTGTCCGTTCGCTCGGTTTCCTTGCGCGATGTGCAAGGCGTGTTCCACATGATCCCATTTTCCACCGTGGATATGGTCAGCAACTACATGCGTGGATTTGCCTATACAGTGACCGATATGGGCATCGCGTACCGCGAGAATGTCGAAGAGGCCAAGCAGGCCATGTTCGATGCCTTTGATCTGATGATGGCAAACGAACCCGATACCGCTGCGACCATCATTGGAGAACTGGAATGGTTCGGCGTGCAGTCGCTGGGCGACAGCGCTGTCGTGCTGCGCACGCGGATCAAGACCGATCCGGGCAAACAATGGGGCATTGGCCGCATGTTCAACGGCTATCTCAAGACGGTATTCGACGAACGGGGCATTGAAATCCCCTTCCCGCAGCAGACCATCTGGCTGGGCGAGAACAAGGACGGCACAACGCAACCGTTCAAGATCGAAGGGCCGGAAAAGAAGGCATCAAAGCCCGCCGCCAAAACGCCAACCAAGAAGATCGAAGCCGATGATGTGCCTGACAGCGAAGAAGCTGATGGTGACGGTGGATCAGACCGCTAAAGATCTGATTTAATTGCAATAAAAAGGCCCCCGGTCTCGCGTGACCGGGGGCCTTTTTCGTTCTCCGTTGCTGTTTAAAGCACCGCCTCGATCAGATAGGGGCCTTTGGTTGCCAGACCGGTCTCGATCGCAATCTCAAGCGCTGCGCAGTCGCTGACTTGGGTCGCGTCAACACCCATTGAGCGCGCCATATCGACAAACTTCAAGGTCGGGCGGTCCAACGACAGCATGTCCATCGCTTTGGGGCCTGCGTTGCTGACTCCTACATTGGTCAACTCTCCGCGCAGGATCTTGTAGACGCGATTGGCGAAAATCACGACCGTCACATCCAGTTCTTCACGTGCCATCGTCCACAGCGCCTGCACGGTATACATCGCGCTGCCGTCTCCGACCAAAGCCAACACTTTCCGGTCCGGGCAGGCCACCGCAGCCCCGATCGCCACGGGCATCCCATAGCCGATCGAGCCGCCGCAATTGTTCAGCCAGGTGTGTTTCGGCGCGCCCGCATTGGCAGGGAAAAAGCTGCGCCCCGTGGTGATCGCCTCGTCTACGACGATGGCGTTTTCAGGGATCGTGCGGCCCAGAACCTGCGCGATCCTGTCCGGATCGAGAGGGCCGTCTGGTTTTTCGGGCAAGGTGCTCGCTGCGACATGTGCCGGGGCCACATCGACGGCGCCAGCGCCTTGGCAAAGCGCGTCAAGGGCATCGTTGATGTCTTGCGATGTTTTGCACAAGTCGATGATTTCAGCCCCAGGTGCCGTCAGGATTGCAGGTTTTCCGGGATAGGCAAAGAATCCGATGGGCGCACGCGCACCGACCAAGACGATACGTTTGAAGGGCGCCAGCGCCTCAAGCGCTTGGTCAATCGGATAGGGTACACGGTTGATTTCAACGCGCCCTGCCCCGCGCTCCAGCGTTGAGTTGGACCATTCACACAGCAGCTTGCACCCTGTCTTTGCGGCGATGCGGCCTGCAACCTCCAGCGTTCCCTCGCCAAGAGCAGCCCCGCCCAACAGCAGCAAACTATCGGGTCCGGACAATGCCGCAATCGCGCCTTTCAAAGCGGCTTCGTCATAGGCAGGTCGCGCAACCGGCGCAATTGGTTGCGCCACTACCCCGCCATCGTTCCACGCCGTGTCGCTGGGCAACATCAGCGTCGCAACCTGACCGGGGGCAATGTTGGCGGCATGAACCGCTTTTGCCGCATCCGCCCCCACATCGGTGGCCGACAAGGACGTGTGCACCCAATGTGACACGGGCCGCGCAATCCCTTCGATGTCCGAGGTCAATGGCGCATCAAGCTCGATATGGCTGACGGCATGTTCACCCACAATGTTGACCACGCCAGACCCAGCCTTTTTCGCGTTATGCAGATTGGAAAGTCCGTTCGCCAAGCCCGGCCCAAGGTGCAGCAAGGTGCAGGCCGGTTTGCCCGCCATGCGGAAATATCCGTCGGCTGCCCCTGTCGCCACGCCCTCTTGCAGTACAAGGATCGACCGCATGCCGGGCACATGATCAAGGGCGGCCACAAAATGCATCTCGGAGGTGCCGGGATTGGTAAAACAAGTATCAAGCCCGCTATCGAGCAGCGTTTTCACAAGGCTTTCAGCACCGTTCATCGGCGTTTTATCTGAGGTGCTCACGTCATATTCCTTTTCTCATGTCTTTGCATTTTCCCAAAACGGTATGCGAAGTTCCTTCTTGAGGATTTTTCCGATTGAACTGCGCGGCAGAACATCGCGAGTTTCTACAGCACTTAGGCGCTGGCTTTTGCCAAGTCTCGCATTGGCATCTGCACAAATCAGATCGGCAGTACGGTTGGCACCGTCACGCAGCACGACCAACCCCAACGGCGTCTCGCCCCATGCATCAGACGGAACACCGATCACCGCGGCATCGGTCACGTCAGGATCAGCCAGTAACACAAGCTCAAGATCATCGGCGTAGATGTTCAGCCCCCCCGAAATGATCATGTCTTTCTTGCGGTCTGACAGGATCAGAAAACCGTCCTCGTCAAACCGGCCCATATCACCTGACCGGAAAAACACGTGGCCCGTGTCGTCGCGCCAGATGTAGTCGGCAGTCAGATCATCGCGCCCGAAATACCCCGCCATCATCGTGGGGCCACGACCGCAAATCTCGCCGACCTGCCCCCTTGGGACTTCATTGCCCGCCTCGTCAATCAAGCGGATCTCGTTGCCGGGGGCGGGCTGGCCGACGGTGTGCAGCTTGTCTGGATGCTCGGCCGAGTTCAATACCGTCACCCCACCGCCTTCGGTCAGGCCGTAGTATTCAAGCAATTTACCGGGAAACCGTGCCAGAACATCGGCTTTGACTTCGGCTCGCAAGGGTGCCGAGGTCGAGAACTTTACCCGCATCGACGACAGATCAAACCGGTCGAAATCGGGCACTTCCATGATGCGTTTATATTGGACCGGCACCAGCATGGTATGGGTGATCTTTTCACGCTGGACGATTTCAAGATAGCCGCGTGCGTCGAATTTAGGCATCAGATAGACGGTAGATCCACCATAAAGCGTGGGCAAAAACGACACGATCGTTGTGTTGGAATAGAGCGGCGTCGACAGCAGCGTGCGCGCGTTATCATCGTATCCGTTGGGCGTCACACGATCCATCTGCGCCGCGCGCATCCAGTGATTGTGCAATATGCCTTTGGGTGTGCCAGTGGTGCCTGACGAATAGATCAGGTTGAATGCGTCTGACATGTCCAACGGAATTTCAGGGTCCGTGGCGTCGGCAGCATCCACCGCAGCGTCGAAGGGCTGGAAGTCAGGGCGCTCAAAATCGATGGCAAACCGCGCAATTTGCAGATCGCCCACAAAGCTCTCGACCAGATCCAGATATTGCGCTGCCACGAAAATCGCCTTGGCCCCACAGTCGGTCAGCATTTTTTGCAGCGCCTCAGGTGCGGCCATCGTAGACAGCGGTGTCACACAGGCACCTGCCCGCAAGATGCCCATGAACAGTTCTGCATAGGGGATCGAGTTGGGCGAGATGATCGCAACGTTGCAGCCCTTGGCAACGCCCATCGACAGCAGCAGATTGGCAATCTGGTTGATCCGGGCGTCAAACGCCCCCCACGTCACCTCGCGCCCCTCGCAGACCAACGCCAGTTTGTCGGGATGGGCCCGGGCATTGGCGCGCACCACCTCGACGATGGTTTTTGTGGGCACGTTTTGGGGTGCGGGCGGGTTGATCGGTATCATCGGGCAGTCCTGATCTGGCTCAAACACCGTGGACGCAACAATCTTGCGCAGGCGTCTTTGCACCCGTTGTAACGATCAGAAATAAACTTGCAAATGGATGTATCTCAAGTGGCTTGGTTTTTCAGCTCACGATAGGCCGCATGCTGGGACAGGAAAACCTTGCCCGTCAGGTCTGCGATGAAATGCTGTTTTTGCAGACGGTCCATTACCGGTCCTTTGACCTCGGACAGATGCAACTTGATCCCCATGTCCTTCAGCCGCGCATTGATCGCTTCGAGCGATTCCAACGCGCTGAAATCGATCTCGTTGATGGCAGAGCACATAAGGACCACATTCTTGATCTCGGGATCGACCGCCAGACGGTCATAGATATAATCCTCCAGAAACCTTGCATTGGCAAAGTACAGGCTCTCGTCGATCCGCAAGGTAACGAGCGTGGGGTCGGTTTCGACAGTGTGACGGTGGATATTGCGGAAATGCTCGGTGCCCGGCACCAGCCCCACTTCGGCAATATGCGGTTTGGTGGTTTTATACAGGTGCAAGAAGATCGACAGCACCACACCACAGGTCACGCCCAACTCGACGCCACTCCCCAAGGTGATCAGCATCGTTGCCAGAACGGCCGCGAAATCAGCTTTGGAATAGCTCCAGGCTTTCTTGAGAATGCTGAAATCCACCAACGTCAGAACGGCGACGATGATCGTCGCGGCAAGCGTCGCTTGGGGCAAAAAGAATACCAGCGGCGTGAGTGCAAGGGCCGCGATGCCAAGACTTATGGCGGTAAACGCCCCGGCGGCAGGGGTTTCTGCACCTGCGTCAAAGTTCACAACCGAGCGTGAAAAGCCCCCCGTGACCGGAAAACCGCCGGTAAACGCGGCACCAAGGTTCGCCGTGCCCAAACCGATCAGCTCTTGATCGGGATCGATCCGCTGGCGTTTTTTCGCGGCCAATGTCTGCGCAACCGAGATCGATTCAACAAAGCCGATCACCGAGATGAGGATCGCAGGAAGCAGCAGCGCACCCATCAGATCAAACGAGAAATCAGGCAACGTCAGCGGTGGCAAGCTTTGAGGGACAGCGCCCACGATGCGCACCCCCTGATCGGACAAGTCAAACAGCCAGACAAACAGCGTGGTCAGCACAACGGCAGCAACGGGGCCTGCCTTGGCGGCGATATCCGCCGCCCCCGCGCTGACCCCCTTGGATTTCAAAAACGGCTTCAGCCCTTTGCGCACCCAGAACAAAAACCCTGTGGCAGAGACGCCGATGATCAGCGTGATCCAGTTTGTCTGGCCCAGATTGGTCACAATCGAATGGATCAACTCGATCAGGTTTTCGCCCGACGCGCTGATGCCCAAAATATGTTTGATCTGGCTTGCCGCAATAATGACGCCTGATGCCGTGATGAAACCCGCGATCACCGGATGCGACAGGAAATTGGCCAGAAACCCCAGCTTGAATATCCCCATCGCAAGTAAAATAGCGCCAGACAAAAACGCCAAGGTCAGCGCAGCAACTGCATAGCCCATCGTGCCCTGATCCGCGATATTGGCGAGCGCGGCGGCTGTCATCAAGGACACAACCGCGACCGGCCCCACTGCCAAGGCACGGCTGGTCCCAAAAAACGCATAGAGGATAATGGGCAGGATCGACGCATATAGCCCCGCCTCGGGCGGTAAACCTGCAAGCAGCGCATAGGCGAGCGATTGCGGGATCAGCATGATGGTCACGATCAGCGCCGCGATCAGATCGTTTGACAGCGAAGCCTTGTTATAGCTGCGCCCCCAATCAAGGATCGGCAGGTATTTTTTGAAGTTCTGGGGCATTGTCGCGCCGACTTTCGTAAAAAGGTAGTGACCAGCGCGAGAACGCGTAGCCGATCAAGTCTGGTCCCCAGGCTGGGACAGCCAGTGGTCTGAGTTTAGTCGCGCGTTGCGCCCAGCATCCACCGGACCGACAAATAGTCGGCGCGGAGGATGATCTCCCGGTGGAGGGGCATTGCTAAAGCGCGTTCACAGGCACCTTGAACACGATGTTGCCGTCTTTGTCCTTTGGCATGTGACCGGCGCGCATATTGACCTGTAGCGAGGGAAGAATCAGCTTTGGCATATCAAGCTGCGCGTCACGCTCGGTGCGAAAGGTGATGAACTCTGCCCGCGTTTTACCGCCACCAACGTGGATATTGTGAGCCTTTTCTTCGCCCACCGTGGTTTCCCACTGGATGTCGCGGCCATTGGGGCCGTAATCGTGGCACATAAAAAGGCGCATCTCGTCCGGCAGTGAAAGCACTTTTTGGATGCTGTCATACAAATCACCCGCATCACCACCGGGAAAATCTGCCCGCGCGGATCCCCCATCGGGCATAAACAGCGTGTCGCCGGTAAAGGCCGCGTTGCCCATCACATGCACCATGCAGGCGGGCGTGTGGCCGGGGGTGTACATCGCAAAACAGGTCATGCCGCCAATCTGGTAGGTATCGCCATCCTTGAACAACGCATCGAACTGCGACCCGTCACGCTGGAATTCAGTGCCCTCGTTGAACACTTTGCCAAACGTGTCCTGCACCACCATGATCTTTTCACCAACGCCGATCTTGCCGCCCAGCTTTTGCTGGATATAGGGTGCCGCTGACAGATGATCGGCGTGAACATGCGTCTCGATGATCCATTCCAGCGTGAGGCCTTTGCCTTCGATTTCTTCAATGAGCGCATCGGCGTGATCATACGTGATCCGCCCGGCAGCGTAATCGATGTCCATGACCGAGTCGACAATGGCACAGGATGTGGAGTTTGGATCGCGCACGATATAGCTGATTGTGTTTGTCGCCACATCGAAATGACCTGTCACCTCGGGGATTACGTTCATGTTTACAGGATAGTCTGTCATCGCCATATGCTCCAATACTTACAGCACAACGCACATTAACAAAGCTTGCGCGAGCGCATAAATTCAGACATATTCATACTATGGAATTTTTGTTTTGGAAAGTGAATTATGTCAATGAACAGACGTGACTTCATGCTGCAAGGTGTCGCAGCAAGTGCGCTGATGGGGATATCCGGTTTGGCGCATGCGCAAATGGCGGTCGGCGAAATGACATTGGATGTGGTCAGCGACGGTCATCTGACGCTTCCCGGCAGCTTCATTTTCGACACCATGCCGAAAGACGAGCTGATGCCGATCCTGGATCGCGCAGGCCAGCCCTATGACCAGCTGACCCCGCCGTGTAACCTCAGCCTGTTGCGCGGCGATGGGCGTGTCGTCTTGTTTGATGCCGGCGCAGGCGCGACCTTCATGCCCACCGCCGGCAAAATGATGGGGGCACTGGAGGCTTTGGGTGTCGCCGCCGAGGACATCACCGATCTGGTGTTGACCCACGGCCACCCCGACCATCTATGGGGTGTTCTGGACGATTTTGGCGATGCTTTGTTCACCAACGCCACCCACCACATCGGGCAGATCGAATGGGACTACTGGACCGATCCAAACACTGTGAACACGATTGATACCAGCCGTCAGTCCTTTGCCGTGGGGGCCGAGCGGCGGTTGGCGGTGATCGCCGAACAGATGCAGTTCTTCAATGATGGCGACGAGGTATTGGCAGGCGTAGGCGCGCGCCTGACCCCCGGCCACACGCCCGGCCACATGGCGTTCGAGATCCGCGCGGGCAATACTGCCGTGATGATCGTGGGCGACTGCATCGGCAATGATCACATCGCCTTGGCGCGTCCCGCGTGGGAATCCGGATCAGATCAGGACCCGGGTCTTGCAGCCAAAACCCGCAGCGGGTTGATTGACGATCTTGCGGCTTCACAAATGCCAATTGTGGGGTTTCATCTGGGCAACGGCGGCTTAGGCCGGATCGAGCCCTCTACAGACGGTTTTGTTTTTATGGCGGAGGTTTGATTATGAAACGCTTGTGCTTTGCACTCACCCTTATTGCGCTGCCCGCTTTTGGCAGCGAAGATATCGCAGATCAGTACCCGAATTCGGTTCTGTATTCCAAACCGGTCGAGTTCATTCCGGGGGTGTTTTCCGCCATCGGGGCCACGGCCCCGCCAACCTACGAGAACGCAGGTCACAACAACAACCTTAGCTTTATCGTGACAGGTGACGGCGTTGTCGTGATCAACAGCGGCGGATCCTACCAGTTGGCCAAGGCCCTGCATGACGAGATCAAGCTCCTCACCGATCAACCGGTCAAGCTGGTGTTGAACGAAAACGGTCAGGGCCACGCGATGCTGGGCAATACGTATTGGGCCGAACAAGGCGTCAAGATCGTTGCCCAGACAGAGGGTGCAGACGCCTTTGAGGAAGACGGTCCCGGCTCGCTGCGCGCGGCACAGGCCGGCCTGAAGGAACGTGCTGACGGGACAGAACTTACCCCACCAACCGAGACATTCGAAGACGAATACATCATTGATATGGGCGATTTCCATATCGAGGCGCTGCACCTTGGCCCGGCGCACAGCCCCGGCGATATCGTCGTCTGGCTGCCCGAGCAAAGCCTGGTGATCGCCGGAGATGTCGCGTTTCACGAGCGGATGCTGCCGATTTTCCCCGATACCAATACAGCTGACTGGCTCGAGACATGGGATGGACCGTTTGAGGCTTTGGGTGCCACCTACGTCATTGCCGGCCACGGCCATCCAACGAACATGGCGCAGGTGCGACGCTATACAAAGGGCTATCTTGAAGATCTGCGCGGCAAGATCGGCGCACATCTGGAAGCTGGCGGATCATTGGCCGACGCCTATTATGTCGACCAGTCTGCCTATGCCAATCTGGACACCTTCGAGGAACTGGCCACTAAAAACGCCGGTCGCGTGTTCGAACAGATGGAGTTCGAATAAGGGCTAGAACCCTTCCAAGGCACTTTGGGTGATCTCGTCAAGAAAGGCCTGAACCTCTTGCATCGGGCCTTCGGGGTAGGTTGGGTAGCCGATGGCGATTGCACCTGCGGTGTCCGTCACGAAGATGCTGTAAGGACAATGGGCAATGTTGAGCGGATCCGCCTCCATCACTTTGCGCGACACCACGGCAGAGCAGAACAGGAACACATCCGCGGCCCTGAAAATCTCGATATCGCTGCCAACATCTTCGGCCGTCCGGGCCAGCATGTCGCCGGTGTGGCTGATGTGATCAATGACCAGCCCTTTGCCGATGATCGCGTTTTCAACGGCGAATGTGGCGTCGTCAAAGCTGCCGTCATAGGGATAGGTCACAGCCTGATCCTGCGCCACAAGCGGGTTTGCCAGCAGACCGATGGTCACGGCAGTCAGGATCATTTTCATAACATTTCCCTTGATTTGTGGGACAGGGCCGATACTGGCCCTGTCCTTGGGTTTCTAGCTGAACATATCCGCGACAATACCGGAATACCAACCCTCTGATTCCTCGTAGGTGGCTTTGCGTGTCGCGCTGTCTTCGCCAGTAGACGAGATGAAACCGTCAACCTGGGCGATCTTTTCATCCGTCGCCTCGTAAGTGGCACCGACCTTGACCCCGTCATCTGTGTCGATCAACGACCAGCAGGTGTTTGAAAACTTGGCCGGGAACACCCTTGACCCTGTCAACGCACCGCGCACCGCATTGGCACAGACCTTGGCCTGCGAATTGGCAGAAAATCCGGATTTAGGCATATCGCCCTGCTGCGATGAATCGCCCAGAACATGAATGTCTGCATTGGCCTTGCTGCTCATGTCGATGGCGTTGACCGGGGCCCAGTTGCCGTCTGTGACGCCTGCCATATCGGCGATACGACCCGCTTTCATCGCCGGAATGACGTTGCAGACATCAACTTTGGTTTCTTCACCGTCGATCGTCACCGTCATCGCATCGGCATCAACCGAGACGTTAGCGCCCCCGAAATCTGCACCGATCCAGTCGATCATGCCTGAATAGTGCTTGTTCCAGCCTTCCTGAAACAATCCCTGCTTGGAGAACTTTTCTTTTGGGTCAGCAATGATGATCTTTGCCGTCGGGTTGTTCGCCTTCAGCGTATGGGCCACCATCGACACCCGCTCGTAAGGGCCGGGAGGGCAGCGGAAGGGATTGGGCGGTGCGACCATGGCAAAGGTGCCGCCTTCGGGCATCGCCATGATCTGCGCCTTCAACAGTTCGGTCTGTGATCCGGCCTTGTACGCATGGGGCATCTTGTTTTGCTCCGCAACGCTCCACCCTTCTACCGCGTCATCGACAAAATCGATGCCAGGGCTCAGGATCAGTTTGTCGTAGGGCAGCTTTGATCCGCCCGCGAGGGTGACCATCTTGCCATCAGGGTCCACGTCAACGGCCCAGTCATGCACCACGTTAACGCCGTGCTTGGATGCAAGCACGCCGTAGGTATGGCCAAGATCGTCCATTTCCTTGAACCCGCCAAGGTACAGGTTCGAGAAAAAGCAGCTGAAATAGGTGCGCGAGGGCTCGACCAAGGTCACGTCGATTGCACCGTCACTGTCCTTGGCGATATAGCGGGCCACTGTGGCACCGCCTGCCCCGCCGCCAATCACGACCACACGAGGTTTGCCATGCGCCGCGGCCATAACTGCGGGGGCTGCAAGCAGGCCAAATGCCGCTGTGGATGTTCCCAAAAATAAGCGTCTGTT
>Ga0307981_1000617_pt1 | contig 34776 bp, 31 predicted proteins | sample OrgLakmetagen987_FD_201849 | JGI IMG/M metagenome (GOLD analysis project Ga0307981, IMG submission 201849) | Saline water microbial communities from Organic Lake, Antarctica - #987 | ecosystem: Environmental > Aquatic > Non-marine Saline and Alkaline > Saline | place: Antarctica: Organic Lake... | reverse complement strand
AGCCGCAAGCGTTTTTCGTAATCTGTTCTTTAGATGGCATAATTCGCTTGCGACTACCCGCTACAAGCGAAGCTGGCTACCTGCTACGTCCTGTAAAGCCTGATCACATAGGCATTCTAGATTACTCTCTAGCTGGATGACCCTGATTTAGTCCTCTAAATCTTGAGCTTCCTCTTCATCTAGAGTGATTTATCAACTGGCTTCTCAGGACGAAAGGCAGATAGGAACAATAGCGTGGCGGCGATACAGATACAAGAGTCCGCCACATTAAATGATGGCCAGTGGTTAGAGGGCATTATATTTTCGGTAAATGGAATTCTGAAAGGAAGCTTTATATCAATGAAATCCACTACATAGCCATGACCTAATCGCTCAAGAAACGAAAGCTGCTCAGGGCCTCTGAGCCAAAATCCTTGCAAAAGTCGATCAATTAGATTTCCCACTATCCCCGCCAGAAGAAGTGGCGCAGACCACTTAGCGACACCTTCAAAAATATTCTTTTTCCAGAGTAATGGCACTAAAAAGAGCGCAATGAATGGCACACATAGAAAGACCACTGGCGCCCATGCGGAGCCATTACCAAAGCCAAATGCGACGCCCTGATTATGCACTCGGATGATGTTGAAGAAATTTTCCACAACGGTCATCTGTTCTATCCCCTGAGTGTCATAGAACCACTCGCCACTGACCTTGATCCTAGGCTGCTTAAAGTTCAGGACGATCCACCACTTAGAGATCTGGTCTAAAATGATAAGCGGCAGTGATATCTTAAGAAAAAGTGGGAGTAACTTAGTTGGATTCATAATTAACAAATTTAGGTGGTGATGATGGCTAGGCATTCATCTGTGCAGCAGCCTTTACTTTTTTCATCGCAGGATTCGCAGCTGAAATGTTGTGCATTGCAGCCATGCTTATTGGAACAATTAATATAGCGCTCACATGGCTCTCCGCAATGGGCACAGTGAGCGATAATAGACGGATTCATCGTGTTTATCGGCACTCCGATACGCTCATCGAAGACGTAGCACTGACCTTCGTAGTCCTCACCTTTAACTACCGGATCTTTTCCGTAGGTAACGATGCCACCGTGCAGCTGATTCACATCCTCGAAGCCTTCACGAACCAAGTAGCCACTAAACTTCTCACAACGAATTCCGCCAGTGCAGTAAGCTAGGATCTTCTTCCCGTCAAACATCTCGCGGTTATCCTTAATCCACTGCGGAAGGTCGCGAAAATGATCGACCGGCGGCAAAATCGCATTCTTAAATTTACCAAGCTTCCACTCATAATCATTCCTCGTATCGATGATAACCGCATTAGGATCATCCATCGCTTCTTTCCACTGCTCTGGATTAAGGTAGTTCCCTGTCGTTTCATTAGGAGAAAAGTCTTCCTCTCCAAGCCCTAGCGAGACTATTTCAATCCGGGATTTCACTGAGAGCTTCGGAAAAACATGCCCTTGCTCAGGGTCTATTTTAAATTCTACTTCAGCGGTAAGCGGGTCATTTCTCAGCGCCTCCATGTATTTATCACAGTTCTCGATCGTTCCAGAAACCGTTCCATTGATCCCTTCATTCCCTACGATGATTCTACCGAGCAATTCCAATGACTCGCAGAGCAACCGATGCTCATCTCTATACGCATCAGGATCCGCTATTTCCACATAGAAATAGTAGAGCAATACTTGATACGGTGCTTCTGACATGGGAATGACTTATCTGATGATGATTTAATGAGCAATACTAAAAAACTCTCGCCATCAACCAGGTTCATCCAGCTAGGGGAAAAGAATGATTTTAGGTTTTAATACTCTGAGAGCGGGACACCTGTAGCAAGAAGCGTGTAGCAGGTAGCCGCAAGCGTTTTTCGTAATCTAATCTATAACCGCCATGATTCGCTTGCGGCTACCCGATACAACCGAAGGTGGCTACATGCTACGTCCTGTAAAGCCTGATAACATAGTGATTCTAGATTTCTCCCTAGCTGGATGACCCTGCGCCATCAGCGTATCCGACTAGCGGTGTGTTTTATTCAGATCAAAGGTCACTCCACAGTGCATACAACGGACACATCGGATCAATATAGCGGTGACAACAGCCGTCGACAAATAGGACAGCGGAAAAATCTTATAGGCTTTCTTGTGCTTAACAGACTTACTATTTCCGAAATGACTCGCTCTACAGAGCGGACATGTCGTAGCCTTACTAGCAAAGAAAAACATGAGCTTGGTGATCAGCCATACAAAAAATATCCCTAAGCCAGCAGACATGATCACCCCATCTTTTTGCCAAACACCAAAGCCAAATACAGCAATTGTTAAGAACGACAAACAAACCGCCAATAACCATAACATTGCTGCATTATAATACGACCACTTACGGCCTGCCTTGTATGCATTACGCTTGCGGTGAGGAGCTTCGCCTTTAACAAAACTTTTTTTTCTCTCAACAGGGGTGATTGATTTTTTTGTTCTACGCTCTGATCGCATACTTATTTATTGGGAGGTGGGATAGTGGCAGGCTTTACTGATTAAAGATTTATATTCTCCAAGCATATAAATGGAACCTGTGACAAGTATAGGCATATCCAAATCCTTGGCAATACTTAATGCATCACTAATGCTAGAAGATGGTAATAATTTATCTCTTACGTTTTTAGTGACCTCGTCTAAGTCCTCATAATGAATAGATTTTGGGGAATCAATCGGGGTGAAAATAACTTTTTCTGCTATCTCTATGAGATGGGCTAACACCCCACTAATATCCTTGCATTCAATCGCACCAAAAATAACTACAGGCTTAACCTCCCCGTATTGTTCCTTCCACGTCCTCACTAAGATCTCTGCAGCATGTGGATTATGCGCACCGTCGATCACCGTTAACGGATTCTCTGAGGTGATCTCAAATCTCCCAGGCCACTGGACATTTCTTAAGCCATCCTTGACCGAATCATAGCGCATATCCACTCCTAGCTGTTGTAAAGCCTCCAGCGCGAGTGCCGCATTTTCTCGCTGATGTGCACCAGCTAATCCTACTCCGTAGACCTCCACTGGCCCCTTCACCAAGGTGAGAGGAGCTCTCATTTTATTCGCTCTCTCAGCAATCACTCTCGAAGCGGCCCGATCCTGCACCGCTGAGATCACAGGAGAACCAGAAATAATAATTCCCGCTTTCTCCCCCGCTATTTCTGCTAAAGTATTTCCCAGATACTGGGAATGATCCATCGCTATCGGAGTAAGCACACACACATCTGCTGGCACTGCCGTAGTCGCATCTAGCCTACCACCCATCCCAGTTTCCAATATAATTAGCTCAACCTCCTTATCTCTGAAAAACTTCATCCCAAGCGCTAGAGCAATTTCAAAGAATGTAGGGTGGTGCTCCCACTCACAGACAAGTTCGCGAATCTCTGTGAGATAGCGAGCAGTCTCTGCTTCAGAAATCATCTCGCCATAGACTCTAAACCTCTCTCTAAAATCTATCAAATGTGGCGATGTGAAAAGTCCCGATCTCAGACCATGTGCACGCGCCACAGAATCTATCAATGCACAGGTAGAACCCTTACCATTCGTACCTGCCACATGAATCACCTTAGTGTCTCCATTAGGATACGCTAGAGACTGAGCTAACAGTTCCGCAGGTGCATCAAGTCCCAGTTTGACGCCAAAGCTCTGAGTAGAGTAGATCCACTCAATCGACTCAGAATAAGTCATTTTAATCAGTATTTATTTTAGCATGTAGCCGAGTAAACTCCCGAGTCTGGCACGCAGTTCTCGGCGTTCCACAATAGAATCCACCAGCCCATGAGCCAACATAAATTCTGCAGTTTGGAATCCCGGAGGAAGATCCTGATGGGTGGTTTCCTTCACCACACGGGGACCTGCAAAGCCGATCATGCACTTTGGTTCAGCGAGGTTGATGTCGCCAATCGTAGCAAATGATGCGGTCACTCCGCCGGTAGTTGGATGAGTGAATACGGAAATGTAAGGCATTCCAGCTTCTGACAATTTAGCCAGAGCGCCACATGTCTTTGCCATCTGCATTAGCGAGAGCATTCCCTCTTGCATTCGAGCACCTGAGGAGGCCGAAAAAATAATCATTCCACACTTTTCAGCAATGGCACTCTCGATCGCTCGAGTGATTTTCTCACCTACCACTGAACCCATAGAGCCAGCAAAAAACTTGAAGTCCATAACGGCAATCATCGTCGGATTCCCCAGAATCGTGATTTTGCCGGTAACCACAGCATCATTCAGATTCGTTTTCTGACGTAGCATCTCTATTTTTTCCTCATACTTGTCGAAGCCTAGTGGATTTTTAGAATAAAGCGTCGCGTCTCTCTCAGTAAATGACCCTGGATCAGCAAGCATCTCTATTCTCTCTCTTACACCCAACAGAAAATGATGGTTACAATGTTGGCAGACTTGATGGTTCTGCTTGAGATCTAGAATGTGCAACATCTTGTCGCATCCAGGACATTTCGCCCATAGATCGTTAGGCATATCTTTCTTTTTATTTTTGCGGAGACGAGGTCTTTCAAAGATTCCCATAGTATTTAAACGGTTAGATTTTTGGCATTCTATCCACGTAACACGGTTACCACAACAATGTTTTCAACTTTTGGAAATTCTTTCCTTAATAGCTGTGCACATTCCTCTGAGGTTGAGCCAGTAGTAAAAACATCATCGATGATAATTATCGATCTAAACTCCTCTAAATCACCATTCACAGAGAAGGCTCCCTTGAGATTTTTTAACCTCTCACCACGTGTTAGTCTCGTCTGAGTGGTAGTGTATCGCCCGCGACGTAATAGCTTTCTTGTAGGGATAGAGGTCTGCAACGTCAGCTCTTTACAGATCAGCCCGGCTTGATTAAATCCACGACGTAATTCTCGCCGCCAGTGCAGCGGGACAGGCACTAATACCGGTGCGGGAAGCTGGGAAAACCGAGGATCATCCAGCAGCACCTCAGAACAAAATTTAGCCAATACCCGAGCTAGATAATGTCGTTTCCCATATTTAAAGGAAATCACCATTTGCCGGTTCTTCACTGTGTTCTTAAGTGCGGACTTCGCATACTGGAAGGAAAATTTCAAATCGCTGCAATTCGGACAGATTGGGTTTTCAGAGAACTCACCTTCGTAGTCCTCGCCACACACATTGCAGTATCCTTCGCTAATCCTTACAGATGCCGTATAGCATCCCTCACAGAGAGTGAGTTTTCCTGCCAACACTTTTTCACAATGAAAGCAAGCGCTCGGATAAACAGTGTCTAATATGCTAGGAAGAAATCGCTTTAGTTGCTTCACCATCATTAGAGCAATGTTTTCTTAGTCCTTAGATAGAGCCACACCGCTACTCCAGTGAGACAGACAAAAAACAGCGGGACTAATCCTTCACGAATGTCACTCCCATAGAGAACTGGATGCGCAATCCCAGTATTATCAGTGAGAGCGAGATAAACTTTCAGGGTAAATACCCACCCAGCATGCAACCCGATCGACATCCATAGATAGCCGGTCTTATGCCGCGCATACGCCAGCACCACGCCCACCACAAACAACGTCAAAAACACTCCTATGAAATCTTCAGGATGGATAAACCTCTCGCCTATCTGAGCTAGTAGCTGGAACCCTGCGCCCACCGCACCTCCATCAACAATCTCGGGGCTACCGTGATAAGGCTTTAGAAAATGCACCACAGCAAAGAAAAATGACAGACCTATGATCGTTGCCCGTGCACTCAGGCTCCGCATTAGCAGAGCAAATAACACACCTCTAAATAACCATTCTTCGATCAGTGACGCTCCCACAGCAGGCGTGATCGCCTTAAGCAATGCTTTCCCTGGAGACGCACTCGTATCCACAGTCACCCAACCGAGCTGTTGCACTACCAAGAAGAAAATCCCCATGTAGCCCATCGCATAGAAAAAGCCCATTAACATATCCTTCCAGCCCTGCCATCGAGGATTAATACGAACGCTCAGCGGTGGCTTCACCTCCGCATTTTCACTTCTGAGAGTTCTTATAAATGGATAGAGCAAAATGATCGCCACACCGGTTAGCACTCTACTGTAGTATCTGGCTAGATCCCCTCTCGCCATACTCTTTTTAACAGACCCTATGACCCCATCGCCAGTATCACCTTATGAAAAATCTTTCCCCCAGGTGTAGAAATAAGGTGTCAATATCGCCGCGATGATGAGGCAGAGAACCACAAATAGAAATAACCTAGTAAGCTCATTTTTTAGAAATACTTTCACTGAATAAATACATAACAACAGCCACCTTCAACTGTCCAGAGTATTGCCACATTAGCGGATGGTTTTTCTATAATAGACACTAACCAAGAACTCTGAGGCCCCAGAAGCAAACAGTTAACTCAGGCATCAAATAATGCAACAGTGGTCAATCAGGCAATAAAGAAGCATCGCTAAGGGAGCAGAAGCCTGTCTTTAAAGTTGGTTCGCATGAGCAATGGTCAAACACGATAGTTAGAAGGTTGAGTACTTGTTACACATTGAGTTAAGAGCACTAAAAGTCATGTTTTGACGTCAAAATAAAGAATTCATAAATAATGGATGCAAATTCTACTCATATGACGTATACGTTCACCAACAATCACAAAATAAACACGATGAAAACATCTACTAAATCAACTGACAGTAAATTTTCTTTCCCTTCATTCACAAGCTATTTCCCTAAGCTAACCGCTGTAGCTGCAATAATCACCACTATAATTGGTTCTACATTTTCAACAGCGAATGCCCAAGACGCACATCCAGGAGAGGCGATCTTTAAGCTTAAATGCACCATGTGCCACGGACAGAATGGCGAAGGAATCGCTATATTTCCGCCACTAGCTGGCTCAGAGTGGGTCACCGGCCCAGAAGAGAATTTAGTCAGAATCCAGCTCCGAGGCCTCATGGGCCCGATCACTGTAAAGGGCAAGGTTTACAACGGTATGATGCCAGCAAATGCCACCATGACAGATCAGGATATAGCCGATGTTTTAAGCTACGTGCGCTCAAACTTAGGCAACGAAGCGCCTCCCGTAACCGTAGACACGGTGAAAAAAATCCGTGCTGAAGTAGCAGGAAATACCACTCCACTCACAGTAAAAGATCTGATAGATCCACTAGCAGTGCCAGAAAAGCCTGATGTGAAGATTGAGCCAACGCCTGCAGTCATTCCAGTTCCAGAAGTAAAGCCTGAACCAGCTAAACCAGAAGTGAAGCCAGTGCCTGAAGCTAAGGTAGAGCCTAAGCCAGTGGAGCCAGTTAAACCAATCGCTCCGGCGGTAGTGAAAGCAGGGAACCCAGGACGCGCTCTCTTCAAAGCGAAATGTGTTGCATGTCATGGAGCGAACGGTGAAGGCATTGCGATATTCCCACCACTCGCTGGTTCAGAATGGGTCAATGGCCCAGCAGAGAATCTCATAAAAATCCAACTTCATGGACTTGCAGGACCTATTGAAGTCAAAGGAAAGCTTTACAACGGCATGATGCCAAATAACGCAGCGATGAGCGATCAGGAAATAGCTGACGTCCTCACCTACGTCCGCTCAAGCATGGGTAATAAAGCAGACGCCATCACCGCTGACATGGTTCTCGAACACAGAGCCGCAGCCAAGGCAAACCCTGCACCAGTAACCGTGAAAGATCTTATCGATCCGACAATAGCGGTCGACACACTCACTGGACCAACAGAACTAGAGGGCTTCAAGCCAGCGCAGCAAAACAGCTCTGGTAACGTCATCTTCTGGACTATCGGCATTATGGGAGTTTGCACACTACCTGTCTTGGCTGGACTCGCTAAGAATTAATTATTGAATGGCACTTCTTAAACTAGCCAAGCTAGAAGACAAACCCGAGATCTTTCACACTCTTCAAGGTGAGGGTGTGAGCGTGGGAGTGCCGTCCGTTTTCGTAAGGTCTTCCCTTTGTAATCTCCACTGTAGCTGGTGCGACACCGACTACACCTGGAACTGGGAAGGCACACCCTGGCACCATGAGACCGGCGTTAAATATTTGAAGGAAGACTATATCATCAACCTCGAAGCTACTGCGGTGGCGGATCTAGTTGCCAGTTATGACTGTAAAAACGTTATCCTCACTGGCGGTGAACCATTACTTCAGCAACCCGCGTGGGAGGAAATGATCCAGCAACTTAGGGAACAAGATCCTCACTACAGATTCGAAGTTGAAACGAATGGGACACAGATCCCATCAGAGTTCATGAGCGATTCCATCGATCAATGGAACGTTTCCGCCAAGCTCTCTAACAGCGGGAATGATGAAAAAATCAGAATCAAAGCTGACGTCCTGCGCTACTTCGCGAGCAGAGAAAATACTTGGTTCAAATTTGTTATCCAGTCCGCGGAGGATCTAACCGAAGTTCAGCAGTTAGAGAAAACTTACGCTCTCCCAAAAGAGCAGATCTTACTCATGCCCGAAGGTAGAACCGAAGCAGCACTCCAGCAAAAACGCCTCTGGCTAGCAGACATCTGTCGCGATCAAGGCTACAGATTCTCCGACCGCCTCCACATCCAACTCTGGGGCAGCAAGCGCGGAGTGTGAGCCAGCATTAGCCTAAAAAAATCTTACTTGTGTAAGTGAATAGCGGAATAAACTTGCACTCTAGGGACACGTCAGCAGAGAATAGGCTAGTGAAAGATTTAGAGGCAGCAGAAGGATATTTACAGCTCGAGATGGCAGAAGACGCCCTCGTGGAGCTGAGAAATATGACTTCTAAAGAACATGATTCAGAGCGCTATAAAGAACTGCTTTTAGCCACTCAGATGATGCTTCAGCTCTGGAACCCTGCTGCTGTGACTGCTCTGGAACTGTGTAAGATAGATCGTAAAGAAAAGTCCTACTTTATCCATGCCGCCTTTTGCCTCCACGAATCAGGAAATACACTAGCAGCACTCCGCCAGCTACTTTCAGGCCCTAAATCACTCTTCGGAGACCCTCTTTATCATTACAACCTAGCCTGTTATCACGCAGTGTTAGGAAATCTAACAGATGCCAAAAAGTGCCTAGATCAATCAATCAAGCTAGACCCCGAACTGGAAAAAACAGCCTCCGAAGACAATGATTTAAAGAGCCTGTTTGTTGCTTAAATTTGGTCGGCAATCGGTTTCTCCCAAAATAATGCCTTGCCGGATTATGGATCTAAATCATCGCCAAAGAAGCCAAACTTCTCGCCTCAACTACCTCTTACTATTTCCTCTAGTCACGATTAGCCTTCTTGAGCTTCTTCTCTTCACGCTTTTCCTTTAACGTTTTTTCAGATTTCTTCTTTACTGTTTTTTTAGAATCTTGCCCTTTAGCCATGCATCTTTTTCTATTGTTGATTATAAATGTAAAGCGTATTATGACGAATACCTAAGTTTTAGGCACTCCCCCACCGGGAGAGTTCAACATTCTCTGGTGAAATGAGTAACATTCTATTTGCTTTCTATGCTTAGAATATGTATTTTCACCTAGTAAATAAAATTAACACAGCTGCCAATCAAAAGCATGGGTCTATATTGAAATTTAGAGCCTCTTGTATTAGATGTTTTTAGTAATAATGAATTGGTATTCATGCTTATGTCCTATCAAAAAACAATTCAAAAGATCACCACTGCAGCGTTAATAGCACTCAGTTTTGCGCCCTCGCTCTTTGCTTATCCGATCATCCCCGGCTTAGACTCAAGCAAAATATCTCCTGAACTTAAAGGACGCGTTCTGATAGAAGAGCTCAACTGTGCCGCTTGCCATAAAAGTGACGCTCCATTCGCGGCACGATCAAAAAAGGCTCCTCGGCTCACTGACATCGGTTCACGCGTGAACCCGACTTATCTAAAAGCATTCATCAAGGACCCTCATGGGATGAAACCAGGCACCACGATGCCTAATGCCCTCGTAGGAATGGACGCTAAAGAGAAAGACGAGGCTGCGGAGTCAATCACACATTTTTTGATGTCACTGAAGGAAAATAATTTCACTCCTAAAGTTCCAAACCATGTCGCAGCTAAGCAAGGTGAACTTTTATTTCATACCAAAGGCTGTGTTGCATGTCATTCACCACGAGATGAAGAAGGAAATGAAACACTGATCAAAAATTCAGCTCCATTGGGTGATCTGACGAAAAAATACAGCCATGAAAGCTTGGTCAAATTTCTGGTTAACCCACATGCGGCCCGTCCATCAGGAAGGATGCCCAAGTTGGATATCCCCCAGAAAGAAATAGAGAATATAGCAGAATACTTACTGCGAGATACGAAAGTCCCCGGCCATCTTAACTACACTCTCTACCAAGGTAGTGTCTCAGAAGGAATAGACTCCGATGGTATTAGACCCATCAGAGCGGGACACATTGAAAACTTCGATCCAGCGAGTCTTGGGAAAATTCGCCGCCAATATGCCGTAGAATACGAGGGTTGGATCAATATTACCGATCCGGGCAGCCACACGTTCTATCTGACGATGAACGGTGGTTCATTAATCATCGATGATAAGGAGATCTTCGCAGTAAAGCCGAGCCAAATGCGAGAGACTCAACAGCTAGAAAAGACAGTCACATTAGAGGCGGGCTGGAAAAAAGTGCAGCTGACTTATTACCACACTGGCCGAAACCCTAAGCTCAGCTTAGAAATGGCAGGACCTCAATTCAAGCGAGCATCTATCCCTGCGTCACTTCTATCGGTTTCCGACAAGCTTATCCCTAAACACATGCCGTTTAAGTCTGATCCAGTTCTGGCTGCAACAGGCCGTGAACATTTTTCCGCACTCGGGTGCGCTAGTTGCCATAACGACTTAGAGGTAGAGTCTAAGGATTACGTGCCATTCTCTAAGCTAACTGCTGGTAAAGGCTGCATCAGCAAACCAGGTATCTTAACCGACACGAAGAGTAAGAGTCCTCATTTTGACTTGAGCCCGCGACAGCGTGAACTCATTACAAAAGCACTAGAGCCGGCGGAAATGAAGCCGCTGACCAATATCGAAAACATTCATAAAACCCTGGTCACATTCAACTGCACCGCCTGTCATGAGCGAGAAGGCGTGGGTGGGATCAGCGCTGAGCGCCTTGAGACATTCACTGGCACTCACCCAGAGCTAGGAGACCAAGGTAGAATCCCTCCTACTCTCACCCACGTGGGAGCTAAGCTTAAGCCAGAATGGATCCATAAAGTGCTCATCGAAGGTAAGCGGCAGCGTCCTTATATGAATGTCGTCATGCCTGATTATGGCGCTGACAACATCGGTCACCTAGTGGAGCTTTTAGGCAAGGTTGATAAGCTAGAAACGGTGAAAATCCCGGTAATTGAAAACATTAAAGAATCAAAAAATGCCGGCTATAACATGATAGGACCAACAGGGTTTAGCTGTGTAGCTTGCCACAACTTTAATGGTGAAAACTCTTCCGGTGCGGGCGCGCTAGATCTTTCTCATGTTACCAAAAGCTTAAAGAAAAATTGGTTCCACCTATTTATGCAAAACCCCTCACGATTCCATATCACTGGCATCATGCCTAGCTACTGGCCTGGTGGTCAGTCGATTCGTCCAGATATACTCGATGGCGAAGCAGATCAACAGATCGAAGCTCTCTGGGTCTATCTCGCAGATGGTTCTCGTGCCAAGAAGCCCGAGGGACTTTCTCGCCAATCAAACGATGTGCAGGTATTCGACAAGGCTGAAATAGTCAGAGGTCGCGGCACCGTGGGCTATCGTGGGATTGGAGTCGGTTATCCTGAACGGCTCAATCTAGTATTCGACTCCGAGGAAATGGCTCTGCGAACACTCTGGAAAGGCTCGTTCGCTAGTGTTAATTTCGGATCGTTCAAAGTCACCGGTAAATCGAAAATCACCTTCCCTCCCGGGATCCCATTCCATCGTTTAAAATCAATGGATGACAGTTGGCCATACAAATCTAAGACCAATTACACGTTCCCACAGGATCACGGTTATAAGTTCCTGGGATACCGCCTCGATGAGCAGCGGAGACCGACGTTCCAGTTCCGTTACGGAGACATCGTAGTCGATGACTTTTTCGAGGACGTTTCTGAAGGTGGTGAAGGAGCTAAATTCATAAGAACATTCAGTTTCGACACCCCAAAAGCACAGGAGCTATTTTATTTCCGAGCCGGAGCGGGTCAGAACATCAACGCTAAGCCAGACAACCTCTATCTTGTCGACAAATTACAAATCCGGATTACTAGTGATCATAAAGGACTCATTCGTGAGGGAAATCCTAGTGATTTACTCATCCCACTTGAGCTTCCTAAAGGAAAATCTAAACTCACAATAGAATACCAATGGTAAAATTAAACTCCATACTAAAGACATCAGCAGTTGCCCTATGCTCATTCACCTCGCTACTACAAGCTGAGGATTTAGGGAAAATGTGGGGAACAGCCGAAGAAGAGGCCAAGTATTATCCAATCGTGGATATCCCAATTCCTGCCAATGTTCCCATGCGACCAGGTAGTTTTGACTTTCTCCCAGATGGTCAGCTTGCCGTTGGCACACGACGTGGCGATATCTATTTCATCAAGGGAGCGATGGATCCGAAACCAAATCCCACCTATCACCTATTTGCTAAAGGACAGGATGAAATCTTCGCCTTAGATTGGAAAGACGGCGCCATGGTGGCCACTCAGTTTGGTGAAGTGACTAAGATTTCTGATGCCACAGGAGATGGCGTAGCAGATCGCTACGACACGCTTAGTAATCATTGGGGGTTTGCTGAATACCACGAATTTGCCTTCGGCTCAAAGCATGACCCCGATGGAAACATCTGGGTAGCTCTCGGGCTGAGTAGTTCCTACAAATCACATAATTTATTCCGTGGTTGGGCAGTTAAAATAACCCCTGAGGGTGAAATGATCCCAGTCTGTAGCGGATTAAGAAGTCCAGGAGGTGTGGGAGCGAATGCTGAAGGAGCGATGTTTGCCATCGAGAGCCAAGGCCCATGGAACGGCTCTTGCTCGCTTAAGCATCTCAAACCGGGAGGTTTTCTAGGTCACCCAGCGAGCTATAATTGGTATCCCTATGCCCCAGGTATGGAGACTCCCGCTGTGACTCCTAATTCCCCATCACGTCTGCAGATAGAAAAGAAAAGAATCAAAGAACTAGTGCCACCAGCAGTCCGGTTTCCCTATATAAAGATGGGGAGATCCATTTCTGGTTTCCAACTGAATCAGACTGGTGGGAAATTTGGCCCATTTGAAAACCAGATTTTCCTCGGAGACTACACCCTCAGCCTCATATTGCGCGCAACCACTGAGAAAATCAATGGCGTGTGGCAAGGCGCATGCTATCCATTTAGAGAGGGTCTTGGAACAGGAATTATGAATGTGGAATTTTCTCCAAAGGGCCAGCTGATCGTTGGAGGATTCACGACTAACACCCAGTGGCCAGTTCGCGGAACCCAGCCTTATGCCATTCAGCGTATTGACTGGTCTGGCATCGTCCCTTTTGAGATCAAAGAAATCAATATCAAGAAAGATGGCTTCCTTGTAAACTTCACTAAGCCTGTCGATACCAAAGTAGCCGCTAACCCTGATATCTATGAAGTCAAGACCTACACGCATGAATACAAAGGTGCTTATGGTAGCCCAGAAGTAGATCAAACTCAGCTCAAAGTAACGAAAGCAGTCCCTTCAGAGGATGGCCTCTCTGTGAGACTCTACCTCGATCAGATCATCGAGGGACACATCCACGACTTCGACCTCGCCCCCATGAAATCCAAAGAAGGAAAAAATCTCCTTCACACTAAGGCTTATTACACTGTGAACGAGATTCCGAAAACTAAGCTCTAGGCCCATTTTTATACCCAAAACCCTCAAAAACCATGAAATCACCCCGCTATCTATTCTCAATCCTACTCACGCTTAGTGTATCACTCACTAGCATGATCATCATTCAGGCCAGCACCCACCCCGTAGCAGAAAGCCCTCAGTGGCTTACCTTCGAAGGCGGTGAGGGTCCAGGAAAAGGAAAGCACATCGTGCTAATCACAGCGGATCAGGAATACCGTAGCGAGCAGTCTTTTCCAATGATGGCTGGGATCCTAGCAAAGTATCATGGATTTCATTGCACCGTGCTCTTCGGAGTCAATGAAGAAGGACTCGTTGACCCAACGATGCCAGTATTTCCTAAAAAAGGTGAGGAAGATAAATTCAAATCCCATAGTATCCCAGGACTAGAACACCTAGCGAAAGCTGATCTGGTGATCTTTAAAACCCGCCTACTTACGTTGCCCGAAGACCAGAAAAAACATATCGTAAACTACATCGATTCAGGCAAACCAATCGTCGGAATACGCACCGCCAATCATGGATTCCGCGGACCACTTCCCTATAAAATTGACGGTAAGCAAGTAAACTGGGGGAAACTACTTGGTGGCGCTTTCATGAATCATCACGGTAACTGGCATCGCGACTCAACCCGTGGCGACATAGTCGAAGCGATGAAGGACCACCCTATTTTAACCGGAGTCAAAGACATCTGGGGACCATCAGATGTTTACCGCACTTACAAAGAGGGAGAAAGCTTACCGGAAGATTGCACTGCCCTCGTCTTCGGACAACCACTCATCGGACGCGAAAAAGGTGGACTATCGAACCCTAAAAAGATCCCTTTACCGGTCGTCTGGTTTAAAAATTGGAAAACAAGTGACGGGAAAACTGCGCGCGTGGTGCAATCAACCATGGGCAGTGGCAAGGATCTGGAAAGCCCCGGACTTCGCCGGCTCATCATCAACGCCGCCTACTGGAGCATGGGAATGGAGAAACAGATTTCACCAACAAGCAGCGTCGATTACACTGGTGAATACAAGCCCTTAGTGAGTGGCTTCAACTACGAAAAGCTAGGAGTGATCCCGCAAATGCCATCCGCTTACCGTCCGCAATCTAAGGAGTAATATGTAGCGGGAGTAATCTCAGCGCTTCCTTTTTTAGAAAGACAGGGTCGTCGAAGGGATCTGCGGAGATATCTTGCCAGAGGACTTTGCCGTTGGTGTCGATGAGGAATGTTCCATGCAGGGGCTGGTCTTCGAAGTCGTCGTAGGAATTATACTGGCGGAAGATTTTACACTCTGGATCGGCGAGGAGAGTGAAAGGCATGTTTTCACCGTCTTTGACATAGGCTTGCTGTGATTTCTGAAGTTCGGCCACGGTGTCCGTGCTCACACAAAGGACATTGAACCCAGCGGCCTCTAGCTGCTTATGATGCTCAGAAAAGGCTTGGAGTTGATCAGCGCAGTGGAGGCAAGCATGTCCGAGATACAGGATCAGTATGGTGGGCCGCTTGAGAAACGAGTCGAGCTTGATTGGCTTGGAGTCGCCATCAGGAAGGGTGAAGTCTGGGGCATTTGGAGGAGTCCAGGCGATAGGACCGAGGGTGTCGAGCTCAGGTCGATGGCCAATATCATCAGGGACTGTGGCGGGAAGTTTCCAATCCGCAGGAAGATCTAGTGCCGCTGCAATAGGAATTAGGCGAGTAAATGGAGCCGTAGACAGGTCGATAGACGAGCTGATCTTGCGGAGTTCCTCAAAGGTGGCGCGGGCTTCCTCTTTCTTGCCTAATCCGTGAAGGACTTCGATGCGGGCGGCTAGTGGGAGGACCTGCCCAGTAGCCTTCTTGTTGATAGCTTCTTCACTGAGTTTGAGTGCTTCCTCGTTGTCACCAAGCCGGAGACGGATCAGCGCAAGGGCATATTTATCCCGCTTAATGTCCCCGAATTTCTCGCGCGCTTTAGGAAGGTCATTGTTCAGGATAGCGAGATAGGCTTCGAGACCAGATTTCGCTTTCTCAAGAGACTTAATGAGGCTGCTCGACTTCTTACCTGCGGCCTTCACCGCTTTCTCTCTATCTTTCTTGGATTTCTTCTCAGTAGTCGCTTTTTCACCTGCTTTGATGGCAGATTCTTCGTGCAGTTCTTGAGCCTTGATTATAAGAGCATCGAACGGGACAATGGCTTTGTTGAGCCCAGCTTTGTTTCCTTTTTCGAAATGTGCTGTGCCGATCAGCTGGAAGCGGTCCCGCTGATGCGCGAGAGAAAGATCTTCTTCTTGGAGATAGGTAGTTTCTACCAAGGCGAGGGCCTGATCCCAGAGTTCGAACTTAGTAAGCACATCAATCAGCCGAGCGCTTCCGTATCCTGCACTACTACTTCTCTTCGTGATTTTATTGAGCTTCGGGTGACGTGGATTAGCGATGAGAGTTTTTGCCATTGCCAGTGCATCTTGAGTCCGGCCGATGTGGATCCAATTCCTCACTAGCCATTCGTTATTGTGAGCGTAGTTATGGATTTGGTCTGGCAGGACACGAGACGCGAGCATCCAGCGATGGTCGATACGGGCTGATGCTTGCTGATGCCAGGCGGAATCCTGGTAGCGGTGAAGCTTCGAGTAAATATGGCCTGGCATATGCCACATATGGGCGATGGAAGGAGCGGAAGGACCGTTTTGGGCGGCAGACTTTAGCGCTCTAGAACCCTTACGTTTATCCCAGAGATGGATTCGGAAATGGTGGGCTGGATGCATCGGGTCTTTGGCATGAATCTGGTCTAAAATAGCATTGACCGCTTCATAGCTGTGAATAGGAAGTCCTTTGCGGGAGAATTGCCAGATACGACACACTAGAATGGCACGAGCTTCGAGATCTTCAGGAAACTCATGGATGATATTCTCGTAATCGTTGATGTGTTCTTGATGGCGCTTTTTTGCGTCTTTGGGATCATTATCGAAGTAGTTACTGTGAGCATCAATGTAGAGTCGCTCACGATTGGTGGCTTTGTCCTTTAAGGCGGTGGCCTTTGCGGTAAACTCTTTGGCCCGCTTGGCATTTTCCCAGTTAGCCATTGCCATCCCCCAGTAAGCCATGGCGCAGTTCGGATCATGGGCTGCAATTTCCCGAAAGCTCCGCTCGGCTTCAAAATACCAAAATCCATGGAGCTGGCCGAGGCCTTGATCAAAAAATGCTTGAGCCTTTGGCCAAGAAGAAGTGATGGGGATGGTGACTTTACCAGTGCCTCCTAGGAGTGAGGCAGACTGGCGCGGTCCTTCGTCGAAGGCATCTCCAACGTGAGAATGACCTGGAAGTGGCTGGTCTTCCTCTGCAAGGATGAGACAAGGGAGCAGAAGAAGAGCAATGAGTAATTTTATAGTGATCATTAGAAGTATAGCAAGGTGCTTATGGCACCTAAACCTGATGTATAATACTTACCCTACACGATAAATATTTCGATTAAATATCTGCTTTAGATCATTTACAAGAATCGCTTCTCCAACTCCTTTAAACTGATCTTGGTCAAATCTACCCCTACAGATTCATTGAGCTTCTCACGACAAGAGGGTTCCATATTTTCCTTCAGCCGCTTAAGGTGTTCTTGTGGGGCGGTCAACACAAAGCTAGAACAGCCCATATTAACCACAATCTCACAGATTTCCTTCGCAACTTGCTCAACTGCCCGCTTCTCAATTTCGATATCTAACTTGGTTTCACCGTGAGACATCGCCTCACCTTTGCCCGCGGCAGATCCGCGATTAAACTTTCCCGGGCCATCCGTAGTAACAGCTCCTACTGGGAGCTCTAGTTCCTCCACAGATAGCTCCACTAAATGAGCAAAGTTTTTAGGGTTGTCGTCTGCTTCAGTGAATTTTAGAACCCTCACGGTTCCCAAATCAGTCAGAATTAACAAGCGGTCTAAGGTATGTTTTATTTGGTTCATATGAGAGCAGCTTATCATAACCAAAAGAGAAGGCAAAAGATATCGTATCCTGATCTCTAGATACGACAGAATAAAATTTCAAGTTATTCGGTAATTTAAGCCAGCGAACTCTTTAGTGATTCATACTTGCCTTGTCAGAAGATGTGGCTAGATTTCGCGTTAGTTATGACTATTTGGCAAGCGATCATCGTGGGTACTGTACAGGGATTGGCAGAGTTTCTGCCCATCTCATCATCGGGACATATTGTTCTCACGCAAATACTGTTAGGAATTAAGGAGAATAGTTTATCATTTGAGATCGTGCTTCACTTAGGGACGCTACTGAGTGTGTTGATTTACTTCCGCGCTAGTTTATGGAAATTATGTCAATCGCTTTGGACGAGAGAGATGAAAGAGGAACGCATGATGATCGTTTGGCTCGGTGTTGCCACGGTGCCAGCCGTGATTGCTTATAAATTATTTAGTGACTCCTTTAAAGCGGCGTATGAGAACCCTGTCCTGGTTAGTGGGCTGCTTTTACTGACCGCGGCATTGTTGTTCGTTCCTAAACTCGTAAAAAATAAGACTTCAAATGTTGGTGCAAAGAGTTCTCTCTGGATGGGTCTGGCACAAGCATTTGCCATCCTCCCAGGAATTTCACGCAGTGGCTCAACCATTGCCGCAGGTTTAGTGAGTGGGGTCAAGGCTGAGAAGGCGGCTGAATTTTCATTCCTAATGTCCATTCCTGCTATCGCTGGTGGCTTTGTTCTGAACTTAAAGGACGAGGCTGAGAGATTAGGTAGCTGGGGAACAGCACTCGAATCCTGCTCTTCTGATGCCTATATTTGGGGAGCTATTGCTTCTGCTGTCGTGGGACTATTCGCCATTTCTCTCGCTATGAAGGTGGTGAAGAAAGGTAAGCTAGAATATTTCTCTTACTATCTGATCACTGTGAGTATCGCGGGCATGATCTACTTTACCGTGAATCCAGTCTAGAGTCGCTGCCGCGGAGCGCTACCTCCATGTTTACTAGCGTTTGCTCCCCTTCAACAGTGGGCTAATGAAAGAACTGCAGAACTATTTATTTCGCGAAGAAATCTAGTACCAATACTTTATCTAGTGATGGCAGGAGTAGTTTCACGAATGCCTGATGAGCTGCATGCGGCACGTAAACATCAAGTCCCTTTTGATCTTTAAAAGTCACAACAAAACAATGAGTGAACCCTTCATTCTTGTTTTCCTTACTGACATTAGTTCCCCATTCGTAGCCAGTAATCGTCTTGATTTTCTTTGGTAATTCACCGAATGCTTTTTCAATCGCCGCGACCTGCTCCTTGGTGGCTGTCTCCTTAAATTTGAACATAACGACATGACGAAGCGGAGCAGCCGCTGCAACCTTAGCATGATCATGCCCATTAGGCCCCTCGTGATGATCAGCATGGAGGGAGAGAGAAAGTGATAGCGAAATTAGTAGTAGATTAAGTATTTTCATAACGACTACTTTTTATCAGCGACTAAGCTTACCGACAATTTCTTTCTTATTTTTTAGGTTTTGCTTCAGCTGGCCAGTAGCTCTCACCGACTCGTTCCAGGAGATCCTTTGCACTGGTCTTCGATCCTGTCCAGAGCCTCTCAGCCACGATTTGCACGCGCTTACCCGGTCTCCCGTATTCTGGGAATCCGGGTCCCGTGCCGAAGAGTAATCCCTCTTCTGCCTTTTCTTCTGTTGCCCATGAGCACACTTGCCCACCCAGCACCTTACCTTGATATTCTTCTGGGTTAAATTTTTTCCAGTAGGCAAAAGGCTGCGGGCTGCGTCCAGCACCAAACATATAAGGCGACCAGCGCGCGATGATCTCTGGAGCTGTCATATAGAGCTTGTCCGCCACATACAGGGGCGTCCAAGAGGTGTTGAGCACTTTGTATCCAGCATTAAAATAATCGGCAGGCATTTTTCCCTTATGTTTTATATCAAAGGGGCAGACAATGATATCTTTATGAATCTCTGGTGCAAGAGTTGGCGAGAACCCTTCCCAAACAAGCATCTGACGATGATTATTTTTGATGAACCCGTGCATCCGGTTGATGAAGTAGTTGAAAAGTTGGTCCCCATTCTCAAGCTTCTCTTTCTTCATCCGTGCAACGCAGTCCACGCACTTAGTGCCCTGATAGTGAACCTCATCGGCACCTAGATGCCAATAGCCACCTGGCATCATTTCCATGACCTCGGTGAAAAGCTTCTCCAGAGTCTGATAGGTCTGTTCTTTGCCGATACAAAGCTTACCTCCACCTCCACCACATCCTAATGAAGGGATACCCTGAATTAATGCTCTTGCATGGCCGGGCACATCGATTTCAGGCACTAACATGACATGATATCGGCGGCAAACTTCCATGAGCTTTGCGATCTCTTCTGGAGTGAAATGGCGGTCTTTGGTTGGCAAGTTCGGGAAGGCCGCGCTGGGCAAGGTGTAGCTTTGATCATCGCTGAAATGAATCTGATAGCGGTTCAGCTTGTATGAAGCCATACGCTTGATTGTCTTGAGATGAAAATCAATCGAGTGAAAGCTTCTAGCATTATCGATCATTAGCGCCCGATAAGGGAACTCAGGTTGATCGGAAATAGTCAGCTGCGGAATAGCCTGCTCTGGGCCAGCGTGCAGTAACTGTAGCAGCGTACGGGTGCCCCAGAATAGCCCCTCACTGGTCGCGGCAGAAATAGACACACCCGAGTCGATCTTGAGTTGGTAACCCTCCTTCCCCAATTGCTGATTCTTCACTAAGTTTAGTTTAATCATACTGCCTGACACCTTCGCATCAGAACTCCCATGGGAGGCGATGAATCCCATCGCCGATAGATCCTTCACGCAGGTGTCTGCCAGTTCTCCATGTGAGCCATCGTGACTCAAGAACAGCTGCTTGCTGGGCGTGAATGAACCTTCACTGACTAATACCTCTTGAGGATAAGGCACAAGCGGCATAGGGAGCTCACTACCCTCAGCAGAGGCTAAAGGAATGCAGAAGGTCAAAATGGTAATAGAGATAATACTCAAAAAAGTTTGTTTCGTCATAGATTATAGTGCCGGTGGCGTTAAGTTTGTTCTCATTTCTTCATCGGATATGATTTCAAGAGAACAAGACTATAGATGAAGTCTACTCTCTCTGGAACCCATTTTTATCAAAAAAAACTGTTTGATGACATACCCTCTTTTTAACCAATTAACTTTTCCTCTTTCCCTCAACACATCTGACATTTACTCTCACGCCATGATCCTACGTTCCTTTATTCTTATCACTCTGCTGACTTCGCTAGCAAACTCCCAAATCACGAACCCTATTCCTAAGCTTGATACCAAGGGAGACGTCTACAAAACCGAGGGTATTAATGACCCGCTCATCTATGGCAGCACAGTGGGTGATAAGAAGATGATCATGCTCTACACCGACTTTCAGGATGTAAAGTCAACAACTGAGACGAAAGAGGCGGGAGAGATCATTCTAGGCAAAGGCCGCTTTTTAGAGATTTTCCATAAGCAATCGCACGGCAACCTCAAGATTTCCATCGATCATGTCCACGGTTGGCGGCATCTGCCCAAGAAACAAAAATCTTACCACGCCAAGACGACCGAAGCACATCGAGATATGTTCATCGATGTATTCGCACTCTATCCTGAAGTTGATTTTAACAAGTATGACTACATCGTTGCCAAGATGCCAGGCCGCGGCAACTTTGCTTTCGGCGAGCGGGACGACCTCGCCATCCCTTACCGCGATGGTAAAATTAATCTAGTGGTGAATATCGGCAGTAATAACCCGAACGTCTTAGTGCATGAAGTCGCCCACCTCATGGGACTTCCTGATCTCTACACAATTGGTGATCTTAAGCCTAAGAACCCAGTTGGTGAATGGGATATTATGTCCATTGCTCACAATGCCGCCGGATTTATTGGATGGCACCGCCACAAACTCGGATGGCTGGCACCAACCCGTAAAACTTACCTCACGGATGGATCACATTCGATCAATCTATCTGCTCTGGACGCCAAGTCCGGTGTCTCGATGATTGTTATCCCAGCCGATAACCCAAAACATCCCAGCAAGGTCTTCGCTATTGAAGTTGGACAGCCTCCCAAAGCCAAAAAAGGCAAAGAGCAGTGGCCAGTTGGCGTTCTAATCTACAGCGTCGACGCAACTCTAGCTACTGGAAAACACCCGGTGGTAGTTTATCCAAAATCAGACCGCCAAGAAGGGGCACTTTTCCACCCTGGAGATACCTTTGAAGATGAGCTTGCTACCTTCAGCGTGAAGGTCGTCAAAAAGCAGCCTAACGGAATGTATCATCTGGAAGTTAAGATTAAATAGCGGGTGCTAGTAGCGATTTATGTTGCAGCGCAGCAGCCTTTAGCTAGGCTGCTTTGCTTTCATCAGAACTACTCGTAGCTGATCGCCCATTTGATCTCTGTGTTCTCTGCGGTGGAGAGAGTGATACGACTGAGGCCAGCAACCTTATGGGCAGAAATCTTAGCCTCAGCTCCATTGGCCTCTAACTTGAGTGCTTTCGCTCCATTGTTAGCGACAACGATCTCAAAAGGCTCACCACCGATCACACTCGCAGTGCCAGACAAGCTGCGTGATTCTGAATTCCACGTTACATCCTTCAGTTCCATCCAACCTTGTAAAACATGTCTGTTTGTACTGATCACCTGAGGATTATCCTGCACCTTACGCACTGAAATCATCGCGCAATGGTCAGGCTCAAGTTCATAGCTGATACGCTCACTACCAGCAAGTTTACCTAAGTAGGTATCTGTCCAGAATTCGTAAGCATGGTAGCTTGCTTTAGGATCTAGACCTATCGCGTTGTCGACACGCTCTCCGCTGATCGCCGTGAATACCTTTGTTTTTTTACCCGAAGTGTTATAAAACGCGATCTGATGCCAATCAGGGGTCAGATCTAAATCATAAACTTGGGGATCAGTGACTCCAGTGAAAGCATCGAGCGGGCGGGCCGTTTTCGGTTCTTTATAGTGCGGGTAGATCCTAGAAAAGTCGTGGGTGATCTCCGGTGTGAACATCGAAAAGGAAGTAGCAAGATCAACCCTGCCACTTGAGAGGTAGGTCATAGTGAGAAGGGATTGGCGAATGCCTTTTGATAATCCGTGCACAGCTTTGGTGTCCGCATAATAGTTGAACACGGTGCGGTTCTTATACCAGCGCAGTCCACTAATGGAAACCATGGCAGGGACGTATTCGTTAGAATCCGCCCAAGTGCGTTGAGTATCTACCACTCCTGCGGTAATATCCAAACAAGGTCTAGAAGACTCACCAAGATTACGCTCATCGATAAGACCATCTTTACCAAATGCTTCACGTAGCAGTAGGAAAGCGCGACGATAAGCACTATTAGTGGTTGCATAACGATCATCAAAGCCACCTTCGGGACGCCAAGCTGTAGCAGGGTAATCGACTTTTACGCCAAGAACGCCATCCTCATGGATCTTACTCCACGCTTTGACAAAATGCTTGGAAAATTCCTTGTCGGTGTAGTCAAAGGATACATATGGCTGGTGGTGGGGATGCTTGTTACGGCTCTTGCGCCTACCAGGTCTCTGCGGAGTGACGCGATCTACCTCTGAGTTGTCACCAAAGAGCATGTACTCTGGATATTTTCTAGCGAAATCATCTGATGGCATCCCGAGTTGCATATAAATGTAGGGAATACCGTTGTTCGCATTCATCTCTTTACTCCATTTCGCAATCGTTTCGTATGGCTCAACAAGGTGCTTAAATTTCTGCATATGGCTATCATCCCACCACCCTTGTTCGGTGTCATTATGGTATTTATCTGGCTCTAGGCGGAGGGATACTTTCGTGTATTTGGTGAGTCCTGACTTGTTAGCATGTGCTAATTCTTCGATCAGCTTGGCTGAATTATTAACGTTCGGTAACTTACTAATAGCACCGACACTCCAGCCGCACAGCACGGGGAAATCATAGATGTTAGGTGAAGCGTTATTAGCCACACGCATGGCTAAACCATAGCGCTCCAGAGCTTCGAAAGGCTCGCGGGTGTGGACATCGATGTAAAAAGTATCTTCCGGTATATAGGTTTCCTCTTCATCCACGAGTCTACCAATAGGATCTTGCGCATAGAAGGACGGCTTGCCATCGATCAAACTAGTAAACTTTCCGAATGCCTCGTTACCAAGGCCTCCCCAGACAACGCTACGGCGTTTTCCGTCTACTAGTCCAGTGAGCATCAAGCTATTCGCACTTCTTCGGTCGAGTCCAGGAGTGACGAGAGTTGCTTTAGCTCCAGCGGATCCGTTCAGTGTCATCGCCTTCTTGATCTCTTTACCGCCAAAGAAGCTTCCACCTGCCAGCGGGGTGCTCTCGCGCAATCTATAGCTAATAAAATTAGGCAAAGTGAGACCGAATCCGCAAACCAGAGCTGGGTTGTCTTCATAAAGGGCATAAGTGTAAATCCGCTTAGGACCAGTTCTTCCGTATTTCCCAAGAACACCCAGTTCATCAAAGTCGTTCACCTCAATCAGCACCCGCTTTCCTTTACCCATGACATCAGCGATGTCTTCAGATGAGATCTTCACCACTGTGCCTTGGATGTTGCGAGGAAGACCAAAGCGTGAATCCGATAACAATTCCTCCTTTGTTTGGGAGTCGGAGATCGAGAACTTACCGTCTTTTTTGAAGGAAACTGCAATGATCCCATTATCCAGACGATCATTTTCATAAGTGACGGGCTGCGGCGAAGTGAGATCTTCAGCCACCAAGCTTTTAAGACCAAATAGGGTGATCAATAGAGCCGCTATTGGGAGGGACGTTTTATATTTAGTAAGTGATTTCATTTTATGCCATAATTCTCCAAAATTTGTATGTTATGTAAACAAAAATCCACCTATTACTGTGTTATATTTCCCCAAATAAAATGATTCGCTTAGCTTCTCTGTCAGCTCACGCCGCAAAAGCTAAAGTGTCGGTCTAGCCAACAAATAGCTCAATAGAGTTCATTTAGAGTGATCATTAAATTTTCAAAGTCAAAAGGTCACAGCGAGATGATAAGCTACCCCGAAAATGATCAACTGCAAACCTCCTAAGGCTAAATACTGATTATAAACAGCTCCTGGGACGCTTCTCATCACTCCTCTCGCTATCGGGATGGCTAAAACTATATAGACCAGTGGATAAATAGTCAGATGGACATCATTTCTCAGCCAGATTACTCCCAGCACCGCAGGCAGAAAAATCTCTAACATGAGTAACTGCTTCGCTCTCTTCTCACCTAACAAAACTGCCATCGTTCGCTTATTGTTCCCCTCATCCTCTTGTCGGTCGCGGAGATTATTAATAGAAATCAAAACCGCAGAGAGTAGCCCTACTTGTAGGCCTAACAGAACCGCCTCCCAACGCCACTCCCCCAACTGCACATACACCGTCCCTGCGACCGCCACTACACCAAAGAATAACACCACAAATAACTCCCCTAGCCCCTTGTATGCTAGAGGCCATGGCCCACCAGTGTAACCATAGCAGAGATAAAGTGAAGGGATCCCGATAGCTACTATCGTCCAACCGCGCGCCTGAAATAATAAATACCCGAACACCGCAGCGATCAGTAAACAAGCAATAGCCGCGCTGTAGACAGCGCGACGAGAGAGAGCGCCACTTGCTGTCGCCCGCATAGGGCCCAGCCGTTTTTCCGTGTCTGCACCTTTATCGGAGTCGATAGCATCATTAAAGAAATTCGTCCCAACCTGGATCCACACCGCGCCCATCAGCGTGTAAAATGCTAAGCATCCATCAAACTCGCCAGATAAATACCAAGCGAGCACACAGCCTAGCCATACTGGCACGATAGCTGCGGGAAGTGTCTTCGGTCGTGATGCGAGGATATAGGGAAATAGATTCATCTTGGAGGATTTAATATCTCAGAAATCAGCTCTAAAAGTTTATCTTAAGCTCAGCGTTACAACTCGTTATATTTACTAGCGGCCATGATATAGCTGTGTACTTTAGCCTCTTCAGCCGGTGAGATCCCAGCATTCCAAGCCATTCCAGGAACGATCACGTGCCAAGCTTTTGACGGTATAGAAGAAGGCAACTTCGCCTCATGACACTGTGAACATTGCCGCATATAAATGGCATGACCTTCGCCTATCTCTGCGAGATCAGAATTGGTAGCAGCTGCCATCGCCTTAGTAGGAGCTCCATTATTACTAGGTGAATTCTGTGTGCACGCCACCACTGCTATCAGCGCGAAAATCCCACTACAAACATAGAATGTCTTTTTAAGAGTCTGTTTCATGATCGTTTATTTCCTTCATTAAAGACATTCACAACGAGGCTGGCAAGAATGAACTGAATCAGTACACAGGGTCATCCAGCTAGGGGACAACCATGATTTTAGGTTTTAAAACTCTGAGAGCGAGACACCTGTAGCAAGAAGCGCGTAGCAAGTAGCCGCAAGCGTTTTTCGTAATCTACTCTATAACCGCCATGATTCGCTTGCGGCTACCCGCTACGATCGAAGATGGCTACATGCTACGTCCTGTAAAGCCTGAGAACAGAGTAATTCTAGATTTCTCCCTAGCTGGATAACCCTGCCGTATATCACTCCATTCCCAGTTCTAGCTGAGGCTGGGACTGAGGCTCGGGGTCGGCTAGCTTAATACCTACGCCCAGGAGGCGGACGGATTTCTGGCCTCCTCTGCGCCAGCCTTCTAGTAGCAACTCTCTGGCTAATTCTATACTTGGTTTGTCAGTCGCCCGCTCAATGGTGGTCTGGGTGAAATCTGCGAATTTTAGTTTAACGACGATCGCTTTGATCATTCTATCTTGATAGCGATCCTTGTGGGATTCTTTAACAGCATCAAACAGCGCTATGAGACTAGGGAACAGATCTTGAACTCGAGCGACATTTTCGCCGAATGTGTTTTCCTTGCTAATCGACTTCCTAATGCGGCTGGACTGGACCTCTCTCAAGTCTATTCCGCGGCAGAGCTCGTAGAGTTCCAAGCCCCATTTACCATGGTTCTTTGCCATATTCAGCTTATCTATCTGCTGCATATCGCCGCAAGTTTGGATTCCGACAGAGGTAAGTTTTTGCTGCATCTTCTTCCCCACTCCCCAGAGCTTTGCTACAGGTAAGTTTTTCATGAATGCGGGTATTTCAGCTGATATAATCTGGTGTTGACCGTTCGGTTTTTGCCAGTCAGATGCTATTTTAGCAATGAGCTTATTGGATGAAATACCAGCACTAGCCGTAAGCTTGGTTTCCTCGTAGATCTGAGCGCGTATTTCTCGCGCGATGGCTGCTGGATCAGTCTTCCAATGACTAACATCTAGATAAGCCTCGTCCAGAGAGAGCGGCTCGATGAGTTCAGTGAATCTACCAAAAATAGCGCGCACTTTTACCGACGCTTCTTTATAGAGGTCAAATCTCACTGGGACGATGATAAGCTGCGGGCAGAGTTCGAGTGCCTTATATCCTGGCATCGCTGAATGGCAGCCAAACTTACGTGCCTCGTAACTAGCGGTGCACAAAACTCCCCTCCTCCCACCTCCTCCTACGGCGATAGGCTTTCCCTTTAACGCGGGGTTCTCCCGCTGCTCGATAGCGGCGTAAAAACAGTCCATGTCCACATGGATGATCTTGCGCTCAGTGCTCACTAGCTGAAGTCTAGCAAAATTTTCCCACTACGTTTACCCTCAGTGGCGTGGGTAATCGCTTGGATGATGTCTTCTGGTTTATAAGTCGTATCGACGGCTTGCTTTAGTTTTCCTTCAGAAACCCATTTTGCTAAACGCTGGTAGGCCGTTTCTACAGTAGCTCGGTCATTTTCTTCTATCCACTTAGTAACCCATAGTCCATGGAGCTGGATACGTTTGAAAATGAGAAACTTATTGGGCACCTTTAAGCTACGCATCGACATGGCACCGAAGGTGACGTGTTGACCCTTTTCTGCAATGGCATCCATAAGACGAAGTGCGCTATCGCCACCTACAGCATTGCAGGCTAATTTAGGCAAATGATCACCACAAATTTCTCTCACTTTTTCGACGGTAGATTCATCATCTAACAGAACGTGATCAGCCCCTAGAGCCAGTAGCTCAGGAATGAGTTCTTCTCTTCTCACGAGATTGATCGTCTTAATACCGAGTATCTTGGCGATCTGAATGACACACTGCCCTACCCCTGAGTTAGCGGCGTTTTGGATGATGTAGTCGCCAGCTGTTAGATCCACATAGTTTTCCAACAGACAAAGTGCGGTTGGAGGGTTCACCTTTAACATAGCCGCCTGCTGGGCGGGTATATCTGGTATAATAATGACTTCTTCAGCGTCACAAATAACCTCACTTTGCCAAGTCCCCACGCGAGTGATAAAAATAACCTGATCGCCTACTGAGACGCTTTCAGATGTGGACTCGCTGACCACACCAGCAGACTCCACGCCTGGGATGGCAGGCAGCTCTGGGCGGATACCGTAGTTTCCTTGGATGTAGTTGAGGTCCGCGGGATTGATCGGTGCGAAATTGATACACACTCTGATTTCACCAGATTTCAGCGGAGTAGGGACAAGTTTCTCTTCGTCCTTGTAGGTGAGCACTGTGGCTGGTTTTCCAAAATCATGGAATATTACAGATTGATGTTTCATAATATCTAATAAATATTTTTTATTCTTATGGGTAGAGGCCGCGCTGAGTTTTAACATCAGCTACCTCTTTAATTCCTAATGATAATGCGGCGACTCTGTTTGGCAAATCATTGTATTTAGCAAATGAAATGACTTTATCAAATGCAGCTGCTAACATAGTATCTAGCTTGGCAATAACCTCTTGCTCACTCCACTGGAAGCGTTGGAGGTTCTGCACCCACTCAAAGTAAGAGACGGTGACTCCGCCGGCATTGCAGAGGATGTCTGGGATGAGGAAGATATCGTCACGCTTCTCGATGATGGCATCGGCATTCGGTGTGGTGGGCCCGTTGGCACCCTCGGCTAGGACTTGGCACTTTAGATCTGCTGCATTCTTCTCTGTGATGACTCGCCCCAGCGCAGCTGGCATGAGGACGCTACACTCTAACAGAAGCAGCTCATCCGGATCGATGGGTGATGACTCTGGGAAACCTTTGACTCCACCAGTGTCTTTTACGTGGGTCATGAGGGCATCTATATCGAGCCCTTCTGGTGCATGGATGGCCCCAGTTATATCTGAAACGGCGATGACTTTCACTCCATAGGTAGTGATGGTGCGAGCTGCGTGCGAGCCTACGTTTCCAAATCCTTGGACGACCGCTGTGGCTGTATCATATTCAATCCCGCACAGCTTCAATGCACGAGCCGCGAGGAATGCAACTCCATGACCAGTCGCCCTGGTACGGCCTTCTGAGCCTTGTAAAATAACAGGTTTACCAGTGACTATACCTGGAACAAAGTGTCCTGCATGGGTAGAATAGACATCCGTAATCCATGCCATTGTCTGCTCATTAGTACCCATATCTGGTGCCATTACATCTGTCTTAGGGCCTATAAATGGGAGCATCTCCGCAGCAAATCGTCGGGTAATACTCTCTAACTCACGCTGGCTCATAGTCCTTGGATCGCATGCAACTCCGCCTTTTCCTCCACCGAATGGTAAACCCATGAGCGCACATTTCCAGTTCATCCACATCGCGAGTGCCGCCACTTCTCCAATGTCCACATTAGGATGGTATCTGAGACCTCCTTTTACGGGACCACGCGAGAGGTGATGCTGAACCCGGTAGCCGAAGTAAACTTCTGTATCTCCATTATCGCGCTTGATGGGGATGGTACAGGTGATGAGCCGCTTGGGCCATTTACACCTCTCCCTGACCTCGTCTGATAGCTTAAGGAAATCTGCGGATCGTTCGTACTGCTCGGATGCCATCTTAAATACAGGATGGGCTAATAACTGTTCTCTCATTCCTTAGATAAACATTTCACTGAGCGGAGGGGAAGGAAAAGTTAGGGATTCTTAACAGAATAAATATCTATTTATCTGTGGTAATACACTTGAAGCCATCGGTTAAAACAATATTCTACCAGACCTGCAATTTAAGCTTGGACTAGCTGCTCCATGATTTCTGCTAGCTCGTCCACACCCTCACGCCACTCGTCGTAGTCTTCTTGCTCTTTCCATGTTTCCATGAGCTCTGAGCTGTCTGCTAGAACGATGTTCAATGACTCCTGAGCTATTTCTGGCAGATCAGTGATGTCATCACACGCATTTTCTGCGAGCCAGTCTTTGAGTTCTTCTGGAAGTCCCTTGCGCGGTTCATCAATAAGGGCGATGATGACCTCACAGGCAGCTAGACAGATAACTCCAGTATCATAACCTGGCTCCTCACCTTGTGTTAGAGTGATATTGGCTAGGAGGAATTCACGTGCCTCCTCAGCATCTATGAGTTCTGCGAGCCAGTCTGTAGCAGTGTCGTCTTCGAATGTTTTTGTTCCCCAGGTAGCCATGTCGTTTATTTGATATGCGTTTTAAAAGTAATATTAAGTAATCTTCAGTCATCATGGGTAATAAATAGATGGTTGCGCAAGAGTGAATGTTGTTTTTTTCTAACATTCTTTTACGCAGTTGACATTAAGAGCTAATCCAATCAGTAAGTGTGGCATGAAACCTATTACCTTTTTAAACAGATATTCAGGAGAACTAGAGACCGAGCAGGTTTATGGAGAGGGATTTCTTAAATGGGCGTATGGTAATCCGCTGGGGAAAATAGCGCTACATAGTTTCATCAAGCGTCCCTTTTTTAGTAAGTGGTATGGGAAGCGGATGAATAACCCTATAACAAAGGAAAAAGTGGCTCCATTTATTAAAGAATATGAAATGGATGCCGGAGATTTTTTAGAGGATGCCGAGAGTTATGAGCATTTTAATGCGTTTTTCTACCGCAAATTAAAACCTGAGGCGCGGCCTATTTCTGACGCTGCAGTTGTGTTTCCAGCAGATGGTAGGCACCTAGGTTTTGCGAATGCAGAAGATGTAGAAGGAGTTTTCATCAAGGGCCAAAAATGGGATTTACAGAAGTTAATTGGCGATGATGAAATATATGAGGAGTTCGCGAACGGTTCTTTGGTTTTGTCTAGGCTCTGTCCAGTGGATTACCATCGCTACCACTTTCCACTTGAAGGAATTGCCAGTAAGACTGTGGTTGTGAATGGTCCACTGTTCTCAGTGTCTCCTATCGCATTACGACAAAATTTAGATTATATTTGGCAAAATAAGCGGACACGAACAATAGTAGAAACTCCTAAACACGGTAAAGTATTGATCATGGAAATAGGCGCAACTTGCGTGGGATCTATCTACCAAACTTATACAGCTGGAGAACATATTGAAAAGGCTGCTGAGAAAGGATATTTTGCATTCGGGGGATCATCAACCATCACCATTTTTCAGCAAGGAAAGGTCACACTGGATGCCGATCTGCTCGAGAACTCTGCTAAACAACAAGAACTTTATGCTAAGATGGGTGATTCCATGGGGAGATGAATATCAAAAAAAACTCAAACAGAGTGACTTATAAGTTATATTATTATTTATTTCACTTTCTTTTGAACATATACTAAACATCGCTTTCTAAATTTATTGAAGATCATCGTATTTTGATTATTCATTTTTAAGAACATCAACTAAACCTGCAGGCTGCTACAACAGCCTGTGGGTTTGTTCTTTTAAAGACACTTCTACTATCCCGCTCGTAGACCCTAAGTTCTACGCTTTTTTTCTTCGAGGAAGTTATCGATAACGGTGTTATCACGACTAACGTTATAGGCTTCATCGACGGTAATTTTCTCTTTTCTGAGTAGTTCACAGAGGTGGTGATCAATAGTGAACATCCCATCCTTTCCTCCTATCTCGATCAGTCCATCGATCTGCTCAAACTTCTTCTCGCGAATACAATTTCTGATCGGATGGTTTACAATCATGACCTCTTCCGCCAGAACACGTTTATCCGATTTCACCGTCTTAATGAGACGCTGAGAAACCACTGCCCTTAGGCAATTTGCGAGCTGAGCGATGATCTGGCTCTGCTGTCCAGCGGGGAAGACATCAATAAGTCGATCAAGTGAGCGCGGGGCATCAATGGTGTGGAGGGTCCCTAAGACGAGGTGCCCAGTTTCTGCAGCGGATATCGCTGCCTGGATCGTCTCCATATCACGCAGCTCAGAGACCATTATAACGTCAGGGTCTTGTCTAAGAGCGTATTTCAAAGCCGCACCGAAGGAGTGGGTATCTGATCCTACTTCACGCTGCTTCACTGCACTTGCCCCATGAGTAAAGATGTATTCTATGGGGTCTTCTACGGTAATAATAACGCCTTTCTTCTGCTGAGAGATGAGGTTTACCATCGCAGCGAGAGTGGAAGATTTACCGGAACCAGTGACGCCAGTGACTAGCACGAGGCCGTCTTTCATGTGGCAGAGTTGCTTGAGTATACTCTTGTGACCAAGTTCATCGAGCGAGGGTATAACATCTAGAATATGGCGGAATGTGGCTTCTACCGCTCCTCTAATATAGTGCGCATTACCACGAAATCTGCCCACATTATCTATATTTAACGCAAAATCTAACTCGTAGTTTTCCTCAAGTTTAGCTCGCTGGGCATCGGTCAGCACACTCATGAGCAACTTATACAGGCTGTCCTCAGTGAGAGAGTCAGCCTTGAGCTGCCGAAGCTCACCAGCCACTCTCAACGAGGGCGGCATCCCTACGCTGAGATGCAGGTCTGAACCATTTGCCCGAACCAAGGCATGAAGGTAATCTACGATTGTTCTATCCATAACTTGCCTAGCGGTTTTGAGATTTTAGCGAGAACCATGGCTGACTCCCAAGATGATGCGGTTGAAATCAGCAGGATCATCACAAGCAGCTCTAGCAGTGTCCTCACTGATCTGTCCAGATTTGTAGGCAAGGACAATGGAATTGATAAACGTCACATTTTCACCTTGGCTACCCTGTGCTAGGAAGTCAGAAATCTTGTTGATCTCAGATTCTTCAAGCCACTTTTTAACTGCTCCAGCATTTTCCAGATGCTCCACAAGGAGGTGGAGGCTCCCATCTTCACTAGGGACTAGCTTTTGACTAAGGATTCCGAGTAGCTGACGGCTAATAACATGAAGCGCGCCTTCTCGCTCAGCTGAGGGGAATAACATAAGGAGACGCTGCACTGTTTCTGCTACATTACTGGAGTGCAAGGTGGAAACTACTAAGTGACCAGTTTCGCACGCATGGAGAGCTGCCTTTGCGGTCTCGTAATCACGTATCTCGCCTACAAAAATCACATCCGGACTCTGCCTAAGCGCAGCACGAAGACCTTTATCAAAAGATTGCGTGTCTGTACCTATTTGCCGCTGAGAGACAAGAGACTGATCACTTTTAAGCAGATATTCCACAGGATCTTCGATGGTGATGATGTGTTTTTTAAATTTCTTACTCACCCATCTAAGGCAGCTTGCGAGACTGGTGGATTTTCCGCTACCTGTGGATCCTGTGAAAAGGATGAGACCGTGATTTCGACTAAGCCAATTCTGTAATCGATCAACAGGCAGACCAAGAGCCATCATACTTTGTGTCACCTCTCTAAGTGGCCTAAGCACTGCGCAGCGCGCCCCTAGCGAATCAAATACGTTCACCCTAAATCTCTGTCCAGCAGAGTTTTCCCATGCGAGATCCGCTTCCTTAGTAGGGGATTCATCATAGCCACATCGATCGAGAAAACGTTCCATATCTTCTTCGCTGAAGATGGTGTCTTCAATCTCTATCAGATCACCTTTTATTCTTAGCCTCGGAGAATTATCTTCTTTTAGATACAGATCGTCTGCATCATTTTCTAGTACTACTCTACAAAGTGTTTCTATGAGATCCATGGTATCTTCTATATGACTAATTATTTAGCGTCTGCGCGGGCTACGATAACGATTCTCTTTGGGATCTTTTTCATCGTATGTATCATCATCCTTGTATCTCAGAATTCCGTAGTGTTTGAGATTTTTGACGAACTGCTTGGTGTCTTTACTAAATTCTTTATCTTCCGTCAGAGTATTTAGAAGACCCTCGCCCCCGTTAATTTTCATGATGGTCTTCTCAGCCTCTCCGATGACTCCCTCTGCTTTTTTAGCCGCAGATTGAAAGCTGACTAAGGCATCGGGAATACCGGCTAAGGCCGGCTCTAGGTTCTCGAGCTGCGCGCTAGCTCCATTAAAGGTTCTAGTGGCGGCATCTGCAGCAGACTTCACACTGGCGATAGCTTCTCTCACTTGACTAAAAGTAGGCTTAACCTCATTTCCTATATCCTTAAAACTTGCGGTGACTTGCTCTAAATTTGCGATAGATTTTTTGAGACTTCTGATAGTTTCTTTGTCTAAGATATCAGTATTTATCTTATCAATAGATTCTGCTAAACCACCAGCTACGGCCCGGATGTCATCAAGTGATGAATCCACCTTAAGTAAGGTTGTCCGGGCATCTTTCATTAACACTCGGGCGTCACGAGCGACCGACTCAGCATCTGACTGGAGAGCCTCTAATCCGCCGGCACCTGAACCACGAATCATATCACCATTCTCCAGAAACTCGCCGCTATTGAGATCAGGAGGAGTGACGACAATCATTTTATCACCGAGGATAGACAGAGACTGAATCTGAAAAGAACTTTCTTTATCAATCTTGATCTTTCCTGTGAGACGCATTTTAACAAGTACTCTGAGATCATCCTGTAACTCTGGAGTATTGGTTATTTTACCAATTCTAGCACCACCCATACGGATTTCACTTCCCTTAATAAGACCGGAAGCATCGTTGAATGTGATTTCCACATTGTATCTTCCCTCCATATTACTCTCTCCGATACGCCCAAATTTCACAACCAGCGCACCAAGAACCGCTAATCCTAACAACAGAAATAGTCCAACGATTGCTTCTGATCTTTTTTCTTTAATTGCCATAAATTTTTGATTTTTGTGTTGTCTATTTCTCAGGACACCTCGACCTCTCGTGCCACACCTTCGATGAAATCTAACAGTTCTG
>Ga0307981_1000613_pt1 | contig 34947 bp, 13 predicted proteins | sample OrgLakmetagen987_FD_201849 | JGI IMG/M metagenome (GOLD analysis project Ga0307981, IMG submission 201849) | Saline water microbial communities from Organic Lake, Antarctica - #987 | ecosystem: Environmental > Aquatic > Non-marine Saline and Alkaline > Saline | place: Antarctica: Organic Lake... | reverse complement strand
CTGATATAAAACTGATTTTTGATTAAGACATCTAATAGTACAAATAGTCACGCAGGGTTTAAGCTTCTTTCAATAGGCAACCCGTATGTTTTAGGACAGCCTCGACTCCGGGAATTCTAGCTGCGCCAAAATGCTGTTGAGTCCCGCCGTCGGGGAATGAATCGGGAGCGCGAATCGATAACGCGCTAAGTGTAGGAAGAAAGAATGAATGTTCACCACCCGCTGCGCTGGAGACACCGAGACACGGAGGAGAAAATCCACTCATCTTTTTGGAATTAAGCGATCAATGACGTCGGCTAAAGCACGACGCTCCGGCGATGCGCTTCAGCCATCGTTTTTTCTTTTCAGTTATTCGATGTTCGACGTTCGAGTTATGCAATAACGCTACCCCTGCCTAGAGCGATCGCCTGAACGGCGATCGGGCCATTCGCAAGTGAAGACGCCACTTGGTGTGATATTGCCTGGGGTCTCCCTCCCCTACTCTAGCGCAGCGGTGCGTATTTGCTCCAGAATCTCGTCGATCCCACGCACGGAAAACGCCCGCCCGAGTGCTTGCCGATCCCAACTGGAAACTCCCCTCCTTGGATAAGGAGGGGTGCCCGGCAGGGCGGGGTGGTTTGATCTCGACCCTTGTCTATTAGACGGGGCATGCCTGGCAAGCGAGACCACCTCTGCTTGCTCGCCTCGACGGCGCACAAGCTGTCTCCTCCTATCCCCCGCTTGGGCGGGGGCAGGAGGAGAGTTCCCGAAGCTCCCCGCCTTTTCAAGGAGGGGACAGGTTAATCGTCGTTAGAGACGATTAAACAGGGGTGGTTCCGGCACGCACGCAGGACTCGACATCCCCACTACACCACCAAGCCGCCACAGGACCACCTCTGCTCGCGCGCCTCGACGGCGCGCAAGCTGTCTCCTCCTATCCCCGGCAGCTGCCGGGGCAGGAGGAGAGTTTATTAGTTGCCAATTTGATAAATGAGGTTTCCAGCAGTGCCCTGTAGTGGGTATCGGGTGCATCTTCGTAGAAAGTGATAGCCCCTGTACCATCCTTCTGTGCCAAAAAGCTAAAATTCCTATCAGTCAAACGCTACGTGAAGGCTCTGAAAAGAGTTGAACTGCGGAGATGTTGTAGGTCGGCACGTCAGCTTCGCCCAATGGTTTGGTTTCGGGATCTTTGCTCACGACGAGGTTGAGTAAGAGCGGTTTATCCAGTATATCTGCGAGATCCTTAAAGTGCCTGGCTTCGTGTCTCCCGCTCAATTGGGCTGTCCATGCTGAGGAGCGGAATCTCGGGAAAACAGTGCTGTGCCAGTGTCGTCTTTCCCACTTGGCGAGCCCCCGTTAGCGCGATGATGCGACCACGGCTTTTTTTCTTTAATTCTTGTAGCCTATTTTGACATTGGCGTAATTTATAAATCATAGATTTTAATATTACGCCAAAATTGAATTCGTCAACTGACTTGCATCCAATTTGGTAATTTCACTAGTATTTGAAGCTCCACTAGGTGCCCGACGGGGTCCGTAAATCTTTGATTCCGGAAAAACCATTGCGGCATGAACATTTACGGAACGGTTGCACGTTGAATCCGAGTTCATTTTGGGTTAACGGGTGAGTCCGGCTGAGCCGGACGAAGCGCGATCTAGCCCGCAAAGCATCTCTAGCGGTTGTATGGATTTTTAGTGGGTAGATAACTCAGTGCTCCAGAATTCCACCACCCGCTGCGCTGGAGACACCGAGACACGGAGGAGAGAATCCACTCATTTTTTTGGAATTATGCGAGCGATGACGTCGGCTAAAGCACGACGCTCCGGAGCGATGCGCTTCAGCCATCGTTTGTTGCCGGAGCGATGCGCTTCAGCCATCGTTTGTTGCCGGAGCGATGCGCTTCAGCCATCGTTTGTTGCAGGAGCGATGTGCTTCAGCCATCGTTTGTTGCGGCGTTGCCGGCGTTGGCGCTGCGATCCGGTGCGGTCGATGACGTCGGCTAAAGCACGACGCTCCGGAGCGCCTAGGACACCACTTGGTGTGTTATTTTCTGAGATAAAAAAACCGGCCTACGCATGTAGGCCGGTTTTGAAAGAATTTCGAAGCTGTGAGCGCTTCGTTCAACCTGTCTTCCGCTTAGGCGCGACGGCGGAGCATCACCCAAGTCAGGCCGAACATGCCGGCGATGAGTGCGAAGGATGAAGGCTCGGGGACGGCGTAGAACTCGATTTGGGCGAGGGCTGCCACGTCAGTTGCATCGCCCGTTCCTCCGCCGAGGTTAATGGCATCTGACCTAAAGGTCGAATCCACTTCGAAACGAACGTAGCGTGTAGATACGGTGTTCAGTGCGAACGTTTCGGTCGAAGCGACAGTTGCCAGATCGAAACCCGTGTAGCCTGCGGCGCCCGGCCCTGCTGACAGAATCGCGTTTCCGGCCCAGAGGGTCCAGTTGTCACCGTTGCCCGCACCAGCGATTTCCGGATCGCCAGGAGTGGCTGTATTCGAGATGTAGATATCTACTTGGCGGATGCCGGCCGCATAGCGCGAGCTGTCATTGTAGTTCCAAACTTTGATCGAATCCAATGTGAATGACGCCCCCAGATCCCATTGGATCCATTGGTTGGCAAGTCCAGCAGCGTCGCCAGGTGCACTTCTCCACGATTGCTGCGTGCCAGCAGCATGCAACCCTGTGGCTGGAACGAAACCATTGTTGGATTCAATTACCGTTCTGTCAGGTCCGTTGACGGATGTATTCGTCGAAATAGAGGATGCCGTGGCTGTGATATTCGAGGTTGTGGCGCTGGGATATGTATTGATCAGCGTCTGAGCACTTGCCGTGCCAGCGCCGGCGAGTAATCCCGCAGCAGCGGCGAGAGTGGTGAGTGTTTTATTGTATTTCATAATAGTTGTTGTGGGTAGTGGTTCTGGACTAATGGTTTAGCATAATTACAGTGTGTATTTCTGCCAGCATCGACAACCATGACCTCTCAGCGCACTGCGGTCAAATTTTCCTTATAAAGCTGGCAGTATGTTTTAGACGCGGTTTTTCTGAAATGGCGAATGCGGGATAGCGGATGGCGAATACCTGCTGGGTTCTTTTTTTTTACCACCCCCTCTCTCGCTGAGCGCATGTGCGTCAACCTAAGGTCGATTTTAAATCTCAAAAACATCCAGCTGAGCTAGACGAAGCGCTGCAGCGCGGAGATGGCGACCCGCCCCAGACAGTGATGAGCTGGGTGCCCTTGGGGCGAGCGAAGAACAAACCGCTTACTTGTGCCCGCGATAGCGGAAGGTATTCCCTGTTGATCCTGGTCCATCTGCGGTCAGCCAGGGCATTTCTAAGTGGTTGTACAATTAATCTTCTTTCCATCCGCCTTGCGGGTTCAGCTTTGCGCGTTCCGGCTGGAGTGATGATTTCGGGACCAGTTGCACGTTCGTGACTAGCGGGGACCCGTCTTCGCTTTGCAAGCTACGCCGTGGCACCGCGCTAGTCGCTACCTCTCTAAACAGGTCGTTCGTGACTCGCGGGGACGGGCACAAAAAAACAGTGGAACTCATCGCTCCCTGATCGTAAAGACACAAGTCACTCGTTCATGTTTTTCTTGCGGCCAAAAGTGCTATCCGCGAAAATACAGCCTAATTTAACGCGATAAATTGCCACAACAAAGTCCTCAGGGACACCACCCACAAAAGCAAATACCTAGCAACTCAAACTAGCACAGATAGCTTAAGATGAATAAAAACCGATCCTCCCTTATCATCCCGCGTCGCCAATTTCTCTATGCGTCCGGCCTGATGACGCTGACATCCACTGCCCTAAGCGCACAAAAAATATTGGGCGCAAACGATCGTGTGCGCATCGGCTTCATCGGGATGGGTCGACGCTCAGGAGGTCTCCTCGGCGAGTTCCTGAGAATTCCAAACGTCGAACTCGTTGCCATCAGCGACCCGGATACGGCTCAAATGGAAAATCGCCTGCAGCACATTCAAAGGATCAAAGCTAGACTACTGTCGAAAGGTCATCCACTACCGGATAGCCGGGTCGAGGCGATTCAGGATTACCGTAAATTGCTTGAGCGTAAAGATATCGACGCAGTGGTGATCCCCAGCACAACTTTCTGGCATACCCTGCACGCCATCCATGCGCTACAAGCCGGCAAGCACGTCTATGTGGAAAAACCGGCTACATTCACACATTGGGAAGGGCGACAGTTGGAGGCCGCTGCCCAGCGCTATGGCAAAGTCATCGGCGTGGGCTATCAAAACCGTTCTGACCCTGGCCCACAGGATGGCATCCGCTACGTGCAGGAGGGTAATCTCGGCAAGATCCGCAAAGTGCGCGCCCTGTGTTTCCGCAATAGGGACTCGATCGGAAAACTCGACCACCCCCTTAAACCACCTGCTACAATCAACTACGATTTGTGGCTCGGACCGGCCCCGCAGCATGTCACTTACCGACCAGAGCTCCACTACGACTGGCACTGGGATTTCAACACTGGAAACGGCGACCTCGGGAACCAGAGCGTGCACGAAATCGATATGGTGTATTGGCTGCTGGGTCATCCCGGGCTGCCCAGCGAAGTCAGGAGTTTCGGCAACCGCTTCGCCTGGAATGATGGGGGCAACACTCCGAACATGCTAGCCGTATGGTGCAAATGGGGCGGTGCCGAAGTTATATTGGAAACCAACGATTTGAAGGTCAGCCCGGAGCGGAATGTGGCACGTCATCGGATGGGCACACGTGTCGGCATTATCGCCGAGTGCGAAAACGGCTTCCTAAAGGGTGGCCGGGGCGGCATGGTCGCCCTGAAGCCGGATGGAAAGACCATTACTCAACGCTTTAAGGGCAATGGTGGCCAAGGCCACCAAAACTCATTCATCGAGGCGATCCGTGCCAACGACGGTTCGAAGTTTCCCGCCCAGGTTGCGCATTCCCACCCATCGGAATCAGTCATGCATCTCGGCAATGCCTCCTACCGGATGGGCGACTTGCATAGCAGTTCCGAGTTGCAATCCACTCTTTCGGGCCATGATGACTTGCTGGAAATTATCGAAGAGCAAAACGAGCAGCTTTTGACTTGGGATGTAAATGACCCGAAATATTTCTGCGGGCCTCCCATCCGGGTCAATCCGGAGACTGCCGAAGTCACCACCCCCGGCGTCGGCCCGGAGCTTATCGGGCCCCACTACCGCAAGGGCTACGAAGTGCCAAAACTCACATAGAAAAAATATTATGCCAAAAGACGTTTCAAGAATCGACCGGCGCCGCTTCATCCAGGGCGGTCTCGTGGCCGGACTAGGTCTCCCTCTCTTTGGTTGCCGCTCGATGGCCGGCATGAAACCGACGCAGGGGCCCCTCTTTACCCAGTTTGGAATCAATGCTCCAATGGGTAAGGCTTCCGCCGTCGCTGCCGAAGGTGCCGACTTCCTGCTCCGTGGGGTCAACAATTTTCTTATGCCGGACGAGCCGGAAGCCGAATTTGAAAAACAACTCCGCCTGCTGGAGCAATCGCCCATTCCGGTGCTGAGCTGCAATGGTTTCCTCAGAGGTGATGCGCTTCGCTCTGTCGGGCCGGCAGCCAAAACGGAGAACGTGCTTCGCTTCGCCAAGGCCACCTTCCAGCGCGCGAAGCGAGCCGGCGTAAAACGGATCATTTTCGGCAGTGCCGGTTCCCGGAGACTGCCGGAAGGCTGGAGCAAGGCTCAAACCGACGAACAATTCATCGCCCTGCTTGAGAAGATGGGCGAGTTGGCCGAAGCGGAAGGTATCATCGTCGCGGTCGAAAACCTTCAGGCGAAGGAATGTAACTACCTCACCCGGATTGGAGAGGTCGGGGAAATCATCGCTGAGGTCAACCACCCGAATATCCGCGTGCTCGCCGATCTTTATCACGGCTCCGTCATGCAAGACCCGCCCGGGGACCTGCTCAAATATACGCACCTCGTCGATACGGTGGAAATTGCCGAAGCCAAAGGTCGCACCGTGCCCGGTGTAAACGGCCAGGATTTCAGCGCTTACTTTGATGCGCTTAGAGCGGGCGGCTTCCATGGCCCCATCGAAATCGAAGGTAACTGGTCAATCGATCAAGTCGCTAAAGCCTTCGCCACGATCCGCGAGCAATCGGGGCCGGTTGCACGTTCGTGACTAGCGGGGACCCGTCTTCGCTTTGCAAGCTACGCCGTGGCACGGCGCTAGTCGCTACCGACACAAACAGGTAGCGGATGGCGTCCCCGCCAGCCAAGATCGGTGATGGGTGCCAAGGATTCTACGCTGGATTTAATTCCCGCAGAACCTTTCGCATGGACGAACCACCTTGCGGGTTCAGCTTGCACATTCCCGGCTGGGTGATGACGTCGCGACCGGTTGCACGTTCGTGACTAGCGAGGACGCTAGTCGCTACCGACACAAACAGGTAGCGGATGGCGTCCCCGCCAGCCAAGATCGGTGATGGGTGCCAAGGTTTCTACGCTGAATTTAAAACACGCCAAATCTTTCACATGGACGAACCACCTTGCGGGTTCAGCTTGCACATTCCCGGCTGGGTGATGACGTCGGGGCCGGTTGCACGTTCGTGACTAGCGAGGACGCTAGTCGCTACCGACACAAACAGGTAGCGGATGGCGTCCCCGCCAGCCAAGATCGGCGATGGATGCCAGGGTTTCTACGCTGAATTTAACACACGCCAAATCTTTCACATGGACGAACCACCTTGCGGGTTCAGCTTTGCAGGTCCCCGGCCGGAGTGATCATTTCGCGACCAGTTGCACGTTCGTGACTAGCGGGGACGCTAGTCGCTACCGACACAAACGGGTAGCGGATGGCGTCCCCGCCAGCCAAGATCGGCGATGGATGCCAGGGATTCTACGCTGGATTTAATTCCCGCAGAACCTTTCACATGGACGAACCACCTTGCGGGTTCAGCTTGCACATTCCCGGCTGGAGTGATCATTTCGCGACCAGTTGCACGTTCGTGACTAGCGGGGACGCTAGTCGCTACCGACACAAACAGGTAGCGGATGGCGTCCCCGCCAGCCAAGATCGGTGATGGGTGCCAAGGTTTCTACGCTGAATTTAACACACGCCAAATCTTTCACATGGACGAACCACCTTGCGGGTTCAGCTTGCACATTCCCGGCTGGGTGATGACGTCGGGGCCGGTTGCACGTTCGTGACTAGCGAGGACGCTAGTCGCTACCTCTGGGAAACAACTCTCTCCCGGCGACAGAATCGGACTTGAATACATGCCGGTAGTTGCTTTGCTATTACAATGCCTGATTTCGAGCGAAAGCAACTGCCTCACGGAGTGCCGAATTGGGTTGCGGATGGAGCCGTTTATTTCGTCACGATCAACTGTCGAATCCGTGGTGAGGATCAACTAACTACGAAGAGTAAGTCCGAAGCAATTTTTGAGGCTTTCCGACATTATGAATCTTTAGGCAAATGGCATGTGCGACTCTGCCTCCTCATGCCGGATCACCTGCATGCCTTAATTTCGTTTAACACCCGCGAGTATTCAATGAGCTCAATCATACGAAGTTTTAAGGGTTATCTTGCCAAGGAACAGCAAATCGACTGGCAAAAAAATTATTTCGATCATCGCCTGCGCAATGATGCGGCACTTGAGGAAAAAGCGCAATACATTCGCCTGAATCCGGTGCGGGCCGGACTTGTGGAACAAGCCGCCGAATGGCCATACCTTATTGAGCCCGAAGCGTAAGCGTAGCCCATTCGAGATTGGATACATCAGGTAGCGGATGGCGTCCCCGCGACTCGACTGAGCTCGCCGAAGTCCAGCCAAGGTCGGCGAAGGGTGCCAAGGATTCTACGCTGGATTTAACACACGCCAAATCTTTCGCACAGATCAATCGCCTTACGGGTTCAGCTTTGCACGTTCCCGGCCGGGGTGCTGAGTTCGGGGCCAGTTGCACGTTCGTGACTAGCGGGGACGCTAGTCGCTACCTGCCCGATCCGCTAGTCGCTACCTTTCGACAGTTTACTTCTCCTGCATCTCGAGGGTGATGTTGAGTCCGCCCCCGTCAGCACGGCCCCGGCCGCCCCAGCGCAGGTGATGCTTGTAGGTCGCGGAAAGCGTGTTCCTGCCTTTTTTCAAAAGTTTAAGGGCGTGATCATTGAGTGGGATGCTCACCACCCTGCCTCCGGCAACGGAACTGATCTTTGCCACGGATTGGCCGTTGATGAAGACCTGCATCTGACTCAGGTGCTTGGCATGCTGATTGAAACGCAGGGCCGTAACTGCGGCGGGGTCTTCGATATCGAACGAGGCACGAAGCAGGACCGTATGGTTATCGCGCCAGTTGATGGGAAGATCTAACTCGGTCCAGGTGCTGTCGTCAAACACCAGGTCAGTCCAGCCCTTGGGTGCCTGTTGGATCGACTCGACGACCTTCATGCGCCATGGGGTGGGTGTTGGGTTTTTCGATTCCAGGGCACCACCTCCGCCCTGACTGACGAGTTCTTGCCACTCCGGACCGGTCTCGGTCTCTGCTATGCTTGTGACTGTGGGTTCAAGACCATAGGATGCAATGTGGGCCCCGTATCGCTTCCGGTCGTCACGAACAAGCTCCTTCATCTCCGGTTGATTCAGCGCCGTTTCAATGGCGCTCAGCTCTGCACTGCCTTCCGGCATGACGGCCTTGAGCTGTGCCAGATCCAGCCCGGCTTCATAGGGCTTTTTCTCGGCGAGCAGTTTCTGCAGCTTGGCCAGGTCGAGGGCAATGCTCTGCTGGATCAATACCGCCGCATCATACAGCTGCTCGGCCTGTTTTAGGTCCAAGCCTTTCAAATCGCCCGTTTTCAGAACGGCGCTTACGGCCTTCTCGCACGCCGCATAATTCCGCTTGTAATAGGCTTCGAGGGCTTGCTTGAGCGCACTGGGTGGCGTGGGCGCAAAGACAGATTCATGTGCGCCAAGGATACGCAACCGTTCCCGTGGAGCGACATCGGCCAAATATTGGCCGTAGCCCCGCTCACGACTGTAGTTGTGCATGCGGGTGATGGTCTGATAATTGCGATAACCCTTCATGAAAAACTGGAAGGATTCCTTGCCATCCACTTTCGCACCAAGCGGCGTATACAAATTGGCCCAGAAATTTCCACCATGGGCATACTGGGTACTGTTGTAGCAATGTGTAGCGATATGTGAATTGACCTTGGAGATCTTCTCATTTCCGAGCAGGTCATATAGAATGGCTGCACCGGCAACGGCTCCATTGCCAGCACCAAGTTTCCCGGCCGCGAGTCGGTCCGGATCGATGGGAGCGCGTTCAGTCCTAGGTTCTTTGCTGAATCCGTAGTAGATGTTCCCAATCTGGGCACCGTTGTGATAGAACCAGTGGACGGCCCGATCGTAGCCGACAAAGTTGTATTGGACCCCCGCCTCCTTGGTCAGATGATATCCAAGCACGGCAGGGACACCGACGGCTGGCATGGTGCCATAGGTCGGGCTGCCATAGAAATTATGACGCCAACCGCCCATCTGACCGAGGTTCTGCACCTTGGGCCAAGGCCCTTTCTCATCGGGATGCCTGATCTGAATACTCGAGAGAGCGTCACACATGTGCTTCAGGTAAGGCAGGACGTTTTTATCGCCCGTCGCCAGGTAGTATTCGGAGACGAGGAGCATGTCGGCAGACGTATCCCAAGGGCCGCCAGTTTTGGCTCTGCCCACCGGGCTAATGGGGATGTCCAGGTCTCGTGTGGCCAGTCTTTCATAGACATGACGCCGCACCAATCCCTGATATTCCGGCGATCCGGCCGCCAAAAGGAACATGGCTTCGGGATTGCTGAAAACGGGGTGCGACATCCTGCGCTCCCCACCCTTCGCCCCGCCAGCATGGGCGAGATAGGCTTCGGCTTCGGCCACCATCCGATCGGTCTTGGGGCAGTCGTAGGGTGAGGTGTCACTGAAGCTACCCAGCACCGGAAGTTGCAGGTCGACCGCGATCCTCTTGTCGTTGCGCAGCACATTCAGCCTCAGCACGCCCTTGGCCTCGGTCGTTTCGGCCAAGGTGATGGCCTCGGCCATTTCGATCGGCACCTGGTCGACGAACGGCTTGCCATTCACACCATAAATAAAGTCCCCGTAGAAAATCTTTCCGTCCGCCGGAGACCCGGCATAGATATTGTTGACGAAGAGATTGCGTCGATAAGCGACGGTGCCCAAAATACCGGTCGGCCCCATGGCTTCCCCCGCGCTGGGGAGTGTTTCCAATTTCCCGTCGTAGATGACGGGGCCTTCGCTCTCCCAGTCGGCAATGGACATAAAGAACTCAGGTGGCAGTGTTTCTTCGCCACTGGAACTGATGCGCCTGGGGAAGGCGCCCCCATCGGTGCTGAAGGGTATGGCCGGCAGACCACTTGCGATGGTCAGGCCTTGTTCGGGCTTCTCCTGCCAGTTGTAGCGGACGTAGGCAATCTCCTGAACCGTGTCCGACGACAGGTGAATGGTCGCTCCGTCGATCGTTGCTTTTGCCGGGACGTAGTTAAGGTTCTCGTTGGCAGCTATGTTGGGGTTATCGCTGACAGTGGCCGCAGCGACTTCGAAGAGTTCCAGCGCGCCATCCCCGGCTTTGAGGCCCTTGGTCGTTCCTGGTTTAAAGAAGACTCGTGCCGTCGCACCGTCTAATTCCACTCGATCGAAGACCGGCCCCGTAGGCGCCACACCGTCTTCTTGGTAGACAGCTCCCTGCACCCAGGCCAGGCAACGGGAGCCCAGCAACGCGTTATCGGCTGGCTGGGCACTTAGAAAGACGCTGTCAGCGCCCGGCAGGATCAAGTCGACTCCGACTTCCTGCTCGGCCGCACGGCGCTGGAGCTCGCGCATCTCACGGTGATGACGCCCCAGCGTATCTAAATCCGATCCCGGCGGGGTGATCCAGCCGACAGGAAGGTTGGGGTCCCCAAAGACTTTGCGCCACTCGTGCGGCAGTCTGGGGGTTGTGGTAGGCGCCAGGTAAAGGGACCATTTACGAACCGTGTAACTATCGTCGAAGGCCTGAGCCGCATAACCCCGGTTAGTAATTTTGCCAGAGCTTTTAAGCTCAGCGTAGGGATAATAGGTATAATTGTTGCCGAGTTGGAGCAGCAGCGCTTTGACGGCCAGACCACGCATGGGATGAAGAACGGCATTGTATCCAGCTGCGGGATAGAGCGCGTCCAGCTCTACCGGGGGACGGGGATAACCACGTTTTTTTTCCCTGTTCAAGGTCTTCCCGGAAGGGTTTCTTAATTCCTCCATCATCTGAATGACCCGCTCCACGTCTTTAGCCTTTTTCCCAAAGACCTTGTTTGTCTCGAGCAGAGCCTCTTTACTCATCCAGCCGATGGGGAAGTGACGCCCCAGATTCACATCGATGATTCCGATGGGCACCTCCTTGCCTTCAAGGCCCTTGGCAAAATGGAAGGCCGCGGCATCCATCTTCAGTGCGGCATTTTTGTCGAGGATCGTCCAACCGCTGGTGGCTTCCCGGGCCAGTTCCTGCTGCGGTTCCAGGGCCGGAACAGTCTTGATGCGGATGACGCGAACGGAGGGTAGATCGACCGCGGCCGCCCTGCCCTCGGCTGTAGCCCCCAACTCGACATCAATCGTCGTTTGCCGGGCAAAGAAAAAGACATCACCCACCAACACATGCTTGATTTCAGAGGACACATTCATGCTTGAAGAGGAGACGGACAGGACTCCCCCTTCTGCCGATGCGGGCATGGGGTCCAGGATGACCGACCATTGTCCGGCATCGTCTGCCTTGGCTTGCTTCGACTGGCCGGAGAAAGTGACCGTGACTGCTGCCCCCTTGTCTGCGAACCCGCGGATTAAATTGGGCTTCTCCCGCTGTAGCACCATGTGATCCGTGTAATGACGACTGAACTTCAGCTCGCCCGCCAACACTGTCGATGCAAACGTCAGCAACAAAATGCAAAATGTAAATAGATAGGTTTGTTTCATAAATTGGTTCACTTAAAAACAGTCAGCACCGCGGGTTCGGTCGAGAGGGGCAATTCTCCAACGGTCAACAGACCATTCGCATCCAGACGCACCTTTCCGGATTTCAGAATTTTGCCTCCCCGCTCGAGCCTCCAAACTCCTTGACTGGTGCCCAGTTTGAAGTTCTGCAAGCGGCGAAGGCTGACCTCGGCTGTGGCACTGGTGGGCATTTCTTCCTTAGCCCCGACCTCCTCCTTGGTCACCATCCTCAGTTCCATCTGGAATCCCTGAGCGGTATCTTTGAGATTCTTCCAACGAAACAAGGCACCAACCTGGCCCTGGTCGTATTTGCCTCTGAGTGAATTCCCAAACTTCCAACCTTTTGGTTCACCTTCTTTAGGGAAGATGAAGCCAGGGTATTGATCGTCCGTGCTCGCGTTGGTGAAAACGGCGTACGCTTCGTCCTTGCGGATGCTGCGCCAAGGGAAGGTTCTTGCCTCAGGACGGTACTTGGCCACCGAGCCCTGATGGCCGTTAGTACCGAAGGCAAAAATCATGTGATAACGCTTCTTTTGAAACTCGGCCAACAGCTCTTCCTGCCCCTTTGAATGTTTGTCTCCTATGCTGACGAAGTCGATCAGCACAGGCGGATCTGCAACGATGTGAGCGCTCCTGGCATTGAAATGATCCGTCCCTGCCGCAACCGTCACGTTGACAGCCGCAAAGATATCCCCACGATGCATGCCAAGGCCGAGACTGCCGCTTCCGCCCATGGAGACGCCACTCAGATAGACGCGGTTACGGTCAATCTGGGCTGTCTCGATGACCCACTCAATGGTGGTAAGCATTCGCTTCTCAGCCGGCGTGTAGGTGTCTTGGTATTTTCCCTTGAGGTCATACTCGGCTCCCCACCACCAATCATTCCTGTTTTTGGCGCAGTCCAGGTAGAGGACATACTGGTCCTTCAGGCCTACGTTGTGAAACCAGTCCGGCTTCTGAAAGCTCTGCTTCAGCACGGCCTCGCCACTGTGACCAGCAGAATGGAGCACCACCTGGAGCGGCCTGTCCTTGGGTAGTCCCTCGGGTGGTAGAAGGAAAAAGTAGTCGGACTGAGGTTTTTCATATCCCCACTCGGGAACGCTCTCGTGCTCGTAGCGAAAGATGGTTTTGCCCTCCTGCTCGGTGGTCTCGGTGAGCTTCATCTCGGGCTTGCCGAAGCTCTTTTTCGTATTTTCCAGGGCCGACGCAGGGAGGGCCAGAGCGAAGGTGATCGCGACGAATAATAGGTTTCTCATCATTTTTATATTCTCTTATACTATAGTCCGAATGTTGCTAACTTAAGCGACTCGCAGTTCCTAATCCTAATCGTAATCGTGCTCGTAATCGTTATCATTTCCTTATGAACCATTTTCGATTAAGATTAGGATTACGATTACGATTAAGCACCGAACAACCTCTAGTTAGTGCCATTCAAAATCTTCTCAGCTTCCTTGTGAATGCTTGGTTCACCACCCTGCAGGAGGTTCGCCAGTTTTCGGGCCATGGCGTCACCGGCTAGGTAAACAAACTTGGCGTTGCCGAAGTAGTGGGTTCCGTCTTTGGCGACGGTTCGTTCCTTGATATAACTGGCCTTTTCTGCCTCCTTACTTTCCTTGCCGAAAACCTTTTCGGCATCCCATAAAAAGCCGAGTTCTACAGGCATGTAGGGGAGCGTGTTCACCACGTCCACGGTTCCCTTCAGTTCGGGCTGCTGTGCCGCGTAGAGCATGCCTTTGTTGGGTTCCGTGGCGAAGGTGCTTTGTTGCCAAGCCTCATGCCCCATCAAGCCAGTGACCACAGGAAGCTCTGGCGCGTTCACTGCTTTACGGAAGTCTTTGATGAAGTGGACGAACTGTTCGCCGTAAGCGGTGTTATTCAAGTCGTTCCAACCCTGAAACCAGACCAGGCCAGCGAGTTCGACACCCGCCTCAGGGTCGTAGTCGGGGTGAAATTTACCGGGGTCAGCCAAGACCTCTTCGATGTGAGCCATAGCCATGGACCACATGGGGCCAACCTGCACGTCCATTTCCCCGCCCTCTGCTTCTCGAGCTGCTTTTTCAATGGGGGTCTCTGCATTGGCAAGAGAAGGTGGGCGCCAAGAGCTTTGGAGACTGGTGCCTCCCACGGCGAACTTCACGATCAGAACCGGGCCATCGACCATGTGCTCGAAGCTGATGCCGAAGGGATACTCGGGGCCGGATACGCCTGTGTTTTGACCCCAACCGACGGTCAGGACTCCACTGGCTTGTTTAAAGGTCTTGCCTTCGGGCAACGGATCTGACCTCAATTCGCCAGCGGCGGCGATGTAGGTGCGCTCGGCGATGGGAAGGTTGACGTGCTCCTTAAGGAAGTTGGCGTATTCCAGACGATCCTCGAAGGGAAATTGTCTCTTCTTCCTATCCTCCGCAGCCGCTTTGAGGGCGTCTTCGGCTTCAGCCATCTTATCGAAGTCCTCGGGCTTGGTGCCCTCAAGGAAGATCTCCCGCACCCGCTTGAGGTCCTCGGCAATGTATCCATCGCGATTGGCAATTTCAGCGATGGCGTCCTTGGGGTGAAATTTGTTTTCGGGCGACTCGATGTAATCCTCCATGCGCTTGTAGAGGCCGGCTTCTTCGGCTTTGAGATCGAGGAATTTGCGGTTATGGATCCCTCTCACGTGGGGAGGGTCGCCCCACTCCTTATAGTTCCATTCGTCTTTTTTGCCAGCTTCCAAGGCGGCCCTGGAAAAGTTTCCAAAGATTCGATCGCGCCAAAGTTTTCTCGAATCCGCCCTTTCAGCGATGAGTGCTTCTCCTTTGGCCATGAATTCCTCAGAACCGAGGGTATACGTCACGCCGCGCCAGTAGTGGTTCCAATTGAAGAAACGGGGCTTGTAAGTACCCAGCTTGGCGGGAGGCTGGTAGATTGGCTGGGTTAAATACCAGGCCGTTCCGGGGGAGGCGTAGCCGACCATATTGGATTGCCCCATCATGAAGACGATCTTCAGTTTCCTGTTATCGACCGCATCCTTGGATGCAGCTGATGCAGCTGGTGCGGCTGATGCGGCACAGGCTAGAGTCAGGAGAACCGCCATTGCGGCGATCAGGGAATGCTTCATTATGAGTGTCGGTTTGATGTTCATGGCGATGTATGGTTTCTTTTGTCTAAGTCAGTAACCCTTCTGGAATGTTCGCATTGTTCAAAGCCTATTTCGGGAACCAACCTGTGTCTTTTCAATCAGGCTGATTTCTTATGATCCTAAAATCGGGAGTTGGAGTGAGTGAATTTTTGTAAACCGCTAATGGACGTTAATTAACGTGACGGAGGTCTGCCGTAGATGGCGAAGCAATCAGAGGCTACGCCAATTTGGCGATGAGTGAGATGGTAACTCATAGCTATAACTATGGCACTTGGTTAAGCTCTTCTCTCGTAGTGGTGTGCTTAAGCCACCACACCGACGCTTGCCTGGTCTTGCGAGCGATGCGGTGGCTGAAGCTCACCGCTACGGCTCCAGATCGAACTCAACGACTCTTAACTAAGTGCCATTCGCTCTATTTGAGGTAAGGAGGAACCAATCGTGCGCATCGGGTCAGGAGACCGGTGGTGCTGTCTGGAATCACAAAAACTTGTCGCTCCTTCCTGTGTCTTTTCAATCAGGCCATGAGCTCAGGAAGCGTTTAAACACTGGATTTATAATCTCCAACTGCATTTCGACCGACCACGAAATGGAAACTGGTGAGTAAACACGACTTGACAAGCCATTGCGGGTGATGGCGATTTGAACACACACTCATACCTCTATTTATGATTCGACGCCTCTTTTGCAAACTAAGGATACGGGAACTGCCTTGAACTGCCTTGAACTGCCTTGAGGTGCTTTGACTTTCGGCGTTGAACGCAAACAACTCGACTGGAAGAAAGAGGAACATAATGACCCCGAGGACAACCAACGATACAGACAACTCGCATGACTGAAAATGCCATTAAATTCCGCCTCCCCGAGCAACTTGCCCCCGATAATGCGGAACCCGCCCCGGGCGTGCAGGTCCTCATGAATATGGCAACCGGATACTGGCAGGCGGCGGCCCTGTCGGCGGCTGTCGAACTCGGGGTATTCCCCTGCATTTCGAATTCAGCAGCCACGGCGGCGGAGATCGCCCGGGACAGCCAAGCCGACCTGGGCTGCATGACCGACTTACTCGATGCCCTGACCGGACTCGGGATACTGGACAAGCAAGACGCGACCTACCGACTGAACGCCGGGTTTGCACCCTATTTGAACCCGGACAGTCCGACCTGCATGTTGGGCGCGCTGCAATACAACAGCCAACTTTACGCGCTCTGGGGGAAGCTGGCGGATAGCGTAAAATCCGGCACACCGGCGGCCCCGCCACAGGACCATCTTGGCGGCAACCCGGAAGCGACACGCGGGTTCGCTATGGCCATGCACGCGCGCGCATTAGGCATGGCTCCGATGATTCTGCCGGCCCTACCCATTGAACCCGACGCCAAGCTTCTCGATGTGGGATGCGGGCCTGGCACCTTCAGTCGCATGCTTGCAGAGCGTTCCCCGATGATGGAAGTCACACAATTCGATCTGCCCCACATCCTCCACCACGCAGGGGAGCTCACCGCAAGTAGCACCGCCTGGGAGCGAATCAACTTTGTGCCGGGAGATTACCGCAATGCCGCCCTGCCCGGTGGGCATGACACCATCTTATACTGCGGAGCGCTTCACCAGGAGACGCCGGAATCGGCGGACAAGTTGTTAAGAAAATTCCACGATACGCTGCCCGCCGATGGCAAACTTCTGGTCGTTGATCTCATGACCGAACCGTGCCGGACGACTCCTGTGTTCGGCGCATTATTTTCCTTGAACATGAAGCTCTTCAATCCAGCCGCGCAGGTGTATTCGACCGAGCAGGTCCACACCATGCTCAGAAAAGCCGGTTTTGATTCGATCACCCACCAGGAACTGGAGCCCGTCCCCTACTATTGCCTGACATGCATCAAAGCATGAACCAAAAACTATTCTCTTCCTGACTTCCAAAACGGGGCACCCGGAACCAATCGTAATCCTAATCGTAATCCTAATCGTAATCGTAATCCTAATCGTAATCCCAATCGTAATCCCAATCACAATCGTAATCCTAATCGTAATCCGAGCTTCCCAATCCCAATCCACGCTCCCTATCTCAATCCACGTTCGACGACACATTCATGGCACACCAATTTGACCACGAGAAACTCGACGTTTACCAGGCATCGATTCAATTCGTTTCCTGGGCAGACGAATTGTTAGAACAGCTCCCCAAGAGCCTTGCTGTTACTAATCAATTGGACAGGGCCTCGACGTCGATTCCCCTGAATCTGGCGGAGGGGAACGGAAAGTTTACCGATAAAGATCGATGCCGATTTTTCGACATTGCACGTGGCTCGGCTTTAGAGTGTGCCGCATGTCTTGATGTCTTGGTAGCCAAGAACCGGATAAGCAATACCGATGAAGCCGAGGAAGGTAAGGCCCAATTGGTTCGCATCGTTTCTATGCTGGTTGGGCTCATCCGAAGGACATCTCCGGATCGTGTGCATGAAGCGCAGGGAGAATACGGAGAGGGACCAGCGAAAGATTGACTACTGGCTCAACACACATGCGCTCTCAACCTTATTGATTAGGATTACGATTACGAGCAGGATTAGGGCGAATCGATTAGAACAAGTAAAGAGGCATGAACCAAAAACTATGACGACCAAAAGAAATTACCGGTGGAGCGCACTCTGCTTCACGTGCCTAGCGCTGCTTGCGCTTGGAGCGTCCCTTGGGGCGACTGAAAAGACTGGCGATGACGAAAAAAAGTCAGGGGGTGAGATCACCCGAACAACGGATGTATCAGAACCGGAGGGCACCGCAAAGCATCCTCGGGGCAAAGATGTCACAGTCACAGCAACTGAAATCAAATTCCCGGGTGTAACGATTAACCGCGAAACCCATGAGGTGCGCATGGACGCCAGCGTCTGCCTTGACCGAGGAATTCTTGAGTATGTGGTCTGTCTAACCGGCACCTTCGACCATGAATCCATTTTTGAGACGAAGGTTAAACCGGAGATGCTACATACCGCTTTATTGCTCACGGGCTTCGAACCCACTCCCATGATACCCGGACTTGAAGAGGCGTGGTATAGCGAAGCTCTGGAGGCTGAAAAGTCCCGGGTTGGGATTGATGTGGAATGGGAGATCGATGGCAGAGTTCAGCGGGTAAACATCACATCCATGATTCGTAACAATACCGGGAATGACAATGGAGTGGTCTATTATGAGACGCCCTACCCTCAAGATGAACCTGAAGAGGTGTCTGACGCCTGGGTCTTCTCGGGCTCGTTCGTCGGCGCACAAGGAGACGGCAGACGCGTCTATGGGACCGATCGTAGCGGCATAGTCATCGGCATTTGGCGCAACTCAAGCGCTGTGATTCAATATGCTAAGCCCACTCGAAATCCCTACCGCGGAAAAAACTCGGGGATGGCAGTAAATGAGGACTATGTCCCCAATCTTGGCACACCAGTCAAACTGGTTTTTTACAAGTATGACCCACTGGAAAGTTTTTTTGAGGATGACTAGACCATTCATAATCACGCCCAGTCGAATTCTCCTGTAGAAAACCCAACGCACCGAGGGCGAAACCAGCTACTAAGCCAGCCAGGCCCGCTATGAAAATTTTCGATGACATAGGATAACTGTTGCTGGAGGACTTCCCCAAGAACCACAACCTCATCCTCATCGGCCACCCCTGTCTGCGCGACAAGCTCCAGCTCCCCGTCAACGCAGACATCCACAGCCGCATCACCTGGTCCGGCGAGCTCAAGCCACTCGCACCCGAGACCACTTCTATGCCGACAGACCCAAAGACTACCACCGCGACCGCGGACCAATCGTTCGGTCGAGAGCGACGGGACGCATCTCATCGACCGAGATGAAATTTTCCTACCCGAAAAAGCCCATACAACAAGTGTCCACGCGGGACTCCGATTTTTAATACAATCTGATCACGAGACATTCGACGGACTCTTAAGGATCGATGGTGACCTTAAGCCGGGTGAACATTTTGTCCTCACTGGCTAAATTCCAGTGCAACTTGACCTCGACCCGATCCACGCCGGTAGCGTAGCCATCATCGGTTTCCGTGATGACGACATTGCCGCCGTCGTCAACAGCCGTGGTCCAGGAAGTGAGGTCGCTCCCGTAGATGACTTCGATGGTGAAATTGGCATCGTCGAGCGCCGCATCGGAACGGCGATAGGTATAGATGAAGTAGTCGGTTTGACTGACAATATCGCTGGTCGGCAGTAATTCGGTCGCATCACTGGAGGGGCCGTCGGCACCAAGCACCCAGGCGAGACCGTCGGCAATGCCATCGTTGTTGCTGTCAACGACCGGAGTGCTGCCCTCGCCGGCCCAGTTTTCGAACGGAGTCAAGACATTGGAAAAGTTCGCCAGAACAGTGGCATCCGCCGCAGCGGTCACGTCCGTGAACGGGTTGTTGGCATCCGCAAAGGTCGCGCTACCCGCCGTGACGGTCCAGTTAACGAAGGAGTAGCCATCGCTGGCAATGGCCGTAATGGCATACGGGGCGGCATCCTGATCCTTGACGCCCGCGCCCGTGACTAATTCGGCACCTGTGCCTGCCGCAACGCTCAGGGTGAGGTCATTGCTGCTGCATGTAACCGAGACCGTCTGATCGACCAGCCCATCGTAGGCATCGTCACTGGAGGCCGCGTTGACACTCGCCGTGATGGTGGCGCTGTCGTCGCCAACGGTGTCATCGTCCACCCCGGTGATGGTCGCAGTCTGGGGCGTGTCCCAATTCGCGCTGGTAAAAGTCAGACTGATGGGTGAAACAGTGGCTTCACCCGTATCCGAACTGGTAACATCGAAGACCACGTCCGAAGCCGGTTGGGAATCGAGGACCACTGTGAAGATATCGGTGCCGCCGTTTTCGTCCAAGGTTGAGGCGGACTTGCTGAGCGTGAATCCAACGACATTCGCGACCCACTGGGCATAGAGAGTGGTGTCCGCATCAATGGTGAAAGTATCATCCGGGGCGTAAGTAGTGCCGTTACCATCGGCGGCGGTGTTCCAGCCGTCAAAAGTGAAGTCGGCCCGGAGCAGATTTCCGGTGTTACCCAATACGGTGACCAGGGCCCCATCCTCATAGGGGCTGTTGGCATCGGTAGGTGCCGAGCCATCATCGCTCTCATTGCCATCGTAGGTAAGGGTGTGGCTGATCGGCTCGGACACCGTAATTTGAATCTCATCAAATACCTCGTCGAAGCCATCGTCTGCCGTTAGTCGCAGCGTGTAGGTGCCCGCTTCGGTGAAGGTCGCGGTGGCATTCACCAGCGTGGCGTCATCGAAGCTGGGATCCGCTGCAGCCGAAGGCACCTTGCGGACAACCGTCCAGCTCACAGTGGGATTGTCATCGATATCAGCGTCTGTGACGCTGGCATCGGCAAGCGTGACGAACCCGCCCGGAGGAGCGTACTCATAGGGGTGCCCTGCGGGTAGGGTCGTGCCCCACTTGTGCGCGAGGTAGCCTTCTACTTTTTGGCGAGTGCCAACATCTGCATCAGGCAAAAAGACGACTTCATATAGAGTGTAATTTGCGTATTGGCCGAAGATCTCTGCGGTTGCTGTTGATGCATTAAACGTTGAAGAGTTATCCAGAACCTTTTCGCCATCAGAATACATCTCCATCGTCGTTCCAGTATGAACCCTTGATTGCAAGGTCTGTGTCCCAAGCAGACCAGACGTTGCAACGCTACTTAGTCTTCCACCAGTGAGAAAACAATCGTAAAGACGGCCATTCGTCCACGGAGAGTGAGTTATTAAGCCACTACTGCCAACCTTACCCCAGCCAGCCCCAGATCCGACCTGTTCTCCAACAAAACAGAGGCTCCCACTTGTTTTGCCCAGATACATATCTGTAGGAAGAGACATCTTTTTAGCGCTGCCTCCGGTTATGCTGTTGCTTGTGCTATCATAGGCTGGCTGTGAAACCGAAGATGGCTGGGTCGCGTGGTTTCCGTTACCGCTCTTATCATTCCACTGAGAAACCAAGCTGTCGATATGCACGATGCTTCCGGCATCACTGGCATCATACCAAGCCAATGGAGAAACCAGCTCAGGCGTCCAATCCTCAGGCAGTGGAATCGTCTGATCCAGCCCAGCATTGACGACTGGCGCGTCGCTGATCGAATTGATCGTGATTGCGACCGTCGCTGTGTTTGAATCCACCTTGCCATCGTTCGCCACAAAGGTGAAGCTGTCCGATCCGTTGTAATCACCGTTCGGTGCGTAGGTCAGGTTCGGCGCGGTGCCACTGAGCACACCATTCGTCGGGCCGCTCACCACCGCGTAAGTCAGCGGATCTCCGTCGGCATCCGTCGCGACTAGCGTCACTGCAACTGCGGTATCTTCATCCGTGCTGACTGAGTCGTTCAAAGCAAACGGTGCATCGTTGGCGTTGACGGTGATACTGACTGTTGCGGTGTTGGAGTCCACCGTGCCGTCGTTCGCCTTAAAGGTAAAGCTATCCGTACCGCTGTAATCACTGTTCGGGGTGTAGGTCAGGTTTGGAGCCGTGCCGCTGAGCACACCGTTCGTCGGTCCGGCCAAGACTGCGTAAGTCAGCATGTCGCCGACATCCACATCACTTACAGGCAAGGTGATCGCGACTGAAACGTCCTCGGCGGTCGTTGCCGAGTCGTCATTGGCTACAGGTGCATCGTTGGTATTGATCACCGTGATATTTAGAGTCGCATTGACTGCTGCGGTGCCGTCGCTCACACTGACGGTGAAGCTGTTCCCGCCAACATTGTCATTGGTCGGTGTTCCGCTGAGCGTACCATCGCCGGCCACACTCAACCAGGTCGTCGGGCTGACCAGTGCATAGGTCAAGCTGTCTCCGGCATCGACATCTGTGGCGCTACCGGCAATCGTTCCGGTATAAGCCGCATCCTCGGTCGCATCGCTACCGTTGATCGGATCGGCCGTGAAAACCGGTGCGTCGTTGATCGCGTTGACCGTAAAGCTGAACGTTGCGATGTTTGAGTCCACCGTGCCATCATTCGCCTTAAAGGTGAAGCTGTCCGATCCGCTGTAATCACCGTTCGGAATGTAGATCAGATTCGGAGCCGTTCCGCCTAGCGCACCGTTGCTCGGACCTACCAAAACTGGGTAGGTCAGCGTATCACCGCCATCTACATCACTTGCTGTCAATGTGATCGCAACAGCGCTATCTTCATTAATGCTTACACTATCATCACTGGCCACTGGTGCGTCATTGGTGTTGATCACTGTGATGACCAGGGGCGTCTCGACCGGCGTGGCAATGATGCCATCGGTCACACTCACCGTGAACGGCACGGATCCCACGTCCGCATTACTCGGCGTACCGCCAAGCGAGCCGTCGACCGCCACAGTTAACCAGGCAGGACCGCTCACCTTGGCAAAGGTCAGGATGGCGCCTGAATTTGCATCGTTGGCATCATCGGCAAGCGTGCTGCTGTAGGCGGCATCCTCGGTGGCATCGACTTCGATAACCACATTGCTCGTCCAGTCCGGAGCCACATTCAATTCATTCACCATGATCGTGGTGTCGTCAGCAATCGCAGAAGAAGTATTCAGCGTATTGCCCTCCACATCGGTCAGCATCGCACCAGCCGAAAGCTGCAACTGCAGGCTTCCCCCACTGGTCGGCGTCACCTCAACGGTAAAGACGCCCAACGAGGTTTCGGTGACCGTTCCAATCGTCACCGAAGAACTGCCCGCATTGGAGAAAACGCTCGCATCGACGGTAGCCTCATCCATGTCCTCGCTGAAGCTCACCGTGTAGGTCACCAGAGTGTTATCATTGACATCTGCCCCGCCCTGATCATCCACGATGTCGCTTGCTGCAAGCGTCGGTAACGTTACATCATTACCAAACACTTGGGTTAGACGCACGCCGCTGATCCGGCTGCGGTCGCCCCCTGCCGCGGTTCCTGCCGAGTAAATGCCGTAAACTGAACTTCCGTCGGCAGTGAACGTGAAAGTGGCCACCGGATCTGTTGCATTTTCTATAACACCGGCAGCCTGCACGACCCGTGTGCCCGTCCATTGAAGCTCTGCACCCGAGTCGCCATTGCTGACACCAGTGACAATGCCGACATCCAGATTGAGACTGTTATTCTGGTCGTAGGCCCAGACCTCGACTTGCCAGTCACCGGCCGGGAGAAAAATATTCGTACCATTGCCGAAGGTCACACCAGTGGCATAGCCAGCGGTATTGATTTGATTTCCGTCAATCGTGAGGTCGCTCGAGAGGCCCGTGTTGTCCTGGGTGTAGGATCCGCTTCCGCCCCCGGCAGTCCCCGAAGCGTTTTGGGACCAGTAGTTGACGAACATACTATCCTCAAACAAGGCGAGATCCTTGGAAGTCGACGTCATTCCGACAAATTCGGGCTGAACCCTTACGCCACCAAAATCAATCGCATAAGTCGCCGGACCCCACTTCGCATAGAGAGTGATTGCAGCGTCCGTTGAAAAGGTGCCACCCGCAACGTAGTCAGTACCACTGCCGTCCGGGGCCATATTCCAGCCCACGAAATGGTAACTGTTCTTGACGAGTGCCCCGCTGTTGGTAGCCAGAGTCAGATCTTTCGTCTGCGTCTTTACCTGAGTAGCAGGCACTGTGCCGGCGACATTCCCGTTGCCATTGTAGGTAATATCGTAGGTCGGCACCACAAGCCATTGCGCATATAGAGTCGTGCTTGCGGCAATCGTGAAGGTGTCGTCGGCCACATGAGCAGTGCCACTGCCGTCGGCTGCTGTATTCCAGCCATTGAATATCATCCCGTCGACTTCGTTGTCCAAGCCACCGGCATTGCCCAGCACGGTTACATTATCATTCAGGTTGTGGACCACAGGTCCCGAAGGCAGGGTTCCGACGACCGCGCTGTTCTGGTCATAGCTGAGGACAATAGGCCCATCCACGGTCACCGTAACCAAGTCGGACTCCTGATAATAACTGTCCGTGACACTCAATTGTAAGTCGTAGCTTCCTGCCTTCCTAAATTCCGCCGTGGTGTCTACGGCGACCGTATCGCCAAACACCACCTCGCCTGGACCGCTGGCAACGCTCCAGGTGGTAGTCAGGGGGTCACTATCCGGATCGTTCGCCGTGCCATCGAGGTTGGCAACTCCACCGACAACCGGTGCTTCCCAGCGATACGGGTGATTTGTCGGTAGGCTGGTCACGGTTCCCCACTTGTGAGCAAGGTAGCCTTCGATTTTCTGCCGAGTCGCATCATCGAGGACACCATCGAAAACGACGACCTCGGCGAAAAGACCATCGTAAACAGAGCCCTGGCCCGCAGCAAGACGCATCCCGGCACTCGTTGCCTGAATGGGGTTAGCATCGTACGATCCATGCGCTCTTTTCAGGATACCGTTCTGCCAAGCCTGGAAAAGGTCTTGAGGCCCGCCATATAAGATTGTGTTTTGAACCACTTTGCCGGTGTCGCCGCTCGAGTCCCCCCACTCGCACCAACCGTCGAAGTTGCGTTGGTTATTCACCTCAAAGCAGTAACTGCTCAGGTCGTAGAAAGCCATCTGACTATTTCCGTCCAGATCAAGAATGGAAGAATCACTCACCAGATCCATGACGTCCGACTGCATGACCATGAATAAAGATACGTTCGATATGCTCGAACCGAATGCATTCACCGCTTGCTGCATTTGGTCATTACTCCCGTCGAAATCAATCGCGTTCAATCCGTTAATCTGGCGACTACCTGTTGTTGGCTGATTGCCTGAGGTGCCCTGCAGCATGTGATGGGCATTACCGCTCTTATCATTCCACTGAGAAACCAAGCTACCGTTATTCACTATGCTTGCGGCATCACTGGCATCATACCAAGCCAATGGGGAGACGGACGCTGGCGTCCACGCGCTGTAATCGATGGTGACGCCATCCGGCAAACCGGCACTAACCGTCGGTGCCTGGTTGCCAGCTGGCACCACCCCGATCTTCAGCGTTGCCTCGATCGGCGTGGTGTAAGCGTCGGCGACACTCACGGTGAAGGTATTTATGCCTACATCCCCAACTCCAGGCGTCCCCGCAAGCGTGCCGTTGGCCGCAACACTCAGCCAAGCAGGGCCATCGACCTTGGCGAAGGCGAGCGGATCGGATGTCGGATCCGCAGCGTTATCGGCAAGGGTCGCCGCTGTTCCCGCATAGTCAAGATCCGCTTCGGCCTCCACCTCGGTGACCGGATTCTCGTTCCAACTCGGCGAGGTATTCAAATATATGATGGTATCGTCAATGATTGCCGACGTGGTATCCAAGGCATTGCCCGCGAGATCTTCAATGATCGCGCCTGCATTGACCTGTAATTGAAGTGTGCCATTATTGGTGGGAGTTGCCTCGACCGTGAAGACACCGGGTTCGATCTCGGTGACCGCACCAATGTTGACGATTGAAGTGCCCGCATTGCCAAAGTCGCCAGCAGTGACGGTAGCCGATGAAATGTCTTCATATCTAAAGGTCACCGTATAGTTCACTAGTGTACCGGGCTGCGCACTGGTCCCATTCCGGTCATCGACGATATCAGTTGAAGCCAGTGTCGGCGTCGCCACGTCCTGTCCGATGACATCAACAAATGAATCCGCGATACGGATCTCGTCGATCGCATTGCTTAGTGAATCCAAAGCGATCGTCAAAATATTGAGGGTGCTTTCGTCAATACCGTTGAGCGTAGCGCTCACCTTGTTGGCATCAAATGTCGCCTCGGAGAGAACATCGTTTTCCGAAAAAGCGTATGTCTCAACAGTATCATCCCACCCGCTGAACGTGAATTTCATGACGATTATATAGTCCTCACCCGCGGGCGGGAGGATCGCACCAGGGCCCACGTTTTCGCTGGTTCCGTTATCAATAATCACATGTGGCTGCAGTGTCGTGCCGGCCTTGGGCCCCACACCGATGAACTCCGAATCCGGGCCATTAGCGAGGCTCATTCCCCAAGAAAGATAGCTGTTACTCAGACCGATAGCTATGGAAGTATCCGCATGGACAACTGTCGTCATCCAGAGAACACCATCGCCACCGGCAAGAGTCCCGGCATCCGACGCAAGTGTTCGGTAGAAATATGTTTTGCCCGCTGTACTGCCAGCCGCATATTGCGCCCCGATTCGAGGTATGGACTGGATATTGGGATTATTAATGACACCGTCCCATTGAAGGGTTTCACTTCCATCCGTAAAATCGGCAAACTCGTTCCATACGTATGCATCGCCCCGTTCCGACGGATTCCAACCGGATGCGAAGCCGGTGCCGCCGTTTCGGCCTTCGAGAGGACCATTCGAGTAATTGAAGCTCTCGTAAACAAGGGCGTTGTCCGGCACCGCCGCGAAAGTGGTGAGAGACATAGGGGCAGAAGCTACCGTAGTGTTTCGATTATTACTCTTGTCGCGTGCTTCAACCGTGAACGTGTATTCCGTATCAGCGGTCAGGCCATTAAGGAGATAAAGAGGACTGTCCTGCCAGCCACTGTCCGCAGCATTGCCTGAAGTGCAGGTGAAGTAATACTCCACACCGCTCGGGTCGCTCGCGGTGGTCGCTGTCATGGTAATCGATGTCTCGCTAACAGCCATGGGCGCCACTTCGAAGGTCATCGCATCCGGCGCGGGAGTGGCCACATCGAAGGGCCCGAAGCCTTCGGCGTTCATCACCGAGGCAAAGCTATCGCTGACACGAATCTCGTCATAGGCACCCACCCGTGTTTTGGAGATGGTGAGGATATTCAACGTGCTCTCGTCAACCGATGCGGAAGTGGATGTGGCTTTGGCATCGAAGTTGGCTTCACTCAGCCACTCTGTCTCCGCGAAGGCATAGGCGGATACCGTGTCAGTCGCGCCGAACTCGTATTTCAACACAACCAGGTAGTCTCTGTGTTTCAGATTTTCGTTGTTTGTATTGGCAACGCTGACACCGCCATTCCAGACCGTGGGATTGAGGGCGCCCCCATTGCTGCCAACTCTTCCGGATACACCGATACCATTACCGTCACCGGAGCCAAAGCTACCACTCGTATGCAGCTTTTTACCGCGGTCGTCAAGGACATCCGTAGCAAGAGCGAAAGCCACATGTTCACCGTTGGGATGATGAAGGACGAAACTTGCCCAGAGGACATTGTCGGCACCCGCCATGGCACCGGCACTCTGCGTGAGCGGACGATACATTTCCCACTTGTCGTGGCCACCTTGCTCCATTTGGCCCATGAAGCCACCAGTCTGCGCCGGCAGGTGGTCAACCACGCCATCCCAGTCCAGTGTGCCGTTGCCAGTATCGACCGGCATGCTGGTCGCGTCATAAACAGCCGCAGTGCCCGGGAAGTCGTCGCCATCTGCCCATGCGCCGGAAAAACCGGTGCCGCCGTTTTGGCCGGTGAGCGGATCGTTTATCGTGTAGTCAAAGGGTTCGAAAACGTGAGTCACAATTGCAGTTTCAGTTTCATCCTGCACGTCGATGGTCACGATTGCAGTGTCGGTCTGCCCCTCGCTGTCCATGACCTCGAAGGTCAGGCTGTCAGTTCCAGGGAAAAAGGTACTATCCGGCAAATACGTCAGATTTGGCGCGGAGCCTGAGAGTGTGCCATGCAACGGGCCACTAATCACGTTGTAGACCAGCGGCAATGCCTCGGGGTCGGTTCCGGTGAGCGTGATCGATACCGGAGAGTAAGGTCCCGTTGCCAGAGACTGGTCATCGGCTGAGGGCGGAGAATTGGGATCCAGCCCACCGCCAGCTTTCTCGAGAGTCACGCCGATCGTCTCACTGACCTCGGTCAGACCTAGTGAATCGGAAACCGTCACTTCAAACAGATATTGTCCCGAAATATTATCGGTGAAGACGATGGCCGTGTTTGCAGCAGCCGCAGTTCCGTTCGGGGTGAACGTCACATTGCCGGCTCCATGGGCCTTGCGCCAGGTGTAAATCAGATCGCCATTAGCGAGGTCGCTGGCTGCGCAATGGAGATTCGTGGAGTTCGCGGGCAACTCGACAGTCGCCGCATCCGTAATGATCGAGTTGATGCTCTTAAACGGGTGCAGCGCGGCGGGATTTATATCGGCAAAGATCGCATCGAGGCCGGCCTGTGCCTCAACATGGAAGTTACTACCCAAGAGCCCCTGCCAGAATACGGTGATGTCAACTTCTGGAACCACGTCGAGGTATGAGGCACCATAGTTGGCAATCTTATTCAGCACTAAGGGATCGCCAAAGTTCTCCCAGGCATAAACCGCCAGCGGCACCCCTTCGGAGATATTGTGTAGCTGCAGGGCGGTAATAGCATTTGTTTTCTCACGATTGGTAGAATTTGCAGGCGCTCGGGTCACCATGACATCGACCATGGTTTCAGCCAAGGCATCCATGTCCGCAGCGTCCAACTGTGGGTAAATCATTGCGAGGTGGATTCGCGCAATTCCTACCGGTGTGGCAGCTAGTGCTTCAATCGCAGCGTAAAGCAAGGGGCGGTCAACTCCGTCCAGGCCGTTGACCTGCAGGATGCCGCCAGGGCCGAAAAGCAAGGTGGCCAATCTGCTATGAGCCCACTGCAGCGGATCGTCATCGGACATCGGCTTGAGCGGAGCCGCCATGGTGTCGGCCGCTGAAAGAATCATGTTGAGTTGGGACATTTTGGCCGATTGCGAAAGCTGACCTAAAGCCTCTGCGGCGAAAAAACGAATCTTGGCACTTGGGTCGAACAACAGCGGGGCAAGCGTCGCGGCACTGCTATCATCTTTAATATTTTCTAGCGCCATGATGGCCCCTAGTCGGGAGTCCATGGTGGCGGCTCCATCCGTCGCCGTCGCGTGCAGGGTCGGCAGGAGCCCATCATGCAGATGAGTGCGGTGTCCAATTTCAGCGGCCGCCCACCGGCGAACAACGGGCGCCCAGAAGTCGAGGTCGGCTACGACTTCCGTATCAGAACGTACGACCTCGGCGTACTTCCCGGCAAATATAATATCGGACGCGTCGAGGTTATGACTGGTGGATTTACCTGTGATTTCCAGTTGCCGCAAAGGCATCGCGTAGGTCAATAGCGCGACAGTGGACATGGAAAAGCCATTCCATTCGCGAGATCCATTGCCCCCACTTGCTCCCGGTGGATCATAGTCGAATCCACCATTCCAGCGCCGCGATAGATCCAATTGCCAGCTTATCTGGTTGAAATACGCCGAAGCGATTTCTTCGCCACCCACGGCGGCGCCGAGTGGCGACCACAGCATATTGAAGTAACTACCGGTATGGCCGCTTTCCCGGGCGTTAAAGCTAATGGCCGCAGATTTGGCGAAGTATTTGCTTTCGCTGGCACGGTCGGAATCGAGCGCCAAGCCTAACGCCGCCGCTCCCGATTTACCGTTGTCGGCATAAAACGAAAAGGGTGCGTTCTCGCCATACATGATACTGCCCCACCCCTCGTGGTAGCCATAATAGCGACTCATGTTTTCGAGCGTGGCATCGACCTTCGCACTCTGCGCGGCAGTGAGTCCGGTAAGGTTACATTTTTTGGCTATGGAGAGGCCGAGGTAGCAGGGAACGGCGGCCGAGTTGACCACACCATAGCCGACCGTATAGGATCCATTTGTGGAACCGTCTGACCAGGGGACGGTTGCGGGTTGCGCCAATTGGTGCCCCATGGTGCCGAACACACTCGCGCCATTGGCGATCAGAACAGCCCACGCCTCAATGCTCGGCAGTACAGTGGCATCGCCAGTTTGCAGGTAGTATTCGGAGAGCACGATGAGTTGGTGGCCAGCCGACCATGAAATCTTAGACTCCCCAGAGACAGCGCCAGATTTGTACTCGGCTATCTTCGCTTCGTCCAGGATCAACGACCTTACTTCGCTAGCGGCTTGAGCCTGACGCGCGGCATCGCCCCCCCCCCCGGTGCCGCCATCGTACTGCAGACCGTTGGCAGCGAGCAACGCAAGGCTGCGAAAGGAAAATGTTCCCGCATCGGCATCCGACTCGGTCGACAGGTTCTTCATGACGTAATCCAACCCTAGTTCAAAAATTGCCGCCGACTTTGGACAGTTGTAGGGCGCGGTAGCCGAGTACGCGCCCAGAAACGGCAAGGAAACCGATACTTCCGAGGTGGTCCCCGCCCGCCAGAGCAGAAGCTTCAGGTTGCCCGCCATATTGCGGGCCTCGGCATCGGCAATTGCCTTGCCCAGGGACTTGCGCGCATCTGAGCTAAAAGCGACGGGGCTCGCACCTGTGCCATCAGCTCCAAGGATTACGTCATCGACTTCCAGAATCCCATCGGCAGGCGAGCCAGCGTCAACGACCGTAACCAGAATTTGGCGACTTTCGGCGGTATTGCCATTACTGCGATACCACCACCCCGTGCCACCAGTGGGCCCTAGATTGAAAATTAACGTATCGCTGGGGACTCCCCCCGAGGTCAGGTCCGGCGCTTGAGCAGAAAGAACTGAAATAAAGGATAGCGAGGCGAGGCAGCAAAGCAGTAACTTTTTAATTCTAATATCGTTTGTCATTAAGTGAAGACGCAATGGACACAAAGGGGTTCTACGGGAGTAGTTCATAGTAGTAGTGGGGAGGTAGACTTGGATGAGTCTGACTAGCTACAAGTCTACTTGTGTGAGGAGCGAACTACGGCAGTGGGATCAGACACTAAAATAAATATGCTGAAATTTCTGTATATTAAATCCCGTCTTGCCCATACTTTACCCAAAAATAACTTGTGTCTTATCAATCATGTTTGCGCCTCATTATCTACTGTAAGAAAATTTCCGAATTAGACTAATGACACGGAAAGGATGGCCCTGAATGAAGAAATCGGTTCTTCGCTATTTTTAGTGGACACTAGTTCGTTGGCAGTAAGTTCCACCTGATACTTGGTCACAACCGCTATCGCTAGAGCTGGGGAGAATGGGGAGCCTGTCGAACCGGCCGAAGAGTCGAACGGTTCAAGCGCGCAAGCAGAGGTGGCCACCGCTAATTGGAAAGTGGCTTCGTGCCAAGCAGGACGCTATTTCGCGTGGGACCGATACGAAATTCATCCAATGGCATTTCTAATTTTTGCTCGATTTCGATTGCCTGGATCATCTCCTGAGGGATGGTCCCCTTCATAACGCTGAGGGGCTCCGTGACCCATACCATACCGTGCTTCGACGAATTATAGAAGCTGTAGATTTCTACGGTGTCCGGTTCCTTATCAGTCTTACCCCAGACACAACGACCCACGACCATATTCGGCCCTTTGGGAACTCTAAAATCCGGATTGCCCCGAAAAGCATATCGAGCTAATTCTTTTTCAAACGCTCCATTAATAACCGGATAGAAAGCGCTAAATCCTCCCTTATTAAGCCCTAAAATCCCGAACGTGTTTCCTCCTCCTGTTAGGAATGTCACTTTTTGATTCGCAATACCACCCATGAATAAACTGAACCACATCTCTCCTCCCGGCTCCAGCAGCTTGTGCTGCTGCAGAAGGTTCTGGTCCAGATTGCGACTACACGTTGTGTGCTCCCGCCCTTTCACAAATCGACCTCCCTTCGACGGCAGTTCTGCAAAACTCAGGGATGCGGACTTCCCGGCGAACTCCTCGGCGAATTTCGCGTCGAGTTCAGCTGAGACCGTGTATCCTGCTCCTTCTTCCGCACCTCTGCTGTTGATCCACGGGCCGCTGAAGCCAAAGGAAGAACCGCCCTTTCGGTCGTGAATAGGGCCGGTGGGATAATCAAAAGGTTCATAAACAACCACGCCCTGGTCTTTGTCTGAGACGTTGATTTGAACTGTGGCGCTGGCGGCCACGCTCTGTCCATCGAGAGCCACAAAGGTGAAGCTGTCTTTGCCGTTGTGGCCGAAGTCTGCGGTGTAGGTGATCGTGCCACCAACCCCGTCAATTGTGCCATGTGCAGGCTGTTGGGTGATGGCAAAGCCAAGGTCATCGCCATCGGGATCCACGCCACGAAGCGTGATAGGCAACGCCAAACCTGGGACGGCAGCGAGCGATTGAGGTATGGCCCTGGGTGGGTTATTGGTCGGCAGCTTTCCATTCTTGTCGTAGAGGATCACCTCCACAGTTTCCTTCAGCTCGTTATACCCAAGGGTGTCGGACATGTTCACTTCAAAAAGGTATTTACCTGGCTTCTTGTCCGTGAACGTGAGCGTGGTGACCTTGCTGTTTCCGGATGCGTTGGGAGCGAAGTTAACTTTACCTGGGCCGTAAACCTTGCGCCAAGTGTAGGTTGTCTGATCCTCGGTACTCATCCCGTAGTTGCGAGCCCTAACGCCTAGCTTCGTTTGCGCCGACGGTAGCTTCAGAGCCTGATCCTGAGCCTTGATTCCATAGATGGACTTGAGCTGCGTGAGCTTGCCAGGTGACGGTGACGACTTCATCTCTTCCAAATAAGTGTCGGCATCGATCTTGCCAGCGGCAATCGTTATATCGGCGAAGGCTTCAAGTAGCAGCGGGAAGCCTTGCATCTCAAACGCAGCCGGTCCGTACCTCTTGTGGAGCTTGACCTCTTGCCTGTTTTTCGGGTCTAAGACTATATTTAAATCACCTTCGATATAGCTCAATAGCAAGCCTTCTTCAAAAAGGTGCTTTGCCAGGACGCTCTGAGATTGAGGTGCCCCGCTACCTCCCATGGAATTGCCGGGAGGGGGAAACTTGACGGCGTTCACCACCGCATCCGCGATTTCCAGGATCTCCTGCTTCGTCAGTTCGTCCAGGAGGCTGGAGGCGATTCTTTGACCCGTGCCATTCGGCGTATTGAGTGCAGAGCGCATGGCGAGGAGCAGTTTCTTGCGATCGACATCATCAAAGCCATCTACCGCGACCCAAGGCAGCATCGTACTCATTTCTCCGTGCGCCCACCGGAGTGGGTCTTCTTCGTTAAGCGGGAAGGTCGGGCGGTCGGTTGCGATGATGGCATCCAGCAAGTCGTTTTTATAAGGTTTCATGGCAGGGCCGATAAATTTGCCATGAAACGACTGCAGCACTCTGCACGCACCAAAGCGGACGGAATTGTCAGGGTCTTGTAGCAGCGCGACCATGGCCTTGACGATCTTGAGGTCTTGCGGGTTATTTAAGTCACCGGACTTCCCCTTGAGCGTCTCCAGCGTGAACAACGCACCGCCACGACCCGACTTGGCCGCCGTGCGGTCGGCGGCAATGGCAATGAGCCCGTTAACCAAATCTGCGGATTCCGGGTCGTCTGGATTCGCTGTGATACGTTTGACCAATTCTGTTCCAATCACTCGGCGAGTCATTCCGTCATTGCGGAAAAGCCCGGCGACCAACTCCCGCGTACTGGCCTTCTCTGCATCAATGGTCTTCACTGCCTGAAGTTCTTTGAACTCCGCATCGCTCAGCTTGAGGGCATCCTTGTGCCCTCGGCCGGTGATATAGAGCTGTTTGAGGGGAAGTGCATAGAATAGCAACGAATGTGCAGGATAGTTGAACCCACCATACTTGTTGTTGGTCGGATCAAATATAAATGTGTCGTCCCAGCTGCGCTTCAGATCCAGATGCCAGCGGATCTCGTTAAGCTGGAGGTGGGCGGCTTTCACCCCAGCCTGTCCTGCTCCCAGCGGTTGAAAGACCTGTCCGAAGAATGGCCCACCATGAGCATATTGACGGCTTTCAACATTGGAAAGGGCGGCCAATTTGCTGAAGTATTTTGCTTTCTCTTCCTGCTTGTCCTGCAGTCCCAATGCTAAGGCAGCCAGGGCGTGTTTTCCGTTCCAGTCTCCGTCGACGCCGCTCAGCCCCCAGGGCATCTCGCCGTAACCAATACCGCCGTGGAATGCAAAAAAGTGGCCGAAGAAAATGCGCTGACGTTCGATAGCCGCTTCGATCACGGGGCTTGTGATTCCAGCCTCGTGAACCAGAGACAGACCCAGGAATCCCAGCAAACCACTGCAGTTGATCGGGCCGTAGCCGCTCACCTTACCGCTGGGTGATCCATCGGGCTTAGGGTCGGCAAACCTGTGACCTGTGGTACCGAACCAGCTCACACCCCGAGCATGACGCTCCGCCCGCTCGAGAAGGTACGGAGGCACCGCGGGATCCTTGGTCTTCATGTAGTATTCCGCGAGAACAATCATTTTGACGCCGCCGCCCCAGGCGCTCCAAGGTTGCTCTTCAGAAAGCAACTCATGTGCCCACTCTTTGGCCTTGGCCTGAATCTTTTCGTTGTCGGGATTGCTTGGGTCATCGGCGGCCAGCAGAGGGAGGATGCCCATGAAGAACCTGCCGGGGTCACCGGATTCATAGAGCTTCTTGGTGCCTTTGCGGAGGATATTCTTACTCTTCTCACAATTGTAGGGAGCCGTATCCGAGTAACGACCCAGCGATTCCAGTTTGATCGTGACAACCCCGGTATGACCCTCGGTATAGGGCGTGAGCAATTTCTGGACATTCCTGAGATCGACCTCGGCATATTTGCGCTTTTCATCGACAGGCGCCTTCTTCACCGGACGCCAGACCTGAAGCTTCAAGAGGGCCGGGTTGTGGGCTTCTGCCTCGGTGATGGCATCGCCAAGATCCTGCAGGGGCGATTCTGCGCCCTTAAACAAGGGGACGTCGGCAGCGCCTGTTCCATCAGCCCCAATGACTACATCATCAATCTCGAGTACACCATCAGCGGGGGAACCTTTCTGAATCTCCAGCACCTGAAATTGCCGCACGTCCACCATCTTCTGGCCCTTGGGCCGCCAGACTCCGAACTGGACACCCATAGGTCCTGCCCAGCGGAGATTCACCCGTTCGAGGACTCCTCCCTTCGTCAGGTCAGGCACGCCGTTGGTGCCGGGAATATCAGTCGGCTTGTCAGCAGCATTGGCTCCCGTAATGAGCATTGCACAGAGGCAGATGGCAGTAATAAGAATCGTTTTCATTTTTGATAAATTTTTATCGGAGTAACCTAGCGACAAAATC
>Ga0307981_1000608_pt1 | contig 35154 bp, 35 predicted proteins | sample OrgLakmetagen987_FD_201849 | JGI IMG/M metagenome (GOLD analysis project Ga0307981, IMG submission 201849) | Saline water microbial communities from Organic Lake, Antarctica - #987 | ecosystem: Environmental > Aquatic > Non-marine Saline and Alkaline > Saline | place: Antarctica: Organic Lake... | reverse complement strand
GTAAAATATGTTGCGAGATGTCGATGGTCATATACCTGCCCTATGTAAAGTTGTCAGAAACCTAACATATCAACAGGTTACTTGATGGTCGGCAGCTTTTCTTACTCAACAAAGCGGAGAAGAGCCCAAATCCCATTTGATCGGCTCCATATCAGGATCAATCGTTTGGTAGTCCGAGCAGTAAATTTCGGTCCGGTGGCCATCAAGATCACGAATATACAAGAAAAACGCGTTCGAAATGCCGTGACTTCCGGGACCGCGTTCGATGTTGGTCACATACCCTGTCGTGCTCATCAAATCGAGAAGGTCGATGATGTTCAGCGGTGTCGACACCCAGAACGCCAGATGATGCAGGCGCGGGCCGGTGCCGTTGGTAAAGGCCACATCATGCACGCCGCCCTTGCGCTGCATCCACGCAGCCCATGTGCGGTCGGTTTCCTCGTCAGCCGTGTACTCGGTCACGCGAAAGCCCATGTCGCCGTAGAACTGCACCGACGCATCTACATCGGGGCTGAACATGTTGAAATGGTCGATCCGCAGGGGTTTGACCCCAGAGTAAAGCTTGTAGTGCTGGTGGATCGGCGGCAGGCGGTCCATCTTGGAGTAGAATTCCAGCGGGATGCCCATGGGATCGCGGGTCGACAGCACACGGCCCATAAAGGGGCGCTCGATCCATGCCGTCGGCAGGTCGCGGGATTTGAACCACGCTTCGGCCTTGTCCAGATCTTCCTCGCTCCAGACCTTGAATCCCAAAACGCCGACAGATCCAGCATCGGCCTTTTTCAGGATCACACAGTGATGGCCGCGCTCTTCCATGGCGCGCAGATAGATATGCGTAGCATCCTCATGGGTGACTTGCAGACCCAGGATATCGACGTAGAACGCGCGGCTCCACGTCAGATCGGTCACCCGCAGTTCCACATGACTAAGGCGGACGATGTTGAAGGGCGGGTTCAGGTTGGCGGCTGGAATGGGCATGTCGCGTCCTTCCTTCAGGTGCCCAGACGGGCGATTTTGTGCTGGCCAAGGGCAAAGGCGACGTTCTTTTGCTCCATATAGAAATCAAACGACCACTGTCCGCCATCGCGCCCGATCCCGCTGGCTTTGGTGCCGCCAAAGGGCGTCGGTAGGTGGCGCACGTTTTCGGAATTGACCCAGATCATTCCCGCGTCCAGCGCATCAGAGAACCGCAGCGCGCGGCTGACATCGTTCGTCCAGACATAACCGGTCAGGCCATAATCGACGTCATTGGCGATACGTAGCGCTTCATCCTCGTCCTTGAACCGGATAGAGGTCAAGACAGGGCCAAAGATTTCTTCCTGCGATATCCGCATGGAAGACGTCGCGTGGGTAAAAAGCGTAGGCTTGACGAACCAGCCCTTGCCCTCTTGTGCTGTCCCGCCAGCGGCCACAGTGGCACCGTCTTGCCTGGCCACCTCGAAATAGCTGCACACCTTGTCGTAATGCACCTTGTGGATCAGCGGCCCGACCTCGGTTGTGGGGTCCAGCGGGTGGCCCACACGGATGTTGTTCACCCGCTCGATCAGGCGGCGCTCGAACGCGTCGGCAATCGTATCTTGCACCAACAAACGGCTCGAAGAGGTACAGCGCTCCCCGTTCAGCGAATAGATCATAAAGATCGTCGCATCCAAGGCACGCTCAAGATCGGCATCATCGAACACCACGACTGGGTTCTTGCCGCCTAATTCAAAGTGGCATCGTTTAAGTGTATCGGCCCCCTGCTTCATGATCATCGAACCGGTTCTGGACTCGCCCACAAAAGCAATTGCCTTGATATCGGGATGTTGCGTCAACGCCCGGCCCGCGTCTTCGCCCATGCCATTGACAAGGTTCCAGACGCCCGGTGGCAACCCCGCCTCATGCGCGATCTCTGCCAGAATACGTGCTGTCAGCGGGCTGAATTCTGCAGGTTTGTGCACGATGGTACAGCCAGCGGCCAAGGCCGGTGCGATCTTCCACGTTGAGAGCATAAAGGGCGTGTTCCACGGCGTGATGACACCGACAGGGCCAATCGGGCTGCGGCTGGTCACGTTCATATGGTCGTTTGTCGGCAGCGACTGGCCATCGCGCGCGCCGGGGGCAAGATCAGCGTAATAGCGGAAATTCTCGGCCCCGCGCAGCGCCGCTTTGGACATGAAGCGGTACGCCTGCCCGGTGTCCCAACATTCGCACAGCGCGATTTCCTCGGCCCTCTCTACGATCAGATCAGCGATCTTGTGCAGGATCTTCTTGCGCTCTGCGCCGCTCATCCCCGCCCAAGCGGGAAACGCGCCTTTGGCCGCTTTGGCGGCGGCGTCGACATCGCTCGTCATCCCCTTTGCAACCTTGCAGATCAGGCTTTCGTCAACCGGCGAATGTGTCTCGAACGTTTCGAGCCCTTCAAAATCTTTACCGTCAATCAGGTTCAGAATGCCCGTTTCGCGAAACCGCGCCAGATGAGTGCCAAGCTTTGCAAGGTGAGAGGCAAGATCGGTCATTGTAGATCCTTTGGCAGGTATTGGCGGATTGAACTGGCCTTGGGGCTCAGCGCGGGATCGATGTCGCGCATCTCCATCGACAGCATAAAGGATGAGCTTTGCATGACCGGGGCGCAAAACGCCTCTATCGCGGCAAAAATGGCTTGGGTGGCGGCGTGTTTGGCCGCATCTGTGCGCCCTGCCCGCAATCGCACCGAAAGGTCCAGAAACGCGTGCGCGGGATTGCCGTCCGCCATGACGGCATGGGTGCAGGCAGTCGCGCGGACACGGATGCCCGCAACGGGAAAAACGCCCGTATCCGCCGCCGCGCGCGCCACGACAGCGCACAGGGCGGCGATATCCAGCCGGGCCTCAAGATTGGGCGAATAATCGATCTGGAAATGTGGCATATCCCCTCACGGCATTTGCCCGCAGTTAGTTGACAAGTTAACCAGTTTGATTAACATGTCAATCAAATTTGAAGCCCAAGCGCGAGGCGTATCATGACCAACGACCCGGCAAAACTGACCCAGACCGCGCGATCCCTGCCGATTGCGCTGTTGCGGGCCCGAGAGACGGTGATGGGTCCGTTTCGCGAGATGCTAAGCCAAAGCGGCATCAGCGAACAAAAATGGCGGGTCTTGCGCGTTGTGTCGGAAACCGGCCCGATGGAGCAGACAGCAATTGCCAGTGCCGCCTGCCTGATGCTGCCCAGCCTCACGCGCATTCTGTCTGCGATGGAGAAAGACGGGTTGCTGACACGCCGGCCCGACACCCAAGACCGGCGCAAATCCATCGTAACGATCAGCCGTCACGGACAGGCCTTGATCGACAGCCACGCCAGCCGCTCAGCCGAAATCACAAGGCGGCTTCAGGAACGCTATGGCCCTGAAAAAATGACACAATTACTGGACTTGCTGGAAGAGCTAACCGACGCTGACCTGACAGCAGACCACACGAAGCAATAGTTTGAGGACCAAGCAGATGAACAAGACAACCGCCGATATCATGGTCGATGCACTGGTCGAAAACGGGGTCGATACCGTCTTTGGCATTCCGGGCGCACATTCTTACGAGCTGTCTGACGCCTTGGCACGGCGCGGCAATGATATCCGGTTTATCCATACCCGCCACGAACAGGGCGCAGGCTACATGGCCTATGGCTATGCGAAATCCAGTGGCAAACCGGGTGTGTTTACCGTCGTGCCCGGCCCCGGCGTGCTGAACGCGGGAGCGGCTTTGTGCACGGCCTACGGAGGCAACGCACCGGTGATGTGCCTGACGGGCAATATCATGTCCCACCTGATCGGTCAGGGGCGCGGGCAATTGCACGAGCTACCCGACCAACTGGCCACCCTGCGCGGTCTGACAAAATGGTCAGCGCGTATCGATCACCCCTCGCAGGTCGCAGATACGATGGCACTGGCCTTTACCGAGATGCTGTCGGGCCGTCAGCGCCCGGTCGCGGTCGAAGTGCCGTGGGACGTGTTTGGCCAGAAACTGCCCGCCCCCGATCAAACTGCCGCCCGGCAGCGCCACGCGGTGATCGACCCTGACGCCATCACCGCAGCCGCCAAGATGATCGCTGCGGCCAGCCATCCGCTGATCATGGTGGGCGGTGGTGCGCTGGATGCAGCCGCTGAAGTGTTGGCCTTGGCCCAGAGGATTCAGGCCCCCGTTACCGCCCATCGCAGCGGCAAGGGGATCGTGTCGGATGACAACCCGCTGGCGATGAACCTGATCGCGTCCTATGACTATTTCCAGAAATGCGATCTGTTGATCGGCATCGGCAGCCGCCTTGAGTTGCAGTTCATGCGCTGGCAATGGCGCCCCGAGGGGCTGAAGATGCTGCGCATCGACATCGACCCGACCGAGATGGTCCGCCTTAAGCCCGATCTGGGCGTGGTGGCCGACGCCGCAGAGGCATCAGCAGCACTGCTTGCCGCCTTGGATGGCCACAAGGCCGCAGACCGAACCGCTGAATTCACCGAATACACGACCCGTGCCCGCGCCTTATCCGAAACTGTTCAGCCGCAGATGGGCTATCTTGACGCGATCCGCCGCGCCCTGCCCCGTGACGGTTTTTTCGTCGAGGAAGTCAGCCAGATGGGCTTTGCCGCGCGGTTCGGCTTTCCGGTCTACGCGCCCCGCCAATACGTCACCTGCGCCTATCAGGACAATCTGGGCTTTGGCTACAACACCGCGCTTGGCGTCAAGATTGCGAACCCCGACAAGGCGGTCGTGTCGATCAATGGCGATGGCGGCTTCATGTTCGGGATGCAGGAAATGGCGACGGCGATGCAGCACGGCATCGCCGTCGTGGCGGTTGTGTTTAACAATAATGCTTACGGCAATGTGCGCCGCGACCAGATGAATGTGTTTGACGGGCGGCTTTTGGGGTCGGAATTGCACAACCCTGACTTCGTCGCCATGGCGCAAAGCTTTGGCATGAGCGCGGAACGGGTCGAGACACCCGAGGCCTTGGAAAACGCCATCACCAAAGCGCTTGAGGTCGGGGTTCCCGCGCTGATCGAGGTGCCCGTTGAAACCGGATCCGAGACCTCGCCCTGGCCGTTCCTGCATCCCGCACCCCACGCGAGCTAAACCCCAAACGGGCGACCCTAGTAAACAGGGCCGCCCGTTTTCAATTCACACTCTCAGGCTGCCAAGTAGCGTTGCATGGCCGCCTCGGCTCCGTCGGCCCATATCATTGCAAGCCATCGGTCAAAAGCCTTGGCAAACCCTGCGTTGCGGGCAAGATCACCATAAAGATGCTCTTGTTCCAGCCATGCATGCGGGCGCAGCGTTGCAGCTTGTGCCGCCGCTTGCAGATCGCTCCAATACGGGTCGTTTGGCGCAATCTGGCTGCCATCCTCGCGCGTGCCTTCACACATCCGCGCCCATAGCGCCTCGACCAAGGCAAGCCCGTCCATCGTCGCCCCCGCAGCAACCGCATCGCGAAGGATCGGAATCACAAAGCCGGGATGCCGCGAGGAACCGTCAAAGGCCACCCGACGCACGGTATCGCGGATTTCCGGGTTTGAGAAACGGTCGTCAATCAAATCGATATAGGTGGCCGGAGTCATGCCCGGCACGGCATCCACATGAGGGGCACTTTCCGTCAAGCTGACCTTGCGCAAGAAATCGCGGATGATGGGATGTGCCATGCAGCCCGATATCGTCTCGATGCCCAATATCTCGCCGGGGTTGGCGATGATCTGGTGACCCGCGTTCAGCAGGCGCAGTTTCATTGCCTCGAACGGATGGACGTCATCTGTAAAAGTCGCCCCCGCACGGTCCCAATCAGGGCGGCCTGCGCAGAAGTTATCTTCGATCACCCATTGGCGAAAGTTTTCGTGGGTGACGGGGGCCATGTCGATGACCCCGAAATCACGGGCAAGCGCCAGTTCGGCCGGACCTGTCGCAGGAACGATGCAATCGACCATCGCGTTGGGAAAGCTGCACTGCGCCCCGATCCATTCGGCCAGATCAGGATCAGACATGCCTGCCAGCCCCAAAACGGTCTGGCGCAGGATCGCCCCGTTGGCTTGCAGGTTGTCACAAGATTGGCAGGTAAATGGTCCGTGCCCTGCATCGCGGCGCGCTTTCAACGCCGCAATCATGGCCCCAAAAGCCGTCAAGGGCGTTGCGGGATGTGCCGCATCATGGACCATATCCGCATGATTTGCGTCAAACCCGCCTGCCCCGTTTTGATAATACCCGCCTTCGGTCACAGTCAAAGCGACGATGCGAATGGCAGGCTCCACCATCTGGGCGATCAAGGCGGCATTGTCAGGCTCGACCGGGACAAAACCGATCATTGATCCGGTGATCTCGGCGGATTTACCTTTCGGGTCCAGCTCGATCAGCGTCGACAGATAGTCTTGTGCCTGAAGACGTTCGCGTTGCGCAGTATCCGCCGCACGTACGCCCGCGCCGATGATCCCCCAATCATGCGCCAACCCGATGTCCATCAAGCGGTGCAAGTACCACGCCTGATGGCCCCGGTGAAAGTTACCAAGACCGATATGAACGATCCCTGGTGACAGGTCTTCGCGCTTGTAGGACGGCACGCGAATATCAGACGCAAGGTCTGGGAGGGTTGCAAGAGTCAACGGCTTTGCCATCAAAATCTCCGGTTCAAGAATGAATGGACCCGATTAGCTCATCCATTGGCCGCCGTCGACGTTATACGTCTGCGACACGATGTAATCGGATTCTGGCGAGGCCAGAAAAATCGCCATGCCCGTCAAATCTGCGGGAACGGCAAAGCGGCCAGCTGGCACACCTGCGGCAACCTCGGCCTTTTTCTGGCCGGGCTTCTTACCTTCCAGCTTGGCAAACATCGCGTCGACATGTTCCCAATGCGCCCCGTCCACCACGCCGGGGGCAATGGCATTGACGTTGATCCCGTGGCCGATCAGGTTCAGCCCCGCAGATTGCGTCATGGAAATGACTGCGGCCTTGGTCGAGCAATAGACCAGCACCAGCGCCTCGCCCCGTCGCCCCGCCTGAGAGGCCATGTTGATGATCTTGCCGCCATGGCCCTGCTTGATCATCTGTGCCGCCGCAGCTTGCATCGTAAACAGCGTTCCGCCCACGTTGACGGCGTAAAGCTTGTTATAGCTGGCGCGCGTGATGTCGACCGTTTCTGCGGCGTCGAAAAGGGCTGCGTTGTTGACCAGAATGTCCAGCTTGCCTGCGTGATCCACGACCGCCGCGATTGCGGCGTCAATGCTGGACTGATCGGCCACGTCAATGTGCAAGGCGTAGGCACCGGTGCCCAGTTCGGCTGCCGTTTCCTGCGCCGCCTCGAAGTTGATGTCGGCAACGCCAACCATCGCCCCTTCGGCAATATAGGCTTCGGCAAAACTCCGGCCAATACCCCGCGCCGCCCCTGTGATCAGGGCGGACTTTCTGTCCAGCCGTTTCATTCGATCCGCAGTCCTTGCTCGTCAAAACGGTGTATTTTGTCAGCTTGCGGAACCAGATGGATCGTATCGCCATAGCGCAATCCTACTTCGCCGTAGGCGCGCACAGTCATGGGTTCGTCCATCTCATCGAGATGCACGTGAAAGAAAGTATCAGAGCCAAGATGCTCTGCGACACCGATCTTGCCCACAAACGTGCCACCGCTTTCGACCACATCCATATGCTCGGGGCGGATGCCGATGTGAGTGGCATCGTGCTTTGCCGCAGGTGCGCCACTGATCAGGTTCATTTTGGGGCTGCCGATGAAACCTGCTACAAACAGGTTGCGCGGGGTGTGGTATAGTTCAAGCGGGGTGCCGACCTGTTCGATATGACCGGCACGCAGCACCACAATCTTGTCCGCCATGGTCATGGCCTCGACTTGGTCATGGGTCACGTAGATCATGGTTGTGGCAAGCTTTTTATGCAGCTCGGAAATTTCCAGCCGCATGCCGACCCGCAAGGCCGCATCAAGATTGGACAACGGTTCGTCGAACAAAAACGCTGACGGTTCGCGCACAATTGCGCGGCCAATGGCGACGCGCTGGCGCTGGCCGCCCGACAGTTGGCCGGGGCGGCGGTCAAGGTAATCGGTGAGGTTCAGCGCCTTGGCGGCGGTCTCGATCCGCTTTTCCTGTTCCTCCAAAGGCATGTTAGCCATCTTCAGTGGAAAGGCGATGTTCTTGCGCACCGACATATGCGGATAAAGCGCATAAGATTGGAACACCATCGCCAACCCGCGTTTGGCAGGCGGCAGGTTTGTGGCCGGCGCACCGTCAATCCGGATTTCGCCGCCTGAAACGTCTTCTAATCCAGCAATCAGACGCAGCAAGGTTGATTTACCGCAGCCCGAAGGCCCGACAAAAACCACGAACTCGCCGTCTTCGATTGTCAGGTCCAGCGGCGGAATAACCTCCACTTCGCCGAATTTCTTTTGCACTTTCTCGAGCGTGATGCGTCCCATGAGAAATATCCCTTATTTGACGGCGCCGAAGGTCAGGCCCCGGACAAGTTGTTTCTGGCTGAACCAGCCCATGATCAGAATTGGTGCGATCGCCATAATCGATGCTGCACTGAGCTTGGCGTAGAACAATCCCTCGGGGGCCGAGAAGCTGGCGATGAATTTGGTCAGTGGTGCCGCGTCGACCGTGGTCAGAAGGATGGTCCAAAACGCCTCGTTCCAGGCCAGAATGACGTTGAGCAAGATGGTTGATGCGATGCCCGGCAAAGCCATAGGCGTCAGCACATAGAGGATTTCGCTTTTCAGCCCGGCCCCGTCCATGCGCGCAGCTTCCAAAATCTCGCCCGGAATTTCGCGGAAGTAAGTGTAAAGCATCCAAACGATGATCGGCAGGTTGATCAGCATCAAGACAACGACCAGCAACATCCGGCTATCCATCACGCCAAAATATTTGGCGATCAGTACCAGCGGATACAGCACCCCAACAGCAGGCAGCATCTTGGTCGAGAGCATCCACAGCAGCACGTCTTTGGTGCGCTTACCCGGCACAAAGGCCATCGCCCAGGCTGCTGGCACCGCAATGATAATGCCCAATATGGTCGAACCCACAGCGATGATGATCGAGTTCATCAACGCCAACGGATAGTTCGAGCGCGCCAGAACATCGCTGTAGTTTTGCGTGGTCCAGTCAAAGAAGAACCAGACCGGCGGATCCGAGATCGCAACGCTTTCCGCCTTAAAACTGGTCAGAAACGTCCAGAGGATCGGGAAAAAGATCAGCAGACCAAAACCCCAGGCAAGGGCCGTCCACATGATTTTTTTACGGGGAGATATTGCGCGTGCCATGATCTAGTCCCTTCAGTTATCGATGTTCTTGCCGACAATGCGCATCAGGAAGATGGCAATGATATTGGCAAGGATGACGGCGACGATCCCGCCCGCTGAGCCCAAGCCGATATTCTGGCTTTCAAGCACCCGCTGGTAAACCAGATAGGTCAGTGTCCGTGTGCCAAAGGCCCCGTTGGTGGTCACGAAAATCTCGGCAAAGATCGACAGCAAAAAGATTGTCTGGATCAGGATCACCACCGTGATGGCGCGCGACAGATGCGGCAGGATGATATACCAAAACCGGGACAAAGGTGCTGCACCGTCAATCTCTGCGGCCTCAAGCTGTTCGCTCGACAGCGACTGCACGGCCGTCAGCATGATCAGCGTGGCAAAAGGCAGCCATTGCCACGCCACGATCACAATGATAGAAAGCATCGGTGACTGGCTTAGAAAATCGTAAGGTTGCAGGCCGAAAAACTTGTAAGCGTAGGAAAACAGACCGCTGTCCACGTTGAAGAACATGTTTTTCCAGACCAGCGCAGATACGGTGGGCATGACAAAAAATGGCGCGATCACCAGAATGCGCACGATCCCCTGTCCGAACATCGGCTGGTCCAGCAACAGCGCAAAGGCAACGCCACCGGTGATCGTGATGGCTAGAATGCCACCGACCATCCACAAAGTGGTTACCACCGAGGATATAAACGAGGTCGACGACAAGAACCGTCCGTAATTTTCAAAACCGATCCATGCGTCAAACACACCGCGCATCGGGCGGTAGTCGGCAAAGGAAAAGTACAGCGTCATGCACAAGGGCACCAACATCCACACCAGCAAGTCAAAAACGGCTGGGGCGATCATGATACGTGCAGCTGATTTGGAATGTTCTGTCGCCATGACAGTCTCCTTCCGTCAAATGTGTCAGGACCTTACGAAGACCGCGCTGCGACCTGCGAAAATACCTGAAGGGTAAGTCGGGGTATCGAGGAGTGTTTCCGGGGCAGAACGTGCCCTGCCCCGGAAATCTCGGAAAAGCTGCTGCTTAGTAGCCTGCGGCTTCCATCTCTTCTGTGGTCAGTGCTTGTGCATTGGCCAAAGCTTCCTCGGCTGTCTGGTTGCCTGCAAGCGCATCAGAGAACTGCTGACCCACTTGGTTGGCAATGCCTGCAAACTCGGGGATCGCAACAAACTGAATACCTGTGTAAGGCACGGGCTGTACAGTCGGGTTGGTTGGATCTGCCGACAAGATGCTGTCGAGCGTCATCTGAGCGAAAGGTGCCGCGGCCAGATACTCTGGGTTTTCATACAAGGATGTACGTGTGCCAGGAGGTACGTTTGCCCAACCTTCGTTGCCCGCAACAAGTTCTGCATAGGCCGGGCCAGTTGCCCAAGAGATGAAGGTTTTTGCTGCGTCCTGCTTTTCAGAGGAGGACGGGATCGCCAAGGACCATGCCCACAGCCAGTTGCCGCGCTTGCCCAGACCATTGTCGGGTGCCAGTGCGAAACCAACCTTGTCGGCTACAGTTGAATCAGCACCTGTGACGAAAGACGCCGCAACAGTCGCATCAATCCACATGCCGCACTTGCCCTGTTGGAACAATGTGAGGTTTTCGTTTAAGCCGTTGTTGGCTGCACCGGCAGGACCGGATTCGTTCATCATGTCGAGGTAGAAGTTCAGCGTCGCGGCCCACTCTGGGCTGTCGAACTGTGCGTTCCACTCTTCATCAAACCAGCGTGCGCCAAACGAGTTGGACATGGCGGTCAGGAAGGCACCGTTTTCGCCCCAGCCCGCTTTGCCGCGGACACAGATGCCATTGATTTCGTTGTCGCGGTCGGTCATGGCTGCTGCTGCTTCACGGATAAAGGTCCATGTAGGCGCGTCAGGCATTTCAAGGCCGGCTTTTTCCATCAAATCGGTGCGGTACATCACCATCGACGATTCACCGTAGAATGGCGATGCGTACAGATTGCCATCAACAGTCAGACCACCGGCAATAGCGGGAAGCAGGTCGCCTTTGTTATAATCATCGGCCATGCCCTCGTTCAAGGAAACGAGCCAGCCATTTTTGGCCCAGATTGGCACTTCGTAAGTACCGATCGTCATCACGTCAAAGGCACCGCCACCCGTGGAGATATCTGTTGTCAGGTTCTGACGCAGTACATTCTCTTCCAGCGTGACCCACTCGACATTGATGGCGGGGTGCTTCGCGTTGAAGTCCTCCGTCAAACCTTGCATCCGGATCATGTCGCCGTTGTTCACGGTCGCAATCGTAATCGTTGTCGCGTGAGCATCCGCAGATGCCATGCCAGCAGACAGGCCCAAGCCGACCGCAGAGGTCAGCAATAGTTTCTTCATAATCATGGTTGTCCTCCCAAAGACTTTTTTACACGTGTCAACACTAGGCTTTCAAATTCCCTTCCGTCAACTTAAAATTTCAAAAAAAGATGCCGCGACGCAGCAAATGGAAAGGGATTATGCAGATTCTCGGATTTTCAAGATGCCATTCATCAGCTGAACTGTCTGATTGCCTTGAGAATTTTCCGCGCGCAACTTTTCAATCAAGCGGTCCATTGCCGCCTGCCCGATGGCCCCAACATCCTGGGCGACCGTCGTCAGCGTCGGGACAGTAAAGGGACAAAGCGGATAATCGTCATGGCCAGCGATTCGCAAACCACCTTGCCGCATGGCCCCCGGTTGCAGTCCGTGATGCGCCGCCGCACGCAACGCACCGATGGCAACCCGATCATTCGCACATAAGATCGAGGAGGCAGTGAACTCCCCCTTGGAAAAGTGATCGTTCAGAACCGCCAGACCGTGCCCCTCAAAATACGACCCCTTCTCCACCACGTCAGCCCCGATCACGATCGGCTCATGGCCCAGCTCCTCCATCTTGGTGATATAGGCCATCTCGCGCTCATAGGCGTTGAAGTTGACCCTTGGCATCGCAAGAAAGACCGGTGGTGTACCAACTCTGTTCAGGTATTCTGTAATGATACCAGTGCTTTGAACATGATCTGTTCCAACGAAATCAACCCCCGACAAAGGCGTCGGACGCGAGTCCATCAACACAAAAGGCAAGCGTTCATTCAGCCGCTCATACACTTTGAGATCGCTCAGATTGCCCAAAGGTGCCACAACAGCACCGTCAACGTTCATCGACAGAAACGTCTCTGCTGCACGCGCTTCAATTTCGCGGTCCGAATGCGAACACTGGGTAATCACGGTGAACCCCGCCCGCATTGCCGCCCGCTCGATCGACTCCAACAGCCGGGTAAAAAACAGGTCATTCAGATAGGGGATGATCACCCCGATCATCCCCGTCGACTTGCGATTCATCCGGGTCGCAAAGAAGTTGGGAATGTAGTCCACACGCTCCAATCCGCTGCGGATCCGCTCCACCGACGACCGGCTTACCTTCGAGGGATCTTGAAAATAGCGCGAGAGTGTTGGCCGCGAAACACCAATCGCAGCTGACAATTCTTCCATCGTGTGAATTTCTGGTTTAGCCATCCCTGCAATTCCTTGATTTTCTCTGGTTAGCCAGAACATAAACCATAGAAACCGGAATGTCGCGCTTCAGATTATTACACGTGTAAACTTTGCGTTATGCACCAGCCCCCAAACGCTGGATCCAGAGCCGCAAGCGATCAAGGCAAACACCTGCCCCCGAATTACGCCTCGCAAAGACTCAACAGGACAGACGCACGCCAACAGAGAGGCGTCAAACCTTGTCATCTGGTTGTGCTGTGCCCGCATAGCTGTCAGGGGTGTCAAAAAGGATATTAGCAATGAATGACAAACTCACCCGCACGACCGAGATCGACCGCATTGCAGAACTGCTGGGACTACCAGAAGACATCAACTCTACAGCGTCTCTGACAGCCAAAGTTGCAGACGGGCTTTCGTTTACATCGCTGGACAAATTACTGGGCGTCATGTTTTCACAACCCGCGCTGAACATCATCCCGGATCGGGTTTACCGTCGGGCGAAGCAGGAAAAACAGTCTCTTAGCGCTGCCAAAAGCCAGATCGTTTATGATTTTGCCCGCGCTTACGAGGTAGCAGACAGGATTCACAACGGCAACGGCGCGCTGGTGATGCGGTTTTTGGAAAAACCGAACCCCAGCCTTGGCGGCGCGGCTCCCATGGCACTGGCCATTTCCAGTCCTGCCGGGGCGGATGCCGTGATAGAACTGCTCAATAGCTAGGTCTGATCTGAAAGTGGTCCGGCACGTTGCGCGCCGTGCCGCTTTGGTCTGTTGTCGCCAAGATGGGCATTCTTGACTGACAAGACAGTCGCGGCAAATGACACAACCATCCAGCGCTTAAGGTCATTCGCAAGCTTTGTGATGGCGACATCTTTCAAATCCGGATTCCAGCCAAAGCATGAGTGACCAGATCTATCCGCGTGCTGCAACGGCACCGCCTGATCAAACGTCAGATCGTCGCTAAGACCCAGTCGGCAGCAGTGGGCAAAAGGGCGTCCAGCGCAGCCTGAAATGCGGCAGCAATTGCGGGCGGGCTGTCATTCGCGGCAGCCGCTACCTGCAAAAAGCTCCCGCTGCCCAGCACGCGTTGATCACGATCATCTATCACAGTCAGCTCGATCTGGACTTGCGTGCGCACCTCTCCCCCCGGTGCTACGGAGACATCAAACGCATCCATACGTACCAGTAAAACGGCGTCCGGAACCGGCCCGGACTCCCTGCGCCCGACGTAGCCGATCCGCCCTGTCGCAGCGATGCTGCGGACCAGCAAACTTTGCATGACGAGCGGTGCCTCGTCCACCCATCGAGCGTCAGGCAGATAGGCGACAGCGGCCCCGTCGGACCTGACCATTATGCGATCCGTGACCAACGCCGCCGACGCCTCTGGACGGGCAACCAGCAGTTTGGCAATACTGCGCCGTCCCGTCTTAGAACCCGCAGCGGGGACAAGGTCGTATGTGTCCAGCGGCTCGGCTGCCGTGTTCAGGGCACTCAGCGCACTGCATCCGCCAAGGGAACTTGCTGCGCCCAGAAGGACGGCGCGTCGGGTCATCGTGATAGGCGTCATGGTGTCATCTCCGGTATTCAGGAACGCGGTTGTCAAGCAGGAACCGGGTCGGATCGCGCTCGATCCGGCGAACAAGGCTGTTCAGGGTCGAAATCAGGCCGCGCGCTTCCTTGCCCAGACGGGTCAATTCCGGCAAGCCGGTTTTGGCAAAGTCGCCAATGCCCGGCGCAGCGGCTGCCACGGCGCTTTGCACTTGCCCCACGACACTGTCTGAACGCGCAATCAAGGCGCGCAACTCCTCGGTGATCGCAGGCACGTCGCGGGTCACCCCCTCGACCGCGACACTGATCCGGTCTGAAGCGGTGCGAATATCCTTGAGAACCGGCGAGAGGTCGGTTTGCATCAATCCGGTCGCCGCGTCGAATGCCGTCTGGGCTGAGGACAGTGCCGCGTCTGTACCGGTCAGGGTCGTGTCGAGCGTGCCAAGGCTGGACTGAGCCCGCTTCATCAACTCGCTCGCCGCGGCCAGCGTCTCTTCGGTCTGGGTGGCGATCGGATCAAAACGTGATGTAAGACCGGTCACATCCCCTGCAACCTGTTCCACAGCCAAGGTTGCCGTCGTAACCGCGTTGCGGATATCCTCGACGACGGCGGGGATGTCGATCTTCGCCACGTTCTCAAGTGTGGCAAGTGTCGTCTGCGCGCTCGCCAAGACGGTACGGGCATCGGCAACCAGCAGCGTCCCCTCCCCGGTCACCAGCGCGTCGAAATTGTCCGACGCATCGGTAACGGCGGTGAAGGCAGTGTTCGCATCTTGCAGGGTCTGCTCAAGTTCCGTCAGCCGCGCGTTCAGCAGGTCCGCCGTCGCGCCAAAGCCGTCCAGCGTGGCACCCCCCCGCTGTTGCAGTTCGGCAATCGCCAGATCAGCGCGCGTGACAGCCCCCGACAGCTTTTCCAAAATGGGCGGAACCGTGTCGCGCAACAACATCTGCGCCATATCGAACGTGCCCTCGACGTTCCGGATCGCAGTGTTGGAGGCAAGAAGCGTCTTATCGGCAGAATCGAACGCACCCTGGGCCGAGGTAAGGGCCGCGTCGGCACGTTCCAGCGTCGTCTCGACCGAGCTGCTGATGCTGCCAAGCTTGTCGGTGAAGATCGATATCTGCGCAGTGGCATCACTGACGGTTCCGCTGATCTCGGAGAAGTCCATGAGCGCCTTATCCAGCTCCCCCGAGGACGCTTCGAGATTGCGCAATATGCCCGTGACCAACCGCTGGTTTTCAGGGCTGGTCAGCGCCTGAAACTGCGCCAGCAGATCGGTCGCCTGCAACAACAGGTCCGGTGCCGCCTCGACCAGCGCCTGCACGGTCGAGCGTTTGGAGCGGATCATCGGCAATTCACCGTCGGTTGCCGTCACCGGCCCTGCCCCCGGCGTCCCCCCCGAAAGCGAGATGGACGCGACCCCTGTCACACCTTGTGACTGCACCTGTGCGACCGTGTTGCTGCGCACCGGCGTGGTGCTGTCGATCTCGACCGTGGCCAATACCTTGGACGCATCCGGCCCATAGATGCTCAGCCCCGTAACCCTGCCGACCGAGATGCCGTTAAAGAGCACGTCGCCAGACGGGTCCAGCCCCGACACATCTTCGAAAAGGATGCCATAGGTCTTGTATTGCCGGTCCAGCTGCACGCTGGCGAGCCAGATGAAAAACCCCAGCGTGCCAAGGATGGCCGCAAGCGTGAAGGCCCCGATCAGGATAAAGTTGGCGCGGGTTTCCATCAGTGCCCCCCCGCCGTGTCCTGTGCCGCCCGGGCACGTGGACCGTGGAAATATTCCTGCACCCAAGGATGATCGACCGCCAGCATGTCGTCCATCGTGCCCACGGCAAGCACACGCTTGTCCGCCAGCACAGCCACCCGGTCGCAGATGGCATAGAGGCTGTCGAGATCGTGGGTGACAAGAAAGACCGTCAGGCCTAACGCGGCCTGTAGCTGCTTGATCAGGATGTCGAACGCAGCGGCACCGATCGGGTCCAGCCCGGCAGTCGGCTCGTCCAGAAAGACAATCTCGGGGTCCAGCGCAATGGCCCGCGCAAAGCCTGCCCGCTTGCGCATGCCGCCAGACAGTTCGGCGGGGTAATTGGACAGTGCAGTTTCAGAGAGCCCCACCATGCGAACCTTGATGCTTGCAAGTGTCGCGCGCAGGTCGGGCTCCATATTCAGTTGCTCTCGCATGGGAGCCTCCACATTTTGCTGCACGGTCAGCGAAGAAAACAGGGCCCCGTCCTGGAACATCACACCCCAGCGGCGGCGCAAGCGGCGGTAGTCGGCATCGGTCGTGTCGCGCACGCTTTGACCGAACACCTCGATCTGGCCCGCGTCCGGTTTCAGCAGCCCCACGATGGCGCGCAGAAGCACGGATTTACCAGTGCCAGATCCGCCCACGACGCCGATGATCTCTCCCCGGCGCACATCGAGATCAAGACCGTCATGGACCGTATGTGTGCCAAAGCGGGTCACTAGACCCTCCACACGAATGATATTATCGTCGACGGGATCACTCATCACACACCCACAATCGCAAAGAAGATAGAGAACATCGCGTCCGCGACGATCACCATGAAAATCGACAGTACGACCGAGGCCGACGTCAGCCGACCAAGCGATTCCGCATCGCCGCCAACGCGCATCCCCTTGAAACACCCGATGATGCCAATGATCAGTGCAAAGAACGGGGCCTTGATCATGCCTACCCCAAAGTGCCAGACGTCGGTGTTGCTGACAAGCCGCGACTGGAACACGGCGGGCGAGACGCCCAGATCGATCCACGACATCACCGCCCCGCCAAGCAGCCCCGCGATATCAGCGATAAAGCCAAGCGCGGGCAGCATCAATATCAGCGCCAGCACCCGCGGCACCACAAGGATCGTAACCGGGTCCAGCCCGATGGTGCGCATGGCGTCGATCTCCTCGCGCATCTTCATGGAGCCGATGGCAGCCGTGAAGGCAGAGCCAGACCGCCCCGCGACGATGATCGCCGTCAGCAGAATGCCCAATTCGCGCAGCACGGAAATCGCGATCAGATCGACAACAAACACTTCCGCGCCGAACTGGCGCAGTTGCGTAGCCCCTTGAAACGCCAGCACGACGCCGATCAGGAAAGCCATAAGCGCCACGATGGGGACGGCGTTCAGCCCGACTTGCTGGCAATGGTGCACCACCGACGTCAGACGTAGGCGGCGCGGATGGACAACGATCCCTGCCAATGTAGACACCACCTGCCCAAGGAACGAAACCAGCGCAATCGTCTCGCGCGCACCTTCCGCTACGGCTCGCCCGAAGTCCTCCAAATGATCGGTCAGCGCTTTATCTTCCGGTGGCCCCGCATCTTCGGGTGGCATGCTGCCCCGGACGGTTTCAATCAGCTGCGCTTGCGCCTCGGTCGCACCCTCAACGGTCAATTCGGTACCGTCTGCCTTCAACCGGGATTGCAGATCGATCAGAAGCCACGCTCCTGCGGTGTCCAAAGCCGACAGGCCCTCAACGTCGATCACCGTCGCATCACGCGCCTGATCCATCAGAGCTACCCGATCAAGCCCGGTGACAGTGTTGATGTGCAGCGCACCCGTAACGATCAGCCGGGAGCCGCTGCGGCTGGCGGCGAACCTCTCGACAGAGGAGTTATCGGCGCTCATGCTGGTTGCCCTGTTACGATGCGCAGGTTTTCGTTTGCGCCGAGTGCCGCAAGGATCGGCACAACACCCGCCGACCAGGCGCGTGCAGCCAGATCAGTTGCGGCGATGCCAGACAAGGCAATCCTGAGAAAATCGTAGGTCAGTCCCTTCATGACAGGTTCATCGACCAGGCGGTCAAGCCCCCGTGGTGGTAAGGCTGGGTCACGCCATCCATAAACCAGCCGACTGGTGCCTGATGCGCAATCCGGCACCCCCGCATCCGGCGGCAGGTGTCACATTGGCCCCGCCGCACAGTCGGCACGGCCAGATCGCAAATGCGCCTAGGAAGCACAGTATTCATGGGCAAGCCACCATCAGCCCTGTTGCAGCGCGGCATCGATCCGGCTGCGCAGGTCGGGCGGCAAACTCTGTATCACCTCTCTCAACAACACCAGATCCCGGCGCGCGCCGTGCAGCTGGTCGACGAGTTCGATCACGATGCCGACGGCCATCTCATCCAGATCAAGATCCTCGGCCAGATCACACAGCAGCTCCAGACGTGCGATATCGACACTGCGAAAGAAGACACCTTCTTCAGCCACTTGCGGTCGCACAAGGTCGATCTCGACATACCGTCCAAGCCGCTGGCGGGTCAGGCGTGTGACGGTCGTGATGACCTCGTCTTCGGAAAAACGGTCTGTCATGCGGTGCTCCCTTTCATCGACGCGCCGCGGGTCTCGCGCCATGCCGTGAGCAGATCGCGCAACTGTGGATCGGGGTCCTTCGGAACCATGATCTTCAGCTCCACCCGCTGGTCGCCCGCAGCCTTGGTCCCCTTGCCTGCGACCCCGCGCCCGCGCAAACGCATGACCCGGCCAGAACTTGCGCCGGGCGGGATCGTCAGACCAACGGGTCCGTCGATCGTGGGCACGGTGACCTTGGCCCCCAGAATGGCATCGTCGAAGGATACGGGCAGGATCAGCAGGATGTCATCGCCCTCGCGTCGGAATTCGGGGTGTTCCTGCACCGTCACGGTGATCAGCGCATCGCCCGCAGGTCCGCCGCCAAAGCCGGGCGATCCCTTGCCGCGCAGACGCAATGTCTGTCCATTCAGCGTGCCACGCGGAATTTTCACAGCAAGGTTCGCGCCGCCCGGAAGTGTAATGGTTGTCTCGGCCCCGCGCACGGCATCCAGAAAGGGCACCTCAAGCCTGTAGCGCGCATCTGGTCCGGCGGCGCTGCGGCTACCGCCGCCAAAGTCGAAGCCGCCAGACCCCGCCCCCCGGTTGCGCAGGATCTCGGCAAAGATGTCGCCCGGATCGGCGTCCTGCCCGAATCCGCGCCGTCGCTGATAGGTGTTATCAGCCGCATCGGCGTAGTCGCGGTAATACTGTCTTTGCGGACGCTCGGCCCCCTGCGCATCAATGTCGCCTGCATCAAAGCGCGCCCGCGTGTCGGGGTCTTTCAAAAGGTCATAGGCAGCCGACACCGCCTTGAAGCGATCCTCGGCTTTCTTGTCGTCGGGGTGCAGGTCGGGATGGCTTGTGCGCACCAGTTTGCGGTACGCCTTTTTGATGTCGGCCGCACTCGCATCCTTGGTCAGGCCGAGAGTCTCGTAGGGATCAATGCTCATAATCGGCACCTTTTACATGCGTCGCGCGGTCTTGGACCAATGGGCCAATCGTGGCTGGGCAAACCATTCCATGCGCCGAAGTGCCCTGTCTCTGATCCAGATCAATGTTGAAAACCCAAAATCACGCTAAGTCAGAAAGGCGGGGGCCAACACATCGCCAAATAGGGCTGGATTTTCTGCATCCTGACACGCGCGCCCGAACCACCTTACCGAAACAACAAAGAGAGCCTGCCATGACAACCTACGACACCCAGAAACAAAACGAGTATTTGAGATCCACAGAAATCCCAACTCAAGCCACCACGTCCCAGCATTCAAAGGAGCCAGACACGCATGCTGACACGCCCCCGAAGCAATTGGCCGAGGACAACAATGATGACCTCTTCGACAACGTACCCATCTGAATAGCATCATGCAAGGCCATCCCCAAACCATCGACCACCCGTAGGCGACGACAACCCGCAGGTCATCCCTGTCGGCACAAGGATGTCCGGCAGGCGCGCCCATCGCCTGCAAAGGTTTACTATGCAACATCTTATGGTGACCGAAGCCTTTACCGGCACGCCGGACCAAGGCCGCTTTGCCACGCCACCTTACCGGTTCACGCAGGGCCTATGCCTGACAGTTGCAGCCAGCGTGCCATTCCAGGGCGGTCGAAGGGGCAAAGTGATCGTTTACAGCTTTGGCCACAGGGCACCAGAACAATCTGATTGTGCAGCGCTCTTCCATTTTTCGGGCGTGACGTAAACGACTTGATCATCAACACTGACCATCACGTCGCCGTCCTGGATATTGACCTGCAGTTTCATCGCGCGGCTTGCCAGCTTTGCCAAAGCAACCGTGTCGGTTTCCACAAAATTCATCACATCAAGATTGTCAAAGCGGCTCGTGCTGTTTTTGATCTTGTCCCACCACATCTCGGCCGGCTTGCCGCCGTAAGAATAGACAACCACCTTGTCGGCTTTACCACAAGACTGCCGCACCACCTTCTCACTGGGAAGTCCAAGCGCCACCCAAACATCAAGCTGTCCGCTCAGGCTTTTCTGCCAGATGTCTGGCTCGTCGTCCGTTGACAAGCCTTTCGTCATTTCCAGATGCTCATGGGCATTAAGTGCGAAAGCTACAATGCGCACCATCAGCCGTTCATCCGTCTCGGAGGGATGTTTGGCAATGGTCAGTTTATGGGTCTCGTAATAGTGACGGTCCATATCGGAGACTGACAGTTCAACTTTATAAATGGTGGCATTTTGAGCCATATTTTGTTCCAAATCTCCTAAAGACAGGAGGCGTACACCGTCTGCTGAAGTTTGGAAAGCGGATAGAGAGGCAATGCGTCAATCGCTGCGTGTTAATGGATGATCCGCGCCGGTCTGGTCGCGCAAGGCGATCAGGGTCACCCGCGGCGACATGGCCGGGATGGCCCCATCGGCTGGCACTGTCGCCTGTTTTTCGGAATGCGCCGCACCCTGTGCAGCGGCGAGTGTCAGAGCAAATAGAAACACCGCCGCACATCGGGTTGATGGTCGCATGGCTTATATCCTTGCAGACACGTCAGTTGATGCCATTGGCACGTTGCACAGCGCGAACATAGGCGGTGATTGCGACAATGTCTGCCGTCGTCAGCCCCTCGACCGCGACCATATTTCCAAAAGGCCAATGGTGCGATTGAACACCGTATTGAACCGCCCTTTCAAAGGAATAATCGGCATGATGGCTTGGCTCGTAGATTTTGTGGATCAGCGGCGGCCCTATTTCATTACGTCCGGCAGCGTTGTCGCCGTGACACGCAGCGCAATTGGCGGCAAACGCAGTTGCGCCCATCTGCTCGCGATCCGTCAGTGTTGCAGGCAGGCTGACCGCCACAAGGGGCGCGCCCACGGGGGCATCAGCGACCGGATCGGCAGGCACAGGCCACAAAAGCCAAACCCCACCCAGGGTCGCAACAGCAGCAATGATCACAACGAATGTAATGCGCATTTTTCTTCCAATTCAATCAGGGGGTGCTGGCCGGAAAAACCCCGGCCAGCAATGTGCTTTCTTATTCAGGCATCATCGCGCTGACAGCATACATGCCATCCTTGCCCTTGATCAGCATCATGACGATTTCATCCCCTTCGGCAACACCGTCGATGACGGCTTCGGGGGTAAGGGGCATATCCATGGTCATCGCGGGCCAGCCAATTTCAGGGATCGGCCCGTCACTGACATTCACGGTGCCGTCACCGATGGAGTTGACCACGGCTTTGGTGTGCACCGCGCCTTGCATGTTTTCATCGCTCATCGCCATGTTGGAATGATCCATGGTCGAATGGTTCATTTGCGCCATCGCCACGGGCGTCGTCAGTGCGAGCATGCAGATCGAGAGAGGTAGAATTTTCATAGGTCGTCCTTTCAGTTTAGGGGATTATTCAGCGGGTTGCGTTGCCGCTGGCATGTCGGCCAGCTGCAACAAACTGCGGTTGACCCTTTTCAGGGCCAGCCGTTTCCAGATCACGAAGATCGACGGAATGACAAAAAGCGTAAGCAAGGTGGCGGTTGCCATCCCTCCCAGCATAGGGGCGGCAATGCGCTGCATGATTTCAGAGCCGGTGCCGGTGCCATACATGATTGGGATCAACCCGGCAAAGATCGTGGCGACTGTCATCACCTTGGGACGCACCCGCAACAATGCGCCTTCAAACACGACTTCCTCGACATCGACAGGGGTCATCTCGCGCGCCTCGGCGGCGGCGAGCTTGCGGCGTTTGTCCCACGAGAGGTTCAGGTAAAGCAGCATCACGATGGCAGTCTCTACTGCCACACCTGCAAGGGCGATAAACCCGACCAGAACGGCCACTGAGATATCAAAGCTCAGATACCACAAAAACCACACGCCACCCGCCAATGCGACAGGCAAGGCCGCCAGAATGATGCCGACTTCAATCACGCGGTTAAACGCCATGAACAGCATCAGTGTGATGATCAGCAAGGTTGCGGGGGCGATCAGCTTGAGCCGCTCTTGCATGCGCTGGATATATTCATACTGGCCCGACCACGTGATCGAATACCCCGCTGGCAGTGTCACCCCGGCGGCCACGGCTGCGCGTGCTTCTTCGACATAGCCGCCCAGATCCCGACCCGCGATGTCGATAAAGACAAAACCCGTGCGCCGCGCATTTTCAGACCGGATCATGCCGGGGCCGTCGACGACACTGATTTCGGCCAATGCCCCCAAGGGAACATGCGCGCCAGAGGGCGTGACGACCGGCAGATCGCGCAGCCGTTCGGGGCTGTCACGCCAGTCCTGCGGATAGCGCAGATTGATTGGAAAGCGCTCAAGCCCCTCGACAGATTCCGACACCTGCATGCCACCAATCGCGGTCTGGACGACGTCCTGAATGTCACGCACGCTCATCATATAGCGCGCGGCGGCATCCCGGTTCGGGTTGATTTCGATGAACCTTCCGCCGATTGGCCGTTCGGCGTAGGCCGAGGTCGTGCCGTCGATCTTGGACGTGATGCTTTCGACCTCGATCCCGATCTGTTCGATCACGCCAAGGTCGGTGCCGGAAATCTTGACCCCCACCGGGGTCTTGATGCCGGTGGCCAGCATGTCGATGCGGTTCTTGATCGGCTGGATCCAAACATTGGTCACGCCGGGTATCTGCACAACGCGGTCCAACTCGGCGCGTATCTTGTCCATTGTCATGCCCGCACGCCATTCAGCCTCGGGTTTCAGCTGGATTGTTGTCTCGATCATGGTCAGGGGGGCCGGATCAGTCGCAGTATCGGCGCGACCCAGCTTGCCATGCACCGTCAGCACCTCGGGCACGGTCGCGATCAGGCGGTCGGTCTGTTGCAGCACTTCGCGCGCCTTGCCGATGGACACACCGGGGTACAGCGACGGCATATACAGGAAATCACCTTCGTTCAGCTCTGGCATGAATTCGGTCCCGATGCGCTGCAACGGCCACCACATGGATGCCACCAGCAGCCCCGCCAGAACCGTTGTTGCCCACGGCCAAGCGACCGCTGCATCAAGGAAGGGCCTGTAAATCCAGATCACCAACCGGTTCAGCGGGTTCTTGCGTTCAGGGATGATGCGCCCCCGGACGAAATACCCCATCAGCACGGGCACAAGTGTGATCGACAAGATCGCGGCGGCGGCCATGGCATAGGTCTTGGTGAAGGCGAGCGGTTTGAACAGCCTGCCTTCCTGGCTTTCCAGCACGAAGACGGGCAAGAAACTGACTGCGATGATGGCGAGCGAAAAGAACAGCGCAGGGCCTACTTCCTCGCAACACTCGGTCACGATGCGCCAGCGGTTCTTGTTGGTGAGCTTCTCGCTCTCTAGCCGTCTGTGCATCGCTTCGATCATGACAATCGCCGCGTCGACCATGGCACCGATGGCGATGGCAATGCCCCCCAAAGACATGATGTTCGCGTTCACCCCTTGCAGCTTCATGATGATAAACGCCGCAAAGATGCCCAAAGGCAGCGATAGCAAGATCACCAACGAGGATCGCAGGTGCAGCAGGAACGCGGCACAGACCAGCACAACAACGATGAATTCTTCCGTCAGTTTGTGTTGCAGGTTTTCTACCGCCCGCTCGATCACGCCCGCGCGGTTGTAGGTCGTCACAATTTCGACGCCCTCGGGCAGGCTGTCGCGCAAGGTCTCTATCCGGGCTTCAACGGCCTTGATCGTGCTTAGCGCGTTGCCACCCCACCGCAAGATCACGACACCGCCGACAGCATCCCCCTCCCCTTGAAATTCGCCCACACCGCGCCGCATTTCCGGACCAAGTCGGATGTCGGCAACATCTGCCAGCGTAAGGGCGGCACCGCGTTCGTTCACCATCAAGGGCGCTTTGGCGATATCCGCCAGTTCGTCCACATAGCCGGTCGAGCGGACCATGAATTCGGCCTCTCCCATCTCGATCACGCTACCGCCGGTTTCGCGGTTTGCGCCTTGAATGGCGTCGCGCACCTGAGCCAGCGGAATGTCGTAGGCGCGCAGTTTGTTGGGATCGACGACAACTTGATACTGCTTGACCATGCCCCCGATCGTTGCGACCTCTGACACACCATCGACGGTTTGCAGTTCGTATTTCAGGAACCAGTCCTGTATCGTCCGCAACTCTGCCAGATCATGCCCGCCAGTTCGGTCGATCAGGGCGTATTGGTAAATCCAGCCCACACCTGTGGCATCGGGGCCAAGCTGGGGTGCAACCCCTTCAGGCAGGTTCGCAGTGATCTGGCCCAGATACTCCAGCACCCGCGTGCGCGCCCAGTAAAGATCGGTGCCGTCTTCGAACACGACATACACATAGCTGTCGCCAAAGAACGAAAACCCGCGCACGTCACTCGCCCCCGGCACCGCGAGCATCGCAGTGGTGATGGGATAGGTGATCTGGTCCTCGACGACTTGGGGTGCCTGACCGGCATAGGACGTGCGCACAATCACCTGCACGTCGGACAGGTCAGGAATAGCATCCACAGGCGTGGAGCGGATCGCCCAGATTCCTGCCACAGCCATCATCAGCGCCAAGGCGATGACGATGACACGGTTCGCAATCGATGCGCGGATCAGGGCCGCGATCACTGTGTGACCTCAGCCGACGTGGCAAAGCCCACCAACGTCATGGAAAAGTCGGGGTTGCGGTTGAGAAGCAGGTTGATTTCCTGACCCGTGGGCACGCTGGCCAAATCGACCGACGGATCGACGGCAAAGTCCATTGTCATGCCGGGCATGCCGATATCCATCATCGGGCCGTGCGTGATGTTTGCCATCCTGCTTTGCGCATCGACAGTGTTGATCGTGCCCATCACCTCGGTCGGCGGGGTAACAGGCTCTGCGGCGGACAGGATCATGGTCATGCCACCCGGTCGGGCAAAGGTCAGGGTCATCTTCTGATCCATCGCAAGTGTCCCGGCATCAAGCGCAGGGTCCAGGGCAAAATCCATTGTCATGCCCGGCATACCGATCTGGGTGATGGGGCCATGGGTGATCGTTGCCATCCCTTTTACGGGATCTATTGCATCAATCGTGCCGGAAACCACAATCGGCGGGGCCGCATCCGCCTCGGGTTCCGTCTGCGTCGGTTCTGACATCGGCATGGCCTCGGCCATGCCCTCGCTGCGCAGGGCAACGATGGTGAACAAGCCGTCTTCACCTTTGGTAAGGTCAAACTCGACAGGCTGATCAATCGGAACATCGGCTGCATTGAGCCCCGCGACATCCATGTCCATCTGCATCGCAGGCCAGCCCAAAGCCGGGATCGGCTCATGAGACATCGTCAGTTTGCCGTCGCTGGTGACCCCCAGAACACGGCCCTTTCCAGTCGCAGCAATGCCATCATCGCTGCCAAGTCCGATCAGGCTTAGCAGACCATCCGCACCTCGCGCAGCCTGAAAAGCGACCTCTTGGCCCATCTCGAGCGAACCCAGCATCACGTCGGAACGCACAGCAAAACGCGAGGTCATTGCGGGCCAGTCCAGTACCTCAAGCGCGCCATGGCTTATCGAGGCCATCCGCGTTTCAGCATCAAGCGCCACCAAAGTGCCCGTGCCGCGCGCAGGTGCCCCGTCGGTTGGTGCCATGCGCATCAGCCCAGCACTCAGCGCGCTTTCACTGTCGATCAGGAACTGTGCAGATGCGACAACCTCTTCTCCGGCAGCGAGGCCTTGCAGGACTTCGGTTCTACCGCCCTCACCAAAATTGTCGCGCAGACCGGTGGTGATCAGGCGGGGCTTGAAGGTACCCTCGCCGGTTTTCAGGATGACGCGTTCAGCCGAACCTGTCCGGATAATCGCCTCGGTCGGGACCGTCAGCGCCATCTGCGACTGGTTCGGGGTCAAGCTGATGGTGCCGAACATATTGGGGCGCAAAAGGCCCTCTGCATTGTCAAAGCGCAGGCGCACCGGCAAGGTGCGTGTCTTGGCGTCAAGCTCGGGATAGAAGTAATCGATCTTGCCCTCGAATGTCCTCCCGCTCAGGTGTTCAAACCGCGCCACTGCCTGCATGTCATCGGTCAAACGCGCAATATCGCGTTCAAACACATCGACGATCAACCAGACGGCATTGGTGTCCGTAAGCGACATCGCCCGGACACCGGGCTGCAGATACATGCCTTCGGCGGCTTCAATCGAGATGACAACACCGTCCTGCGGGGCCAGCACTTCGATGTTTCGCACGATCTGCTTGCTGGCTTCAACGCGGGCGATCTGCTCATCAGACATGCCAAGGCTGCTTAACTTGCTTCTTGCGGCTTCGACGATGCGACCATCACCGGCCTCAACCGCGCGGATCAGATCGCCGGAAGATGACCCGATGATTTGCGAGAACATCTCGAACAGAATATCGCCCTTGAGCACCCGGTCCCCGACAGCCCGCACGTTCAGCTTTTCAATCCAGCCCTCCACGCGGGTGTGCACGTGGCTGGTCAGGTGATCGTCGTAGCGCACAAAACCGACAGTTTCTATTCTGCGTGAGATTTCCGAGGTGTGTGCAACGGCTGTGCGGACGCCGATCGCATTGATCTCGGCGGCTGACAGCATCACCTCGGCGGGATCACCGGACGGCTCCTGCCCCGCCATCACAGGGATCAGATCCATCCCCATCGGGGACTTTCCAGGCCCCGGCTGTCTGAAATTCGGGTCCATCGGCGCAACCCAATAGAGAATTTCAGCATCATCCGATCCTGCTGTCGCGGAAGGGTTCAGATACAGTCTTTCAAGAAATACGCCACCTGCCACACCGGCAGCGAGTGCAAGAACACTCAGGGCTGAATATCGTCCACGCATGGTCACACCTCGACCCCGGCCCAAATGAGGAGAGCCGTGTTTGATCAATTACAGTCGTGCGGCCCGAAAAAAGGGAGACGCACCCGAAATGGATCAAATATGTTGCGGGGGGCGATCTTTGGTAGCGTGTAAAACCGATGGCAGATCGCTGCCGCGTTCTGTCAGTTGATCGTTGGCCAGAAAGGCGTCGGAAGCAACAAGCGCGACGGGTGCCGAGGCTTCTTGGTAGTAACACACAGACGACATACACTCCAAGGAACTGCTGTGGTCTGGATGTCCGTTGGCCAACGCAGAAGAGGCCGTCGGCATCACATCATGCTCCATCGTCTTATGCTTCATGTGATCGCAATGCTTGATGTGAACGGATGCCGTTTTTTGCGGCGTCAAACTTGATTGCGATGCCGCTACAATGCTTGGGGCAACGGCGTTAAAAAGCAGAGCAATGACAAGAACAAAAGCCCCCCCCTTGCGTAATCTGGCCCAAAACCTGCCATTATGCAAAATCCTATACACGCGTCCGTCTTCACCTGATTGCGCTCCGGACTCAAATCAGAAATCTGTGATAATTTTCAATGAAACTGAAACAGTAGATCGGCAAAGGAAAGGGGAGCGCAGTCGCGCTCCCCTTTCCTGAGACGCCACCCCATTGAAGCCCACATCGATCAATTTCCCCCATGTTTATAAACGATTTTTTGAATTATCTCACAAAACGGCGGTTTAACTTTCCATCCGCAAAGGCATTGTCGCCCATAAAAATTTAGTCTGAACCAAAAAAAGCCGCCTCAAAGGGCGGCTCGATTGCAAAAGTAAAAGGTTTAGAGGTCAACGATACTGTAGATTTCTGCTTTGGCCAATGTCGGGTTCCACACCGGCTGAACGCCCCACCCAAACAATTCAGCCAAAAGATGACTTGGATCGCCCCTCCAGAAGCCATCAATCGATGACAGCTTCCGATAGCGTTCTTTAAACCGTTTCACACTATCTCGGTCGACAAGGTTAAGCAAAAGGGTGACAGGAATACTGAGCAGACAAAGTGCAATCGCGGCGCTCAGCATCGGTGCGTCCGTGGCGAAGGTCAAGGTCAGCATTAACGTCTCCAAACTTTGTGAAACGGCCCGAGAGCCGGCTGTTATAAGTTTGGAGATATCGAGAGTAGACTGGTCGATCATTGACTTGGGGTAAGAAAGAATATCCCGAAATCAGACAGTAATAATTCACGCAGCATTTGTCGAAGGGGGCTCCTTCCGGACCTCGGATGCATCACGATCTCGCGCTTTTCAATCTGGGCATCGACAGCAAGCTGCGCGGCTGCGATCTGGTCAAAATGAAAGTGATCGATGTGATGGCGTCCGGTCAGATCAAGGAACGCGCATCGGTTCTACAAAGCAAGACGCAGAAACCCATGCGCTTCGAAATCTCTGAAGGCACGCGGGCGTCGCTGGAAAAGTGGATGCAAGACCCGCTGATGGTTGGGTCCGAATATCTGTGGCCCGGTCTTTTCACGAACGCCTTCACATCTCGACCCACCAATATCCACGGATTGTTCGGGATTGGGTCACACGAAGATGGACAGCACCGTCAGATACCTCGGCGTCGAGCTCGAAGATGCTCTTGCGATTGCGGAGGCCATTGAAATCTAAGGAAACGGGCCGTCTTCACTGACGGCCCAGACCGGTCATTCCCATGTCCGTAAGCTTTAGTCCGGAGGCCATCGTGAAGCTGCCACTCAAAGGTGGTCGCAGGATCTTCAAAAGGTCGCCGTCGGAGGCGCGCAATTCTTGCCGTTCCAAGGAGAGCAACTACGACCAACGGTGTCCCAAGTTTTATGATGACCTTCTGCCAAAAGGCTGGACTGTTCTGAGGATCTGGCGCGACGGAGTATGTGTCAGCTCAGTATTGCGGCACTTTGTGGCGATTCCCAGCGGCTATAGCGACAGTTTCGACCCTGGCTCGTCGCGTCTCTGGTCGCTTTGCCGATGCGATCCAGCGCAGGACGTTCCGCCGATAGGACGGCGCAGCTGCCTGCCACCAGTCCGTCGCGCCGAGCGCCTCGATCGCTACGGCCAAATCGTCCGGAACGACGAGCGCATCGACCGGATCGGACTCGTGCCACCGGCCGCTTCGCTTACCCTCCGCGACTGCCGCCAAACCCGCGGGATGCATCCTGCCTTCGGCTTCAAGCCGGGCCGCCCGGGTCTTGTAGCTCTGCGCCCAGGTCTTCTGCTGGCGCGGTGAGATCAGCTGCATCGTGCGCGCATCGTCAAGCTTCAGGCGGCGGCCGTCGATCCAACCATGGGCGATCAGCGCGTCCAGCACGGCGTCGCGCGACACGTATCGGTCCGGGTGGGCGGCTTTCCATGTGACAAGCCAGACGCTGTCGGTGCGCACATGATGATGGCCAAGCCAATCCCACAGCGCCCCGTCCGACGCGATCTCGACACGTTCGAATTTTTCAGCGTCCATCTGACGATTCCGGTCCTAAAAGCAGCTTGAGGATTAGGTCGATATGCGTCTCTCGAATGCGGTCGACGGGGTAGAGGTCGTCGCGGTTCGGGAATGACGCCGTCATCTCGCGGGACAGCGCCAGCGTGATGACCGGGCCGAAGATCAGATGCTGCATGCCAAGCGGATCGACGGCTGCGAAGCTGCCGTGTGCGATGCCGTCCTCGATCATCCCGGTTACAGTCGCGTAGTGCCGGGCAATAAACCCATTATGAAACGTTTGGGCCACCTCAGGGATCGTCGGCGCGACTTCGGCGATCAGAGGCGACATCCGGCCAACGGGCGTCGTGAGATTGATCCGGTAGATCTCCTCCATCGCTGCGCGGATGCGGTCGGGATCGGAAAGCGTGTCGTCTGACCGCAGCGCCTCAAGCCGCCGCACCGCGCCATCAAAGCCCTCGGTTACGCATGCGATGAACAGCGCCTCCTTTGAAGGGAAATGGTGGTAGAGGCTTGCCTTTTGTATTCCGATGGCGCGCGCCAGGTCCGCCATGGAGGTTCCTGAATAGCCATGGGTCACGAAGGCATCCGTGGCACGCATGAGGATCTCGCTCCGGCGCTCACTGCCTTGTACAATCCCTGTTTCCACCATTGTCTTGTGCCCCCAGTCCTCAAATCGCCTACCGAACGGTCGGGTGGCAACGTTTAGTTGGAAGTTGGGGTAAATTGAATAAAAATACAAGTCTTCGGCAATAGTGCACTGCTCACCTTGATCGCAACGCTTGGTTTGACGACAAATCCCGCCAGCGCGCAGGAACCCGCGATCGCTCCACCGACGGTGCGCACGATGATCCTCGAGGCAGCACCCCCGACCATTTCGCGCCAGTTCTTCGGCCGTGTTCGGGCCCGGGAAACCGTAGATTTTGCCTCCGAGATCGCCGGGCGGCTCGCTGTGGTCGTTCCGGACGAGGGCGAGAGAGTCGCCAAGCTTGAACGCAACGGGCTGGAGCGTGCGGTGGTGCGGGCGCAGTTGCAGCTCGACATGGCCGCCCGCGAGGCCCCAACGTGCGTGTGCGTTGGCCGAAAGCGCATCCGGCGCCACCATTCGCACGGAAGATGCAGAAACAACGCGCGATCTGGCCGAGATCGCGTTGCGCGCTGCGAGGGCGGCGCTGGCAGATGCCACGCTGACTGCGCCTTTCGATGCGCTGGTCGCAGCGCGCTTGATCCCACCGCAGAGCATCGTGGAGCCTGGCCAGCCGCTCATTCGCCTTCACGACATGTCCGAGGTCCGAGTGGAAATCGATCTGCCTTAGCAGGTCTTTGTGGAAGCGGGCGGCCTTGTCCTTGTTGCCTTCAGGGCGCTTGGGCCAGCGGGCACAGAGACGCCCTTACGCCTTGTATCCTTTCAGCCCGACACATCGCGGATCGGACAGATCTACTTGGTCACCCTCGCCTTCCTCGATCCCCCACCCGCGTTTTTGCCAAGCGCCTCGGTAAGGGTGTTAGCCACCCTTCCGAACACTACGTCCGGTATCACTGTGCCCGCCACTGCCGTGATCGCTGGCAACGACAGGTCGGCCTCGGTCCTCGTGCTCGAAGCACAGGGCGCGTCGGCGACGGTGCGGCGTGTCGAGGTCGGGATCGCGTCAAGCGGTGGCACGACCTTCTTGATCGATGGGCTACAGCACGGTGCCGAGATCGTTGCAATCGGCGCTCACCGCCTTTCCGATGGTCAGATCATGCGTCGCTTCACCGGCCTTCGGGTCCCGGAAGACCGGCCACAGAACCGGGAGACCACGCCATGTGCATTGAACGCAAGGCAATCGAGCGACAGCTCTTCACATGGCTCCTGATCCTGTTCTGCATCTTCGGTGGCATCGGCGGTTATCTGTCGGTCGGAACGCTTGAAGATCCCGGCATCACGCTGAAATCCGCGCTGGTCGTCACACCATGGCCGGGCGCAACAGCAGCCAACATGGTGGCAGAAGTCTCGGAGGTTCTGAAGAGCGAGATCCAGATGTTGGGAGAAGTCGACTACATTACCTCGCGCAACACGCCCGGGCTGTCGGTGATCGAGGTCCATATCCGCGACACCTTTCAGGGTACCGAACTGCCGCAGGTCTGGAACAGACTACGTGCCCGTTTGGCAAATGCGCAGGATGCGCCGTCGCAGGGCGTTTTGCTACCGGAAATCAACGACAGCTTCGGTGACATCTACGGCATGTATTACGCGGTGACCGCGCCGGGGTTTTCAGATGCGGAGCTGTACGAGATTGCCACATACCTGCGCCGCGAAATGCTAAGCGTCCCTGGCGTTGCCGGGGCCGAACTGCTTGGCCTGCCGCAGGAGGCCATCTTCGTGGAGCCGGACACCGCGACGCTTGCGAACATAGGGGTGCCGCCAGGCGCGATCCTTGACGCCATTGACCGTCTTGGACGCGTCGAGGCCCCTGAACCGCGCGAGGCCAAATTTCCCCTGTGTGGGCTCACCATCGGCGCAGGTGGGACGACCTTCAACCTTATCGACGTTGCCGGGATGAGCCGGGACCGCGTGGATCAGCCGACCCACCTCATGCGCCATGACGGCGTAGTTGCCTTCACTCTAGGCATCTCCGCGCTGGCCACCGAGAACATCGCCAACGTCGGTGCGCGGGTGGAAGAGCGGTTAGCGCAGGTCATGACAGATCTGCCTCTTGGCGTCGACCTGCACCCGATCTACGAACAGCACAGCATCGTCGAGGAGGCGAGCGGCAGCTTCCTCGTCAGCCTCGTCCTGTCGGTCGCCGTCGTCATCGGCGTGCTCGCGCTGATCGTGGGCTGGCGCGCGGCAATCGTTGTCGGTGCCACGCTGGCGCTGACCGTGATCGGCACCTTCCTCTTCATGATGCTCTTCGGCATCAAGGTGGAGCGCATAAGTCTCGGCGAGGTCACAGGCCCGCCGATGCCGCGCAAGAGACGGCGCGGAAGACACAGATGCCCCTGCTTGGTGCCACGATCATCGGCGCGATGGCCTTCGCCGGGATCAGTCTCAGCCCCGATGCCTCGGGCGAGTTTCTATTCTCCCTCTTCGCGGTGATTACGATCTCGCTTCTGCTATCATGGGTTCCTGCCGTGACAGTCACGCCGCTTCTTGGCAGCTATTTTTTTGTGCAAGGTGGGCTGGCGGAAGGTGCCGACCCTTACGATAAAGCATTCTTTCGGGGCTACGTTATTCTGGTGCGCGGGGCGCTGCGGGTCCGCTGGCTGGTGATCATGGGCCTGATCGGCGCGACTGTTGCGGGATTTGCAGCGATGAGGCAGGTCACCCAACAGTTCTTTCCGCCGGCAAATACGCCGATTTTCTTCTTCAACTACCACGCACAACAGGCAAGCGGCATCGCGCAGACCTAGGACGATCTGGCAGTGATCGAGGCATGGCTCGCCGAGCGGCCGGACGTCTCGGCGGTCACCGCGACCATGGGCCAAGGGTTTTTCCCGCTTCGTGCTGACCTACACGCCCGCAAGACGCTGCCATGGGCTGAGACGCGGGTGCAGCAGATCATCTATGGCCCGGCTGTCGGCGCAGACGTCGAAGCGCGCTTCTCGGGCCCGGACCCCGACGTATTGCGCGGCCTCGCCGACGAAGCGCTTGCGGTGCTTCATGCAGCGCCGCTCCTTCAATCACAACGCATCGACTGGCGCGAACGCAATTTTACAATGCGGCCCATCTATGCCGAAGACCGAGGGCAAAGCCTTGGCGTGACACGGGCCGATGTCGCATCGGCGCTGGCGCTGGCGACGGACGGTATCCCCGCAGGAAGCCTGCGTGAAGGAGAACGCGACATCCCGATCGTTGTGCGCACCCCGCTTGAGTGGCCCGAAGCGAGCCGTCTCATCGACCAGCTTGTCTATGCGCCGGCGGTCGGCACCTATATCCCTCTCGGCCAGGTCATCGACGGCTTAGCTGTGCAGGCCCGCGACGGCGCAATCCTTCGCCGCGACCGTGTGCCGACGATCTGCGTCCAAGGCTTCATCACTCCGGGCGTTCTTGCCGATCAGGCTTTCCGAGCGGTCCGCGCCGAGATCGAGGCGATGCGCCTGCCGCCCAGCTACAGCTTCGCATGGGGCGGCGAGTTTGAAAGTGCCGGCGAAGCGCAAGCGAGCCTTGGGCGCCAGATGCCACTGGCCTTCGGGACGATGCTTCTGATCACCTTGCTGCTCTTTGGCAAGTTGCGCCAGAAGGCGGTCATTTGGACGATTTTGCAGATGGCGGTGAAAGGCGCGACAGTGGGGCTTTTGGCCACCAATCTGCCGTTCAGCTTCACCGCGCTGCTCGGCCTCCTGAGCCTTTCTGGCATGTTGATCAAGAACGCCATCGTCCTTGTAGAAGAGATCGACGCACAGAAGGATGAGTCCGGACTGCCGCAACCGCAGGCCATCGTGACAGCCAGCGTCAGCCGGCTGCGCCCAGTGGTCCTTGCGGCGGGCACGACCATCCTCGGTATGGTGCCACTTCTGTTCGATGTGTTCTTGGCGTCAATGGCGGTCACGATCATGGCCGGGCTCGGCTTCGCCTCGATCCTCACGCTGATCGGCGTGCCAGTCCTTTACCACACTTACCTGAGGCGTGAGCGGCGGGCCGAGGGTGGCGCGCAACATACGACCGCTACCTAGCGCGACACCCATCCATCCCCCCAGCGCCAAACTCGCAGCGGAGTAGACCCCCGAGCGCCTACGACGAAGGTCAGAAAATTCCGCATATATCAGACATTTTTGGTTGGAGCAGCGAAAATCCGGAGTCCGCTGATTTTGTTGAAAAACTCAAAAATTAGACCACCACGTTTTTCCGCCAAAATCAGTTGAATCCTCCAAGTCTGCACAGAACGGTCCGTAAAAGCCGTGAGGACCTCTCACTTTGCCAAGTCAGCGTTTTAGCCGACCGCCTCGTCGATCACTGCCGCCATTCTCCACCGCGCAGCATCACCGGGTCAAGCGTGGTCCTTGAAGACGGCCCACGGACCTTCGCCCTATCTTCCAGAAGCTGCGGTCGCAGTCCACATAGCGGACATCATCATGATTTAGAACTTTGCTGTTTTTTCAGCGCCTGAGCCAAAGCCGATCCGAAAGCCCCCTGCTTTTCTGACACCTTGGGTGCGGCTTGAGCGTGATCCTTACCGCTGGATCCTGGCTTTGCCGCTGGACGCTTATCCTGCGATAGCCCTGCGCTGTTATCTTTGCGCATCGTCAGCCCAATCCGTTTGCGCGGCACGTCGACTTCTGTGACGCGCACACGCACCACGTCTCCCGCCTTAACCGCAATTATTCATGAAGCCCCTGTTTTGGCGCGTGGGGCGATGTTTGAAGGCCCTTTGCTTTTGGATGCCCATAGGTGATCGGCGCCCGAA
>Ga0307981_1000607_pt1 | contig 35186 bp, 30 predicted proteins | sample OrgLakmetagen987_FD_201849 | JGI IMG/M metagenome (GOLD analysis project Ga0307981, IMG submission 201849) | Saline water microbial communities from Organic Lake, Antarctica - #987 | ecosystem: Environmental > Aquatic > Non-marine Saline and Alkaline > Saline | place: Antarctica: Organic Lake... | reverse complement strand
TTTCCTGAAGTTGTGTTTCGGATTTCCGGAACATATAGGCCCGAATTGTGACAGATTGTCAAAGAAAACCCCGTCACGCGGCGCTGCGTGTCGGCAAGGGGTCGCTCAGGGGCTGTCCGGTCGGGGCAGGGCGGCTGTCAATGACCCGTGCGCCGGGCGGGGGCGTGGTCGAGATGGCGCGCCAGGAAAAATCCCACCAGCCAGCCGCCGAGATGGGCCTCCCATGCCAGACCACCGCCGAGCATCACGAAAAAGACGACATTGGCGACCGCAAGCCCGAGGATGGCGACAAGCACGGGCCGCACCGGCAGACCGGCGCTGCGCCGCATCCGGTAGTCCCAGGCCTGCCAGAGCCCGATCAGCCCGAACACCGCGCCCGAGGCCCCGATCATCGGCGCGTTGCTCGCGCTCAGCAGCGCAAAGCCGAGCCCGCCACCGACGGCGGCCAGAAACAGCAGCAGAAGCGTCCGGGCAGCGCCGATCCGGCTGGCGACGAACTTGCCGAGGGCGAGCAGGATGACGCCGTTGAGCGCCATGTGCATGAAGCCGCCATGCAGGAAGGCGTGGGTCACGAACATCAGCAGCGTCTGACCGGGATAAAGCGGTTCCATGCCGCCCGAGAAGATCGGCTGCCAGAAGGCCCCGATGGCGAAGGCGGGCCAGCGCCAGTTCGACGCCCCGATGATCCCGGCCTCGGAAAGACCGACAACACCCTCGATGGCGGCCATGAGACCGACAAGCCCCCACAGAAACCCCGGCGCCCCGGCTTGCGGGCCGCGGACCTGTGCGTGATGGCGATGTGGTGGTCGATCAGTCATGCGGGTCATATACAGCCTTCCACCAGACCTGCAAACGGGGAGCGAGTGAGGCATTGAAAGATGCAGAAAGGTAAATTGGTAAAAAGCACTGGGATGAGAGTTTAAGACGCATAATATGTATTATGTTAAAGTTATCGTTGGGAGTGTTGCCGTGCTACCGGCAGCAAGGATCTTCACTCCGCCGGGTGAATCGGATGCCGGATCAAAACGCTAGACACGTCACTGTCGGGACGGTTAGACGGTGCACCCAAGGAAAGTGACCCCATGACATCCATTCTCGTTCTCAATGGTCCCAACCTCAACCTTCTGGGCGTCCGGCAGCCAGTGGTCTACGGGCGCACCACGCTTGGCGATATCGAGGCGATGTGTCGTGCGCATGCCGCGGCGCATGATGTGGCGCTGGAGTTCGCGCAAAGCAATCACGAAGGCGTGCTGATCGACGCGATCCATGGCGCGCGCGGGCGGCACGACGGGATCATCCTCAATGCCGGCGCCTACACGCATACCTCGCTTGCGCTGATGGATGCGCTCGCCTCGGTCGAGATACCGGCGATCGAGCTGCACCTGTCGAACGTCCATGCCCGCGAGGAGATCCGGCACGTGTCGCATATAGCAAAGGTTGCGGTCGGTGTGATCTGCGGGTTCGGCGCGCAGGGCTATATCCTCGCGCTCGACGCGATGCGCGCGCATCTGGAGCGTGGTCGAGGGCCCGGCGGATGATCGACCCGGCCGCGATCAACCGGTTGCTCAACGTGACCACGATCGAGGAATTGTGGGACATTCACACCCGAAGCATGGCCGGGTTCGGCTTCGATCGGCTGCTTTACGGCTGCACGCGGTTTCGCACGGCCACATCGCTGGGCGATCCGGACGATTTCGTGATCCTGTCCAATCACAGGCGCGACTATCTTGAAGTGTTTGTCGAAGATCGCCTTTATGCCTGTGCGCCCATGGTGCAATGGTCGCTTCGGCACGACGGTGCATGTTCCTGGTCCGTTCTGGATGCGCGGGCGCGGCGCGACGATTTCACCACCGAGGAGCGCCGAGTGCTAGCTTTCAACCAAAGCCATGACGTGATCGCCGGCTATTCGATCAGCTTCAAGTCGCTGCGCCCGCGCGTCAAGGCCGCCATCGCGCTGACCGCGCGGCCCGGCATGACCCAAGCGGAGGTCGATGCGCTGTGGCAGCGTGACGGCGAAACCATCCAGGCGCTGAACAATCTGGCGCATCTGTGCATCCAGACCCTGCCCTACGAGCCGCCCAAGCGCGGCCTCACGGATCGCCAGCGCGAGGTCCTGAGCTGGGTCGGTGATGGCAAGACGGTGCAGGATATCGCGATTGTCATGGGGCTGACCCACGCCACGGTGGAAAAGCACCTGCGGCTCGCCCGGCACGCGCTTTGCGTGGAAACCACCGCGCAGGCCGTGCTCAAGGCGTCGTTCCAGAATCAAATCTTTTTCGTCTGAAGCGACAATGATCGTCACCCCTTGTGATTGTTTCCAAAAAGATGCGACTGGTAGGGTATACCTGACTTTCGTAACCTCACGTAAAGTTGCACTATCAAGAGGTTCCGTGAGTGTGGTTTTTGTTACCTGGAACGCATGGGCAGCACCCAACCCGGTGTTTTTTTGGGGGGTGTCGTCTGTCTCCGGTTCGCCGGATGTCGGTCGTCCGCTCTTATTGATCGGGGTGGGCGATCGACCGATAAAGGCTGTCGTCGGCTCCCCAACGGCGACTGGTCCAGCGCGGTGTCGTCGGCCTGACCGGCGACACCGTGTTACCGCACCGCGCGGTTGGACATGACATGCATCCGGCGGTCGGGGCAGATATACTGCCCCTGCAGCGGATCGCGGCACGGCTCCTCGATGACGCGCATCGCCAGCCAGACCGCGACACCGGCGAACACAGCCCCCCCGACAGCCTGACCGACAAGAACGCCCGGTGCGCCCCAGATCGCCCCGAAGGCCAGCACGAACGGCAATGTTCCGGCAGTATGGCGCGCCCAGCTGACCCCGGTCGCGTATCCGGGACGCCCGAGATTGTTGAACGTCGCGTTGGCCACGAAGATCGCCCCGTTGAAGAACGAAGCAAGCGCCACCGGCCCCAGAAAGAGGAACAGCAGGTCACGCATCTGGCCATCCGCGTTGAAAACATCGGCGATCGGCGCCCGCAGCAGGTAGAGAAGCGCCGACATGCCAAGCACGTAGATCGCCAGAAACCGCAGACCCTCGACGAAGGTCTCCTGTACGCGATCCATCCGCCCTGCCCCGAAATTCTGCCCGAAGATCGGCCCGATAGCGCCCGACATCGACAGCACCACGGCGAAGACCACCGGCACCATGCGGTTGATCACCGCCATCGCGGCGACCGCGTCGGTGCCGTATTTGGCCATCTCGCGCATCACGATCGCGGTACCCATCGGGGTGGCCACGGTGGCCAGCACCGCCGGGACGGCGATCCCCATCGCATCGCTGAAATCGCGCACCACGCGGTGCGGCCGCGGCCAGGCAAAGGCCCGGTAGCGCGACATTGCAAGCCCAATCGCGACGACCACCGTGGCGAGCCGTGCCGCGACGGTCGCCATCGCCGCCCCCTCGATTCCCAACCCGAGCGTGAAGATCAGGATCGGGTCGAGGATCAGGTTCACCGCCGCACCCAGAAGCGCGGGATACATCGCCGCGCGCGCGTCGCCATAGGCGCGCAGCACCGCGACCGCCACCATCGCCAGTCCCGAAAGGAAGGTCGTCGGCAGGATGATCCACAGATAGCCCGCCGCCATGTCCGCCGCCGTCCCGGTGGCACCGATGAGACCCAGAAGATGCCCGATGAACGGCAACGCCAGCAGCGGCAGGAGCAGCCCGGCCACGACCGCGATGATAGCGGTGCTGGTGGCGTAATCGCGCGCCTGCGCGCGGTCGCCGCGTCCCTCGGCCCGGGCCACGAGCGCGCCGGCGGCGATCGACAGCCCGATATTCATGGCGCTCGCGAAGAACATCAGCGTGCTGGCATAGCCCGCGGCCGCGGCCAGTTCGGCCCGGCCCAGCATGGAGATGAAAAACACGTCGATAAGATCGACGGCGAAGATCGCCATCAGGCCAACGCTGGACGTGACGGACATCACCGACACGTGCCGAAACAGATTGCCTCTGGTGAACCCGCCTGCGGTGTCGGTCACGGCCATGTCACTGTCCTTTCACACAACTGTCATGGCACTTAGTGGCAGTCAGCCTGCGCACAATGCCACCATTCTCAACAAGTTGTGTGCGGATATGCTCAGCCGCGCGCGCCGAGCAGATGAACCAGCCGCGCGCCGGTCTCGTAATATAGCGTCTTGAGGGTTGCGAACCGCTCGTGATGGGCCGCGATCACCGGTACGGGCAAGCCGTCCTCCTGCCCGGTCATCAGCGCCCGCGCCGTGGCCCGGCCAAAGACCGTGCCCGGCCCGATGCCGCGCCCCGAATAGCCGTAGACGGCATAGCCCTGCGGTCCCTCTTGGAGCCCGATCCGCTGGATGCGCGGCAGATGATCGCCGGTCATCGCGATCCGTCCGGCCCAGGCATGTGGCACCATGGTGCCGCGCAGCCGCGGGAAAAGCTGTGTCAGCTTGCGCGTCGCCCAGTCGGCATGCGTTCGCGCCGCGCTGCCCATGCCGCCAAGGATGATCCGGCCCGCCGCATCGCGGCGCAGCGCTGTCATCACCAGCCCGGTATCCCAGCACCCCTCGCCCCCCGCAAGGATGTCGCGCGCGATGTTGTCGCCCAGCGGTTCCGTCGCGAGCTGGTAGAACTGCACCACCGGCATGTCCGGAAGCTGCAGCGGCGGCGTGGCCGCGTGATAGGCATTGGTCGCCATCAGCAGTCTGGGGCTGCGCAGAATTCCTTCCGGCGTCGAGACCTGCCAATGACCGTCCAGCCGCTCGACGCTGGTGACCGGGCTGTGTTCGTGGACCTGCGCGCCGCGCCCGGCGGCGGCTCGGGCCAGGCCGCGCGCATAGGCCAGCGGCTGGATCGTGCCGGCGCGCGGATCGAAAAGGGCGCCGTGAAAGGCTTGCGTTCCGGTGCGCGCCGCGACCTCGCTGCCGTCCAGCAGGCGCACCGGCGCACCGCGCGCCTGCATCTGGCCGAGGCGCGCGCGTAACTGATCGACACCGCCCCTGGCATGCGCCAGATGCAGCGTGCCGTTTCGCACCGGCTCGCAGGCGATGGCGTGCTCTGCGATCAGGGAAAACACCAGATCGGGGGCGGCGGCCAGAACGCTGTTCAGATGTTCGCCCGCCGCCTCGCCGAGGATGCGGCACAGATCGTCGGGCGGCAGCCACAGACCGGCATTGACCAGCCCGACATTGCGGCCCGACCCGCCATGGCCGACGGTCTCGGCCTCCAGCAGGGCCACGCTTGCGCCCTGCCCCGCGGATTCCAGCGCCGCCGACAGCCCGGTGTAGCCGCCGCCGACGATGGCCAGATCGACGTCGCGCGCGCCCTGCAACGGCGCGGCATGGAACGCTTCGGCGGAACTGGCGCGCCACAGGGGGCCGAGCGCCTCGTTCATCCGCATTCAGAACATGATTTCAACGGCCTGCGCGGCATTCCTCACCTTCAGAAAAACGCCTGCAGACCGGTCTGCGCCCGCCCGAGGATCAGCGCGTGGACGTCATGCGTACCCTCATAGGTGTTGACCGTTTCAAGGTTCACCATGTGGCGCATCACCTGATATTCCTCGGATATGCCATTGCCGCCATGCATGTCGCGGGCGTGGCGGGCGATGGTCAGGGCCTTGCCGCAATTGTTGCGCTTGATCAGGCTGATCATCTCTGGCGCGGCGTTGGCCTCGTCCATCAGCCGGCCGACGCGCAGGCTCGCCTGTAGCCCGAGCGCGATCTCGGTCTGCATGTCGGCAAGCTTGAGCTGGAAAAGCTGTGTCTGCGCCAAGGGCTTGTCGAACTGCTTGCGGTCCAGCCCGTATTGCCGCGCGGCATGCCAGCAGAATTCGGCGGCGCCCATGACGCCCCATGCGATGCCGTAGCGGGCGCGGTTGAGGCAACCGAAAGGCCCCTTGAGGCCCGAGACATTGGGCAGAATGGCAGACTCGGGCACCTCGACACCGTCCATCACGATCTCGCCGGTGACCGAGGCGCGCAAGCTGAGCTTGCCGCCCACCTTCGGCGCGCTCAGCCCCTTCATGCCCTTGTCGAGGATGAAGCCGCGGATCTTGCCGTCATGCGCCTCGGACTTGGCCCAGATGATGAACACGTCCGCGATCGGGCTGTTGGAAATCCACATCTTGGACCCGGTGAGGCGGTAGCCCGTCTCGGTACGCTCAGCGCGGGTCTTCATGGCCGCAGGGTCGCTGCCGGCATCGGGTTCAGTCAGCCCGAAACAGCCGATCAATTCGCCCGAGGCCAGCCCCGGCAGGTAGCTGCGCCGCTGCTCTTCCGAGCCGTAGGCGTAGATCGGATACATCACCAGCGAGCTCTGCACGCTCATCATCGACCGGTAGCCCGAATCGACGCGCTCGATCTCGCGCGCGACAAGGCCATAGCTGACATAGTTCGATCCCAGCCCGCCATATTCCTCGGGGATGGTGGTGCCCAGAAGGCCCATTTCGCCCATTTCGCGGAACAGCTCCGGTGCCACCCGTTCCTCGCGGTAGGCGTCGATGACGCGCGGTTGCAGCGACCCTTGGGCAAAGCTGCGCGCGCTTTGCGCGATCATCCGCTCTTCCTCGGTCAACTGGTCGCTCAGGCGAAACGGATCCTGCCAGTCGAACGTGTCGAGGTTCGGGGCGTCCTTGGCCCGCAGCGTCGGGGTGCTGACATTCATGACGGTATCCTCATATGGTCGTTGTGATGCAGTCTACACCGGGAACGCGGCGGCGTGAAGGGATGCGGGGGACCTGCGCGGCATCGTCTCAGGGGGCCGGCGCGCCGGACCGCCCCGACAGCACCGCCGAGACGGGGGCGAGCGTCACCCGCCGCGCCCCGCCCTGCCCCGACCAGAGCGACAGCGCGCGCAGCGTGTCGGCGCGCATCCGGCCAAGGACGATCACGCCGCGCTGCGCATCTGCGCTGGTCGCCGCCTGATCGAGCGCCGCCTCGATCGCGTCCGTGCCCTGCCACTGCCCGTCGAGGTCGCGCTGCAGCGGGGCCGCGGGAACACCCGCGAGGGCCAGCACGCCGCGCCCCGGGTCCGGGTCCGGGGTCCGGGTCACGAGGCCGTGCCCGCTCCGGGCGAGGACCGGGGCCATGCCGGCGAGCGGCAGACCGCCCGCGCCGCTCTCGAGCACCGCGACCGCCTGCGGCACCTGCTCAAAGCTTGATTGCAGCGCCGCGCGGGTCTCTGCCGGCGAGGCGTCGGGGGACAGATCGACGGTCAGAAGCACCTCGAACCCGGCCGCGCGGTAGAGCGCCGCAGCCGCGGCCGCGCCGGGCCGGTCGGGGTCGAGCGCGATGCTCAGCGGATAGGGAAAGTTTTCCAGCGTCTCGAATGTCAGCGTGCTGCTGGCAACCTCCACCAACACGACCGCCATCAGCGGCATGCCGCCGCGATTGGCGAATGCCGCGGCGTTGCGCCGCAGCGCCGGTTCATTGGTGGCCTCGGCCTCGGGCGTGGCGGGCTGCGCCTGTGGAGCGGTCACCGGTTGGTCGGTGACGGGTTGGTCGGTCGCTGGCGCGTCGGGCATCGAGGATGGCGGGGTCGACGATACCGGGCTGTCGCCCGACGCGGCGATGCCGCCACTGCCAGCCTCGGGGACGGGCGCGGCACCGAGCGTGTCCGCGCCGTCGGTCAACGGGGCCGTGGCGGGCGCGGTGGCGGGATCGGCGCGCGGCACCGCATCGCCGGGACGGTCCGGCGCGGGCCGCGTCACCTGCGGCGGATCGCCCGCCTCGAACCGGGGCTCGGTTCCGGGCAGCGTCGCCGCGCGATCCTCGCGGCGCGCATCGAACCCCGATCCCGGCGTCACCTCGACCGTGCCCGCCTGCGGCGCGGCGCGCTCGGGCGGGTCGGTCAACACCGAGGCCGTGCCCGCAACCAGCCCCGCGACGATCGTGCCCGTCAGCGCCCCTTTGAGAAATCCGCCTATCACCTCCGGCCTCCTGCCTCGCCTGCCCGCCTGTGTCGACCCGCCCGTTTTGGCCTTCCCCGGGGGTAGCGCCCCTTGACGGTGCCGTGCAAGCCTGAACATGTATGGTGCGACCGGGCCAAAGGTCTCCAGCCCCGTTTGCAGAGGCCCGTTTGCTAAGGACAGGTGCAGATGCTGCTATTGATCGACAATTACGACAGTTTCACCTACAATCTTGTCCATTACGTGGGCGAGTTGGGGGCCGAGACGCGCGTTTATCGCAACGACGCGATCGACGTAGCACAGGCGATGGCGCTGCGGCCTGCGGGGATCCTGCTGTCGCCGGGGCCCTGCGATCCCGATCAGGCGGGGATCTGCCTGCCGCTGACGCTGGCCGCGGCCGAGGCGGGAATCCCGCTTCTGGGTGTCTGTCTGGGCCATCAGGCCATCGGGCAAGCCTTTGGCGGCCGCGTGATCCGGCATTCGGAAATCGTGCATGGCAAGATGGGCCAGATCCGGCACGCGGACCAGGGCGTTTTCGCCGGCCTGCCCTCGCCGTTCGAGGCGACGCGCTATCACTCGCTGGTGGTCGAACGCGCCAGCCTGCCCGACTGTCTGGAGGTCACAGCCGATCTCGCGGATGGCACGATCATGGGGCTGCAGCACCGCGATCTGCCGATCCACGGCGTGCAGTTCCACCCTGAATCCATCGCCTCGCAACACGGGCACAAGCTGTTGAAAAATTTCCTCGACCTGATGCAGGTACCGGCATGAGCGACCGGTTGAAACCGCTGATCGGGGCCGCTGCCGACCGGTCGCTGACCCGGGCCGAAGCCGAGGCCGCGTTCGAGATCCTGTTCGACGGGGGCGCGACACCGGCCCAGATCGGCGGCCTGCTGATGGCGCTGCGCACGCGCGGCGAAACGGTGGACGAGTTCGCCGCCGCCGCCGCCGTGATGCGCGCCAAATGCAACAAGGTGCGTGCGCCCGAGGGCGCGATGGACATCGTCGGCACCGGGGGCGACGGCAAGGGCACGCTCAACATCTCGACCGCCACCGCGTTCGTGGTGGCCGGCGCGGGCGTGCCGGTGGCCAAGCACGGCAATCGCAACCTGTCGTCGAAATCCGGCGCGGCGGACGCGCTGACGCAGATGGGGATCAACGTGATGGTCGGCGCCGACGTGGTCGAGCGCGCGCTGGTCGAGGTCGGCATCGCCTTCATGATGGCGCCGATGCACCACCCGGCGATGGCGCATGTCGGACCGGCGCGCGCCGAGCTTGGCACGCGCACGATCTTCAACATCCTCGGCCCGCTGACCAATCCCGCCGGCGTCAAGCGACAGCTCACCGGCGCGTTCTCGCGCGCGCTGATCCGGCCGATGGCCGAAACGCTGGGGCAGCTCGGGTCGGAACGCGCGTGGCTGGTGCATGGATCGGACGGCACCGACGAGCTGACGATCACCGGACCCTCCTGGGTCGCCGCGCTCGAAGAGGACGGCGATGTGCGCGAGGTCGAGCTGCACCCCGAGGATTTCGGCCTGCCGGTGCACCCGTTCGAGGCGATACTCGGCGGCACACCGGCCGAGAACGGCGCGGCGCTGCGCGCGCTTCTCGATGGCGCGCCGGGGGCGTATCGCGACGCGGTGCTTCTGAACGCCGCCGCCGCGCTGATCGTGGCGGGGCGCGTGAGCGATCCGAAGGCGGGCGTCGCGATGGCCGCCGAAAGCATCGACTGCGGGGCGGCGCGCACCAAGATCACCGCATTGGCAACCCTGACATCGGAGGTCGCATGACCACAGCCAGCATTCTGGACGACATCAAGGCCTACAAGCTGGAAGAGATCGCCGCCGCCAAGGCCGAGCGCTCGCCCGACGAGGTCGACGCCGCGGCGGCGAACGCACCCTCGGTGCGCCCCTTTGCCGAGGCGCTGCTTCAGGCCAACAAGACCGGCTACGGCCTGATCGCCGAGATCAAGAAGGCGAGCCCCTCCAAGGGGTTGATCCGCGAAGATTTCGACCCGGCGGCGCTTGCCGCCGCCTATGCCGAGGGGGGTGCTGCCTGCCTGTCGGTGCTGACCGACGGGCCGAGCTTTCAGGGCGCGCCGGAGCATCTGACCGCGGCCCGGGACGCCTGTTATCTGCCGGTGCTGCGCAAGGATTTCCTCTATGATCCCTATCAGGTGGCCGAGGCGCGGGCCTGGGGGGCCGATTGCATCCTGATCATCATGGCTGCGGTGTCGGACGCGCAGGCAGCCGAGCTGGAAGAGGCCGCGTTCCGCTGGGGCATGGATGCGCTGATCGAGGTGCATGACCGCGATGATCTGGAGCGGGCCGCGGCGCTCGGCTCGACCCTGATCGGCATCAACAACCGCGACCTGCACACATTCGAGACCTCGCTCGACGTGACGCGCAAGCTGTCGAAATTCGTCCCGCCCGAGGGTCTGATCGTTTGCGAAAGCGGGCTGGCCACATCCGCCGATCTCGCCGATATCGCCCGCTACGGCGCGCGCTCCTTCCTGATCGGCGAGACGCTGATGCGCGCGGATGACGTGGCGACCGCCACGCGCAACCTGCTGGCAAACCCGCTGACCTCGGGCATCATCTGATGAGCGGCCTGACGCATTTCGACGCGCAGGGCGAGGCGCATATGGTCGATGTCTCGGACAAGGCCGTCACCGCGCGCGAGGCCGTGGCGGCGGGGCATGTCACCATGCAGCGGGCCACCTACGACCTGATCTCCGAAGGCCGCGCCGGCAAGGGCGACGTCCTGTCGGTCGCGCGGCTCGCCGGCATCATGGGGGTCAAGAAGACGCCCGATCTGATCCCGCTGTGCCATCCGCTGCCGGTGACCAAGGTGGCGGTGGATCTCAGCCTGGACCCCGACCTGCCGGGGGTGCGGGTCGAGGCCCGCGTCAAGACCACCGGCCAGACCGGCGTCGAGATGGAGGCGCTGACGGCGGTGTCGGTCGCCGCGCTGACCGTCTACGACATGGTCAAGGCAGTGGACCGCGCGATGCAGATCGGCGGCATCCACGTGCTGCTGAAGGATGGCGGAAAATCAGGGCGTTACGAGGCACAATGATCTCGGTACATGAAGCGCTCGACCATCTCTTCGGGCTGGTTTCCCCGCTCGATATCGAAAACGTGGCGCTGGCCGAGGCTGCGGGGCGGGTGCTGGCCCGCGATGTGAAAGCGGTCCGCGATCAGCCGCCCTTTGCCGCTTCGGCGATGGATGGCTACGCGATCGGGGACGCTGCCGCGGCACCCGGCGCAACCTTCACCGTGATCGGCGAGGCGGCGGCGGGGCACGGCTTTGCCGGAACCGTGGGTCCGGGCGAGGCGGTGCGCATCTTCACCGGCGCGCCGCTGCCCGCCGGGGCGGCGCGTGTGGTCATGCAGGAGGATGTGACGCGCGACGGCAGCCGCATCACCCTCGGAGACAGGCTGGACGCCAAGGACCATGTCCGCCCGGCGGGCAGCGATTTTCGTGCGGGCGATCTGGTGCAGGCCCCGCGCGTATTGCGGCCCGCCGATGTGGCGCTTCTCGCGTCGATGAACGCCGCCACAGTGCCGGTGCGTCGCCGCCCCGAGGTCGCGCTGATCGCGACCGGCGACGAACTGGTGATGCCGGGCGCGGATCCCGGCCCGGACCAGATCATCGCGTCGAACAGTTTCGGCCTCAAGGCGCTGCTCGAGGAGGCCGGCGCACATGCCCGCCTGCTGCCGATCGCGCGCGACAGTGTCGCCTCGCTGTCGACCGCGTTCGATCTGGCGAAAGGCGCCGATCTGATCGTCACCATCGGCGGGGCCTCGGTGGGCGATCACGATCTGGTCGGAAAGGTGGCCGGCGATCTCGGGATGGAGCGTGCCTTCTACAAGGTCGCGATGCGCCCCGGCAAGCCGCTGATGGCCGGTCGCATGGGCGATGCCGCGATGGTCGGGCTGCCGGGCAATCCGGTCTCGGCGATGGTCTGCGGGCATGTCTTCGTGGTGCCGATGATCACCGCGATGCTGGGGCTGGGCACAGCCCCTGCCCCACGCCGCACCGCAAGACTGGCCGCCGCCCTGCCCGCCAATGGCCCGCGCGAGCATTACATGCGCGCCCGGCTGACGTCGGAGGGGCTTTTACCGGAGGCCCGGCAGGACAGCGCGCTGCTGGGGGTTCTGGCGGTGTCTAACGCGCTTCTGGTGCGCGCAGCGGATGATCCCGCCCGCGCTGAGGGCGAGATGGTGGAGTATCTGCCAATCTGATCGGCGATGCTGCGGCTTTACACCCGGCGCGCGCGGCTTATCCTGTCTGTCCAACGATACCGGGCGGAGCGAACCTGCATGCAACTGACTGTCAACGGCACCGCGCACAGCCTCGACGATCTTGAGCCTGACATGCCACTTTTATGGGTTCTGCGCGACGTGCTGGACATCAAGGGGCCGAAATACGGCTGCGGCATCGCGCAATGCGGGGCCTGCACGGTGCATGTGGGTGGCAGGGCCGTGCGGTCGTGCCAGATCCCCGTGGGCGACGTCCGGGGCGACGTGACCACGATCGAGGGTCTGGGCACACCGGACGCGCCGCACCCCGTGCAGGCCGCGTGGATCGAGACCCAGGTCGCGCAATGCGGCTATTGCCAGTCGGGCCAGATCATGCAGGCCGCACACCTGCTGGCTGACATGCCCGAGCCCACCGACGCGCAGATCCTTGATGCCATGTCCGGCAATCTGTGTCGCTGCGGCACCTATCCCCGCATCCGCGCGGCGGTAAGGCTGGCTGCGCGCGCCATGGCAGAGGAGGCCTGAGATGGGACGGGCCGGAACCATCGCGCGGCGCACATTCCTCGCAGGCTCCGTGGCGATCGCCGGCGGCGTGGCGTTCGGCATCTGGCGCTTTCACACGCCCCATGCCAACCCGTTGCAGGCCGGTCTGCCCGAGGGGGCCGCGGCGCTGACGCCCTATGTGCTGATCACCGAGGGTGCCATCACGCTGATCACCCCGCGCGCCGACAGCGGACAGGGCGCGGTGTCGGTGCAGGCCGCGCTGATCGCCGAGGAGCTGGACGTGGATCTGGATCAGGTCGCGACCGATCCCGGCCCGCCCAGCCCCGCCTACTGGAACACCGCGCTGTCCTCGGACGCGGTGCCGTTTCGCGCCACCAACACGGGCTGGCTGGCCGAGAGAGTGCGCGATCTGGCGGATGTGCCGATGAAATTCCTTGGCATGCAGGTGACCGGCGGCTCGACCACGGTGCCCGACGGCTACGAGAAACTGCGCCGCGCCGGGGCAATGGCGCGCGAGACGCTGAAGGCCACGGCAGCGCGCATGCATGATCTGCCGGTGGCGGATTTGCGTACCGTTCTCGGCGCGGTGATCCTGCCCGACGGCACGCGGCTCAGCTATCAGAGCCTCGCCGCCGAGGCCGCGCAGACCGCGCCCGTCACCGATGTCGCCCTGCGCGGTCCGAAGTCGTGGCGGGTGCTGGGCAAGCCGATGCAGCGCATCGACATGGTGGCGAAATCCACCGGCACGCAGGCCTACGGCATCGACATCGATCTGCCGGACATGCTGCATGCCGCGCTTCGCCTCAACCCGGCCAAGGGAGCTGAATTGCTTGGGTATGACGCGTCCGAGGCGCGGGCGATGCGCGGCGTGGAGGAGATCGTCGAGATCCCCGGCGGCGTGGCGGTGATCGCCGACAATACATGGCGCGCGATGCAGGCCGCACAGGCGATCACCTGCGACTGGGCACCCGCGCCCTACCCCGCCGAGATGGCCGGGCACTGGCAGGCGCTGTCCGACAGCTTCACGCCGGAGGCGCAGGACAGCCGCTGGCGCGACGACGGCGATGTCGCGGCGGCGCTGGACGGGGCCGCGGATGTCGAGGTCGAGTATCGCGCGCCCTATCTCGCCCACGCCCCGCTGGAGCCGCTGAGCGCCACCGTGCGCTACACCCCCGACCGCACCGATATCTGGACCGGCACGCAGGTGCCGCGCTTCGTGCAGGGCAACGCCGCAGAGATCACCGGTCAGGATGCGGGCGCGGTCCATGTCCACGCGCAGATGATCGGTGGCAGCTTCGGCCACAGGCTCGAGGACGAGGTCAGCCGTCATGCCACCCGGATCGCGATGGCGGTGCCGGGCCGGCCAGTGAAACTGACCTATGCGCGTGAAGAGGACATGGCGCAGGATTTCCCCCGCCAGATCGCCATGGCACGCGGGCGCGGACGAGTCAGCGACGACCGGGTCGAGGCATATGATCTGGGGATCGCCATGCCCTCGGTGCTGACCTCGCAGATGGGGCGGCAGGGCATCCCCGCCGCCGGTCCCGATCTGCAGATCGTGGCGGGCGCGTGGGATCAGCCCTTCGCGATCCCGCATTACCGCGTCACCGGCTACCGCGCGCCCGATCTTGTGCCGGTCTCGTCCTGGCGGGCGGTGGGGGCGTCCACGAACGGGTTCTTCCACGATTGCCTGCTCGACGAGCTGATCCACGCCGCCGGGGCCGATCCGCTGGCCGAGCGGTTGCGCCTGTGCGATCACGCCGCCTCGCGCCGCGTGCTCGAGGCCGTGGGCGAGATGTCGGGCTGGGGCAGCCCCATGGCCGAGGGGCGCGGGCGCGGCGTGGCCTTTTGCCTTTCGTTCGGGGTGCCCTGCGCGCAGGTCATCGAGGTGACGGATACAGGGGATGGCATCCGCCTCGACCGGGTCTTCGTGGCCGCCGAGGTCGGGCGCATCCTCGATCCGGTGAATTTCGAAGGGCTGGTGCAGGGCGGCGTGATCTTCGGGCTGGGCCATGCGATGAATTGCCGGATCACCTACGCGAACGGCGCGGCGGAGCAGACGAATTTCGACCGCTATCCCGGCATGCGTCTTTACCAGTGCCCCGAAATCGAGGTGCGCGGACTGGAGACCGCCGAGACCATCCGCGGCATCGGCGAGCCGCCCGTGCCCCCCGCACCCGCCGCACTGGCCAACGCGATCTTTGCCGCGACCGGCACGCGGCTGCGCGAGATGCCCTTCGATGGCGGGATCGATTTCGTCTGACGCGATTACCTGCTCGTTAACCTGTTGTAATGACTGATCAGCCCCGCGCAAACGGCTTGACATGCGGCATGAACATAAGTAGAACAGAGCAAATCGGTCTCATGGGATATTGCGCGATGCTGACAAAAAAGCAGATGGATCTTCTGGCCTTCATCAATAGCCGCGTGCAGCATACCGGCGTGCCGCCCAGTTTTGACGAGATGAAAGAGGCGCTCGATCTGCGGTCGAAATCGGGCATCCACCGTCTCATCACGGCGCTGGAGGAGCGTGGATTCATCCGGCGTCTGGCGCACCGGGCGCGCGCGCTGGAGATTCTCAAGCTGCCCGACAGCTTGAAGGGCAGTGTGCAGGGCAATGGTCAGGACAATGTAAGCCGCGGCTTCACCCCCCGCGTGATCGAGGGCGACCGCGCGAGCCCGCCGCAGCCGGCCAATGCACGGCCCGTCTCGACCGCAGGCGCGGTCGACGTGCCGATGATGGGCCGCATCGCCGCCGGTGTCCCGATCGAGGCGATCGCGCATGCCAGCCACAATGTCACCGTCCCCAGCGGCATGATCTCGGGCACGGGCGAGCATTACGCGCTCGAGGTCAAGGGCGATTCGATGATTGATGCCGGGATCAACGATGGCGATGTGGTGATCATCCGTGAAACCGCGACCGCCGACAACGGCGATATCGTTGTGGCGCTGATCTGCGAGGAAGAGGCGACACTCAAACGCTTTTTCCGCAAGGGCAGCGCCATCGCGCTGGAGGCGGCGAACCCGGCCTATGAAACCCGTGTCCTGCCCGGCGATCAGGTCCGGGTGCAGGGGCGTCTCGTGGGGCTCATCCGCAGTTACTGAGGGCTCCACAGGCGGGTGCCCGAGATGTCGCGCGCGGTGACCACCCGCACACCATCCTCGCCCGCGTAAAGCGCGATGGATCCGGTTTGTCGCAGGCTCTTGGGCGTCACCACGGTGCAGGGCAGTTCTGCCACCCGACCCTCGGGCGGGACGGTGTTGAGCACGACCCAGTCCCCGGGCGCGCAACCGGTGAGGGATGCGGCGGCGCGCTTGCCGCCAAGCGCGCGCACAGGGATCGCGTCCGACCGGCTGTCCCACCTGAGCGCCGCGTCGTCCTGCAGCGCGGCGTCGCCGTCATTCTCCAGCCAGATCCCGGCGACGAAGCCGCCGCCGCGTGCCTTGTTCAGCGCGCGTCCCGTGTCGGTCATCACGCCGACCAGCGCGCCATCATCGGCAATCAGCAAATCCGGGCGCGTCGTCTGCAGCCATAAAAGCAGCGACAGCGCCACCGGCACCGCGCCGGCCAGCCGCGCCCATCCCTGCCAGAGCACCATGAACAATGCGCCAAGCATCATCATCGGCAGCACGACCGGTTGGGGCGTCGGCACCGTGCCGCGTGCGCCCTCGAGCCCGGCCACCCAATGCGCCACCCACAGGATGGCCGCCAGCCCGCGCCCCATGACCCAGAGTGGCGCTGCGTCGAGACCCAAGGGCATGAGCACCGCCGCGATCACCGCCGCCGGCATCACCAGCAAGCCCATCAGCGGCACGCTTGGCAGGTTGGCCACCAGCCCGTAATGCGACCAGAGATTGAAATGCGCGGCCGCCAGCGGGGCCGTCGCCAGTCCGGCCACGACCGAGGTGATCACCACCGCCGAGACCGGGCGCAGCCAGCGCGGCCCCATGGGCACCTTCGCGTCGCGAAAGAACCCGTAGACCGCGACCAGCGCCGTGGTGGCCGCGAACGACATCTGGAAACCGGGCCCCAGAAGCGCCTCGGGCTGCCAGACCAGCAGGATCGTCGCGGCCAGCGCGACCGAGCGCAGGCTGATCGCGCGCCGGTCCAGCATCACCGCGACCAGCACCACTGCGGCCATGACGAAGGCGCGTTCGGTGGCCACATTGCCCCCCGAAAGCCCCAGATATCCCAGTGCGACCACCAGCGCCAGCGCCGCCGACAGCTTCTTGGCGGGCAGGCGCAGGCCAATCGCCGGTATCGCGGCAAGGACCAGCCGGAACGCGGAGAAGACGAACCCCACCAAAAGCCCCATATGCAGCCCCGAAATGGCCAGCAGATGCGCGAGATTGGTGGTGCGCAGCACCTCCAGCGTGTCGCGATCCATGCCCGAACGGTCTCCGGCCATGATCGCGGCGGCAAACGCCCCCGGCTCGCCGGGCAGACGGGTCTGGACATGGTTCGACAGCGCCATGCGCGCGCGGAACATCGCCTGCCAGCCGCCGGCCTCGGCGATTGTCAGCGCGGGGATGCGGGTATAGCCCACGGCCCCGATGCCCTGAAACCAGGCATGCCGGCGAAAATCGAAACCGCCCGGCTCGGCCGGGCCGCTGGGGGGCAGCAGATGCGCGGTCATCATCACCCGCAGGCCGGGGCGCGGCGTGATGACCTCGTCTTTGGCGTGCAGCGAGACGCGCACCCGCCGGGGCACGCGATCGGGGTCGACCCGTGCCAGCACCACCCGGTCGAGCGTTAGCCGCACCGCGTCAGAGGCCGACCGGTCGATCGCCACGATCCGGCCCTCGACGGGGCCGTAATACCGCCAGCCGAGGACCGGCCCGGACACCAGATGCGCGCGCAGCCCCGCCAGCGCGAAACCGGCAAGCAGGAGGGCGGCCATCCACAGCAGCGGCCCGTCCCAGTCGCGCCCGCGCCACGCCGCCACGGCCAGAGCCAGTGAGGCACCGCCGCAGGCCCAGAGCAGGGCGACCGGCGGCTCGGTCCGCTGCGCGAAATAGACACCGATCCCGAAGGCCAGCAGCACTGGCACCCACGGGAAGAGCGACCCGCGCTGCATCAACCAGCCGCGTTCGATCACCTGCCAGACGCGCGCCACTTGTGTCCCCCCCGACGGGCCGATAAAGAGATTTCATCCTTAGCCCATTCATCGTTACCGAAAGGTTAATCCGTCCCATGGCCAGCCCCGTCGTGACCCGATTTGCCCCCTCTCCAACGGGGTTTCTGCATATCGGGGGCGCGCGCACGGCACTTTTCAACTGGCTTTACGCGCGCGGGCGCGGCGGCACGTTCCTGCTTCGGATCGAAGACACCGATCACGCGCGATCGACGCGCCAGGCGACGCAGGCGATCCTCGACGGTCTGGCCTGGCTGGGTCTCGATCATGACGGCGAGGCGGTCAGCCAGGCGGCGCGCGCCGAGCGGCACCGCGAGGTCGCGCATCAGCTTCTGGCACATGGTCACGCCTACAAGTGCTTTTCGACCCGCGACGAGATCGAGACGTTCCGCGACACCGCCCGCGCCGAGGGCCGCTCGACGCTGTTCGTCAGCCCGTGGCGCGATGCGACTCCCGACCAGCACCCCGAGGGCGCCGCGTATGTGATCCGCATCAAGGCCCCGCGCGAGGGGGATGTGACGATCCACGACGAGGTGCAGGGCGATGTCGTGATCCGCGGCGATCAGCTTGACGACATGATCCTGCTGCGCGGCGATGGCAGCCCGGTCTACATGCTGGCCGTCGCAGTGGATGATCACGATATGGGCGTGACGCATGTGATCCGGGGTGACGATCACCTCAACAACGCGGCGCGGCAGATGCTGATCTACCGGGCCATGGGATGGCCCCTGCCCGTCTATGCGCATATCCCGCTCATCCACGGGCCGGATGGCAAGAAGCTCAGCAAGCGGCACGGCGCGCTCGGGGTCGAGGAATACCGCCGGATGGGCTATCCGGCGGCGGGGATGCGCAATTATCTTGCGCGACTCGGCTGGAGCCATGGCGATGACGAGGTGTTCACCGACGCCCAGGCGCTGGAGTGGTTCGACCTGTCGGGTATCGGAAAATCGCCCGCGCGGCTGGATTTCAAGAAGCTCGACAACACCTGCGGTCAGCACATCGCGATGATGGATGATGCTGCGCTGCAGCGTGAGGTGCAGGATTTTCTGGCCACGACCGGGCACGCGCCGCTGGATGAGCGCAAGAAAATATTGATGGAAAAAGGCATGTACTGCCTCAAGCAGCGCGCAAAGACTTTCCCTGAACTGATTGATAAGGCTGCGTTTATCATGTCAGATCGTCCGATCGAGCCAGAGCCGAAGGCGGTCGCGAACCTTGATGATGTATCCTGTCGTATACTGACTGAATTGACGCCGCAGCTGCAAACTGCTAAGTGGTCGCGGGAGGATCTCGAGACCGTGATGAACAGATTTGCCGATGATCACGGGACGAAATTTGCTAAGTTGGCGGGGCCGCTGCGCGCCGCACTTGCCGGTCGCAGCGCCACGCCAAGCGTGTTCGACATGATGCTGGTGCTCGGGCGTGACGAAAGCATCGCCCGGCTTGAAGATGCCGCCCGCGGGGGACACGGTCCATCGTAGTGGCTCAAACGTATCCGGCCCGCGGTGGATATGCCGCATAGGGCACCGAAAGGGAGGACCCCCATGTCAGACGACACAAGATCTGCACGGCTGGAGATCGACGGCAAGTCCTATGATCTGCCTATTTATTCGCCCACCGCCGGCCCCGACGTAATCGATATCCGCAAGCTTTACGGCACCGCGGGCGTGTTCACCTACGATCCCGGCTTCACCTCGACGGCGAGCTGCGACAGCACCATCACGTTCATCGACGGCGACAAGGGCGAGTTGCTGCATCGCGGCTATCCGATCGACCAGCTGGCCGAGAAATCGCATTTCCTCGAGGTCTGCTTTTTGTTGCTCTATGGCGAGCTGCCCTCGCCCGCGCAGCTCGAGGATTTCGAGGCCCGCGTGACCAATCACACCATGCTGCACGAGCAGATGGTGTATTTTTTCCGCGGCTTCCGCCGTGATGCGCATCCCATGGCGATCATGGTGGGTGTGGTCGGCGCGATGTCGGCCTTCTATCACGACAGCACCGATATCAGTGATCCGTGGCAGCGCGAGGTCGCCTCGATCCGGATGATCGCCAAGATGCCGACCATCGCGGCCTGGGCGTACAAGTATTCCATCGGGCAGCCCTTCGTCTATCCGCGCAACGATATCGACTATGCGTCGAACTTCCTGCGCATGTGTTTCGCGGTTCCGGCCGAGGATTATCAGGTCAACCCGATCCTGAGCCGCGCGATGGACCGGATCTTTACCCTGCATGCCGATCACGAGCAGAACGCCTCGACCTCGACCGTGCGGCTGGCGTCAAGCTCGGGGGCCAATCCGTTCGCCTGCATCGCCGCCGGCATCGCCTGTCTCTGGGGGCCCGCGCATGGCGGCGCCAACCAAGCCTGTCTGGAAATGCTGCGCGAGATCGGCACACCCGACAAGATCCCCGAATACATCGCGCGCGCCAAGGACAAGGACGATCCGTTCCGCCTGATGGGCTTCGGGCACCGGGTTTACAAGAATTTCGATCCGCGCGCCAAGGTGATGAAGCAATCCGCCGACGAGGTTCTGGAGCTTATGGGCATCGAGAACAACCCAACGCTGCAGGTCGCCAAGGAACTGGAAAAGCAGGCGTTGGCCGATCCCTATTTCACCGAGAAGAAGCTGTTCCCGAACGTCGATTTCTATTCGGGGATCATCCTCGAGGCGATGGGGTTCCCGACCTCGATGTTCACGCCGGTCTTCGCGGTCAGCCGCACCATCGGCTGGATCTCGCAGTGGAAAGAGATGATCACCGATCCGCAACTCAAGATCGGGCGTCCGCGGCAGCTGTATCAGGGTGTGACCCTGCGCGATTACGTCGATATCGAGAACCGCTGAGGCCCTGAATGGCTATTTTGAAAGGCCCGCCTCAGGCGGGCCTTTTTGCAGTTAGGGTCACCGACCCTCGAAACGCGGCGGGCGTTTTTCCAGAAACGCCACGACGCCTTCCTTGAAGTCGCGGGTTTGCCCGCACGCCCCCTGCAGCTTCGCCTCGAGATCGAGCTGGGCCTCGAGCGTGTTGTCCCATGTGGCCCGGATCGCCTGTTTTGCGGCGCGATAGGTCTGCGTCGGACCCTTGGCAAGCTGCGCGACACGCGCCTGCCAATGCGCCTCGAACGCGTCGTCGCTCACGGCTTCCCAGATCATGCCCCAGTCGCTGGCCTGCCGGGCGCTGATCGGTTCGGCAAAGAGCGCGGCCCCCATCGCCTTGGCCATGCCCATCTGACGCGGCAGCGCCCATGTGCCCCCGGCATCGGGGATCAGGCCGATGCGCGCGAAGGCCTGCAGGAAATAGGCGGACTCGGTCGCGATCACCACATCGGCGGCCAGCGCGAGGTTCGCCCCCGCCCCTGCCGCCGGGCCGTTGACCGCGCTGATCGTCGGCACCGGGCAGTCGGTGATCGCGCGCAGCATCGGCACGTATTCCTCGCGCAGCACCCGCTCCAGATCGAGGGTGGACGCGTCGCCGCCATCGCTGAGATCCTGTCCCGAGCAGAACGCGTCGCCCCGGCCGGTGATCACCACCGCGCGCATCTCGCGCCCCGCCCGGGTGATCGCATCGGTGATCTCGGCGCGCATCTGACCGTTCAGCGCGTTCCGCCTGTCGGGCCGGTTGAGGCACAAAAGGCCGACGTCATCGACAAGGTCGAGCGTGATGGTTTGATACTCTGTCACCGCAATGCGCCTCCGGATTTTTGCGACATCACACCACCGCGCCGCGCGCGCGCCAAGACGGACGCCGCGTCAGTTTTTCAGAATTTCGCGGAGGCGGGTCTTTTCAGCTTCGCTCAGTTTTGCGATGTCGTCTTCCCGGGTCCGGGACCGGTTACGCACATAAATGCCCGCCATCAGGACCCCGGCCCCGAACATGACCGGGGCGGCCAGCCACAACACCATGTTGGATCCGCTCATGACAGGGTTCAGGAGGACGTATTCCCCGTAGCGGTCGACGATGTATTCGACCACATCCCGGTCGGTGTCGCCGGCCAGCAGCCGCTCGCGCACCAGCAGCCGCATGTCGCGGGCCAACTCCGCGTTTGACTCGTCGATGCTCTCGTTGCGGCAGACCAGACAGCGCAGATCGGCAGAAATGTCGCGCGCGCGCTGTTCCAGAAAGGGATCGTCGAGGACCTCGTCGGGCTGTACCGCGAACAGGGGCGTGGCGACGAGGCAAAGCATCAGCACAAGGCGTTTCATTCGGCCGGCACCCCTTTCGAGCCTTGCACGTCCTCGTCGGATGCCGCGGGCTTCGGCGTCCTGCGCGTGCCCGCGGCCACCCGGTAGCGCCGATCACTCAAGGAAAGCGCGCCGCCGATCGCCATCAGGATCGTGCCACCCCAGATCCAGTTCGCCAGAGGTTTGTAATAGGTGCGCACCGCCCATCCGCCGTTATCCTGCGGGTCGCCGATCACGACATAGATATCGCGCAGGAACCCGTTATTCAGCGCGGCCTCGGTCGTCGGCATCTGCGCCACGGGGTAATTGCGTTTCTCGGGGCGCATCTGGCCTATTTCGCGACCGTCCCGGCTCAGCGTGAAATCTGCCACGATGGCGTTGTAATTCGGCCCCTGTTCGCGGCCCACGTCATCAAGCCGCAGCGCGTACCCGGCAATCTCCATACTTTCGCCGACCTGCATCACGCGGATATCTTCCTTTTCCCACGCGACCATCGCAGCGATACCGGCCACGGTCACGCCGAACCCGGCATGGGCCACCGCCTTGCCCCAGTCTGCGCGTGGCAGGCGGAAAAGCCGGGCCGGACGCCCGGATCCGCGCCCGGTGCGCGACCAGATATCCACCAACGCCCCACCGACCAGCCACGCCCCGAGGAAGAGACCCATCGGCCCGAGCGCCGAACGCCCGGTCTGCATCGCCCATGCCAGCATGCCGATCGCCACCGCCAGCATGAAGACCGGCGTCAACTGGCGCATGATACGGCCCAGCGTGGCACGCTTCCACGGCAGCATCGACCCGATCGGCAGCGCCAGGCCAAGCGCCACCATGAACGGGGTGAACGCGGCGTCGAAGAAGGGCGGCCCAACGGTGAGCTTGCGATTGAATACCATCTCGGCAACAAGCGGCCACATCGTGCCGATGAAGACCACAAAGCACGACACCGACAGCAGAATATTATTCAGAAGCAATCCTGATTCGCGGCTTACCGGGCTGAATACGCCGCGCGCCTGCATGACGTTTGCACGCATGGCGAACAGGGTCAGCGCGCCGATCATGGCCACGGCGATGATCAACAGCAGAAACTGACCGCGCTCGGGGTCGGACGCGAAGGCATGCACGCTTGTCAGAAGGCCCGACCGCGTGATGAACGCGCCGACCATGGAAAAGCCGAAGGCGATGATCGCCATCAGGATGGTCCAGCTTTTCAAGGATTCGCGTTTTTCCACGACGACCGCGGAATGCAGCATGGCGACCGAGATCAGCCATGGCATGAAGCTGGCATTCTCCACCGGGTCCCAGAACCAGAAGCCGCCCCAGCCCAGCTCATAATAGGCCCACCAGGATCCCAACCCGATGCCCAATGTCAGAAACAGCCACGCGGCCAGCGTGTAGGGCCGCACCCACCGACCCCAGGCCGCATCGACACGGCCCTCGATCAGGGCGGCCACCGCGAACGAAAACGTCATCGAAAGGCCGACATATCCGACATATAGCAGCGGCGGATGAAACGCGAGGCCCGGATCCTGCAACAGCGGGTTGAGGTCCTGCCCGTTGAAGGGCGGCGATGCCATGCGCAGGAACGGGTTCGATGTGAACAGGATGAAGGCGAAGAATGCCGCGCCGATCATCGCCTGAACGCTCAGCACCCGCGCCCGCAAGGTGGGTGGCAGGTTCGCCCCGAACCATGCCACCGCCCCGCCGAACAGCGTGACGATCAGCACCCAGAGCAGCATGGAGCCCTCGTGATTGCCCCACACGCCGGTGATCTTGTAGAGCATCGGCTTGTCGGTGTGGCTGTTCAGCGTCACGAGGCGCAGCGAGAAATCCGAGGTCACGAACGCCCAGGTCAACGCGGCAAAGGCGATGGTGGTCAGCAGGAACTGCACGGTCGCCGCCGGCTCGGCCACTGCCATCCAGCCGGGCCATCGCTTGTGCGCGCCGATCAGCGGGATCACCGCCTGAGCGATGGCTGTCAGGAAGGCGAGGATGAGGGCGAAGTGACCGAGCTCTGTAATCATGGCCCAGAGATAGCGCAGGACGCCGCGCGCGCCAATACCAAACGGCGCGGCGCCGCGTTCACATTGTCGCGGTGCCCTGCCGCCAGTCGCGCAGTGCGGGGTTCTCGTCGGGGCTCATGGCCGCCAGCGTCAGCCCGGCATCGGTGCCGGTCGCGGCCGATCCGGGGCTGTCGGCGCGCAGGCTGCGCAAGCGTGCCACGCTCTCCATCACCTGCGGCACCCGCGCGAGGGTGGTGGCGACCGAGCGTTGGAACTCCTGCCCCTTCACCTGGTAGCGCGCGCCGAAATAGAAACTGACGATCGCCCCCAACAGCCACCACAGCGGCTCGGGCACCAGCGCCAGCCCCGCCATGCGTTCGCCGAACCACACCGGGTCCACCATAGCGGCCACGAAAAGCCCCAGCGTGCCAAGCGCCATCGCCGGGCGCGGAACACGGTTCAGCCCGTCGATGAAGCGGTCGAACGGCCCGCGATTCGCCTGCTGAAACTCCTGCGCCATCTGGTCGAGTGCGTTGCGTTGCGCGTCGACACCGCGCTGATCGGCGGCCTCGGCATTGACGCGAAACACCTCCGCCGTCTCGCGAATCACGTTGCCGCCACCGCCGAACAGCGCCCGCAGAATATCCATCACCATGTCGAAACCCTCTCGTTGAACGCCTGTTGATCGAGGTGATAGCGCCGCGAGATGAACTCTTCCGCGCGCCGGATCCAGCCGCCCTTGCCGCCGGCGCGGCTGCGCGCGAACTTGCGGCTGGCGGGCCGCGCATCGGCCAGTGCGAAGTAGTAATTGCGCCGCGCGATCCCGTAGGCGTCGGCGATGTGATCGGGGGCCGACCGGGCCGCGCGCGCGGCGGCCGCCGCCGTCTGCGGACCGATCACCCCGTCGACATCCACCGCCTCGCCCATGTCGCGCAGCAGCCGCTGCAGGATCTTCACCGCGTTGGCCCCGGCATTCACGTACATGTCGAACACGCTGGCGCGCAGATCCTCGGGCAGGCGCGCGATGCCGGGGCGGTCGTGATAATGCTTGATGAAGATGTCCACGGCCTGCGCCCGGCTGAGCGCGCGGATATCGTCCACGTCCACATCCCCGTCGCCGTCGATATCGAGCCCGAGCCGGCGCAGCGTGTGGATGGTCACCCCGTGATTGGTGGCCCCGCCGGGGTCGTCGCGATCATTTACGAACCCGCCCTCGCGCGCCACGATTTCTGTCGCGATTTCCCTGACATCCCGCATCGTTGTGTCCTGCCATGCCGTTTGACCCATGCAGGAAAGATGCCCGCATCAAGGTTAACGGATGGCTGCGACACCGTACGGCGAGAGGTGCGATGCCCTCGTCCCGGTTTCTTCTTGGCAAAATACCCGAAATCCCATGGCTGCGGCCCTAGCTGCCGCCCGTTCCCTGATAGACACCCTGTTCCTTCAGCGCGTCGGCCACTTCCTTGGGCATGTAGTTCTCGTCATGCTTGGCGAGGATCTCGGTCGCCTCGAACACGCCGTTGCGGTAGCTGCCCGTGCCGACCATGCCCTGATTCTCCTCGAAGAGATCGGGCAGCACGCCGCGATAGGTCACCGGCACCACCGCGCCGCCATCGGTGACGTTGAACCGGATCACCTCGCTTTCCCCGCGCCGCAGGCTGCCTTCCTCGACCAGCCCGCCGATGCGGAAAACCTCCGCCTCGCTCGGCGGTTCGGCCATCACCTGGCTGGGCGAGCGAAAGAAGTTGATCCCGTCGCGCATGCCGTAGCCGACAAGCGCCGTGGCCATCACCAGCGCGACCGCGGCAATCGCCACGACCTGCACCCGCCGGGTCTTTTTCAAGGATCGCATGGGCCGTGTTCCTTTCACGGAAAGACCGGGGCCAGCATCAGGCCCGATGTCTCGGGCAAAGATAACATCAGATTGGCGTTTTGCAACGCCTGACCGCTGCTGCCCTTGGTCAGGTTGTCGAGCGCCGCGACGGTGATCGCACGCCCGTCACGCCGGTCGGCCACCACGCCGATATGGCAGAAATTGCTGCCCCGGACATGCCGTGTGCTGGGCGTCTCGCCGAAGGGCAGAACCTCGATGAACGGCTCTTCGGCATAGGCGGCGGCCAGCGTGTCATGCACTGCGCGCGCATCGCCGCGCACATAGCCCGTGGCGAGGATTCCGCGGTTGGCGGGCATCAGATGCGGCGTGAACTGGATCGTGACCGGATGCCCGGCCAGCCGGGTGAATTCCTGATCGAACTCGCCCAGATGCCGGTGTGTCCCCCCCGCGGCATAGGCGTGGAACCCTTCGGAAAGCTCCGCATGCAGCAGGTTTTCCTTCAGGCTGCGCCCCGCTCCCGAGACACCGCATTTCAGATCGAGGATGATTTCGTCCAGATCGATCACCCCGGCGGCGATCAATGGTCGCAAAAGATACTGCCCGGTGGCCGCGTTGCAGCCCGTGCCGGCCACCAGCCGGGCGGCGCGGATGTCGTCGCGGTAGAACTCGGTCAGGCCGTAGACGGCCTCGGCCTGCAGCGCGGGCGCGGCATGCGGATTGCCATACCATGCCTCGTACGCGGCGGGATCGCGCAGCCGGAAATCGGCCGACAGATCGACGATCCGCAGATCGCGCGGCAGGGCCGCGATCACTTCCTGGCTGGTCTTGTGCGGCAATGCGCAAAAGCACAAGTCGATCCCGGAAAAGTCGATCTCGTCGATGGTCACCAGATCGGGCAGGTCGAGATGGCGCAGATGCGGGAACACCTGCGCCATGCGCTGCCCGGCCTTGGCATTGGCCGACAATGCGGCAATGGCGATGTCTGGATGCGTGGCGATCAGCCGGATCAGTTCTGCCCCGGTATAGCCCGACGCGCCCAGAATGGCGATGTTATGGGTCATGTCACCCCCTCGAAACCCGTTTGACACCGTCTAGGATCTTCGAAGGGGCGATGCAACGCGGGGCTGCGCAGATCGTGACCGGCTCAGCCGGTCTTGCGCCGGCGCAGCATGGCGATGGCCCCGATCGCCGTGATCAGCAGCCAGGCGCCCGCAGGCAGCGGGACCGGCGTCAGAGGAGCAGCCTCGGCCGAGGCGCGTGTTGCAGTATAATTCACCGTGCCATTACCGCTCTTGGTGTTCAGCCACACGAACACCGTGTCGCCGCGCCCATCGAAATCGATAAAAATCACGTTTGCGGTCGGATCGTTCACAGGGCCGACACGAGCCGCGCCATGCACCAGGTCTCCGCTTTCATCGGCGCCGCGTCTATTTTGCGCAGAGTTATTTCTGACACGCCAGGTACCGTCGTCGAGAAAGTTTTCAGTGAAGGTGATCGAAGACCTGTCCCTGGATGTCGACCATGTGACCACCCCACGAAAATCCGCATTGGACGTGCTCGAGAAGGACAAACGGACATCTTCGACACGGTGCAGCTCGATTTTGCTTTCGACACCCGTGAGATTTTCGACACCGGAGAGGGGCACGGTAGCGGCTGACGCACCCGATGCAGCGAACAAAGCAGCCGTAACGGCTGCAGAACAAGTCAAACGTTTCATGGTAAACCCTAAGGGCGCAGGCTTGGTCATAAGCGACCTGCTCTTGCGCAACGCGCGGACACACACTGACGACAACTTTAACAAGAAAAAACCGCAGGCGCAGCGCGTTAGGGGGCAGTGACGTCACGTCACGATCCGCCCCGGCACTCTCACCCGGATTGGAAGTCGATGCGCCGCCGCAGAAACTGAGTCGCGCGGGTCGAGACCCGCTTGGGATCGCCGGTGGTCAGGAACAACGCCTCCGCGCCCGGCCCGCGCATTCCGGGGTGGCGGGTCAGGTAATCGGCAAGGCTGTCGGCCACCAGACGCGGCTGCGAATAGACCGCCACGTCAGGCCCGAGCGCATCGCGGAACACATCCTCGAGCAGCGGGTAATGCGTACAGCCCAGAACGGCGGCCTGCGGCTGCGGCATCTTGCGCCTGAGCGCGTCGACATGGCTTCGCACCAGCGCCTCGGCAAGGATCATGTCGCCCTCCTCGATCGCGTCGACGACGCCGCCACAGGCCTGCGCCTCGACATCGACGCCGATGGCGCGGAACGCAAGCTCACGCTGAAAAGCGCGGCTTGCTACGGTGGCGGGGGTGGCGAACAGCGCAACATTCTTGACGGCGACCTCGCGCGGCGGGGAATTGTCGCCCCATTGGCGTTCGGTCAGCGCCTCGATCAGCGGCACGAACACGCCCAGCACGCGCTTGTCTTGGGGCACCCAGGACTCCTGCATGCGGCGCAGGGCGGCGGCCGAGGCGGTGTTGCAGGCCAGAACCACCAGATCGCAGCCCGCATCGAACAGCCGCGCGACCGAGGCCGTGGTCAGATCGTGGATGTCATCCGCGGCCCGCACGCCGTAGGGCGCATGGGCGTTGTCGCCCATGTAGACCAGCGGCAGATCGGGCAAGCGCGTGCGCACCGCGTCCCATACCGTCAGCCCGCCCAGCCCGCTGTCGAAGATCCCTACCGCCATGGCGCAAATCGTTCCCGGGGTCAGTCATACTCGAACCCGATCTCGCCTGCCGCGACCGGGCTTGGCGACAAGTCATAGGTCCTTGCGCGCAGAAACGCCATCAGCGATTTCGTGTCGCCGGCATGCTTTGCGAGCTGCGCGCGCGGTATCGGATCGCCGATCACCACCCGGACGGGCGTGTCCACGCGCTTGGCGAATTCCTGCAACAAGAGGCCCATGCGCAGCGTGTAATGCAGATGGCTGGCGAGCTGGAACAGGCGGCTCGTGTGGCCGTCGAAATAGACCGGCACGACCGTCGCCTCGCCCCGCGCGATCATCTTCGCGGTAAAGCCGCGCCAGCCGGGATCGAGCGGGCGCGAGAACGGTTTGGCCGAGGTGCTGACCGTGCCGCCGGGAAAGACGCCGATCGCCCCGCCCTGCCCCAGATAGTCGAGCGACGCCTTGCGTGTCGCAAGGTTCAGCGCCAGTGCCGCGCGGCTGCCATCAAAGCTGATCGGCAGGATCACCCGTTCCAGATCCGGTGCCTTGCCAAAGACCTGATGCGCGAGGATGCGGAAATCGCCGCGCGTCCGGCTCAGGATATGGCCCATCATCAGCCCGTCGAGGATGCCGTAGGGATGATTGGCGATCAACACCAGCGGCCCAGTGCGCGGGATGCTGTCGAGATGGCCGCCCACGATGTCGAGGCTCAGGCCATAGCGCTCGACGATCACCTGCCAGAAGTCGCGGCCCATGGCGACATCGCGCTCATAACCCGCTGCACGCTTGATCAGCGCGATCCGCCCGGTCAGGTTTTCCATCGTGCGGATCATCGCCCGCCCACCCTTGGTCTGCGCGGAATGGGCATATGATAAATCGCGGGCGATATGCCGCTGTTGGTGCATCGGTCGCTCCTCTTTCGGGCCCTTGGCCCTTGAAGATTACGCGATGCTTTTGCCTTTTTCCCGTGACGGTTTCGTGAAGTTCACTCCGCCGCTTGTTCGACTGCTTACTCCGCCGCCTGCGCCAATTCCGGCCCGCCCGCGCGGATTGTCGCCAGCAACTCCTCGCGCCGCTTTTCGGCCTTGGCGGCGTTGGCCTGCTTCACGGGACCGAAGCCCTTGATCTGCAACGGCAGCTCGGCCAGCGCGATCACGGCCTCGCGCGTATTCGAGTCGCATTTCGGCAGCACCTCGGCCATGTCGGCCTCGTATTGCCGGATCAGCGCGCGCTCCATCCTGCGCTCGGACGTGTAGCCGAATGGATCGAGCGGCGTGCCCCGCAGCCCCTTCAGCCGCGCCAACAGGCCGAAACCCTTCAGGATCGCCGGACCGAAAGCGCGCTTTTGCGGACGCCCGTCGGCGCCGGTCTTGGACAGCGCCGGCGGCGCAAGGTGAAAGGTCATGCGAAAATCGCCGCCGAACTCGGCGCGCGCCTTCTCGGCGGTCTCCAGATGCAGGCGCGCGACCTCGTATTCGTCTTTGTAGGCCAGTAGCTTGTGATAGCCCTTGGCGACCGCCTCGCGCACGCGCCCATCCTCGATCCCGTCCAGCATCCGGCGGTAGCGTTTCACCAGCCGCTTGCCCTGATAGGCCTGCAGATGGTCTGCGCGGGTCTCGATCCGCTGCTCGGGCGTGTCGGGCTTGGCCACCACGTTGGGCGTCAGCAGCTTGGCCACCTCGCCCGGATATAGCGCCGCCCAGCGACCCACCTCGAAGGCGCGCAAGTTAGCGTCCACCGCCGCGCCGTTGAGACGCACGGCCTGCGTGATCGCCGCGTGGCTCAGCGGGATCAGGCCGCGCTGCCACGCAGCCCCGAAGATCATCATGTTGGAATAGATCGAATCGCCCATCACCGTCTTGGCCAGATCGGAGGCGTCGAAAAGCTGTACGCCGTCGCGCAGCCGCGCCTCCAGCGACAGCCGCAAGCGGTCGGTGGGCAGGCGGAAGTCGGCATCGCGTGTGAAATCGCCGGTCATGATCTCGTGGCTGTTGACCACGGCCCCGGTCCGGCCCGCGCGTGTCAGACCCAGGGTCGACGACCCGGCACTGACCACCAGATCGCCGCCGATCAGCGCGTCGCATTCGCCCGTCGCCACGCGGATCGCGTTGATATCGCCGGGATCTTCGGCAATGCGGCAATGGATATGCACCGCGCCGCCCTTCTGGGCCAAACCGGCCATCTCCATCATGCCGGCGCCCTTGCCGTCGATCTGCGCGGCCTGCGCCATCACCGCGCCGATGGTCACCACGCCAGTACCGCCGACGCCGGTGATCACGACGTTATGCGTGCCACGGATTTCGGGCAGCACGGGGTCGGGCATGTCCGGCAGGGTCAGATCGGTGGTGCTTTCCTTGCGCGGGGTCGCGCCTTCGAGCGTGACGAAGGACGGGCAGAACCCCTTCAGGCAGGAAAAATCCTTGTTGCAGCTCGACTGGTCGATCGCCCGTTTGCGGCCCAGCTCGGTCTCGACCGGCACGATCGCCACGCAATTGGATTGCGCCCCGCAATCGCCGCAACCCTCGCAGACATCGGTGTTGATGAAGACGCGCTTGTCGGGATCGGGGAAGGTGCCGCGCTTGCGGCGTCGACGCTTTTCGGCGGCGCAGGTCTGGATGTATAGCAGTACGCTGACCCCCTCGATCTGCGCCAGCCTTGCCTGCACCTTGGGCAGGTCCGCGCGCTCGGCGATCTCGGCACCTTGGGGGAAGGCCTTGAGATCGACATCCTCCTTCTCGTCATAGACGACCGCCAGATGCTGCACCCCCATGGCGTGCAGTTCCGCGGCAATGCGCGGCGCATCGAGCCCGCCATCATTGCCCTGCCCGCCGGTCATGGCGACGGCATCGTTGTAGAGGATCTTGTAGGTGATCGTGGTGCCCGCCGCCAATGCGGCGCGTATCGCCTGCACCCCGGAATGGTTGTAGGTGCCGTCCCCGAGGTTCTGGAACACATGTTTGCGCGTGGAAAACGGTGCCTCGCCGATCCAGTTGGCACCCTCGCCGCCCATATGGGTGAAGCCGGTCGTCTCGCGATCCATCCACTGCACCATGTAGTGACAGCCGATCCCGGCATAGGCGCGGCTGCCCTCGGGCACCACGGTCGAGCTGTTATGCGGACACCCGGCACAGTAATAGGGCAGTCGCGTCGCGATCTGTTCGGCATTGTCACCGGCGCGCGCTTCCGACAGCGCCGACAGCCCGGCCTTTATGCCATCCGTGCCGCGCCCCTCCTCGATCAGGACACCGCCCAGCTTCTCGGCGATCCAGATCGGGTCGAGCGCGCCGCGCGTCGGGAACAGTTCCTCGCGGTGCATGCCGCCCGCGCCGCCCTTGTACCAGCCATAGACGCGGCGACCGCGCCGGTCGTCGAAGATCGCCTCCTTGATCTGCACCTCGATCAGCTTGCGCTTTTCCTCGACCACCACGATCAGCTCCAGCCCCTCGGCCCAGTCGTGGAACCCCTTCATGTCGAGCGGGAAGGTCTGGCCGACCTTGTAGGTGGTCAGGCCCAGCCGTTCGGCCTCGGCCTCGTCGATGCCCAGAAGCTCCAGCGCATGCACCAGATCGAGCCAGTTCTTGCCCGCCGCGACAAAGCCGATTTTGGCGCCCGGCTTGCCCCACATGCGCTTATCCATGCGATTGGCATGGCTGAATTCCTCGGCGGCAAAACGCTTGTAGTCGATCATCCGCGCTTCCTGCGCGTGCGGCGTGTCGTGCAGCCGGATGTTCAGGCCGCCTTCGGGCAGCGGTATATCCGGATTAACCAGTTGCATCCGGTCGGGGCGGCCATCGACGACAGCCGTCGCCTCGACCGTGTCCTTCATCGTCTTGAGACCGACCCAGACGCCGGCGAACCGGCTGAGCGCATAGCCGTAGATCCCGTAATCGAGGATCTCCTGCACGCCGGCGGGGCTGACCACGGGCATGTAGGCATCGACCAGCGCCCATTCGCTTTGATGCAGCACGGTCGAGGATTCGCCGGTATGGTCGTCGCCCATCGCCATCAGCACGCCGCCCAATGGCGATGTGCCGGCCATGTTGGCGTGCCGCATCACGTCACCCGACCGGTCCACACCCGGCCCCTTGCCGTACCAAAGGCCGAAAACGCCGTCATACTTGCCCTCGCCGCGCAGTTCCGCCTGCTGACTGCCCCAGAGGGCGGTCGCGGCCAGATCCTCGTTCAGGCCTTCCTTGAACGTCACGTTGGCCTCGGCCAGAAACTTCTCGGCGCGGCGCATCTGCATGTCCACCGCCCCCAGAGGCGAGCCGCGATAGCCCGTGACATAGCCGGCGGTGGCGTGACCGGCGGCGCGGTCGCGCGCGGCCTGCATCAGCATCAGGCGCACCATCGCCTGCGTGCCGTTCAGAAGGACCGGCGATTTGCCCAGATCGAACCGATCGTTCAGCGTGATTTCCTGTCTGGTCATGTCGCTCTCCCGTGGCTGATCAGCTTTGCATCATCATATCCCAATATAAGGTCACAATCTGTGACCTACCAAGCGGAAATTCGCGAAAAATCTTCAGCCTCGCTGGCACGCTGTCGCAAATCTCTGCTATTGCGTCAGTCGGGATGACGGATTTCAGAAAGTTACAGTCATGGATTGGGACAAGCTCAGAATATTTCACGCGGTGGCGGATGCGGGCAGCCTCACCCATGCGGGCGATCACCTTCATCTGTCGCAATCGGCGGTCTCGCGGCAGGTGCGCGGGCTCGAGGAGGCGCTCAACGCGACGCTGTTCCACCGCCATGCGCGGGGGCTGATTCTCACCGAACAGGGCGAATTGCTGTTCGACGCCACGCGCGCCATGCTCAAGCGCCTCGATGCGGCCACGGCACGGATCCGCGACAGCGAGGAAGAGGTGTTCGGCGAGTTGCGCGTCACCACCACCACCGGCTTCGGCACGCTGTGGCTCGCGCCGCGCCTGACCAAGCTTTACGACAAGTATCCCGATCTCAAGATCGACCTGATGCTCGAGGAGCGCGTACTCGACCTGCCGATGCGCGAAGCCGATATCGCCATCCGCATGAAGGAGCCGTCGCAGGCCGATCTCATCCGCAAACGCCTGATGAGCGTGCATATGTGTCTTTACGCCACCGAGGCCTATCTCGCCAGCCACGGTGCGCCGGAGCGGGTCGAGGATCTGCAGCATCACCGGCTGATCTGCCAGAACCCGCGCTCGGCACAGGTCGGCGCGGCGGCGCTTCTGGTGCGCGAACTCACCACCAACGACATCACCTCGCTGCTGACGGTCAACAACTATTTCGGCGTGCTTCAGGGCGTGCTGCACGGGCTGGGCATCGGGGTGCTGCCCGATTACCTGATTCGCGACTTTCCCCAGCTCGAGCGCGTCCTGCCAGACATCTCCTCCAACGAGGTACCGGTGTTTCTGGCCTATCCCGAGGAGTTGCGGCACTCCAAGCGGATCGGCGCGTTCCGGGATTTCGTCCAGGAAGAGATCATCGCCTACCGCAAGAAGATGAAAAAAGAGACATCTGGCTGAGAGTTTGAGCAGGCCGTGCTCCCGCTATGCGGGAATTGCATACCGGCCATGCTGCAACTGCGGCATTTTTTGGCTTGATTGCTCGGGGCGCCGTTCTCACTTCCCGAGTATGGCGATGATGGCCGGAAGGTGATCATCATCATACCTCCCTGTTGGACTATGGCCGAGCCTTGTGCTCGGCCTTTTTTTTGCTGCTGCCCAAACCCTGTGCACGGCCACCAGACGGCCCTCCTCGCCGGCCCGAGGGCGTCCTGTGATCACGGATCCCGGCCTCACCCCTGGGTAGACACGTACCGTTCGCGCCTGGCCCCACGTGGGGCACCACCCCCCTTCCACCTCCTGCGGCCATGCTCTAACCTCATGTGCACCTGTCACACCGCAAGAGGCCGCTCCATGCCCGATCCGTCCATCACGCCCGAGCTTGTCGCAGCGCACGGTCTCAAGCCCGACGAGTACGACCGCATCCTGCAGATCATCGGGCGCGAGCCCAGCTTCACCGAGCTGGGGATCTTCTCGGCGATGTGGAACGAACACTGCTCCTACAAGTCCTCCAAGCGCTGGCTGCGCACCCTGCCCACGACCGGCCCGCAGGTCATCTGCGGCCCCGGCGAGAATGCCGGCATCGTCGATATCGGCGACGGCGCGGACGGGCGCAAAATGGCGGTGGTCTTCAAGATGGAGAGCCACAACCACCCCTCCTATATCGAGCCATTTCAGGGGGCGGCGACCGGCATGGGCGGCATCCTGCGCGATGTCTTCACCATGGGCGCGCGTCCTATCGCGGCGATGAACGCGCTCAGCTTCGGCGATCCCTCGCACCCGAAAACCCGTCAGCTCGTGCATGGCGTGGTCGAGGGGATCGGCAGCTATGGCAACTGCTTCGGCGTGCCCTGCGTCGGCGGCGAGGTGCGGTTCGATCCGGCCTATGACGGCAACTGTCTGGTGAATGCCTTCGCCGCCGGGCTGGTGGAGGCCGACAGGATCTTTTATTCGGCGGCCTCCGGCGTCGGCATGCCGGTGGTCTATCTCGGCGCGAAGACCGGGCGCGACGGCGTCGGCGGCGCCACCATGGCCTCGGCCGAGTTCGACGAGACCATCGAAGATAAGCGCCCCACCGTGCAGGTCGGCGATCCGTTCACCGAAAAGCGCCTGATGGAGGCCTGTCTGGAACTGATGGCGACCGGCGCGGTGATCTCGATCCAGGACATGGGCGCGGCCGGTCTCACCTGTT
>Ga0307981_1000606_pt1 | contig 35192 bp, 38 predicted proteins | sample OrgLakmetagen987_FD_201849 | JGI IMG/M metagenome (GOLD analysis project Ga0307981, IMG submission 201849) | Saline water microbial communities from Organic Lake, Antarctica - #987 | ecosystem: Environmental > Aquatic > Non-marine Saline and Alkaline > Saline | place: Antarctica: Organic Lake... | reverse complement strand
GCAATATTACCACCTTGATGGGTGTCCGGAATCATTGAACCACTACACTATTCGGTATCCGTGGTCGCCGTGGTTTATTTCATCTGCATGTTCGTCGCCCCTTGGGTACAGGGCAGAGGTGATTGGACTCACGTCCAGAATGTTTGGGACCGTTGGCAAAGCTTAAATGTTGGGCTATTGGCATTTATCGCCAGCATAACGGCGTTGAATATTTCTCGCTTTAATTCGGAAAGACAGAGAGAGCGTGATTTCCTCGCATCAAAAGCATTTCTCTCTTCAGCTTTGAGCGAGTTAGTAGGCTATTTTAAAAAAAGCGCATCCGTTTATAAGCAGGGTTGGGAAGCAGCACCTGGTGCGCAGCCCGAGTTCAAGATTCCGGAGCTTCCTAAAGAATATAAGCCAGTTTTCCAAGAGTGTATTCGTCATGCTCCACCTGACGTTGGTGATTACCTTTCTCAGATACTTATGCGGCTTCAAGTTCACGATGCCCGACTCCGAAGTTACGTTTCTCAAGATGAAGACGACGCGCATTTTACGCCTCAGAGGCATAATTTGATTTCTTATTTTTATCGCCTTGGCGAGCTCCTAGCTAGGGTCAACAAATTGTTCGGTTTCGCGAGAAATATCGAAGAATTTGACGGTGTCCCTATAAATTGGGAAGACTTCCATACTGCTTATGCCAATCTAAATATTTGGGAGGATCAAATAAGAATTTCAGACGAGTTAGATTTGGAGCAATTCACAAAGCGGGCTATCTCACGAAATTCTGATCAAAATACATAACAATCGGCTGCACAGCGACCGATTTTCCGCCGTTTCGCGGCTCCAAATCGGCGCGTGAGCCGGGCGTTATATTTAAAGGAGTGTTACATGGAGTATAAGTTTATCGCAGTTTCTCAAGTCTGGTTTATGAGTGGCATGTTAGATAAAGCAAACACCAAAGCAAATGAGTTGGCAAAAGAAGGGTGGGTATTATCAAAGATGGAAAAAGGCTTTAGTGGTTCTTTATTTGCAACTTTATATCTCGTATTTGAGCGTAAGGTTTAAATATAACAAGAACTTCAAACGGAAAATATAGTTGGCTGTTCTCACTCCGTGAAATATTTTAGCCAACTATATTTTTCCGCTTAAGTAGGCGTTACGAGTAAGGAGTAGCAAATGGCACGGATGGTTGACCCCGATCACGAGTGGGCAACGTTGGTTGGTCGACTGCTCATAGCTTTCGCTGCAATGGAGAGCGTGACGCATCACTGTCTGAAAGAGTGGCTCAATCAATCTGTGTACCGTCACCTCGCAAAAATGAGGTTTTCTCAACGGATTGATTTGGTTATCGACTTGGCGAAGGAAAAAGACTCGCCCCCAGAGAAGATAAAGATCTTCATATCTAACTTAAAGAAAGCCAGAAAGCTCGCAGAAAAGCGTAATGCTGTCGCTCATAATCCCCTCGTGCTTTGCCTCTTCCAAGGGGAGGATGAGTTCACAGAGGCTATCGCCTCAGACAAAAAAGAGGACGAAGTTATTCAGCTCAGCGAGTTGCAGCAAATGGTTACTGAGGCGGAAGCTCTTGAGGAAGAGCTCTGGGATAGCAAAGTGAGGCTGCGAGAACATGAGTGGAAACCGCTCTAGTAACAAATGGGTCAAGCCGACTGGTACTTCGCTGCGTTCAGTCCCAGCGGCTTACCCAAGGCGTTAGGTTTATTCATGGAGTAAGCATGAGAGTTTGGATTTTACGAGTTTTAGGATTTTTGCTTGGCTGTTTCGTTGGAGTTTTATTCGTCGGAATAATTGCATATCTAACAAACCGAGTTGCTTTAGCTATGGTTGTCATCCCGATATTGTCTGGTATTTCTGGGTCACATTTTTTGGTCTTATTCTGTAATACTCCGGACTCAATCGGTGGGCGATTAATAACAAAATTTTGGAGTGCTTCGTCAGCTGCTAGAGCCTTGGTCGTAGTCCCCGTTTTTTGGATTGCATGTGTTGGTGTTTTCGTTTGGTTGTTCGAACCGTATGGAGGCTATATGTCTTCGTCTGATTACACCCATATGTACAAAGTTATGCTATTCCCGCCTTTGCTTCTGGGGGGTGGCAGTTTTGTTTATTTTAAGTTGATTAAGCCAAAATCTGTCACAGCAAGAAAAGAAACCTAACAAGTGGAGGCACGGCGACGCCCACTACATTGCGCCTTCGGCTCCATTTCGTAGGCGCGCATGCTGCAAGCGTTATGTTTTCAAGGAGAGTCAATGCCATACAAGATGAATGACAAGCAGTTTGAGTCTGTATTAACACTAGATAGCTCTAAGCGCTTTGATCATTTCATTGGCAAAGTCGCCGACTGGCAACAAATGTGGGGCGTCAAAAGCGACGAAGGCTGGCTGGTTCCAGTTGCTCCTGAAGATTTTGAATACTTTCCTATTTGGCCTCACATTGAGTATGCTCAGAAAATCAGCGATGAGAATTTTCCGGGGCACAAGGCAGTCGAAATAAGCCTCGAAGAATTGTTAGAACATTGGCTTCCGCTATTTGAAAAAGACAATGTTAAGGTAGCCGTTTTCCCCAATAGAGAGTGGACATTTTGGTGTATTGAGCCAAATGCTTTAAAAGAAGAGTTGCTCAATGAAATGGCTAAATATGAATAAAAACATAACAAACAGCTCTACCGGACTCCGTAATGTTTGCACCTTTCCTGCAAAAACACGCAGCAAAGTCGCCAACATTACTACGCGCGGTGAGCTGGGCGTTATGAGTATGCAAGGAGGGGATTATGTCACAGTGGTCAGTAGCAAAAACTTGGTGGGATCATGCAAGGGAAATCCTGAAGTTCAGGTTGGTAGATGAAGATGGTGAGAAGTTCCTCTGCGGTATCACACAGGTAGCAATCAACGACTATTACCGTACTGATGATACGGAAGAAGCCGCCCAAGCGAACTTCGAAAGCAATCAGGACGAAATAATCGCTATTGCGAACTTCCTTATTCAGCAAGACGCAGCTGATGAAGAAGGTCTCTATCTCATTACTTCGGACATACTTAGGTGACAACTCATAACCAGTCGCAGCAGTACGCGGCCTACGGCCGCCGGACGTCCCTGACGGGCCGCCGCTGTGCTTCGCGTTGAGGCTGTAGAAAAAGGTCGAGAGCTTTTTTTGATCTTGGGTTGGTCAATAATTAATCTAAAAATAGCGTCTATTCTTAAAATCTGGAGCACTCATCATCGAAAAAACATCCAGATTTTACGTAGGAGCGTCATCGCAAAAAGGGTCGAGGGTTTTTCTACAGCCTTGTATGGATAATTCGAGGAGCACCGAATTTGAGTGATTCAGCTAAGAGTGCGATAGAAAGCATGATGGGTAATCTAATGCTCATCATGGTGCTAATAGTTGGCTCTTATGTTGCTGTGAGCCTTGTTGTTCACAAAACACCCGCGTTTTCGAAATTTAGCCGTAATACAAGGAATGCAATCATTTCAGTTACTTCGGTTTTTGTATTCGGGCTAATTGGTTACTATTTTTCGGGGGTAGGCATTGCGGCAAGCTAGAAATACTCATAACAAGTTGCTGTTGTCGCAGCGCAAAGAGCGCGCTGTTGGGACGGCTCCGCTATCGCTTCGCCGCCCCAAAGCAAGGCGTTATCTTTAAGTAAATACTGCACATCAAGGAGGATACCTATGCATATCGGAATGATCGGCGGTATTGGACCCGCCGCAACAGAGTTCTACTACCGAAACCTTGTCAAAGCGCACCAATTATCTGGTAACGGTTCGAAACTTGAGTTGACGATTTGTCATGCGCAAGCCAGTGATCTTATCCACAATATTCAAGCTGGTGCCGTAGACGAGCAAGTAAGAATTTTTGAGGTATTCGCTAACCGTTTGAGGGCGGCTGGGGCTGATGTTATGGCGGTAACCTCTATAGCGGGGCATTTTTGCATATCTGAACTGGAGAAAGTTTCACCCATTCCCATAATCAATGCTTTATCTGGGCTTGAGAGCGTGTTGGCCGAAAGCGATTACCGAAAGGTGGGCGTTTTAGGAAACAAAGTGGTCATGGAGACTCGGTTGTTTGATAGTTTTCAGAACATCGAGATTGTTGTTCCACCTGAGAAGAGCTTAGATGACGTTCACAAAGCATATATGAGTATTGCTGTCTCGGGAGCGGTCACGGAGGAACAGAGGCGCACCATTTTTCAAGCCGGTAGAAAGATGTGTGAGGAACAGGGTGCTCAAACGGTAGTGTTGGCTGGCACCGACCTATTTGTTGCATTCGATGGACAGGATTGTGGATTCAATTACACCGACAGTGCCCTAGTTCACATAGACGCGATTCACCGTGCGTCTCTGCGAGAATAAGATAACAAGTCGCTGTAGTACGCGGCCGATGGCCGCCGGACGCCCTTTTCATTGCGGCTTCGCCTCCATTTCAAGGTCGCCGCTAAGTTTCGCGTTATGCCCTACTGCAAATGCGCCTCGGGGAGCATGCGTTTGTGCAGGAGACGAATAATTTCAGCAATACCGTCCGTTGATAAACGGTAGAAAATTATATGGCTCCCTTGAGGATATTGCCGGTAGCCTAGGCTTATTTCGTCGCAGGCTTGCCCAAGGTTTGGATTCTCGCCCAGACGGTGGAAACACTGATCGAACTGAAGAATGTAGTGGTTCCGTTGGCTGCGGCTCCATTCACGTTCTGTGTAAAGCGCAATAGATTTTAGGTCAGCTTTAGCCTTCTGGGAAAGCTTGAAGTTCGACATTAGTGACCTTCATTGTCCAGCTCACGAATGAACGAGTCATAAGAGTAGTCCTCAAAACCACTGTCCTCGCCGTCCTTAAGCATTTTGCGTAACGAGTTCAGGCGGGTTTCGGACACTTCAAGCAGGCGCAAGCCTGCGCGAACGACTTCGCTGGTTGAGCTGTATCGACCATCTTTGATTTGGTCTGAAATGAACGAATCAAAATGCGGACTTAAAGTGATGCTAGTATTTTTTTGCATAGTGACACCTAAAATATACCAATAATTGGTATATTTTAGGTCTGACAGGCGTAACAAGTCAATTGAGTTCGTTCCGGCCTGCGGCCTCCACCGGATGCCCCTGTCGGGTCACCGCTTATTTCAGCGTTAGCATCTCAGGCCCGACGGTTGTCGTTCACATCGTCCGCAAGCCAGGCCTTGATCAATGATTGATAGGGCATGTCACGCTTGTTAGCCTCGATTTTAATTCGATCAAGCAGGTTTTCGGGCAAACGGAGTGAGATAGTCTTGGTTGAAGGCTTTAACTTTGGGAAAGAAGCCGGTTTTGCCTGACTCCAATCCACGTAATCCGAGGAGTCGTGAGTCTCCCAGAACTCTCGCTCTTTTGCTTCTGTTTTGAATTCAGGAGTCTTTTTTAACTTGCTCATAAACAGCCCTCTCTTTGCACTGCATGTCGCGAGCGGAAATTACTCGAATCAGGGTATCGTTATGCCTTAGCGTGAAGGTAATGTGCAGTAGTCTCGCGTCATCTGTTTCACCAAGGGCATGTAAACGGGCTTCGGTCTGGCTATGCTTAGAGTCTTCCAGTACCAGAAGCGGCTCATTAAAAAAAATGGCTTCCGCCTCAGACTGGCCGACGCTGTGCTTCTCCGAATTTTTTCGGGAGTTGCCTTCGTTCCAGTCAAAGCCAGCAATTTGTGCCCAATTCATCATGAATGTATATTATCAACATATACGCAGACGTCAACAAGTGCTAACCAGTGCAGGTACGGCGACGCCCTTTTCATTGCGCCTTCGGCTCCATTCCAAGGGCGCGCATGCTGCAAGCGTTATGCGATCGGGTCGGCAAGTGTAGGAGGGGTCATGTGTAGAAAACAAAAAGTTTGTTTTGAACTCGGCACTGACCCAAACCAATGGGACAGCCGCGCGCCTCTGCCGGTCCCCGGCTGGTTCGAGGACGAATTGAAAAAATTTAGCGCAGCGGTAACTGCAGCCGCGGCCGGTCAGGTTTCAGAGTCCATCCGCCTACTTGAACAGGTTCGAGGTTCAGACTTGAGGCATTGGTACGTCGAACATGGCCAACTATCAGGCATGTATAGGACTAAGCACTTTGGTCGTCCTAACCCTACAGCAGGCGATGTTCTATGTGACCCGCTCAGGTCACCTGATCAGCATTCCAAAGAAGTTCTTCTTCGAGACGGCTTTAGGTGCAGGTACTGCGGGTTGGGGGTGGTGCCCAAGAACGTATTGAGTGCTTATAGCGCAGTCGTTGGGGCCAAAACGTTCCGCGCCACGGGAACCAATGCTGAGCGCCATGGGACGGTTCTGGCGTTCCGCGCCAACGTTGACCACGTGATTCCTTGGAATCTCGGAGGGCGGACGAACGTGGAAAACCTCGTCACGGCTTGCTGGGCGTGCAATTACGGTAAAGCCGGGTACACGTTGGAGCAGATAGGCCTTGAGGACCCGCGCGAGTTCGCCCCCGAAGTTGATGGCTGGGATGGCCTTAGCAGCTGCGCATAACCAGTCGCTGTAGTCCGCGGCCGATGGCCGCCGGACGCCCTTTTCATTGCAGCTTCGCCTCCATTACAAGGTCGCCACTAAGCTTCGCGTTATGCGATCCAATGCACCGTATATGATAGATACTACGAGGGATAGGATATGACAGAAATAATAATGACTTCTTCGCGCTGTGAGTGTGGCGCACTCGAACTGCATGTCAAGCACGCGCCAGTCGTGCAATTAGTATGTCATTGTAGCGACTGTAGAAGTTTTTCGGGTATGCCATACTCTGAGCTTGCGTTTTTTCAGTCTGATGGGTGCAGTGTTCATGGTGAAGTTAGTTCGACGACAATGAAGGGCGGTACTGGTATCGACAAGTCTTACCATTCGTGTACATCTTGTAAAACACCGCTATACGGCACGGTAGGAGCCTTGAATGGCGCTTGGGTCATTCTGGCGAACCGACTCTTTCCTTTTAAGTTCGAACCTCAAGCGCATATTTGGACTAGCGAGAAAACTGATGATGCGATGATCCCTGCAGGAATCGCTCAATCGGCCATCGGGGTTCCAACAGATATAAAAGAGGTCATGTTGGCGAGCTTTTGGGGGAGTGAATGAGCCGCTTACCCGAGCATAACCAAGTGCTCAATTCGCTCTCTTTAGTCGCTGGGACGCTACGCGGTTCAGCTGCTTCGCGCCCATTAGCACGGCGTTATGAGTACTAGCCCATGATTGCAGATTCGGAAATATCCCTTGTTGAGCCTCGTCTGGATCTCGCCGAGGAAGTGAGGGAGGCATTAATCGAATCGTACGATGAGTAGATTGAGTTTCTACTTGTGCGGGGACAGGTTTCTAATATAACTAGGGCCATCGAGTGGATAAATAGAAGCTGAGTGATATAATTGTTTACTTTTAGTAGATAGTTGTGGCTAAAGTCAGCCTAGAAGTAGCATAGAGTAGGAATAGAATGGATAAGTTACGGGCAATCAGCGTATTTCGACGGGTTATCGAACTGGGCAGCTTTAGGGCAGCAGCGGAAGACCTGGGTTTGTCGAAGGCCGCCATCAGTAAAAATATCAATGAGCTCGAAGACTACCTGCAAAGCCCCCTGATTAATCGCACTACACGTAAGATGCACATCACCGAAAATGGCCAGCTCTATTACAACCAAGTGCGCAGTATATTGGACGACCTAGGTAGCGCAGATTTATCCATTATAGAATCTTCACATCGCCCCAGTGGGCTGCTGAAAATCAGCGTGCCAATGTCGATGGGCATTGCCGTACTCAACCCCGCAATTTGCGAGTTTAAAAAACATTACCCAAAAATCACCATTGAATTAAAAATGAGTGACCAATACATTGATCTGGTAGAGCAGGGTATCGACGTTGCAATACGCGGTGGCGGTGAGCTTAAAAACTCTAACTTAAAATCTCGGAAGTTAAAGTCTTGTGATCGAGTACTGTGCGCGTCACCGGGTTATCTAAAAAAGGCCCCCGCATTAACAACCCCAGAAGATTTACCAACCCATAGCTGTTTGCTCTACAGCTTATCGTCATCGCCGAGCCATTGGATTTTTCATCATGATGATGAAGTGAAGATAATTGATGTCGATTCTACAACTCATTCTAATAGTGACTGTGGTGGATATTCTGCCGATAACAGCATTGCTTTAAAACAGGCAGCGATCGCTGATTTGGGCATTATGCTGATACCTGAAATGCTAGTAGAGGCCGAGTTAACCGCGGGAGCATTGATTCATTTATTACCCGAATGGAAGCCTGATGATCACGCGCTTTATGCTATCTACCCCTACCACCGAGAAACGTCCCCTAAAGTTCGAATATTTATCGATTTTTTAGTCGGTTACTTTTCTCCAGAATAAATCTATATTGTTTACTGGAAGTGAATAGTTAAGACACTCATTCAATGTTTTTCCGCCGCAAGTTGTCGTGCAAAGTAGAAGTCGTCTAACAATAGACTCATTACTTTACGATATTCTGAGGAGAAACTATCATGATCAGCGTAACAAATACAGAAATAAGTACAGCGATAAAAAAAGTAACGAACCTACTGGGCAGTGCCATGTTTGTACTAGCGCCCGTACTATTATCCGCAAATAGCTATGCCGATAAATTTGAAACCCAAGGCCTTCTTAAGCTTTCCTACAGTGATGGCAGAACAGTTACCACAGGGCTAAACAATGTAAATGCCGTACTCACTCAAGTCGGCGTTCGGGTAAGTAAAGTCGCCTTACCTAAAGCCGCATTATCGATACTAAAAACTTCGCAGACCCGTGCAATTAATTCTGAAGAAACCAAAGAATTGATTTCAATATTCTCTTTGAACAGAGGCGAGTTGCTAGATCAAATAACTAAGGCAGGCCGAAAGCCAGCAACACATCGCGGCGGTTTTTTATCAACCTCTGAAATTGGTGTAGCGCCTTATCCAAAGGTGTACGACATGAAAGCCTTAACCCCTGAAGTGGCTGCTTACTTGCAAGAAAAATTTGGCAAGCTTCACGTCAATAGTTCAGAAAATGGCAGTGGTATCGACGAAGTTATGTCGGTCGTATCGGGCGGCCCATGGACTTGGTTCTTTTTATTACCCAATGACGTAATCGGTAAGCTGGCACTGGGCTATGTTGGGCTGGATGGACCAGGCTGGCGCATCAGTTACCCAGGGATAGTCCCTCACGGCGGATATCTTGATTCAGAAAGTGGCTTGATAGTGGCTCATGCTCATGGTCCTAAAAACTTTGTGATGCGTTATGAAGACCCTAGTGTGGAAGGTGCTGAAGTATTGGGTACTAACTCTTGGGTAGACCTGAGTGGAGAAACGCCAAGATTGTTGGATTAGAAAATAGTAAATTGATAGACAATTATCGATGAAATCAGGCTTTTTGTATCACGCGAAATACTCTAATTACGGCGCCATGGAATTAACTCTCTCAGATTTGCAGACAATAGAAGGCCACAAGATATCCGAGCGTAGCATTTCATATCATAATGAGGTCATTTTTGGGCGTAAGTTATAACAAATCGCAGCAGTTCGCGGCCGATGGCCGCCGGACGCCCTTTACGTGGCTCCTTCGTCGCCACTCCAAGGTCGCCGCTGTGCTCGGCGTTACATGGAAACGGCTACCAGCGCCCAGCCTGTTGACTTCAGTATCAATAGTGATACTATTTTCACATGGCAAAACTCGACGATCTTCGCAAATCTATGCGAGACAATCCGAAAGGGGTCCGTTTTTCTGATTTGTGCAAAGTGTGCGATCTGTATTTCGGTGAGCCGCGGCAATCCGGATCCAGTCACAGAGTCTACAAGACACCATGGCTTGGTGACCCGCGAGTCAATATTCAGAACGCCAAAGGCAAGGCTAAGGCATATCAAGTGAAGCAGGTGCTGCAGGCTGTAGAGCGACTGGAGGTGCAAAATGGATAAAACTATTGATCGATATACATACCGGGTGACCTGGTCAGAAGACGATCAGGAGCATGTGGGTTTGTGCGTTGAGTTCCCTAGCTTAAGCTGGTTGGAAGACACACCCGAAAAAGCCCTCAAGGGTATTCGTAGGTTGGTTCGAGATTGCATCAAGGATCTTCAGGAAGAGGCTCAAGATATACCTCAGCCCATTTCTGCAAAGTCATTCAGTGGGAAGTTTATGGTGCGCGTCCCTCCAGACACACATCGTTCGCTTGTAATCCAAGCTGCTGAATCCGGTGTCAGCTTAAATCGCCTCATCTCGAGCAAGTTGCACTAATCCATGTAACAAATCACGGAAAGCGGACGCGTGAGACGCGCCGCTTATTTCAGCGTTATGTTTCTTCCCTCGGACACCTTGTCTGCCTGTAAGCAATGTCGTACTCTTTAATGTACGCTAAAACGTACTTGAGGTGAATGCCATGTCTAGGGTCCGTGTAGATGAAGATATCCGTCCTCTGTCTGAATTCCGGGCAGGGGTAGCCACATTTGTAAAGCAGCTCCATGAAACCCGCCGCCCTATGGTATTGACGCAGAGAGGTCGTGGCGTTGCAGTATTGGTGGGTGTCCACGAGTACGAGAGGATGCAAGAGCGTCTGGAAGTGCTGGAAGAGGTGTATAAGGCCGAAGAACAGATAGCCTCCGGGGAGGGTATTGCGCATGAAGACGCGAAGGCTCGGGTTTTGAGCCGGTTGGGTCAATGAAGATTGTTTGGTCCCCGCTTTCGCTGGAGCGTGTCGAGGATATTGCTCGTTATATAGCAGAAGATAACCCAGATGCTGCGCTACGGTGGGTTGATGGTTTATTCGCCACGGTAGAGCAGCTAGCCGACTTCCCTAAAAGTGGGCGTATGGTTCCCGAGGTGGGGTCGCCGCGGATCAGAGAGCTGATATTTGGAACCTATCGGGTTATTTACAGCGTCAAAGATCAGGTTGATATTTTGACTGTGCGTCGCAGCAGCCAGTTATTGCGGGTGTCCGAGGTCGATGATGATGAAACATAACCAGCGGCTGCACAGCGACCGATTTTCCTCCGCTTTGCGGCTCCAAACCGGCGCGTGAGCCGGGCGTTACACCTCACTGATCTGGCCTTGATGTTTATACGGCAGCGCCGTATATTTTAGCAATGCTATTCATTGAAACCTCGACGTTCACCAAGCTGTTGCCGAGCTACCTCACGGACGAAGAATACCGTGGGCTTCAAACATACCTTATGCAGAAGTGCCTGATGCGGGCGATCTCATCAAGGGCTCTGGTGGTGTTCGCAAGGTTCGTTGGGCACCAGCGGGATCGGGCAAGAGTGGTGGCATTAGAGCGATCTACTATTGGAAAAAGTCTGAACACGAAGTATGGATGCTCACGTCGTACAGTAAATCTGAGCATGCCCCGATTCCCGGGCACACGCTTAAGCAGATAGCGGAGGCGATTAAACATGAGTGATAGAAATCTTGGTGCAGAAATCCTCGCTGGGCTTGATGAAATTAAACAATTCAAAAAGGGCAATCGGGCGTTGCGCACTTATGAACTGTCTGAGCCCTCAGCACCTCAAATTATTCGGTTAAAACTGAAAATGTCTCAGTCAGCTTTTGCCGGTCTCATGGGAGTAAGCGTTCGCACCCTGCAGGATTGGGAGCAAGGGCGTAGAGAGCCACAAGGCCCAGCAGTTGCGCTTTTGCGTATTGCTGAGCAGTACCCGGAAGTTTTTGGCCAGCTACACTGAGTATGGAGCAAGGTGAAGTGGAAATGCGCAACGGTGGCACCGCCACATATATTAAAGATGTCCGAAAATAACGAGTAGTGGGCTTTGTTTCGACTATAAGACAAGTCATAACCAGCAGCATAAATTCCTCGGCTAAACACAGGTTTCAAGCAAATGCTCTGCCAGCAAAAACTTGCCACACTCAACGAACAGTTCGCAATAGAAGGACAGCTGCAATTCAACGCGACTGGCGATTTGATTGTGGCTGACATCTCTAATCAGCACGCCGTGGCGAGCATTGCACTGCAGGGCGCGCAGGTGCTGTCCTGGGTTGCTAAAAAAGAAGATACAAGGGGTGCCGAAAAAGGTGCCAACGAGCAGCAACCGCTGATCTGGCTTTCAGACGAAGCGACGTTTATCGCGGGTAAAACCGTTCGCGGCGGCATTCCAGTGTGTTGGCCCTGGTTTGGCGCGCATCCTGATCGTGACGACTATCCCGCCCATGGTTTTGTCAGAGCCGCTGTTTGGGACGTGGTTAAAACCAGCACGACGGCTGCCGGGCAAACGAACGTAGTATTTCGCCTGCCGCAAACGCAAGTGCCCCTGGCCTTATGGTCACACAACACCGAGCTAGAGCTACACGTCAGCGTCGGCGCAACCCTTGAGCTGAACTTGATTACGCGCAATCTTGGGTTAGAGACCGTCACCATCAGTCAGGCTTTACACAGTTATTTTGCCGTGGGTGATATCAGTGATGTGACGGTTAAGGGTCTGGAAGGTTGCCAGTTCATTGATGCCCTGAATGATTGGCAGTGTAAAGTCGAAACCACGCCGATTTGCATTGATGCCGAAATTGACCGCATTTATCAAAACACCAAGCCCGTCTGTTCACTCGAAGACAAAGGTTGGCAACGTCGTATCAACATCGAAACCAACAACAGCCGCTCAACCGTGGTCTGGAATCCCTGGGTTGATAAATCAGCCCGGCTGGGCGATATGGGGGAGGGCGGTTATTTGAACATGCTGTGTATTGAAACCGGCAATATTGGCGATGATCGTGTCAGTATTGCTGCGGGTGCGGAGCATTGTTTGTCGGTTTGTTATCGGATTGCGAAAAATTGAGTCGAGGCTCTTCAGGGGTTTTACTCTGACCCTAAATACCCTGTATGAATGGTAAAATTATTTAATGTTATATAAAAAATAGTTAATTCCAAAACTGAGTGAAAATACTCCTAACAAACGCGTCAATTAGGACGCTCGAAGCTTGCGCCCATTACGCGGGCGTTAAGCCACGCAAAGAAACGTTTCCTCTCGCCACAGGACTAAATCACAATGAAGCTCTTCGCTCTACTCGTATCACACATTATTGCGCTGGTTTTGGGGTTTGGTCTGGGCGTTTATGCCTTGCCCATCATCATTGCACCTGAAGCGCCGTCGGTGGCGGAAGTACAAGCACAAGCCGTAACGGCAAAGTACACAGGGCAGTTTCGACGAGATCTGAAGGACAGCGATACGCTCCATTGGGGAGAGGGCACCGTCTCGGTGGGAGAGAAGAACATTGGGTTAGTTGGGGAGCTCGCACCGGGGCCGGACTACAAGCTGTACCTCTCACCCGAGTTCGTTGAAACTGAAGCCGACTTCAAACGGCTCAGGTCAGGCATGGTGAGGGTCTCGGACATCAAGACGTTCAAGAACTTCATGGTGGATGTTCCAGCAGGAGTCGACGTGGAAAGTTACAACACGGTGATCATTTGGTGCGAAACCTTCAGCCAATTCATCACTGCGGCGAAGTACAAGTAGCTGCCCGGGCTTCAGCGAGAGCGAGGCTCAACCCTTCGTTCAATCGACCCCGTAACGGCATGCCGCTAGTGGCCCTTATTTCATTCTGAGCCTTGCGCAGCCTGTTGCTGCGGGCCGCTTAGCTCAAACCTCAGGCCACAAGAACGCAGCGTGCAATGACCCACGATTCCACTGCCCATTTCAAACTTCGGCATAGGACTACCCAATGACGTTGCTGCTCTCCCTTGCCTTCGCTTGTCATCTTGTCGCCATCCTTGTTTCAATCTCATTTGGTCTGACATATCTGCTCCGTAGTCAGTTCATGCCATACCACGCCGTCGCCCTCGGCAAAGAATGGCGCGAGGTTCCCAGCGAAGTCCAGATTCTGGTTTTGGCACTTATGCGGGCGGTCGGTGGAGGCACGCTGGCTACAGCATTGGTAACGTCGTTCGTCTTGTTCATACCGTTTCGAACTGGAGAAATCTGGGCACTATGGGCTGTAGCATCCGGAGGCTTGGTGCTTTCAGCCGGTTCTCTCTTCGCCATGCGCATTGTGGCGGCAAATACTCCAGCAAGCCCGCCATTCAAATTAGTCCTATTGGGTTTGGCCCTGGTTGTAATCGGCTTCGCGTTATCCCTCGCTGCGGGAGCACAGTGACCATCAGGTTGGCGTTGTGGCTGAACCATTCGTTCGGGTAGACAGGCACCGCCGAACGGGTGTCTGCGGCTCTTGCCGGTCTCAGCTATGCTGAGGCCAGGGAGAAAGCCAGCGCCTTGGGTATCGAATACCGCACGCCGTCAGTTTCGTTGCCATGCGTCAATTTTGGAAATATACAGAAGCCTATATTGAGGACTTCTATAGTACCCAACGACTGCACAGTGGCCTTGGTCATCGGGCTCAGATAGATTTCGAAGAAATTGACTGAGGGGGCTCGTGCACTTTATTGAGGGAAGACCACGAATAACAGCGGGCTATTTTCACTTCGCTCAAGTTTAGGCCACTATTATTTCCCAGTTATTCGGGGCGTTTTAAATGCCAAGAGGACGTTATGTCAGGGATCGCTAAAACTCCAAGTCCGCCATACTACGCTGTGATTTTTAGTTCTGCTCGCACCGAGGGTGATTATGGCTACGGTGCAATGGCCGACAGAATGCTGGAGCTGGCAGCGCAACAGGAAGGGTTTCTTGGTTTAGAGTCAGCGCGGGAGGATATTGGTATTACCGTATCGTACTGGGCCAGTGAGGAAGCCATCAAGAATTGGAAGCAAAACGCTGAACATCTTGAAGCCCAGCGACTGGGTCATGAATCCTGGTATTCCGAGTTCAAAGTCCGAGTCGCAAAGGTAGAGCGGGCTTATGGCTTTTAACCCGTCGCTTAAGTGCGCTTCCGGCCGCCCGCCGAATGCCCTTGTCCGGGCACCGCTTAGCCTTGTGTTAAGTGTTTTCAGGGAGGAAACTATGAGTAAGTATGATATTGCCCAACTCAACATTGCCACGCTGTTGGCTCCAATTGATTCGCCACAGCTTTCGGATTTTGTCGCGAATATGGATAGGATCAATGCGTTGGCGGAGGAGTCGCCGGGTTTTGTCTGGCGGTTTCAAACCAAAGACGGTGATGCCACCGGCATTGATTATTTCTGCTCCGGTAAGACGGTGAATCTTTCCCTCTGGGATTCGATCGAGGCTTTGCATAATTATGTTTATCGGTCTGCCCACGTTGAGATCATTCGCCGTAAGAAAGAGTGGTTTCACAAAATGGGTGAGGCTTACATGGTGCTTTGGTGGGTGCCTACCGGTCACATTCCGTCAATTGAGGAGGCAGCCCAAAAGCTGAGCATTCTGCGTTACTGGGCTCAACCGGCTGTGGAAGCGTTGTTGTCACTGGCCGACCAATTGCTTTCTCCAGCGTCAGTGACCTCGATCGTCGTGGAGACCTTTCACGAGGCCCGCTGCCTCCACGTGGTGTCTCCGGCTACCACTGAGCAGGCCCAGTACAGTCTGCCGTGGGCGCTGGCCGCAGCCCTGACGAGAGGGACAATTTCGGTCGACTCGGTGACTACAGATCTTGCGAATGTGGAGATTCACCAATTGGCGGCGCGAGTCGTGCTAACCGAGAACGATGAATTCAACCAAAAGTTTCCCGCCGAGCGCTGGGCTCGGGTCAGCCTGCACCTCGCTAATGGCCAGATTCTGGTGAGCGACGACTGTCAGGCCAAAGGTCACTTACAGAATCCGCTTTCAGACCGGGAACTGAAAGACAAATACCAGGGTCTCGCAGAGCCTGTTCTGGGCACAAGGGCCCAAGATATCCAGCTCGTCGTCGAGACCCTAGATACACGTCCGGCATCCGATCTACTGGTGCTGCTCGGCGCTCTCAACTAAGCACCAACCCACAGAATTTAATAGCATTTACGGTGCCACTCGAAGGAGCAACGTGTGATTCCCCGCCTCACTGATATTACCCCAGTACAGAGTCTCTATCTGGCTTTTATCGATGCGTTGAAAGCAGCGGGGTTCGAGGGTGAACTCAACCCCGACTATGCTAATCGTACCGTTCTCGCCACTGACAATTCCATTTATCAGGTGCTTCCACAGGCTGTTGTCTACCCGAAACACACCGCCGATCTACAGTGCGTGACAACGCTGACAAGCAAACCCGAGTGGCGGTCCATCGTACTGAGTCCGCGGGGTGGAGGCACAGGAACCAATGCCCAGTCACTCACCGAGGGCATCATTGTCGATCTCTCCCGACATATGAACCGTGTACTGGAGATCAACCCCAACGAGGGCTGGGCGCGGGTAGAAGCGGGTGTTGTCAAAGACCAGCTCAATGCAGCTCTTGAACCCCACGGCTACTTCTTCGCCCCCGAGCTATCAACCAGCAACCGGGCAACGATTGGTGGCATGATCAACACAGATGCCAGTGGCCAGGGCTCCGTGCTCTATGGTAAAACCCGTGACCACGTGATCGATCTCTCCACCGTGTTGATGGATGGCACTCTACTGCATTCCCGGTCATTGAACGCAGTGGAACTGGATAGCCACAAGCAGCAGGCAAGCCGGGCTGGAACCATTCATACTCTTGTTGACGATATTTTTGCCCGTCGTTATCAGGCGATCCAAGCCCGGTTTCCAAAGCTCAACCGTTGCCTCACGGGGTACGACCTTGCCCATATCCGGGATGACAAGGGCTTGTTCAACCTGAACAACATTCTCTGTGGGTCGGAAGGGACCCTAGGGTTCATTGCCGAGGCCAGATTAAGCATTCTTCCCATACCCAGCCATTCTGCGCTGGTCAATATTCGTTACGGATCGTTTGAACATTCACTGCGTAACGCGCAGGTGCTGATGGGCGAACGGCCGAGCTCCATTGAAACAATCGACGGCCGAGTACTGGCGCTTGCCCAGAACGACGTTATCTGGCACAGCATCTCCCAGTATTTCCAGAACGATGATCACGACGGGGTTGCCGGTATCAACTTGGTGGAATACACCGCTGATACAGAGGCGGAGCTGACTGAAAATGTCAATCGACTGATTGGTCGGCTCGACACACTCGCCGGCCTGCCCGGTGAATGCACCGGCTACTCGGTCGCCTGGGGCAATCAAGAGGTGGAGAAAGTATGGGCCATGCGAAAAAAAGCCGTGGGCCTGCTGGGCAACACCCAAGGGGAAGCCCGCCCAGTTGCGTTTGTGGAAGACACCGCAGTGCCACCCGAAAACCTGGCAGATTTCATCATGGACTTCCGCGCGGTGCTTGATCGTGAAGGCCTGAGTTACGGCATGTTCGGCCATGTTGACGCAGGTGTGCTGCATGTCCGGCCCGCACTCGACATGAAAGATCCAGAACAGATCAAAATGGTACGTCGCATAACGGATGAGGTAGTCGGGCTGGTCCAACAGTATGGCGGCCTGCTATGGGGTGAGCACGGCAAAGGCGTACGGTCTGAATTCAGCCCCGCTTTCTTCGGTGATCTTTATCCCGAACTTCAGGCCATCAAACGCGCCTTTGACCCATACAATCAGCTCAACCCGGGTAAAATAGCAACCACCAATGATCAACAGCCATTGCTGGCTATCGATGCCGTACCAACTCGCGGTGACCACGATCGCACGATTCCCGTCGCTAGCTGGCACTACCAGTCAGATGCCATGTACTGCAACGGCAACGGTGCCTGTTTCAACTATGACCCGAACGACGCCATGTGCCCCTCCTGGAAGGGCACTCGGGAGCGAAAACATTCGCCCAAGGGGCGCGCTTCCCTGATTCGCGAGTGGGTGCGAATTCTCGGTGAAAAAGGTGCCAACACAAAGGATCTGGCACAGGCTGAACACCGCAGGCTACCGTTTTTGCATTGGTTTCCGCGGGCCTGGAACACCCTGCGCCAACGCCAAGGGCAATACGATTTCAGCCACGAAGTCTATGATTCAATGGCCGGGTGCCTGGCCTGCAAGTCCTGCACCGGACAGTGCCCGGTCAAGGTCGATGTGCCCGAATTTCGGGCCCGGTTCCTGCATCTCTATTACGGTCGATACTTGCGCCCGCCGAAGGATTACTTTATCGGCTCGCTAGAATTCATTATACCGCTGATGTCTCGACAGCCGTTCAGGTGGGTGTACAACAGCCTGATGTCAGCATCACCGGTAAAGTGGCTGCTGGAACATGGCGCAGGCATGGTAGACAGCCCCCGCATCCATCAGCACCAGCTTGCAACCAGGTTGGATAATCTCGGAGTTCAATCGGCCTCCCCCAGCCGGTTGCTGGAACTGTCAGAGGCGGAAAGACAGCAATCCGTTGTGATCGTTCAGGATGCCTTCACCAGCTTTTTTGATACCGATACCGTAGCCGATATCCTCCGATGCCTGAACACACTCGGTTTCCGGGTTTGGCTCATGCCCTTCCGTGCCAATGGAAAACCCCTGCACGTACATGGATTCCTCAAATCCTTTACCTGGGTCGCGAAGCGCCGCCAGCGGGATCTGAACGCCTTGGCTCAAAGCGGCATCCCATTGGTCGGCATAGATCCATCAATGACCCTTGCCTATCGATCCGAATATCTTAAGTACCTAGACGGTAACATGCCACCCGTGCTCTTGCTGCAGGAATTCCTGGCCGAACACTTGCCGCATTTGCAAAGGCAAAAAGCCAAATTCAGACCCGGAACCACCCAGTTGCTGGGTCATTGCACTGAAAAAACCAACGCAGCGACGAGCATGAAAGACTGGCAGATCGTTTTTTCAGCACTGGGGCAAAACCTGACTGAACAAGCGGTCGGCTGCTGCGGCATGGCGGGAACCTACGGGCACGAAACCCGCAACAGACAAACCTCGGAAACAATTTATAATCTATCCTGGCGGGCAGTTGTGGCAAACGCCACACCGGACACACTGATCGCAACGGGATACTCATGCCGGAGTCAGGTACGGCGGCTTCAGGGCACTGAACTGAAACATCCGCTGCAGTATTTGCTGGAGCGGTGCTTGTGAGCTGAGCAAGTGCGCTTGAATGCTTCTCAGCATGCTATTTCCGTCTTGGGAATCAGATTGGCGCCGCCTGAATCATTACGGCAATCCGGCACTATCGCAGAAGATTACTTAGGAGGGCGCTACAATCGTTCAGGCGTGGCCATTTGTTCTAAGTTTTGGTGGTTATTCAGGGTGGCGCGGATCGTGCGCTCTATACGTTATGGACCTGATTGCGGTGCGACTTGGTCAAAAAAAACGTAAAATCAAAAAATCACGATTTTAGACTTTTAAAAATATCAAACTTTGTTGTCAGCGTCTACGGTCATTTTTTTGAAGTGTAGCCATAAAATTATCAAACTTTTCCTCCAAAAAAGGTCGATAAACCATGTTTACAGTGATATTTTTATCAAACTTTAATGTCCGCTGACAATACAAGTTGGCGGGAGTTGATCGACAGAGTGTTTGTTGTGTCTGGTTTATCCGGTTTGATCAGTCTGGGGTGACCATGAATGGCAGACATGGTCCAGTAAGTAACAGGTGGGTTTTTTGATTACATCACCGGGAATCCAAATAGCAGTGTGTTGGCTAATGGTTGGTTCAGCAGTAAAGCGAGTCAGTAATGAACAGTGTTGTGATTGATCCGGGAATTACGTTGTCTGGGTTTCATAGCATTGCCGTATAAGTTTGTTGGAGTTCCGTTGTCGGAAGTTAATGAGTTGTTTGTTCCTGGTTCGAGTTACCCGAACCATCAATTGAATCAGGGAATTCATGGACAGGCACTCCTTGTTGTCGACACTGTTTTAACCAGCTCTACAGAGTCCCATCCGATATGTCTTCCTCTGCCGCCACCTGCACCACACTGCGGTTCTGCGGAGGTAACAACGTCTTCAGCACGGCCGCGTTTCGTTCTTCGGAATAACATGGCATGACCGCTCTCATACAGCCTAATCTGATATGAATTTAAGCCAAAATCGCCAACTGAACCACTAGGCTGACAGAGGGAGAGGGTGCGCCCTCCATTTGTGCGTTTTTTCAAAAAGTGAATCTATCCCGCACCGTTAAAACTCAAAAAGTCAGCTAAAAAATAGGTTCAAGTTCTATAAATAATTGATTCAATTGAATTAATTATAATGGTTCATTTTTTGCATTATCTCTTGATAGTTCTGTTTGAATTAACAAAGAGAATCCATCACATGAGTGTACTTAACAGCAGCTCAATGAATCTTAGCCTCAAAGAGAAGAAATGGCTGCCTTGGTTTGGTCAAACTGGAAAGTTGGCTATGTACAAATCATGTTTCCTAAACCGTCATCTCTATAGTTCAGTTGAAAAAACCTTTGAAGGCATTGCGGCTACCCGGGTAAAAATTCTTAACCAATGGGTAGATAGTCAGTGGGAACAATTAGAATTTATGGCTAATCAGATTTCAACGAACTTTCCGGCAGTTGACCTAGCCTGGTTGAATGAACGTTTAGCCTCGGTACCTGACTTTTCCGAGATATTTGTAATCAATATGCAGGGTACGGTTATTAGCTCGACCTTTAATGAACATATTGGGCTTAATAAGTTAGCGACTGATGCGGTTACTGAGGGTGTCAGTAAACAGTTTTTGCATGGCCCCTATATAGATCCAATGACCTTGAAAATAGGCAGATCCAGCTCCGATTTTCATGATGAAGTCACTTTGATGTTTTATCAGCCGATCAAACACCTGGGTGTTTTTTATGGTGCAGTGTGCGCGCGGGTACCCAATGACGTCCTGGGCGATCTGATTCAGCGCGAAGCAGGCCATATTTATCCTGACTCAGGTGACAACTATATTTTTATGGTGGATTCTAATTTCGACAACCGTATTGAACAGGGTACAGCCCTATCACGATCACGCTTTGAAGATGATGCGATCTCAGGTGACGATAATTTAAAAAGCGGCATTCACACTAAGTGGGGGACCGTCAAAGTTAATCGACATACCGAATTAGAATTGCGCTTTACTGATCCAGCAACAGGCCAGCTTCACCCGGGTGTTCGTGAAACCATTCGTAACGGTGAAAATGTGTTCATAACCTATCCCGGTTATTCTGACTACCGACATATTCCCGTTATAGGTAAAGGGGTTACCTTTAAGCTTAAAGGATCACCCGATCGTTGGGGGATGATGTGTGAAGGCGATTTAGAAGAAGTCTACCGCCGTCGGTCGATTAATCTTGGTTTAATGAAAGGGTTTTTATTGGCAAGTACGGCTATTCTTGCAATCAACACCGGTCTGCATTATTTCACACCACTGCCGCAGCTGGTAATTATAGGCCTTTCAATGTTGCTGGTCGTTATTACAGCATTCATTTTTCCTAAATTAAGTACTCATCGTTTAGCTATGCGTCTTGACGAAATGTCCGAAGTAATTCGAACCATTGCCGAGGGTGAAGGTGACCTGAGGCAGCGGATAGCACAGCATCAAATAGTAGCCGATGAAACCGGTGATATGGCGCGTTGGATCAATAGTTTTATCGATAGTCTTGATGGCATCGTTGGTCAAGTGATTGCCACGAGTAGCAGCGTAAAAAACACCAATCAGGCCATGCTCGATACGAATAAAGAAGCCTATCAAGTCTCCTCTGAAGTTTCTGATGCTATTAAGGAGATGTTGGCCTTATTAGAAGAGCAGCTGGTTGAAATCAGTCAAGCGACGACGACAGCTCAAGCATTGAAAGAAGCTATGGATACCGTTGTCCGAGAAGCGCGACAACAATTTGAAGCGGTGCGATCTGGCACACAAGATATTCGCAATATCGTGGAAACATCGGCAAAAACAGTACGATCATTGGATAGTCGCACGGTCGATGTGGGTAAAATTGTCGGTGTTATTACCGAGATTACCAATCAAACCAACTTGCTGGCACTCAATGCGGCTATCGAGGCCGCGCGAGCGGGTGAGCATGGTCGAGGGTTCTCGGTCGTCGCCGACGAGGTCCGTAAGTTGGCATCACGTACATCCGGTTCTGCTAGCGAAATTGAAAAGATGATTGAGGGCATTCAGCAAGAAACACAGGCTGCCGTTACGTTTATGGAAACAGGCGTGCAAAATGTCGATCGCAGTTTAAAGATGACTGAAGAGGCATCATCAGAAAACACCTATCTACATAATCTAGTTGAACAAATATTTTCTATTATTAAGCAGCTTGATCAAAATAGTCAACGCCATGGTGATACCGCACGCCGTGTTGGCATATCAGCAGAACAAATGAACGGCTCTATAGGAACACTACAAGATCGCTCGGTATCAGTAAAAAATACCGCTCAACGACTGAGTAAGTTAGTGGGAGTTTTTCAAGTGAGTGCACGTTAACATATCACTCCCCTCGCCCAATTTAATAAAGCAAAGAAAAATGTGAGTGACGCCAGGCGATAAAAAAGGGCCCTCGCTAGGATGATGATGCATGGGCAGACACTCTTTCAATGGATCAATAGACGCTCTCAGGTCACTTTCATTAACGCCTAGGATGAGTGCGAGCTGCCCGAACGCGAGTCCTAATGACGAGGCAGCTCTTTCCACTGCTTTCGCAAGTATGTCACCTAGTCTAAGATTGTTCTTGGAAGAGCCCTTACTGTCTCGCTAAACATGAATGCTTCAATTGTAGAAGTGATACTTTTTGAAAGAAGATAGCCTAACGTCTGTGTGGTACACAGAATAGTAGCAACACCAAGACTATGGATCGGCAAGAGACTCACTTTTATCAAACTGTAATGTCCTCTGATAATGCCTCTGTTCGCTTGGGTATTCGTCACCCTCAGGTTCGTGGGCTTTTTGCAGTCAAACCCTCCTCACAATGAGTAAAGCAAAGAGTTGTAGAAAACTGCAAATTGAAAAAACGTTCTGGGAAGCGCGCAGGGTCGAGTGAAGAGTTTTCACAAAGAGGGGAGTACTGGGCGAAGCTTTATCTCCTCACCAACGTGACGAGCTTGTGCGTAAAGCTCCATGACCCACATAAGACCCCGGGTTTCATCTGAGCACCCTCCGGCATGCGGTGGCCCATCGGTCCATACCGACTTCTTTCGATTAAGCGTGTCATTGCTTAACCTATGGATACCTCGCACGCACAGAAATAGTGCCAGTCGCCGGACAACTATTGCTGCGCAAGCGCATTTGTCAGGAACGGATCGTGCCCGGACTGAACACGCTGAAGACCTGGCTGGAATTGAACGCAGGCAGGGTTGCAAAGGGCACCCTGATATTTACCGCCATGGATTATACGTTTAACCAATGGCCCACCTCGGTGGGTTACTGCGCACGAGGCGACCTAAAGATTAGTAACGTGCTGTCCGAAAAGGCTATCCATCCGTTCTTTTGGTTGAAAAGCATGGCTATTTGCAGATACCTCGCAGGGCGCCCGTACCAGTGCAACGTGTTACTCCCTGATCGAAGCTGCGAGAGCCGACAGCCTGGAATCCTCGGTTTATATTCAGCATGTTCTGGAGAGCATTGCTGACGCTGGAGACACTGTTGTCGTGAAATGTGGAGCTGGAACGAACCTCAAAAAAGTGCCGCAGCTCGACCGAGGACAAGTGAGTCGATTTAAGGGCGCTTACGTTGTGACTGAAGAAAAACTTAACATACTGTCCGGAATTAGTTGACCACTACAGTTCTTCAACACAGTTCAGAGCCAGTTCCGGCCTTACGTGTTTGTTGTCTATAACCTCCAGCATGTTATTGAAGGCTATGACCTTGCGCCAGCGATGCAGGGTTCCCGCGATGATCATTTCCATTGTGCTGCTTTTCCTCAGCAGCTTGCGACAATACGCGGAACAGCCGCTCATCCGTTGCTTAAACTAGCTAGAGCTGAGTCAACATAGCCCCTTATCACGACAAACGTGATTATGGTTGCGCTGAAGGGTCAGTCACGTGCTCGAACACTGGTGAGCAACCTCATTCTGGAACAGGATTGGCTTTGCGGCTCTTTCAGAGGAGCAGCGATAGCGCTTAAGCGCAGCTTGTCAATCTTGCCAATAGTAAAGAAGGCATCAACAACTATGCTAGACCTCACAGGAAGACTGACTCATTTCGCTAATCCGAAGGCCGACACCAAGCTTGCCTATAGCCAGAGCCAAAAGGATGTGCTCAGCGTGGCGGCAAGTGTTGATGCGATTCGCGATATCAAAACTTGGCCGGGTTACGCGGTAACGCCCTTGTATTCATTCGAGTCTTTAGCGGCTGATGTCGATTTGGCGCGTATCTGGTACAAGGATGAATCCAGCCGCTTTGATTTGAAGAGCTTCAAGGCACTGGGTGGAGCCTACGCAGTGGCGCGTCAGTTGCAGTTGGCACTGGAGCAAAAAATGGGCATCCGTCCAGATATTGCTGACCTGTTAAATGGTAGTTGGAAAACCGAAGTGGCGGAAATAGTGGTGAGTTGCGCGACAGATGGCAATCATGGCCGGTCTGTCGCTTGGGGCGCGCAGATGTTTGGCTGTGGGTGTGTGATTTATGTTCATCGTGATGTAACTGAAGGCCGAAAGCAGGCAATGGAAGCCTATGATGCAGAAGTCATCCGTATTAGCGGGAATTATGACGAATCTGTCCGCCAAGCGGATGCAGATGCTAAGGCACATGGCCGCATTATCGTCTCTGATACGAGTTATGAAGGCTACATGGAAATTCCCAAGGATGTGGCTCTGGGCTACACCGTGATGCTGGCTGAGATCGTCGAGCAATTGGATGGAGAAATCCCAACCCACGTCTTTATTCAGGGCGGTGTCGGTGGTTTGGCTGCGGCCGTATTCGGCTATTTTTGGGATTTGTGGGGTGAAAAGCGCCCGCGCTTTGTCGTGGTTGAGCCTGAGAAAGCGAATTGCCTGCAGCAAAGTGCCCGCGCAGGTAAGCCTGTGGTTGTGGAAGGCGATCTGGAAACGTTGATGGCTGGGCTGGCTTGTGGCGAAGTCTCGCTACTCGCATGGAAAATTCTTGAAACCGGTGCCGATGATTTTATGACTCTGAGCGAGGACGCGATACCGTTGACGATGCGCATGCTGGCGAAAGGCTATCGTCACGACCAAGCCGTAGAGGCTGGCGAATCGGGGGTACCGGGACTGGCAGCGGCGATTCGCGCGCGTCAAAGCGGCGAATTTTCGGCGGCACTTGGGTTGGATCGTGATAGTACAGTCTTGGTGCTGGGTACTGAGGGTGCTACCGATCCTGAGCTATATCAACAGTTAGTTGGATGAGCCCCATTGATCCTCAGTAGGCGGTCTAGTGACCGCCTACTTTTACCTTTTACAAGCATGCTTTCTAATCCTTTTTTTCTTCTACCGGTACTGTTAAGCCGACTTTTACCGGGTCCATAACGACGTGCGTCTGGAAACTGCGCACGTTATTATTTTCGAAAAATGCGTCGCTGGTGAATCGCTCATAATCTTCCATATCGAAGGCGGTCACGACGAGTATGAAATCAGCACTACCCGTCACGTAGTAACACTGCTGTACCTCCTCCCGTTTTTTCATTTCTTTTTTGAACAAATCCATTAGATCAGAACGTTCGCGCTCCAAGCTGACTTGCACGATCAACGTTACATTTCGGCCGAGCGCCTTAGCGCTCACACATGATACGTCGGCGCTGATAATTTGCTGTTCACGCATTCGTTTGACTCGGCGCTGAACAGCAGCGGGTGATAAACCAACTTGTTCGGCTATCTGGTCAGAGGTGGTGCGGTTTGAAGCTTGCATGATCCTAAGAATGTTGCGATCAAAATTGTCGATTGAGCTCATATTGGGTGCCTGCATTGCTTGGGTCTGCATAATAAGTGCTAGTGCGGCACGTGCTCTATGAATTCTGGTGAGTGCAAAGTGTGATAAAAACACATATATACGTAGATTTGCATATTTTCCTCATCCTCGGGTGCAAATTGTATGAATTCCTGCAAATCAGTTGCGTAGCATTGGTGTAGCTGATCGGGCACTAGCATCCAATCCATAAGCCCAATAGCGCGTGAGAATAAAATAATGAGAACAGAGACATTATCACCGCGTTATGCCTCGGATCACCTAGCCCCATTAGGTCGGGTTGGCGTCATCACTCTTGCAACGGACTTCAATCTTGAGCAGGACTTGCGGCGCATATACCCTAGTGGAGTAGAAATGTTTACCAGTCGGGTACGCAACTATAACCCGTTAACAATCGAAAATCTGCGTACCATGGCGCCGGGTATCAGCGCTGCTGCTGATGCTATTTTGCCTGGCACTATACTGGATGTCGTTATCTACGCGTGCACTTCCGGCACGGTAGCGATAGGCAGTGAGCGGGTAACAGAATTAGTTCATGCGGTCCGGCCGGGAGTTATCGTTACTAATCCTGTGACGGCGGCTTTCGCTGCGTTCACTGAACTAAATTCTAAGCGAATTTCGATCCTTACGCCCTATACCCAAGCCGTTAACGAGGACGTGGTACGAGCGTTTTCGCATTCTGACTGCGAGGTGCTTAATATCGCTGGCTTTGGATTTGAAGACGACACAGCGATGACCTTCATTAGTCTGCGAGACATTGAAGAAGCGGCGATACAAGCCTGCGATCCTGATTCCGATCTGTTGTTTATCTCATGTACCGCGTTGCGTAGCGCCCAACTTGTTGAGCGTATTGAACGACAGCTGGGAAAACCTGTGATCACCAGTAATCAGTTACTGGCATGGCACAGCCTGCGTTTACTGCAGTACTCGGGTGCAGTGTCCGGCTACGGTCATTTACTGTCCTGTCATCTTTCGCCTAAACCCGATTGCAATCATTTTGCGGCGCATACGCCGCCGTTGGAGGTCTCTTCATGATCAAATTTGACACCAATTTGATAACAGCCATGACCGAATGGCGACGTCATATTCACACTTTTCCCGAATGTGGTTTCGAGGTAGACCAGACAGCAGACTTCATTGCAGAAAAACTGACTTCTTGGGGAATTGAAGTAGTGAGCGGCATTGGACAGGTTGGTCTTGTCGGGATCCTTAAAAACGGGGATGGCAAGGCGAGTGTCGGCCTGCGTGCTGACATGGATGCGCTTCAAATTAAGGAACAGAACACTTTCGACCACTGTTCTCGCCATCATGGCAAGATGCATGCCTGCGGGCATGACGGACATTCCGCAATGTTATTGGGCGCCGCTTCCTATCTGGCCCAGCATCGCAGCTTTAATGGCACAGTCTATTTTATTTTTCAGCCAGATGAAGAGCACGGTTGCGGCGCTCAGGCGATGATCAACGATGGTTTGTTTGAGCGTTTCGACATTGATGCCGTTTATGGTCTGCACAATCTCCCAGGTCTACCGGCTGGTCACTTTCTGATTCGTCCCGGCTCGCTGATGGCAAGTGAAAGCAGTTTTCAGATCCGGATCCAAGGAATCGGCGGTCACGCAGCTATGCCTCACACTGGCGTAGACCCAATTGTGGTCGGTTCACAGGTGATACTAGGATTACAAACTATTGTTTCTCGCAGTTTAAATGCCATCCGTGACACAGCGGTTGTATCTGCTACAGAGTTCATAACCAATGGAACGGTTAATGTCATCCCTTCTGAGGTTGTGATTAAAGGAGACTGTCGCTGTTTTACTGAAGACACGCTGGCAAAAATTGAAAAAAGAATGGAGCAAATCGTCGCCGGTATTTGTCAGGCGGCAGGAGCAAGCTACGAGTTTGAGTTCATCAACACCTTTTATCCCACTATTAATAGTGAATACGAGACGGGTCTTGCTGTCGCTGCGGCAACGCAGGCTCTGGGGGCTGAACAGGTGAATGCTAATTGTGAACCTTTCACGATTTCAGAAGATTTTTCAAGCATGCTAAGGGTTAAACCTGGTGCTTACGGGCTGTTGGGCAATGGCGTTGAATCAAAAGGAGGTTGTGCACTCCATAATCCAAAGTACGATTTTAATGACGATATTTTGAAATATGGGGCGGGCTATTGGGTCACGCTGGTTGGTAATGTTCTCGAATAGACAGACTCAGTTGAACGTGGAAATTTTTCAAACCTGTAACATAAAAAATACAAAGGCGGTTATATGAAAAAGTTATTCGTACTCCTTGTCACTTTGGGCATTAGCCTAGGAAACGTTAGCGCCGTTCAGGCAGAAACCTGGAAGTTCGCTAGTGAAGAAGATAAAGGCGATGTTCAGGCAATATACGCTAAAAAGTTTGCCGATGTTATCAAACAGGAATCAGACGGTGACATCAAAGTCAGAATATATTACTACGGCCAGCTAGGCACTGAAAACGACATTGTCGAGCTAGCTGCTAACGGCACAATTCAATTCGTCTCTGTTGGCACGGGCCATCTTGGCTCTTACGTGCCTGAGGTGCAGGCACTTAGCCTTCCGTATTTGTTAGGAACCGATGAACAGGTTATTCGCAAAGTACTGACGAGTAGTAAAACTATTTACGGAGATCTGTCCGAGAAGTTTGAAGATGTAAACTTGAAGCTGTTGTCCATGCTTTCAGAAGGTGAGATGGTTTGGGGCGCGAACAAGCCCATACGCAGCCCGGAAGACTTTGCTAGCCAAAAGATTCGTACTTTTACCTCAACGATCCCGGTAGAAACCTATAAAGTATTTGGCGCTACGCCAACGCCACTTTCGTGGGGCGAGGTTTACGGATCCCTACAACTAGGCACTATTGACGGCATGGTCAATCCTATGTACTTCATCTATAACGCTAAATGGCATGAAGTGCAGACTCACCTTATCTTCCCGGGCCAGCAGCCTTATGTTGCTACCGTATCTACCAACAATGACTGGTTTAAAAGCATCAGCCCTGATAAGCAGTTGATGATCAAAAAAGCTGTCGCAGAAGCTGAGCAAGCCGCGTTTGATTATCAGATTCGCATCAACCAAGAAAGCATGGATCTCATTCTCGAAGAACGCCCATCGATGACAGTTGTGATGTTGAACGAAGAAGAGCGTAGTCGATTCGAGGCGCTTGCAAAAAAGTTGCATGAAACTTATTACGACGTTGTCGAAAATGCTTACGAAGATAATGAGAAAGACGCGGCTCGTGAAGGTGCTCGTAATATTCTGCAGGGGTTGCTTGAAGAAGTTGAAGAAGCCAAAAAATCCTAATTGATTAGTGGGGCATCATTAACCATTTATTCAACGAAGATAGCCACCAAAGGACTGGTGGTTTGGGGGTTAAGTAATGAAATACCTGCTTAGCAAAATCAGCTTTATTACCGAAAAGATTGAAAAATATGTCGTTTGTTTTTCTATTGTTTTCATGATGCTGAATTCTACTGCCAACGCAATCGGTCGCTATTTTTTTAATCAAAGCATCTTCTTTGCTGAAGAACTCAATCAGTTTTTAATCGTGTCTGTTACGTTTATTGGATTCGCTTATGCCGTGCGTAAGGGGCGAAATATACGAATGACGGCCGTCTACGACGTTCTCAATCATACAGCCAAAAAAGTCATTTCGATATTGATCGCGGCCGTAACGGCGATGCTTATGTTTTTTCTGGCCTACCTCGCTTTTAATTATGTTCTGGAGCTTAAGGAGATTAATCGCCTAAGCCCAGCGTTGCAGATTCCGGTTTATCTGATTTACTCAATAATTCCTCTGGGCCTTGCAATGGCGGGAATCCAGTATTTTATTAGTCTGATCATGAACCTCACACACAGCGATATTTACCTGTCGTATGAAATTATTGAAAGTAATATAGACCCAGACGAGGGTGGGATATGAATTCGGCTGCCCAGTTTTTTGCAGATATCGTTTCGGGTACTCTGGACATATACGTGATTACATTCACGCTTGTGACTGTGATGGTCATTTTGCTGTTCATGAGTTTTCCAATGGTAGTGCCGCTGGCTGTCGCGGCTTTGATCGGCTTGGTTCATTTCTCTGCCACTGATCCTCAAGTGATCATTCAACAGATGGTGACTGGGATATCACCCAACGCGCTGATTGCTGTTCCCATGTTCATATTGGCGGCGGATATCATGACTCGTGGCCATACGGCACATAATCTACTTGGCCTAGTTCAGTCTTTTGTCGGCCACATGCGCGGCGGTCTGCCGATTACTACCTGTATCAGTTGTACCCTGTTCGGTTCGGTGTCGGGCTCTACTCAGGCCACCGTGGTGTCAGTCGGCAAAATTATGCGGCCCAAATTGCTGCAGGCGGGGTACAAAGACAGTTTTGTTATGGCGTTGATTATTAACGCCAGTGATATTGCCTTCCTGATCCCGCCCAGCATTGGTCTAATCTTGTACGGTACCTTGGCTAACACCAGTGTGGGTGAGCTTTTCGTTGCAGGTATTGGTCCCGGTTTGCTGTTGGCATTGATGTTTTCGGTTTATTGCTATTTCTACAGTATTAAGCATTCTGACGACATTGCGTTGGTGGAGAAAACGGATTGGGTAGAGAGGCTACGAGCGCTTAAGAAATCGATTTTGCCGCTGGGTTTTCCTGTACTAATCGTCGGTGGTATCTACTCCGGTATTATGACGCCTACTGAGGCCGCTGCCTTTGCCGTACTGTATGCGGTGTTGGTTGAGTGTGTTATCTATCGTCAGCTCAAGATCAAAGACTTGATGGACTCCGCTTTGAGCACGGGCCTGATCACGGCAGTGGTGTTTATTCTGGTGGGAATCGGCCAATCTTTTTCCTGGTACATTTCTTTTGAGCAGATTCCGCAGGAATTGCTGGCGCCTTTAAGTCTAGAGAATGCGTCTCCAGAGTTTGTGTTGTTTGTCATAGCACTCGCTTTCTTCGTTGGCTGTATGTTTGTTGACTCATTAGTCGTGTTGCTGATCTTGACGCCCATTTTTGTGCCAATAGTTGAAAGCGTGGGCCTAGACCCCGTGCTTGTGGGTGTTATGGTTACTTTGCAGATGGCAATTGGATCCGCTACTCCTCCTTTTGGTTGCGATATCTTTACTGCTATAGCAATTTTCAATCGGCCTTATATGGATGTAATTCGCGGCACGCTACCATTCATTCTCATTCTGTTTGCTATGACGGCAATTCTAATTTTCTTCCCGGGTGTTGCCTTATCTTTAAGAGATTTGGCGTTCAACTAATACCACGGTTATGTGGACCCGCTTTAATGGCATCTGTAATTTTTTACTGTAGGCCATAGGCCAGAATAACGAGAGTAGCCAAAATGACTGATACTTTGATTGCACCATCACGCGGATTTGAGACTGTGGAGTTTAAAACTCGCACAGAGGCATTGCAGGCGCATATGGCTGAGCAGAATATCGACGTCGTGTTTTTTACCACGGAACCTGAATTCCGTTATTTTAGCGGTTTTAGGTCACAGTTCTGGGAAAGCCCCACCCGACCATGGTTTTTGGTGATCCCTGTGAGTGGCAAGCCGATCGCGGTGGTGCCGGAGATAGGTGCGGCCGGCCTGCGCCAAACTTGGATCGAGGACGTGCGCAGCTGGCCATCACCGCGGCCGGAGGATGACGGGATTTCGTTGTTGGCCGATACGCTGTCTTCGTGTGCCAAGGGCAGCGGGCGCATTGGGGCAATGATGGGGCCTGAAACCCATTTACGCATGCCCGCAGCAAACTTCGCGTTGCTGCAAGAGGAACTGAGTCAGCATTTTTGGGCGGACGTTTCGCTGATTATCCGGGCGTTACGCAGTGTTAAATCTGAAGCGGAAACGGCCAAAATTCGCTTTGCCTGCGAAGTAACGGCGGCAGGGTTTGATTTTCTGCTGGAGCATCTGCAACTGGGCATGACAGAGCGTGAAGCGTGCAAGGCAATGCACTTGGAAATGCTGCGTCTGGGCGCGGATGCGTGCCCATATTTGATTTCGGCTTCGGGACAGGGCGGGTATGACAACATCATCATGGGCCCAACAGACCGTAAACTAGGCAGCGGCGATGTGTTGATAATTGATACGGGCGCTAATTTTGACGGGTACTTTAGTGATTTCGATCGCAATTACGCCTTTGGTCAGGTCGATGCGCTAACTGTGGATGCTTATGATGCAGTATATAACTCCACGGAAGCGGGCTTACGCATCGCAGCACCGGGAAGAACGACTGGCGAAGTATGGCAGGCGATGTGGTCGGTGCTAGAGAAAGCGGGCGCCTTGGGTAACGATGTCGGCCGTATGGGTCATGGTTTGGGTATGCAGTTGACAGAGTGGCCCTCAAATGTGCCAAACGGTGATGTGGAATTGCAAGCCGGTATGATTCTCACATTGGAACCGGGTATGACCTATGCCCCAGGAAAAATGATGGTGCATGAGGATAATATTCTGATAACTGAAAATGGTTGCGAGTTGTTACACAAGCGAGCCTGGAGAAATTTGCCTATTATTGGTTGAATTTGTAGATTGGAGTGGTGATTCTTATCACCCTCCTGTTTCTAGTGGATCCAGCGAGTCCTTTGTTTCATCCAAGAACAGGTCTCGCTACGCTATTTTGATAACGTCTATTGAAAAAAAGTACTCAAGAGTGTGCCGCAATTGTGGGTCTTTAAAATCATCAAACTTTCCCTTTAAAAAACGTCGATAATCTATGTATACAGTGATATTTTTATGAATCATGATGTTTTATAGTTTGGGTGTAGACCAAATACGAAGGGAATATCATGAGAGATGGCGTTCAAGGTTTACTCGTTTTTATTTTTTGCTTTATGGTTTTAGGGTGTAATGAAGCGCCATCAGCGCCAAACGCCTCATTAAATTTGCAGATAAATACCCATAAAATCGCTACCATAAGAATTCCCGCAGATACTGAATTCCTGATCTTCCCAATCTTTGTGCCAGAAAATACAGACGAAAGCGGTATGACGTTTTCTGTTAAGTCGACGTATTCGAATTTGCACATTGAGCTATTCGATCCTGATAATAAATGGGTAGCGTCAAGCTCTTCTGGCAAAGGTTATTTTATTCCTTCTAGAACGTTCCCCCCTAAAGCACGTGTAAACCAATGGGGGTTTCCAAGAATAGTGGATCCAAAGCCTGGTGAGTGGACGATTAAATTTTTAAAGACCGATAGAGATAGCAAAAAAAACGTTGATCTCCAACTTAGCATCGGCCTGGTACCGAAGTACTCAGCGTGGATAAACGCTTACGAAACCCGAATACAGGTTGGGCAGCCTACGATAATACAAATGTCGCTATCAACACATGGCGTAGAGAACAATATAGAAGGTCATACCATCGAGGTTTTCAATAAAACTAACGAAAAAATTGATAGTTTGACCGTGTCAAATAATATGGTTCGCCCGGACGGTGTAAGAATTAATGTTACAGACCAAAGCTACTTGGCGCAGTACATACCAAAAAAATCTGGAATTCATACCTTCAAGGCAGAGTTCACCGGTGAAATAAACGGAAAGCCTTCTACAAAAAAAATAGAGCACGTTATTTCAGTTGTTGATTCGAAATTAAGTATCACCGGGCTGTCAATGACACCTGTTGATCGCACGATGGAAATGACGAACGTGGATATAAGCGTTTCTGTTTTAGCGCAAACGGCGACTTTCCTGGTTGTCAGAGTAACGTATTCGCGAAATGGAGAAACAATAGATACATCGCGAAATAAGGAGATGCGTGCAGGAGAACGCGCGAATTTTTCATTTCCAATTACGGATATAACCCAGCAAGAATTCGACGCTCGAAGCATCCTGATTGAGCGCATTGAACTGGTTGATTTTGACGTCGAAAGCTCAGCAAAACTCATGTTAAGCATGCCGATTAATAAGACGGTAACCAGAAATGCAGAAGATATAAAGTCCGAAGGCAAAGGTGAGTTTGATACGCTTGGCCCTACTGCCCCCGATAACCGGGATGAGCTGCACTAACTGTTTTCACTACACTCAGGCAATTGCCGAGTTAGTGCCCGGAAGTGCATTATAGTCCCTCGTTTTATAGATGAAATTTCTACCGGTGCCTCAGAACAGTGAGCTGAGAAAACCGATGGCCACCATCGAATAAAAGACCGCGCAAATCAGCCCGAACGATTTACGGGTACGGGTGAAAAACCGTTCCGCCGAATGCGCGGAGAAGGCCAGTGCATAAGTGCAGAAAATCACGCTTCCCAAAACCGCACAGCTCGCCACCAGGACAAAACTGGCCCAGATCGGTGCGCTGGCACTCAGCCCGACAGTGGTCACGGTGAACCAGGTCAAGGTCGCCTTGGGGTTGGTCAAGTGAATGCCCAGCCCTTGCAAATAGAAGCCTAGGTTGCGCGTCTGTTTATCCTGCGTGCGCTCCACGATCACGGCGTTGTGCGCCAGCGCACCGCGGATCGACTTCCAGGCCAGGAAGAACAGATAGCAGGCGCCCAATATCTTCAGCCACACCAGCACCTGCGTGTTGGACATCAACAGCGCCGAGACGCCGGCAGCCGTCATTGCACCCCAGCATAACGATCCGGAAATGACCCCGGCGGCCAACGCCAGGCCCGGTGTGCGCCCGTAATTGAGCGAGGTATTGGCAATCGCCAGGTTGCCTGGCCCCGGGCTGGCGGTGCCGATCACGTAAACTCCCAGTGCGGCAGCGAAACTCGAAAACTCAAACATAGAACCCTCTCATACCCATCGCGTCAGCGCGCACAGTGAACACAGTGAACACTTCAAGCCACTGTTGGCCTGAAGTGGCTTGCCGGAAAACCTACCTGAAGCAACGATGATCTGGCTCCTTGGCATGGGTTTTCCCCATTCAGGGCGTGAGCTCAGATTGCTTGTACAGTCGCTCGCCCCGTGTTGTGTGGAAGCGCGCGACATCGATAATCTGCACGCTGTCGACTAAAGGCGCCGAGTGCTAATTGATTGCACTGGTTGCGTCTTAACAACTTTTCTGTGAGTTCAAAACCCCCATTGCGGAAATGACAGTCTTTTTAAAACCGGAATTAACGATATCAATAGCACCAGGCTCATGGTGATATTAAACGCCTTTAAACACGACGGCCGAGTCAGGAAACGTCGCAAATACTGTCCAAAAAATACCCAAATCAACGAACAGGGTGAACCGAACAGAAAGAACAGCAGAGCAATCAGTAAGACCTGCACACTGAAGGGCCCCAAAGGTGAGGTGAATGCCAGTACTGCGCCTACGGCCATCACCCAGGCTTTCGGGTTAACCCACTGAAACAACGCCGCAGCGGTGAACCCCAAGGGCTTGCCCGACGGATCATCTATGTCCACCACGGGGGCGCTGGCTATCCGGTAGGCCAGATACAGCAGGTACACTGCGTAAACCGCTGAAGGTTGCCACCCATTCCACCTGAAGCCTGCCACCCGGACCGGCGCAAGGCTGCCACCCATCGGAGCGTAGCGACGCGGGGTTTCTCTTATTACTCCGAAGCTGTGGTGTC
>Ga0307981_1000604_pt1 | contig 35241 bp, 30 predicted proteins | sample OrgLakmetagen987_FD_201849 | JGI IMG/M metagenome (GOLD analysis project Ga0307981, IMG submission 201849) | Saline water microbial communities from Organic Lake, Antarctica - #987 | ecosystem: Environmental > Aquatic > Non-marine Saline and Alkaline > Saline | place: Antarctica: Organic Lake... | reverse complement strand
TATCTCTCCGCGATACATTAACATAAAGCCCTGAGTGCAAAAACACTCAGGGCTTTTTGCATCCCAAAACACACTTACGCTCAACAAAAAGACCCCAAAGCAGGACACGTGCCCGGCAATGCCGATGAAACACAGGTGCTCGCGCAGCAAGGCAGCTAAAAAAGTAACCTGACACTTGGGAACCACTTGGTTTTTGATGCGTATAACAGAATGAAAATACAAAAACATATGACCCGATTTGCTACCTCGGCGCTTTTGTCGCTGGGGATGTCTTCTGCGTCCCTTGCCGAGATTGTCGGCAATGTCGATGTGGACTGGCTTGGCAACGACATTGTCGTGGAAGCGGTGGCTGACCCGAAAGTCAAAGGGGTCACCTGTCATCTGGCCTATTTCGAGCGCGGTATCATTGACCGTTTGCAGAAAGGCAACTGGTTCGAGGATCCGTCGAACTCTTCGATCGCGTGCCGCCAGACCGGACCGATCGAGATTGGCGACATCTCGCGCGATGACAAGGAAGAGACGGTTTTCAGCGAGCGCCGCTCGGTCATTTTCAAGACCCTTCAGGTCAAGCGGATTTATGATGAGGCGAACAACACGTTAATCTACATCAGCCATGCGCGCGATGTGCAAAACGGTTCTGCGAAAATGTCGATGTCGACTGTGCCTCTCTATATACCGGGCAAGTAGGCAAACCTTTGCCACCGCTTGACGGGCCCTTTTCGCGGGTTGACCCTTGAGGTAATCTGCCCGCAAGCGACAACATAAAAAGGGCGCCGGCAGTATGAATATTTCACGTAGAAGTTTTGCAATCGGGTTGGGGGCATTGGGACTGTCGGCCTGCGATATGGCAAACAACGCAGCGGCGTTCGCACCCCGCTCGGACGCGGCGTTGCCACCTGATCTGATGCCACAGTCGAACGCGGGATATGACGCTTGGGTCCAGGCGTTCAAGGTGCGCGCCGCAGGGCAGGGCATTTCCGCGGGGGCTTTGCGCAATGGCTTTGCACAAACAGGTTACCTGCCCGGCGTCGTCAAGCGCGACCGCAACCAGACCGAATTCACCCGAACACTAGAAGATTATCTGGCCATCGCAGCATCGGACGAACGGGTCACGAAAGGCCGCGCAGCCTTCGCGAGACACAGCGCTTCTTTGCGCCAGATCGAAGCACGCTATGGCGTTCCAGCCGAAGTCGTAACGGCGGTATGGGGACTGGAGAGCTTTTATGGAGAACGTCGGGGAAATGTGCCTGTCGTCTCGGCGACCTCAACGCTGGCCTATGACGGAAGGCGGGGTGTGTTTTTTGAAAAGCAGTTGATTGCAGCGTTGAAGATCCTTGAGAACGGGGATGTGTCGGCCTCTAACCTGATAGGAAGCTGGGCAGGGGCGATGGGTCATACCCAGTTCATCCCCACGTCCTATCAGGCTTTTGCCGTCGATTTTAACGGTGACGGGCGTCGGGATATCTGGTCAGAAGACCCCGTGGATTCTTTGGCGTCCACTGCTGCCTATCTTGCGAAGTCCGGTTGGGTATCGGGCGAAAAATGGGGCGCCGAGATGGGAACGCCAGCGGCCAGTTCGGGTACTCCGATCTCTGTCTTGCAGCCTGACCCGGGCGGACCGCGCTTTGCGGTCTTCCGTAACTTCCGTGCGATCAAACGGTACAACAACTCGGATAATTACGCGATCGGTGTCGGGCATCTGTCCGACCGTATCGCAGGCGGTGGCCCCATTCAGGCCAGTTTCGGGCCTGACAGATACGGATTAACCATCGAAGACCGTAAAGCGTTGCAGACGAGACTGACGGCACGTGGATTTGACACAGACGGGACCGATGGCGTGATCGGGCCGAACAGTCGCAAGGCAATCTCGGCCTATCAAGCAAGCGTCGGTCTGCCCGTTACGGGTGATCCGTCCCGCGACCTGCTCCAACGTCTGTAAGACCTAGCCGTGCTGGACGACAAAGGACGCTTGAAAACCTGATTTCTTTCTAAGGCAGGAAGAGCGAAATTCGAGCGCGCTCTCCGTCAAGAGATAGGGGCAAACCTTCCAGAACACTGGTCTGGGTGGTTTGCCCGCGCCGCTATTAAAGACGGTCATAGATCCTTAACAAGTCTAAGTGCGTCATAAATCGCGGCATGGGTGTTGCGCGCCGAGACGGCATCACCGATGCGAAACAGCTGGAACGTGCCTGCGTCATTGCGCGTGATGGTTTGCGGTTGTCCAGCGATCAGCGCAGCATGATCCACAGCGCCCTCATTGCTGCTGAGCGGCTTTAACGCCATGTAAACATCATCCAGTGGCAAGGTTCCATAGTTTACCACGACCTGATCATATGCCTGTTGCTTGGTGAAATCGCTGTAATCTGTCCCGATGGTGGCCATCAGCTTGTTGCCGTCGCGCACAACGCCCAACAAACGGCGTGTTACGGTAAAGGTGACGTCTTTATCCTGCAAAGACCGCATATAGGGCACCAAGTTCATCGCCATAATGTCAGGCGCAAAGACCCGGTCGGGTGTCATTATTTCGACGCTCGATCCGGCAAGTGCTGCAACCTCGGCAGCTTGCAGGCCTGGATGATCGCCGCTTTCATCGTAGATCAAGATCTTCTCGGCAGGTTTCACATCGCCCGAAATGATGTCCCAAGCACTTACGACATTTTCGGCCTCGATGCCGGTTTCGAATAGTTCGGTGTTGGGCAGCCCGCCTGTGGCGACAATCACCACGTCAGGGCATAGCGCCAGCACATCGTCCTGGTCGGCCCACTTGTTGAAATGAAAAACGACATCATGCGCCGCACATTGTGACATACGCCAGTTGATGATCGACATCATCTCGCGACGGCGCGGGCTTTGCGCGGTGAGGCGGATTTGCCCGCCCGGGTCCGGCTGTGCCTCGAACACGGTCACATCGTGGCCACGCTCAGCGCCCACGCGGGCCGCTTCCAGTCCAGCAGGACCGGCACCGACAATGACAATCTTGCGCTTTACATCGGCGGGTGCGATCCGGTGCGGCATCGTCAATTCGCGTCCTGTGGCGGGGTTGTGGATGCACAACGCCTCGCCGCCCTGATAGATGCGGTCCAGACAATAGGTTGCGCCAACGCAAGGGCGGATGTCATGCTCGCGCCCCTCAACGATTTTTTGCACGATATGGGGATCTGCCATGTGCGCGCGGGTCATGCCGACCATATCCAACAATCCTGCCGCCACCGCATGACGCGCTGTTGCGACATCTTGAATGCGTGCGGCATGGAACGTCGGCATGCCTGTGGCCTTTTTGACCGAACCTGCGAAATCCAGATGCGGCGCGCTTTGCATGCCCTGCACCGGGATCACATCGGTCATGGCGGGGTCGGTGTGGATACGCCCTTTGATGACGTTCAGGAAATCCAGCTGGCCCGAAGCGGCAAGCGTCTTGGAAATCTCCAGACCTTCTTCCGGGCTGATGCCGCCTTTTTGCGCTTCGTCTGCCGTATAGCGAAAACCCACGATGAAATCACTGCCCACGCGTTTGCGTACCGCCGCCAGCACATCCATCGGAAAACGCATCCGGTTTTCCAAGGTATCAGCGCCGTAGGGCCCGACCAGATCATTGGTCAGCGGCGACCAGAATTGATCCAGCAGATGGCCGTAGACCTGCAATTCGATCCCGTCCATCCCGCCGTCTTTCATCCGCTCCGCCGCATCGGCGAAATCGGTGATGATCCGCTCGATATCCCAATCTTCAATCAGTTTCGGGAAGGCGCGGTGGGCCGGTTCACGGTGCTTTGACGACGACACCGACGGCAGCCAGTCGCCCTTGTTCCATGTCGTGCGCCGCCCCAGATGGGTTAGTTGGATCATCACCGCGCAGCCATGGTCGTGGCACGCGTCGGTCAGGCTGCGAATCCACGGCACGACCTCGTCCTTGTAGGCCAGCACGTTGTTGAAGACCGGCGGGCTGTCCTTGGATACCGAGGCTGATCCCGCTGTCATCGCCAAGGCAACGCCCGCTTTTGCGCGTTCTTCGTGATATGCGCGGTAGCGGTCCTTGGGCATGCCGTCTTCGGGATAGGCAGGTTCATGGCTGGTGGTCATGATCCGGTTTTTCAGCGTCAGATGCTTGAGCTGAAAGGGTTGCAGCAACGGATCAGTGGACATTTGGAGCACCTTTGGCGGAAATGACTGCCTTTGAGGGTGCAGCCGAAACCAAAGCCAATCAAGTCTGTTCGCGCCGCGTTTAAGCGCGTCACCGTCTAATCTGATTGCCCGTGTCTTGCCAGATGGGCACGCGTTTGTTCGGCTGACGGGGGGGTGCTGCTGCCAAGCAGGATCAGGTGCCAGAAAAACTGTATTTCAGCGGGGTCTTTGATCAGCGCGGCAAAGGCATCACGGTGCCAGCCTACTGCGTGATCATGGGCATCTTGCACGCCGGGCAGGGCGCGCAGGCCGTCCATCTCGCGGCGTGTGCCTTGCAGCATCGGGGCAATGGCATGATCTTCGACGGTGTTGAAATTCCGCTCTGCCCAGTAATGCAGATCAAGTGTTTTCGTCGTCCGGTTCGGCAGTCCGCGTTCGCGTTTCACCATGAATTCGCTGGCCGAGCGCAGTGAATAATGGTTCAGCCTTGCGCGGGCAGGGGCCTGCATCAGGCCGAAAAGGTTGATGCGACTGTCATTTTCGGCAAAGCCGGCAGGCGCGGCATGCGTCCCGCCCAGGCTCCAGACGCCGGGCCCTTTGCCTTTGTTTTTCGGGCGGTGCACGCCAAGCTTTTGAAACGCATCGGGTCGGAAAAGCGACTTGAAGAAATTGCCGGCAGGCAGGTGAAAAGGGTCGGGGGCGGCCATTCGAAAGCGTTCGGGCGTCAGGGCATCTGCGAAATTTTCCTGACCCGCCGCACCAAAAAGCCGCCATGGCAATGCGATCGCATCGCTGGTCTCAGGCACCGATGCAATGAGATCCGCAAATGTAAGCATCGATGCCTCAAGGCATAAAAACTCGTCGCAATCAAAGAAGATCACCCAGTCGGCAGCCTTCATCAGCGGATGAAGATCAGCCAGCCGCATCGCCTGCCACTGTACGGATTTGTCGGCATCGGGCTGGAACGAGACATGGGTCACACCGGGGATCATATCCAGAAGCGTGTCGGTGCCATCATTGCAATCATGGGTGAAAATCAGAAAATCAGTTATTCCCGCAGCGCGGTGATGGGCGATCCATTCAAGGCAATAGGGGCCTTCGTTTCGCATGCAGGTTATGGCGAGAATGCGGGTCACGTCGGGATGCGCCTTGAACAAGGAAGGAGTGCGTTGCGTAATTGACTCTCATGTGGGCGTCGCCAAGTCAATCTTGGCGCACCCAAGAGCCGAACCCGAAGGATTCTTTACAAGTGCAGGGGTGCTAAGCTATTCTTGAAATTGAGCAGATAAACCCGGCACAGCAAAAATAGTGTCATAAGAGAGGCCGAAATTATGAATGACCGTCGCCCCGTCGCGTCGCTTTGGATTGGTGAGAAACTTCACTATCTCAACCAGCTTTGCCTGAAATCCCATGTTGTCGCGGGTCACAAGACGATCCTGTATTGCGCCGACAAGGTCGATAATGCGCCTGAGGGTGTCGAAGTTCGCCCAGCCTCGGAAATCATGGAGATCGACCGCGCTTTGGTCGAGGCGACGAGCGCGTCCTTCCTGTCGAATGTGTTTCGCTACAAGATGATCCAGAAGACGGGCGCGATCTGGATCGATTGCGATGCTTTCTGCCACCAGCCTTTTCCTGAAGACGACGAATATATCTTTGGCCGCCACGGCATGTCAGGCGCGCTGAACTGCGGTGTCGTGGGTCTGCCACAAGAATGCGAGCTGATGGACCAACTGCTGGATTACTACGACAACTTGCCCGATTACCCCGCGTGGTGGAACAAGAACCAGCGCAAGAAATACGACCGCCAGGATCCCAAGCTGTCCCATTCACACCGCATTTATAACGCCGAGCGCACGGCATTCGGCCCGCAGGCCTTCACCTATTTTGCCAAGCAAACTGGCCAATATGACAAGGCCAGCGAACGAGAAGTACTGTACCCTGTCCCGTTCCAGCTCAATGACGTATTCTATGACCCTTACGGCCGGGTTGAGGGGCATTTCACTGAAAAAACCTTGTCGGTCCATCTTTATACCAACGGGACAAAACCGTGGTGGGAAAAGAACGCGCCGCTGCCCGGATCCTATGCCGCGCGGATGTGCGAAAAGATCGGCATCGATCCGTCCAAGGCGCTGCGTTAAGCCACCGCAAGAGGGCCAATGCCATCAAACTGAAACCGCATAAAAGCCCGCACGGCAAGCTGCTGGCCATCTCGATGATGAAGGATGAGGCACCGTTCCTGCTGGAATGGTACGCGCATCACCTTGCCGTGGGGTTCACCAAGATCCTTGTTTATACGAACGATTGCAGTGATGGCACTGACGAGATGCTGATCCGCCTTGAAGAACTGGGCCTTGGGTATCATCGGCGCAACGACATTCCCGAAGGTGTGAAACCCCAGCCATCGGCGATGAAATACGCGCAAAAGGAACCCAAGGTGGCCGAAGCCGACTGGATTTTGATGTTCGACGCCGACGAGTTTTTGTCGATCAACTATGGCGACGGCACGCTTGACCCGATGTTGGATGCTGCGGGTGATGCCAACGGGATCATCATCACATGGCGCATTTTCGGGTCTGGTAACGTGGTTGATTGGTCGCGCGCGCCCGTGACCGAACAATATCTTTATGCGGCACCGCCCACTTGGAACAAGGGCTGGGGCGTCAAAACCCTGTTCAAGTTTGATCCTGACAAATGGAAAATCGGTATCCACCGGCCATCAATCAAGAACAAGGAGCTTGAAACAGGCTTTCCTGATACGGTCAAATGGCTCAACGGGTCTGGCTTGCCGATGGAGGATTACTTTAAATTCCGTGGCTGGCGGTCGATCCGGCGCACCGTTGGCTATCAATGGGCGCAGATGAACCACTATGCGGTCAAGTCCATCGACAGCTACGCGATCCGCAAGTTTCGTGGCAACGTGAACAACAAAAAAGACAAGTATAACGCCGATTACTGGTCGCTTCAGGACCGTAACGAAGTCTACGACGATAAGATCCTGCGCTATAATGAACGGCGTAAGGCGATCATGGACGAACTGTTGACTGACCCGGTGTTGTCGCGCCTGCACTACAGCGCGATCGAGCGGGTCGAGGCGCGGCTTGACGAATACCGCAAGACAGACGCCTATGAGGAGCTTAAAGCGTCGCTGATCGAGGCCTCGAAAGTGCCGATCACGCAGATCGTTGCCAAACCGCCCAAGGCCCGCGACCCTGCCGAAATTGCAGCCCTGATGTCGCAGGTCGAAAAGAACAACTCTGAGCGCCCCGTTCAGGAACGTCGCAAAAAACCCGAAGCGGATTTCGCTGATGTGGGCGAGGGCGGTGATGGTTTTGTGCCCGGTGAGATTGATGTATCAGCGCAAACGGCTGTGGAATGGGTTCCCAACCACGAGATTCTCTTACCTGCGGACGTCCGGATTTTTGCCCAAAACACGCTCGATTTCGTAATGCGTGGCAAGTATCAGCGCCGGATGGCCCGCAAGGTCGGGCGCATGGTCGAAGAGGGACAAAAGGTGCTGGATCTGGGATCAGGCATCGGATTTCTATCGATCTTTACGGTCAAAGAGGTGCCGCAAACTGTTGTTGTAGCCCAGGAAGACAACGCGTCACGGATGAAGATCATGCACAATATCCTGGCGCAGAATGAACTTTCGCTGGGCGATCAACTGCAGATGACCACAGAGCAGGTCGTGTTTCCGGGTGAAGATGCAAAGACAATCGCGCGGATCAATCAATTGATCGAGGATGAAAAGCCCGATGTGCTGCGGGTTACTTATGAACAGGTCGGTGCAAAGCTGTTGAGCCGCGTAAATCGCGGCAGTGTCACGCGTATCGTTCTGATGGGGCCCGCCATTTCGACCTTTATGAGCGAACAGAGAAAGGTTGATGATGAGGCACTTGCACCCTCGGAAGAACTTAGCGTGCCGGAGTTTGTGATTATCGAACCCCGCACACTGGCCTAATCGTAATAGCCAATCCTGCGTGCCAGATCCTGCCCGTTTTCTGTCTCCAGAATTTCGGCCAACCGGGTTTGCCGCAATTCAAACGATTGTTCATGAAGCTGTTTCAGAACCGGATCGGCCAGCAAATAGTCATATATGTCCTGCGCTGCGGGCGATAGCCCGACGTTGCTTGTGTCCAGTCCACCGGCACGGTTGGCGTGGTTCCAGTATTGCTCGGACGCGCCAAGCCGCTCAGCCTGGACCGCGTCGCCCCGATCTACTTTCAGCAAAAATTCTGCCGCAGATTTGATCGAATAATGGTTCACCTGTCCAAAGGCGCGGGTGGGCACGGCGTTGATGCCCTTGTAGTCGCTGTCGGTGAACGATGCGGGCATCTGTTCGCCCGAACCATTGATCCACTTGAAACCCGTTGTTGAAAACGTCTTGGTCACAGGCCGGTGCGGGCGGCGCGGGCCTTTGATCTTGTTGCGGTACAAGGTCTTGACGGCTGTGATGATTTCTTGATCGGTGTCGTCAAGATCCATGGTGGTTTGCGTATAGCGGGTTGTAACAAGATCGGTGGTTTCATGTTTATGCCCGTTGCTGTTGAACGCGACAGAGGTGAATGAAACGGCATCAGCCGCACCTGCCTGATCAAAGAATCCATCCAAAGTGCCTGACGGGTTCTTGAGGTTCAAAAACTCGTCGGCATCCGTGACATAAAGCCAGTCAGCCGCATGGTAGCGCCCGAAGTTGCCCGCATATCGCAGCGCCATGATATGCCACACGCCTTGCTTGGGGAACATGATTTTGGGATTGGGTTGGTGCTTGACGCGGTGGGGCCAAAGCACTTCGATCCGGTCAAGTATCCTGTCGGTATTGTCCGAGCAATAGTTGGTAAAGATCAGCAGGTCATCGATGCCCAACGCAAAATGATGTGCGATCCATTCCAGCACATAGGGCCCCTCGTTGCGCATCACCGTCAACATAAGGGTCTTTTCGTTACCGATGCCCATGAGAAACCTGCCTGATCGTTTGCGCTACGCGAGATGGAGGGGCCGTCTTTTCAAAAGGGTTGCCTCAATCGCCTGTCGCAGGGTATAGTTTGAGTAACAATAGACAAGCAACAAAACAAATAATCGCATGTCTTCCAGAGCATTGAGCGGTCCATGGTTACGTCAAAAGATTTTGTAGATAGCTCGATTGCGCATCAGCTTGGTGCGCATGTCAGCTATGACATGTCCCTTGATCCTGCGGCGTTTGCGTTTGGGGCACGGGCGTCCAGTGGCATGACCTTGTCATGGGATCACGCAGGCCAATCGGTCAGGAATTTGAACGATTGGCAGCCATCCAGCGATGTGGAGCAGCCTTGGCTTGTTCAACACAATCAACACTCCAAGAACAACAAGACCACGCATTCCCTGCGCGACGTTCTTGCGGCTGGGGCCGACTTTGACTTTCTTCTGGACATGCAGGACCACCGCCACCGCGTGGTGGTCGACAGCGAAGGCCGTGCTGCGCCACTGATTAACTTCAATCGTCTTCATACCCGGCCGGCGGGTCATGTTTTGTGGCCCCTTCCCGAATATCATGACATCGACAGCCCTGATTTTCTGGGCAATCTTGATCCAAACCGTGTGGCTTGGGATGATAAATCCGACCGCGTCGCCTGGCGCGGCGGGCCGGGCAACCGGGGGCGCTTGGGGCCTCGGGCACGCGGTGAGATGATCCGGATGTATCCGCTTTTACGCAAATACAAGAGCGGAGAGTTCAGCCGCGAAGAAACACTTCACGTGTTGAAATCAATGCAGAGGTTCAATTTCCTAAGCCTTTATTTCGACAATCCCCGCTTCGATCTGGGCTATACGAATGCGGACGGTTTCCTGCTTGAGAATGAACCATTCTTGGCGGATTTCGAACGGCCCCGCCTGTCGCGTGAAGAGCTTCAAACTTACAAATATATTGTCGTGTTACCTGGCAATGACGTGGGCTCGAGCTTTTATTGGACACTGAACTCAGGCAGTGTGGCACTGGTTGTCGATTGCCCGTTCGAGACGTTTGCGACACATCATTTCAAGCCGTGGGAGCATTTTGTTCCCATTCGGAAAAACCACGGGAACGTGACAAAGCGGCTGGGATGGTGTGACGGTCATCAAGACGAATGTCAGCAGATGGCAGCCCGCGCGGCTGACGCTTGCAAATTTCTGGCAGACCCGGATTTGTGGGCTAAAATCGCTGTTGGAGTAGTTGACGGGATGCGCAGCCGGTTGGGCCTGAAAAAATCAAAACCTGTCGCCAAGCCAAAAACCAAAGCGAAAACCGCTGCAAAACCACCCGTGACACGCACGCCATCCAAGACACCGACACGCAGGCCCGTTGCGCAGAAACCGACATCGAAGGAACGCAAATCTGTGGCCAAGTCGAAACGCGAAGCGGCGCAAAGCGATGGCTCGAATGCCTGAACATAAGAAACGCTGGATTGTGGCGTTTGAAAAACGGCGCAAGTCATCGACGTTCACGCCCTATAAAAGGCACCTCTCATGAGCATTCCGAAGCTTTCGATATTTTTCGTGGTCGATCCTCCAAAATATCAGGATATGGGGTGCTTTTTGGCAGCGTCCATCCGTACGAACTTTTCGGAAGAAGTTGATTTAATTGGCTATTGCCCTGCCGAAACCATCGGTGACATGAACCCCTATGCCTTGGCTATTTTCAAAAGGCTGAACGTGGATGTGCGCCCGATTGAAACGGCGGGCGTGTTTGACCCGCCCTATCCCCATGGCAACAAGATGCTTGCCGCGATGCAGCCAAGGCGAACACCTTATCCTGCGTTTATGGACAGCGACATGCTGTTCATTGCACCCAATACGTCCGACGAGATAATCAAACCGGGTCATGTGTCGGTAGCAGCTGCAACGTCGATGCTGTGGTCCGGGCAAGACATCTGGGATCACATTTATGGTGCCTGCGATATGGCGCTGCCAGAAGAACGGATTTGGCTGTCGCGTCAAAAACGCAAACCGCTGATGCCCTATTTCAATGCTGGGCTGATTGTCTTTCCCGAAGGTCCGGTGACGGATAAGGGCGAAACATTCGTCGAGGTCTGGATGCGTCTGGCGCAGATAATCGACAAGGTCGATCTGATCAAAAAGCGGCCCTATCTGGACCAGATGAGCCTGCCTTTGGCGATCCGCGCGGCGGGCCTTGACTGGAACATCCTGCCAGAAGAACAGCACTATATCCTTGGCGGGCAATTGCGCGGCAAACCCCTCCCCGAAGATCTAGACATCAAGATGATCCATTACCGTAACATGGAGGTTCTCAAAGAGGTCGACATGCTGCGCAAAGCTAAATCCATGTTGGAACAGCACGTGGGAGAGCGCCGTTTCGACAAGATTGATGCGGAAAAGATTTTGGCGGATGACTAGCCCAGACGTGCAGCTATCGACCTTGCCCAAGGGATGGACGGGTCGAAATGTTATATATGACGGGAAAAAATTGCGGTTGGAATACACCGGACCTGCCAAGCCTGACAAGGTATTGGTGGCATTTCCCCCGTTCGACTATCCGTTTGAGTCGGAGGATGGGGGATGGGGATCAAGGTCATTCACCAAGCGCCAGATTGCTCATGTGAGTGTTTTTCACCGCGACGAAGACTGGCATCAACATGACGAGTTCATTGTCGCGATGGCGGCTTGCCGGGCATTCTTTGGGCCAAAGCCACAGCTTACGGCTTATGGTTTCAGCATGGGGGGCTATGGTGCCTTGCTGGGGGCGCAAGCACTGGATGCAACACGGGCTATCGCTGTTTCCCCACAAAGCTCTATTGATCCTGCCGCTGTCCGTTTTGAACGGCGCTATGGCGAGCAATGGGCCAAGATGGAAGGCTGGCACCATGATCTTGGCGCGCATCTGGACGACACGCGAGCGTATATCGTCTTGGTCGATCCGCTGCACAGACCGGATAGAAAGCACGAGACACGCTTGCCCAAACCCTCGAATTACACACGCGTTCTGCTGCATGGGGCAGGTCATGCAGGCATCCAGTCCATCGTCGAGATGGGCCAGTCAGAAGCGCTGTTTGACCTGCTTCGCGGCGATATCTCGGCCAATGACATGCGCAAGGCATACCGTGCCGGGCGCACGGACGGCTTTCGCTATGTCCGCAAGGTGGGCACTACACTACACGAAAAGAATAAAATCGCAGCGCGCGTCTATTATGGCATTGCGCGGGAAAAAGATTTTCGCCGCCTGCTCAAGAAATGGCGCCCATTTTACAAATAACGCATCAAAGCTTTAGAACGGTAAGGCTTCATGCCATACTTTCACCCAACGATGATCCGTCAAAGGACCTAGATAAATGCAAGACCAAGGGACCTCCAGGCGCGGCGTTCTGCTGAGGGCGAAAAACGGCGATGTGATCGGATTTGACGAAACCGGTTTACGGATGAACCTCTCTGACAGCGTCATCGCGGATATTCACAGCCGTCTGCCTGCCGCTGCCGCTGATGCAGTTGTTGACCCTGCCGTTCTTGGCGATGTGGACGCATGGCAGATGCGTCAGCGCGGCGCGTGGTATATATTCAGTGCCAATCTGCCCGGTGCCCAGGGCCCGCGCCAGTTTCGCCGCCGTGTGCGCCTGAGTGATGAGGCAAGCGCGCCTGATATCATCGCCGACACCGCAGGCGCGGTTTACGGGCTGCTGTCCTTTGGTGGGTCACGTCGCGCCGTGACCGCGTCAGAGCCGCTGTCGTTTCCCTATCACGTGGTGACCACAGGCGATGATCTGGGCCCAGCGGGTGCGGCAGGCACCCAAGACAATACTGCAACGGATATCATTCAAAAACTGACCGAACAAACCCGCGACAGCCTGATCGCAGACGAAATTCTGCGCCGCCGCATGGCCAGTCACCGGGCCTTGCCGCTGATCTATGCCCGCTCTGAAACCGATAGCTCCGCAGGCATCGCCGCACTTTTGCATGGTGCGGCAATGGCCAACTTTCGCCAGACTGTCTTGAACCTTTGCGCGGCAGCGCAGTCTTTGGGAAAACCTGCAAAGGTGCTGTCGGTCGGGCTTGATTTCACGCTTGAAGACGTTTTGAGCACGGGTGCGGACTGGACCCGTGGCATGCACGGCATCATGGAACAGATTACGGATTTATTTGCAGACAACGGCTTGCGCAAGCCGCTTTTTACATCCGTGTTTGATGCAGGCACCGCTGATATATCCGATACCCCGATCTTGCGCGCCCAATGGGATCTGGCATGGAACAAGGGCACTCATGAACATGTCTATGCGGCCCCCGGCTATATGTTCGCGCAAGATCCGTTTGGCCGCCCAACCCCCGAAGCGCGGCTGCAAATCGCCGAGATGGAGAGCTTTGCCATCGAGGCGCGCAACAGCGATGCGCTGTGGGCCTGTCCGGTGTTGCTGCTGGCCGAGCGCGAGACTGACGCAAAGGTAATCCGCTGTCGTGGCGAAGCGTTGGGTGCGTTCGTCCTTGATGAGGCCGATCCACTGAACGCGGGAGAGGCGTGTGGCTTTCGACTTGAAGGCGATGACAAGGGGGCAAGGATTATGAAGGTTAGCCTGGATGCTAAAGACCCGAACGATTTGCTGATCACCTGCGACAAGCCCCCCAAGGGCAAGGATCTGACGTTGTGTTATGCTCTTGGTCATCCTGCCTCGGACGACGGCATGCCTGCCAACCGCGGATCATTGCGAGATGGTTTCAGCCATCAAAGTGTGACGGGCCAAACCTTACATCGTTGGGCGTTGCCCGCTGCATTGCCGGTGCATTGATGGATAAATTCAAGCCGATTTTTCTGGATATCGACCTTCCCAAACGCGTGATCCTGCGCGAAGCACCGGTGGTTGAGGAACCAAAAGCCCCTGCAAGCCAGCACCCGAATGAGACAGATGCGATTTGGTATCGCGGTCATGCAGGTGCAATGACCCTGGACCCCAGCGGTGCCATTGCCGTTTGGACACCGGAGAATGCGCTGGGTCTTCCGGCCCGCCCGGCAGAGCCAAACGATGGTCATGCGCGTCTCGCGGCGCGTGGCGGCGTGGGGTATATTCGAGAGGTGAATGGGGGGTTTGCCGTTGATGCGGCTTTGGTCGAGGCTGAACAGTTTTGCTGTGCTGTCCGCCTGACTTCGCCGGAAGGTCAGGCGCGTACATTGGTGACCCTGAATCCGCCTGAAGGGGACAACTACCTGTTTCTGTCCGAAAAGGACGGGCTGTTGGAATGGCGTGATGATGCCGGATCGGTCGAGGTGACCCTGCCGTCACCAGGGGCGCAGATGTGGGTTTTGGTCGGTTACGAGCATGGAAAGCTAAGCCTTACAGCCGCCAAGCCCGGCGCGAAATTACCACCCCCTCAAACCAGCGTAGAGGCGGGTGCAGATTTGGCAACCGCGCTTTCTGGGGTCAGTGATTTGTTCATAGGATGCAGATCGCACCGCAAGGGCATCTTGAAAACACTGGGCCATTCAGTGATCCACGACGTGCTGTTCTGGCTGGACACCGCCGGAACGACGCCCGCCGCATTGGACAAGATCACCCAAGCCTGCCGCTTTGTCGAAGCCCAAGGGGATGCGTTATGAGTTTTACCAAGCAAACCGCTGCTGGCGACAATATCTGCGTCATCTGGATTGATGACATGATCGACATCTTTACTTGGCGCAACGCCTTTGGTCTGACGATCAGCACACCCAACATTGATCGTTTCATGGGCGAGGGCACACGCTTTGCCAATGCCTATGCCACCGTGCCGCTGTGCGCGCCCTGCCGTGCGGAACTGGCCACGGGGCTGTCGCCTTTCCGTACCGGACTGGTCGATCTCAATCGGTTCTGGCGCGATATTTTGCCCCCCACGACGGGTTGGCAATTCGATCTGCGCCGCGCGGGCTTTCGAACCTTTACCACCGGCAAGGTCGACAGCAATTACAAACCCATGCCCGAAGAATACGCCCGCATCCTGTTCCACGAACAGCCCGAGGCAAAGGACGCAGGCAGGCGCAGTAACGTCAAAAAATACCTCGACAAGGGGCCGGGGATCGCGGGGGTCAATCACCCCAATGATGATGGCAGCCAGGACCGCCGATTTTATGACAACATGGTTGCACAAAATGCCATCGACTATCTGGGCCGCGCCGATCCCAAGCGCCGGCACCTGATCCAGCTTGGCTTCAAACATCCGCATTACAACCTGCAATGCCCGGACCGGTTTTATCAGCAATATGACGTCGACAAGATCACTTGGCCCAACACCGCTGCACCAGAGGATTATTTCGGCCCGCAAGAGGGCATGGCGGTCTACGAGGCCGCCTATATCACCAATGGTCCTTGGACACCTGAAAAGGCGGGCGATCAGGCGTGGCGCCAAGTCGTGCGCGGCTATTTCGCCGCGATCAGCCATGTTGATGCTGAGATTGGCCGGTTCATGGAAGCGCTCCGCGCCTCTGAGCTGAGGCAAAACACAACAGTTCTTTTGCTGTCGGACAACGGATTTAACCTTGGTACCCACGACAGTTTCCACAAGATGAGCCAATGGGACAGTGCTGCCCACGTCCCCCTTGGAATTTGGAACGCCCGCATGGAGCCGGGTCGTGTGATCGAGTTGCCGGTGTCTTTGCATAATGTGCCCAAGACCATCATGGATCTGGCGGGGTTGCCGTACCGGCCTGACTGGACTTCGGGGCAAAGTCTGCTGCCCCTCGTGAATGAGAGCTTCGGGCAGTTCGATACCAAGAAGTCCCCTGTGACCAGCGTCTTTGGCACGCTGTCGGTGCGACCCTCCGAACCCGAGCTTAGCCAGTATCGGTACTTCCGCTATCCTAACGGCGAAGAGCATATCTATGATCTGGTCGCAGACCCTGGCGAGACGACGAATATCGTCGCCGACGCGCCACTGGATGCGCTGCGCGCCTGCATGGTCGACAATGCGCTCGAACTGGGCCTTGACCTGCGCGGTTTTGAGAACCCTCAGCGCGGGGTCAATGCGATGATGGCGCTGGATGGGTCAGTGGTGCTGGCGGGCGGCAATGCCGACAATGATTACTGGGCTTACGGGGCCAATGCCGAAAAGATCACCGAAGACGCTGACGGTGGCAATGACACGCTGTGGTACATGGCGGGGCCGGATGACTACGTGCTGCACATGCCCGCCTATATCGAAAACATCCGCATCGCGACGGTTGTGTCGCGCAAGGAACAAAACGCCAGCGAAGGTAAAGAGATCGCCGTCGTCGCCCACCCTGACACGCCGATGAATTTTGAAACCTCAGAGCGGGTTGCCGTCAACGTTCATGGCAGTCGCGGAGCCGATGTGATGATCGGCGCGAAATACGCGGGCGCGACCTTTCACGGCGGGGCAGGCAACGACATGCTGATCGCTAAATCCGGACGCGGCAAGGATGTGCATATCTTTTATGGCGGCGCGGGCAATGACACGCTTTATGGCGGCAATGGCCGCGATATCCTGGATGGTGGCGCGGGCGACGATGTCATCCGCGGCGGCGCGGGGCACAGCAAGATTTATGGCGGGCCGGGCAATGACGATATCAGTGACGGGTCAGGTGGATCGGAAATCCACACCGGACCGGGGCGCAATATCGTCCGCTCGGCCGGGGGGGACGACCATATTTACATCGGCAGCGGTCAAAATACGATCGAGCCTGGCGAAGGTCAGACGGTGTTTCATGTGGCGTATGGTGGGGTGACGCTCATCAGTGGCTGGCACGACGATTACAAGCTTGATCTGTCCGCTTGGCCAAGTGAACCAGAAATCCAGATCACTGGAAGTGACCGTGCCAACATCCGTTTGGGCGTGTCCTTTATTCGGATTGATGGCCCCGTCTCACAGAAGAAACTACAATCCCAGATCACCCGGGGCTAAAGAAGTCCGCTCAGACCCAGTTGGAGAAAGACATGGCGCTTACGTTTGACCCAGATCGCCCCTTGGCGGGTGAAATCCGTGTGGTCGAGAACGCCCTGATCGTCCCTTGGGGCGAAGGCAAACGCCGCGCCATGGCACGCCCTGCGGGGGTGTTCGACGCGGATGGCGTGTTTTGCGAAGACGCGATGACGTGGCGGTCAAGCCGGCGGCCCACGACGGTCGAGCCTGATTTGCCTGCCGAGGCCGAGGTAGACCGCGAGGTTGCGGGCACGATGCTTTATGCGGGGCTTTCGTACGGTCATTTTGGCCATGCATTGTGTGAATCTCTTGCGCGGCTTTGGGCGGTGGATGAGGTGAAAGAACCGATTGATGCGATCGCTTTCATTCCCAAAAATCCGATCACTTGGCCCGAACGGAGCTTGGGGATGGTCAAGGTCATCACTGAACAATTCGGTGACATGCCCCGGATGACCGCGTTTGCCAAACCCACCCGGATTGAGCGGCTGATCATCGCGCCGCAAGCATTTGGCGTCAACGATCTGATGTCTGGCAGTCCAGAATTTCGCGCCTTTACTGATCGTCGTCTTCGCCAAAGGATCGAACCGGCTGGCCCCGACAAGATCTACATTTCGCGCAGCGCGCTATTTCGCAAACGTGGGCGATACTTGATGGAAGATTACATCGAGGCCAAGATGGAGGCCGAAGGCTATACAATTTTTCATCCGCAACAGCATGATTTGCAGACCCAACTGGCCACCTATAAAGGTGCGTCGATGATCGTGTCTACTGACAACTCCGCGCTGCATCTGGCCGCATTTGTGATTGATCCGTCCTGCAAGATAGCCATTCTTCTGCGCCGCCCCGGCAGGATTTTTGAAGATTTTCAGCGACAGCTGAAGTGGTTTGCTGACGTCACTCCCCATGTGGTCGATGCCTGTACGCGGTTCTGGTTCCGCGCTGGTGAAAAGATCCAGTATAATGAGGTCTATTCGCTGATCGATTTCGAACAGACGGGACAGGGATTGAAAGACGCGGGCATGATTTCGAACGCGAACTGGGTGAACCCGACCGACGCAGAAGTTGATGGGGCCGTCAAAACGCTGGAAGCCGACGCAGAGACCAAGTTCGACGAGATTTTTCTATGAAAATCGGCGTTGCCTAAATCGTTTGTGACTCTTATCGTTCGATAGTCGAACACTTTGGGTGTTTGTGTCCTTGGGAGGGGATCAATGCCAATTGCACCGTTGAACGAGACGATAACGCTTTCTGAACTCACCCGTGATCCCTATTCGATTTATGCGCGCTTGCGGGCTGAAAGCCCCGTTTTGCGGGTTAAATCCTTGGGGCGCACCTTGCTGACCAAGGCCGCTGATACCCGTGATGTCAAAGGCAACTCGGCGCTGTTCAGCACCAATGATCCAAACACGCCGATGGAAAAGGCGTTCGAGGCGCACACGCTTATGCGCAAGGACGGCGATGCCCATTTGCGCGAACGCATGGCGATGGTGCCGACTTTCTCGGCGCGAAACATCAAGACGATTTGGGTACCTTCTTACGAGCACCACGCCAGCGCCTATCTTGACCGGTTGCCACGCGATGAGGTGATTGATCTTTTTCCGATGCTCGCAGGCCCGCTGGCCGCGCGCATCCTGGCGGAAATGCTGGGGCTTCCCGACGCAACCGACGCGGACATGCAACATTGGTCGCAAGCGCTGATCGACGGTGCAGGAAACTTTGGCTGGGCCGATGAACCGTTCGAACGCGTGGCCAAGGCAAATATCGCGATGAACCGTGAGTTGGCGCGGATGGTCGACATCGTAAAAGCCACCCCCGATCAGTCGGCTTTGTCGGTTATGGTAAATGCAGAAGACCCGATCGAGATGAGCCAGATCGTCTCGAACATCAAAATCGCGATTGGCGGTGGCATCAACGAACCACGCGATGCGTTGTTGACGATACTTTACGGCTTGCTGACCAACCCCGACCAGCTTGAGGAAATGAAATCAACCGGTGACTGGGCCACTGCATTCGAGGAAGGTGTGCGTTGGGTCGCCCCCATTCAGGTCAGCTCGCGCGTGGCACGCGAAGAGACCGAAATCAGAGGCTTCACCATTCCCAAGGGTGATGTGGTGATGACGGTGCAGGCCTCGGCCAACCACGATGAAGAGGTCTATGAAGATGGGCATCTGTTCAACGTCTTTCGCAAAACCACAGCGCATCAGTCGTTCGGCAACGGGGCGCATCATTGCATGGGCATCCATATCTCGCGCCATACGGTGGGCAAGGTCCTGTTGCCAATGTTGTTTGAGCGGTTTCCCGATATGGAACTGGTAGACCCCGCCAGCGTCGTCTGGTCCGGTTTTGGGTTTCGTGGCCCGTTGAACCTGCCCGTGCGTCTGAACTGACGCGGGCGGGCAGGGGTGCTTTAGACGGCTACAGAACGCAGGCCCAAAATCTTGCGGGCCTGTTGCCATGTCGCGACGGGGCGTTCGTATTTCTCGCATAGGTCTGCCGCACGTTTGATCAGCGCAGCATTTGAGGGGGCCAGCGTGTCGCGGTCAAGGCGCACGTTGTCCTCAAGCCCCGCGCGGGTATGACCGCCTGCCGCAATCGCCCATTCATTCACGACGATCTGGTTCGGGCCGATACCAGCTGCACACCACGCCGCATCGGGCGCACGCGCCTTGACCTGCTCGACATAGAAATCAAACACCGCCTTGTCGGCGGGCATCGCATTTTTCACACCCATCACGAACTGCACATAAAGCCGCCCGTACAGTTTGCCATCCTTGTGGTGCTGGATGGCTTGCAGGATGTGGCTCAGGTCGAATGCTTCGACTTCCGGCACGATTTCATACTGCCGCATTTCAGATGCGAGCCATTCCACCAAGTCGGGGGCGTTCTCGTAAACACGTGTCGGAAAGTTATTCGACCCCACCGACAGCGATGCCATGTCTGGCCGCAAGGACAACATCCCGCCGCGCGCTTTGCCTGCGCCGGACCGGCCGCCAGTTGAAAACTGAATGATCATGCCGGGGCAATGCTTTTGCAGCCCTTCCTTGAGGGCGGCGAATTTCTCAGGATCAGACGATGGCGTTTCATCGTCGTTGCGCACATGCGCGTGGCAAATACTTGCCCCTGCCTCGAATGCCTCGTGCGTGCTCTCGATCTGTTCAGCGATGGAAATTGGCACGGCAGGATTGGCCGCTTTTGTCGGCACGCTGCCGGTGATGGCAACGCATAAAATACAAGGATCAGACATCTAGGAACACCGTTTCTTTCTCGCCCTGAAGGTAAATATCAAAACGATAGACGTCGTTGCCGTCTTTCTGCGCGATCAGGGTCGGCACGCGGTTTTGATGCTCAAGCCGCGTCAGCAGCGGGTCGGCGCTGTTGTCGGCATCGGGGAAATACATGCGGGTTTGCAGGCCAATATTGATCCCGCGCGCCACGATCCAAAAGGTGATATGCGGCGCCATCATCCGCCCGTCAGGAAAAGGCACAGCGCCGGGGCGGATGGTCTCGAATACCCATTCACCTGTGTAATAATCCCCCGCCTTCCGGCCCCAGCCGGTAAAGTTAGGGTCAGCGGCCCCGCGTGGATCATTGCCCGGATAGATGCCATCCGCATCAGCCTGCCATATCTCGACCATGGCATCTTTGAGCGGTGTGCCGGTACCGTCATAGACGGTGCCCTTGACGGTGATCCGCGCGCCACGGGTGTCGGCATTGACCATGGTGTCACCCAGATCATGGGCGTAAACTCCTGTGATGTCGCAGAAATTAGGCAGGCATCCGATATGCACGTAAGGCCCTGCGGTTTGCGAGGGACTTTCCTTCAGGTGGTTCAACTCTTGCATCAGTTACCTTCCTTGCGGTTTTCAAACATCGTGGACCGCCGTCCGCGCAGGGCCATATCGAACTTATAGGCACGTGCGTCCATGGGAATGGTGTTTTCCATATCCAAAGGTGCGATCAATTGCTCGATGGCCTCGCGGGAGGGAACCGTTTCCACAATCGGGCATTTCCAGATCAGCGGGTCGCCCTCGAAATACATCTGGGTGATCAGCCGTTGCGCAAAGCCGGTGCCGAAAAGTGAAAAATGGATATGTGCAGGGCGCCAGTCATTGGTGCGGTTGGGCCAGGGGTAAGCGCCTGGCTTGATCGTGCGGAAATTATACCCGCCGTTTTCATCCGTGATCGTGCGCCCGCAGCCGCCAAAGTTGGGATCCAGCGGGGCCAGATAGCCCTCTTTTTTGTGGCGATAGCGCCCGCCCGCATTGGCCTGCCAAAACTCCAGCAGCACACCGGGAATGCCACGCCCGTTTTGATCCAGCACACGACCATGTACGATAATCCTCTGTCCAATCGCCATCTCGCCCGCTGTGGCGTAGTTCAGGATCAGGTCATTGTCCAACTCCCCCAACATCTGATGACCAAAGACCGGCCCGGTCTGCTCGCTCAGCGTCGTGTTCATGGAAATCAGCGCCTTTTGCGGAGACCGCAGGACGCTGGTTTTATAGTCTGGCGTCAGTGCAGGTGGTTGCCAACTGCGGTCGCGGTGAAAGAACGCCCCATTCTGATCGCTCATATGTCCTCCCCCATTTCTTTGTAGGTCTGTTTCGCAAGTTTAAGCGCATGGTTCGCCTTTGGCACCCCCGCATAGATAGCGACATGCTGAAAAGCCTCCATCACATCGGTTTTGCTGGCCCCGGTATTGGCAGTGGCGCGAATATGCATCGGGATTTCTTCGAAGTTGCCAGTCGCCGCCAGCAACGCCAGCGTCAACATCGACCGTTCACGGTGGGTGATGTTGTCATTGGCCCAGACCGTACCCCATGCCCCTTCGGTAATAAGCTGCTGAAACGGCTCGTCAAAATCGGTTTTCGCGGCCTCGGCCCTGTCTACATGGGCATCCCCAAGCACCTTACGGCGAGCCTCCATTCCAGTCTCATATCTGTCTGACATACGCCGCTCCCTTTCGCTTTGATGTGCTTTTCCCATAACAAAGGTGATAAAGATATTGAGAAATGGCGCTGTTTATATAACCTGATGGTTATGAGTATTGATCCGCGTTTGCGCTTGCGCCATATTTCCACCTTTCTCGATATTGCTCAGGCAGGTTCGATCGTGGCTGCGGCAGATCAACTGGGCGTCAGCCAGCCGGCAGTTTCCAAGACCCTGCGCGAGCTTGAGGATATCATCGGCCAGCAGTTGTTTGACCGCACAGCGCGGCGGCTTAGCTTGAACAAAGCGGGGCAGGAGTTTCAGAAACTGGCAGGTGCCGCGATGGCGACGCTTGGGCACGCGACCCGGCCGGGGGTGGGGCAGGCGCAAACACGGTTGGCCATCGGCACGTTGCCCACAGCAGCAACCCGGCTTGTGCCAAGTGCCGCGGTCCGGTTTCGCCAGGTACATCCGCAATGTCTGATCCGGGTCTCAACCGGACCGAACTGGTTGCTGCTGTCGCAATTGCGCGAGGGGCGGCTTGATCTGGTCGTAGGGCGCATGGCTGAGGCTGACCGGATGGAGGGGCTAAGCTTTCGGCAGCTCTATACCGAAGATGTTGTCGCGGTGGTGCGGGCAGGCCATCCATGGGGCGACCGTCTCGAAGCCCGCGATCTTGACCGCTTTGCCTTGATCTTGCCGCCACCGGGGGCTGTGATTGGCCCTTTGGTGCGGTCCTACCTGCGCAGCGTGGGCGCGGATGACATCACCCCGGCGTTCGAGAGTGTATCGCTTGCGTTTGGCCGGCAGGTTTTGCGGGAAACCGATGCCATCTGGTTCATTTCAAGGGGTGTGGTTGCCGAAGAGTTGTCGAACGGCAGCTTGCGGGCCGTGCCTTTGAACGCGCCGATGATGGCGGGTCCGGTCGGCATAAGCCTGCGCGCCTCGGCACCGCAAAGCGCTGAACTGGCCGCCATGATCCTCGCCCTTCAGCATGCGGTTGGCGGTTGACGGCAGATTGGCTTGCGGTGTGCGTCGCGTTGGCGCTAGCGTACCAAAACACCTCTGCTCAAGTGAAAGACCGCGCAAATGTCCCAAACACCCGATATCGTCATTTTGAACGGGGCGCTGATCACGTTTGATCCCGCAACGACGGGTGCCACGGCGCTTGCGATCCAGGGCAATAGAATTTCGGCATTGGGCACCGATTCCGAGATGCGCGCGCTTTCCGGTCCTCAAACGCGCATCATTGACGCTGCAAGCGCCACCGTTTTGCCCGGTTTTATCGACAGCCATGTGCATCTTTTTTGTGGCTCGGTCGAGTTGGGATACCTTAACCTGCACGCGGTCGCTGGGCTTGAGGCGCTTGGCGCTGTCGTCGCACCTTATGCCGAGGCTCATCCCGATGATGCGGTTGTCTTTGCGGTACAGGCTGATTACGCGATCTTGCATCCCAACAAGACACCGACGCGGCAGGAACTTGACCGTGTTTGCCCAGACCGCCCTTTTGCGATGTTTGCACCCGATCACCACACCGTTTGGGCGAACACGGCCGCTTTGAAACTGGCAGGGATCCTGCATGGCGGTGAGACCCCTGCGGGCTGTGCCATCGTGATGGGCAGTGACGGTTTGGCAAGCGGAGAGCTGCGCGAACCCGGTGCCTATGCGGCAATTCTTGCACTCACACGCCACGGCGGTCGTGATCTTGCGGGGCTGATCAACGGCAAGAACCCGGAACCGACGCCAAGCCTGCAGGACCGCGCCAAGGACAAGGCGGCCCTCGCACGCGGCATGGAACATTGTGCGGCCCAAGGCATTACGGGGCTGCAATGTATGGATGGCAACTTTTACCAGCTTGAACTTCTCTCCGAGATGGAGGCCGAAGGCACGTTGCTGTGCCGGACCTCAACCCCCTTTCACCTAAGACCGGAAGACCCGCTTGACCGTCTGTCCGAGGCCGCCGAGATGAACATGCGTTACGCGGGCGATATGGTTTATTCCGGCACCGTCAAGATGTTCGTCGACGGGGTCATCGAAGGGCAGACAGCGCTGATGTTGCAGCCTTACCCCGACACGGATGATACGTGGGGCGATCCGGTGTTCAGTGCAGAGCATTTAAACGCGGCCTGCGCGCGCATCGATGCGATGGCGCTGCAAATCGCTGTCCACGCGATTGGCGACGGGGGCGTGCGCCGCACACTTGACGCCTATCAGGCCGCACTTGAACAAAACGGCAAACGCGACAGCCGCCACCGCATAGAGCATCTCGAGACAGTGCACCCCGAGGATATCAACCGCATCGCTGATCTGGGGGCGGTGGCGTCGATCCAGCCGGGGCACGCGCCCTTTGGCGGTATCTTCCCTCCGGCGGGTGTTCAAAAATATCTGCATGACCATCAAATCCCCACGGCTTATCCTTGGACCCAAATTCGCGACAGTGGCGCACCGGTGATCTTCAGCACGGATTGGCCCGTCATCGGGGTCGAGGTAATGACAACGCTCAAAGCGGCCTTGGCCCCCCTTGATCTGGGTCCGCTTTGGGTCGATCAAACCCAAACCTTGATGCAGACGCTGGCCAGTTACACGCGCGACAATGCTTGGGTTGAATTTCGCGACAACCAAAAAGGTCGCCTTGCCGTTGGTTTGCTGGCGGATGTGGTTGTGCTGTCGCATGATCTGACCAAACTTGACCTGTCCGGGATTACCGACGCTTCGGCGCGCATGACCATCTGCAACGGTCGCATCACATTTGAGGCGAGATGACTCTTTAAATTCCAAATGGATCAAAATCCCGGGGGAGTGGCCGCTGTGCGGCCGCGGGGGCTGGCCCCCGTTCCCGGCTCTATACTTGACAAGAACCTCTATCTTCGACCTGTTACAACAAACTGAAAAAGGATGTCCCGATGATGAAAACCCGCGCCGCTGTCGCCGTTGCCGCTGGCAAACCGCTCGAGATCATGGAGGTCAACCTGCAAGGCCCTCAAAAGGGCGAAGTCCTGATCGAGATCAAAGCCACGGGCCTGTGCCACACCGATGAATTCACCCGCTCCGGCGACGATCCCGAAGGCATCTTTCCCGCCATCCTCGGCCACGAGGGCGCAGGCGTTGTGCTCGAAGTCGGCGAAGGGGTGACGACGCTGGAAGTCGGTGATCATGTGATCCCGCTTTACACTCCGGAATGCCGCGAATGCGAATATTGCCTGTCGGGAAAGACCAACCTGTGTCAGGCAATCCGCGTCACCCAGGGCCAGGGGCTGCTGCCCGATGGCACCACGCGCTTTTCCATGCTCGATGGCACACCGATCCATCACTACATGGGCTGCTCGACCTTTGCCAACCACACGGTCATCCCAGAGATCGCGCTGGCCAAAGTCCGCAAGGACGCGCCGTTCGATAAAATTTGCTACATCGGCTGCGGCGTCACCACAGGCATCGGTGCCGTGATCAACACCGCCAAGGTTGAAATCGGCGCGCGCTGCGTGGTTTTCGGTTTGGGCGGCATCGGTCTGAACGTGATCCAAGGGCTGCGCCTTGCGGGGGCTGACCAGATCGTGGGCGTGGACCTGAACGACGACAAGGAAAAAACCGGTCGCTATTTCGGGATGACCGATTTCGTGAACCCCAATAACGTCGAAGGTGACCTTGTGGCGCATCTGGTTGAACTGACCAAAGGCGGCGCGGACTACACGTTTGACGCCACGGGCAACACCAAGGTCATGCGTCAGGCGCTGGAGGCCGCGCATAAAGGCTGGGGCGAAAGCATCATCATCGGTGTGGCCCCTGCGGGTGCCGAAATCTCGACCCGGCCGTTCCAACTGGTAACCGGTCGCGTCTGGCGTGGCACTGCCTTTGGCGGGGCCAAGGGGCGCACAGATGTTCCAAAAATCGTCGACTGGTACATGGAAGGCAAGATCGAGATCGACCCGATGATCACACACAAGCTGACCCTGGACGAGATCAACCACGGGTTCGAGTTGATGCATCAAGGCAAGTCAATCCGCGCAGTCGTCGAATTCTGATCCTTCAAAACGTCGCATTTCAAGCCACCGCTGCCAATTCTGGCGGCGGTGGCTAGCATTTCTGGGGGCAGAGTTACGAAGGGTAAAGTTGACGCGAGGATAGCTTTTGCATCTATTGGCGGCATCTTTACCTGTCGTGACAACATGATACCTTGCCCATAGTAAGCCCGGGAGAACGTCCATGAAGCTGACCGTAAACGGCGAAACCCACGAGGTTGATGTCGAAGACGACATGCCGCTTTTGTGGGTCTTGCGCGATGAACTGCGGATCACCGGAACCAAGTACGGCTGCGGCATCGCGCAATGTGGTGCCTGCACCGTGCACATGGACGGGATTGCCGTCCGGTCTTGCCAACTGGCCGCAGGCGATGTGTCGGGCGAGATCACAACCATCGAAGGGCTCGGTACGCCAACGGCGTTGCACGCGGTGCAAGAGGCCTGGATTGACCTGCAAGTTGCTCAATGCGGATATTGTCAGGCGGGCCAGATCATGCAGGCCGCGTCATTTCTTGACCTCAACCCCGATCCGACCCACGCCCAGATTGACGCCGCGATGAGCGGGAACTTGTGCCGCTGCGGCAGCTACCCGCGCATCCGTGATGCGGTCAAATCCGCCTCGTCCAAGTTGAAAAGGGCCTGATATGGGACGTCTAAAAACCATTGCCCGGCGCAGTTTTCTGATCGGATCCGCCGCCATAGCGGGCGGTGTGGTTTTTGGAACGTACCTCTACAAACGCGAAGGTACCAACCCTCTGCTTGCGGATTTGAGGGCGGGCGAAACCGCCATCACTCCTTACGTAAAAATTGACGCACAAGGGATCACTTTGATCACGCCGCGTGCAGATGTGGGGCAGGGCGCCTGGTCGATGCAGGCGCATCTGATCGCCGAGGAATTGGACATAGACCCCGCCACGGCAACGCTGTCCTCCGGGCCTGCCAGTGCGATTTACTACAACGGTGTTGTCGGGGTCGAGGCGATGCCGATTGCTGCGACGTCAGATACCTTGCTGGCACAAACCGGACGTGGTGCTGCGGATGTAATGGGCAAGCTGATGGGCCTTCATATCACCGGCGGCTCTACAACAGTGCCTGACCTTTATGACCGCCTGCGCATGGCCGGTGCCGTAGCGCGCGAGACATTGATCCGCGCGGCAATGCAGCAAACAGGTTTGCCACGCGACCAGTTGAAGACCGAAAACGGCTTTGTGGTTCTGCCTGACGGACTTAAGATCGAATACCTTGATCTGGCCGTTCTGGCCGCTGATATCGAGCCGATCCAAGACGTGACCCTGCGCGAACCGTCACAATGGCGCTATCTGACCAAGCCGCAAAAGCGGACCGACGTCATCGCAAAATCGACGGGGACGCAAACCTACGGGATCGACATGGTGATGGATGGCATGGTTCATGCGACCACGCGCACCAACCCTGCGCTAGGTGGGGGGCTGGCCGGTTTTGATGCCGAGGACGCGCGCAAGATGCGTGGTGTTCAGGCGGTATTGCAGATCACTGGCGGTATTGCGGTAGTGGCGGACAATACATGGCGGGCGTTTCAGGCGGCACAGGCGGTGACCTGTGACTGGGGCCCATCGCCCTACATTGGCAATACCTCCGATCAGTTTGCCGCCGTCGCGGCATCGTTTAGGGAGGATCACCAGGACAGCCAGTTCAAAGACGATGGCGATGTCGTGGCAGCGCTTGAAGGCGCAGAACTGGTCGAAGCCGAATACCGCATCCCCTATCTTGCCCATGCGCCGCTGGAGCCGATGAGCGTTGTCGTCAAAATGACCGATGCTCGGCTGGACATATGGACAGGCACGCAAATCCCGCGCTTTGTTCAGGCCAATATGGCCAAACTGACAGGGATGGATGCGGATAATATCCACGTTCATGTGCTGATGTCCGGTGGCAGCTTTGGTCGCCGTCTTGAAGACGACTATATCGCCCAAGCGGTCGAGATCGCGATGCAACTGCCCGACACCCCGATCAAGATGGTCTGGCAACGCGAGGAAGACTTCACCCATGACTTCCCCCGCCCGCTTGCCATTGCCCGCGCCAAAGGGGCGGTCAGGGACGGGGCTGTAGATACGTTTGATCTGGCGATTGCGGCCCCCTCGGTCGCTGAATCCTCTCTTGCCCGTCTTGGCCAGCCCGCCATTGGCCCCGATGTGGCGATTGTCGCGGGCGCATGGGACCAGCCATTTGACATCCCGAACTACCGTGTCACGGGCTACCGCACACCCGCAATGGTTCCGGTCAGCTCTTGGCGGTCGGTTGGAGCGTCTGGCAACGGTTTCATGCACGAAAGTTTCATGGACGAGATGTGCCACGCGGCTGGCGTCGATCCGCTGGCAGAGCGCTTGCGCCTTTGCTGGCACGAACCCTCTCGCAAAGTGCTTGAGGCCGTTGGCGAGATGTCGGATTGGGGCAGTGAGCTGGGCGCGAACAGGGGGCGTGGGCTTGCGTTTACGCTCGCCTTTGGGGTGCCAGTCGCTGAGGTGATTGAGGTCACCAACACGGAAGACGGCATTCGCATCGACAAGGTGTTCGTCGCTGCCGAGGTTGGACGCGTTCTGGACCCCGTCAATTTCGAGGCGCAGGTGCAGGGCGGTGTGATCTTTGGGCTGGGGCATGCGATGAATTGCGAACTGACCTATGAAGACGGTGTCGCGCAACAAGACAACTTTCACGTTTACGAGGGCATGCGTCTGTACCAAACACCCGAGATCACCGTGCGCGGTCTTGAGAATGGCGACAAACTGCGTGGCATTGGTGAACCTGGCGTACCGCCCGCGGCACCAGCGCTGGCAAACGCCATCTTTGCGGCCACTGGCAAGCGCATCCGCGAACTGCCTTTGTCCAAATCGGTAGACTTTGTATGAGGGCGCTGATTTTGGCATTGATCCTTGCCGCGCCAGTTGCGGCACAGGATATCCCAAGCCGTGATGACGGCCTTGCCGCGTGGGATGAGATCTTTGCGGTAACGTCGCATCCGCGCTGCACGAACTGTCATGTGGGCGATGCAGGAGTGCCGATGTGGAACGGGCTGATCTATGGCTCGGACGCGGTGCATGGCATGCATGTGCAGGCAGGCGAAAGCCGTGTGGGCGCTGAAACAATGGCCTGTAGAACCTGTCACATTTCCGCGCAATCGGACAATGCCACGCCCCATGCCCCCCCGATGATAGACGATGCGTGGCGCTTGCCACCCGCTGAGTTGGCCTGGCTTGGCAAGACAAGCGATGAGGTCTGCGCGCAATTGCGAAACCCAGACACCAACGACGGGTTTGCGATGGATGAACTGGCCACGCATCTTGAAACTTCGCTTTTTGTGGCATGGGGGTTTGCACCCGGTGCGGGCCGCGACGAACCGCCCGGAACCCTCGATGATATGGTCGACGCATTGAAATTATGGGCGGCGGCTGGCACGCCTTGTGCTGGTAATCCCTAGACTGCGCATTTCCAAAGCACTGGAATTGTCCAAAAAAACTTGACCTATCTGCATTGGGCTTGTTCGGTGGGCCATGGATATTTTGCACAGCACCCGCCCCGCCTTCGTTTCCGGCATGGATACTATTCCGATGCCTTCGATTGATGCAGAGGCCGCCCAAACCTTGGTCGCCCGCTGCCCCGTTGCAGCACAAACACCGCTTGTTCAAGCCGAGGCATTGGCCGTCGAAGCGGGTGTGGCTGAGTTATGGATCAAGGATGAGCGCGGACGCATGGGGCTTGGCAGCTTCAAAGCACTTGGCGCCGCTTATGTCATCGCCTGCGATAAAGAGCGCGGCGATCATCGCGGGCGAACCTATGTGACAGCCAGCGCAGGCAATCATGGGATGTCAGTGGCCGCAGGGGCAAAGGCCTTTGGTGCAGAATCTGTCGTCTATATCGCCGAACCTGTACCCGAAAGCTTTGCTGCGCGCCTTGCCGAACAGGGCGCGCAAGTGGTGCGCGAAGGGGCAACCTACGAAGATAGCATGGCGGCCGCTCAGGCTGCGGCTGATGCCAACGGCTGGGCGCTTTTGTCTGACAGTTCCTGGCCCGGATACACCGAACGCCCTCACCGTCTGATGGAGGGGTATTTGGTGCTGATGGCAGAGGCGATTGAACAGATGCCTACCCCGCCCACGCATTTTTTCTTGCAAGCAGGCGTTGGTGGTCTGGCGGGGTCTTGCGCCGCACTGGCAAGACAAGCCTGGGGGGACGGACCTTGCATTGTGGTCGTTGAACCTGATGCCGCCCCTGCATTGTACGGATCACTCAAGGCAGGAGAGCCAACAGAAAGTAGCGGACCTGTCAGCGATATGGGACGGCTTGATTGCAAGATGCCGTCGCTGATCGCGCTGAAAGGTCTGGCACGTGACGCGGATGCTTTTGCGCTGATATCGGAAGGTGAAGGGCAGGCAGGTGCTGGGGCCGCCATGGTGGCTGGGCTGGCCTCAACCCCTTCGGGCGCAGCGGGCATCGCCGGATTGCTGGCGCTGTCGGATACACAAAAAACGGATCTGGGGATCACCGCTGCATCCGTCATCCTGACAATTCTCAGCGAAGGTCCGGCCAATTGAACCGAGGGTTTGCGCAAACAGAATACGAAACCCGGCTTGCCGGTGCGCAAAAGATGATGGCGGCGCATGACCTGTCTGCCTTGCTGCTGACGACCGAAGCTGAAATCCGCTATTTCACCGGGTTTCTGACCCGTTTTTGGGAGAGCCCGTCGCGCCCGTGGTATCTGGTTGTTCCCGCGAGCGGTAAGCCGATTGCGGTGATCCCGTCGATTGGCGCGGCCTTGATGGCGCAGACATGGATTACCGATATCCGGACATGGCGCGCGCCCGATCCGCTTGATGACGGGGTAAGCCTGTTGGCTGACACGTTGAACGAGGTGGCCGGCATCGGGCGCATCGGTCTCCCGTCAGGGCCAGAGAGCTATCTGCGCGTCCCGCAAGCGGACTGGGGTTGGATCAAATCGGCGGTATCTGGGGAATTTGTGCCCGATCATGGCATTACGGCGCGGCTGCGTGCAGTCAAGTCTGATGCTGAAATTGCCAAGGTTCAGACGGCCTGCGCCATTGCCGGTCGCGCCTTTGCACGGGTGCCCGAAATCGCTGGCCAAGGGGTTGCCCTGTCGACGGTATTTCGCGACTTTCAGGCATTACTGCTGCAAGAGGGGGCCGATTGGGTACCCTATCTGGCGGGGGCTGCGGACCGCGACGGATACGGCGATGTCATATCGCCGGCAAGGGATACTCCCTTAGCCAAAGGGGATGTGTTGATGCTGGACACAGGCGCTGTGTTTGATGGCTACTTTTGCGATTTCGACCGGAATTTTTCAATTGGCCTGCCGTCAGATATCGCAAAAGCCGCCCATGCCAGATTGAGCGAGGCTGTGGATGCCGCCGCCCGGATCGCCCGCCCCGGTACCACCGCAGCGCAGCTGTTTCACGCCATGGATCAGATCGTCACAAACGGTGCTGGCGGGTCGGATGCAGGGCGCTTGGGGCACGGTCTGGGGATGCAGTTGACCGAAGGTTTGTCGCTGACCCCCGTCGATTATACCCAGCTTGTCCCCGGCATGGTCATCACTCTTGAGCCGGGGATCGAGACGATAGACGGGCGCATCATGGTACACGAGGAGGATATCGTGATCACGCAGACCGGCTGCCGTTTTCTCAGCCCGCGTGCGGGCCCCGAGTTGACGGTGATTACATGAGCTTTGCCTACACCTCGGTACCGGATATGGCCCCTGCTCTTGGGCTGATCGTCTTGCAACCAGATGAAACGCTGGAGGGGGATATGCGTGCGATGTTGCCACTTGAAACGGCGTTCTACGTCAGCCGGGTGCCAAGCGCGGACGAGGTGTCTTCAGTGGCGCTTGCGACCATGGCATCGCATCTCAAGGACTCGGCGGCATTGCTGCCGAAAGCTGCGCATTTTGCCAGCATCGGTTATGGCTGCACGTCGGGGTCTGCTGAAATCGGGTCGGAGCGGATTGCCGCGTTTATCCAAGAAGGGGCAGCCAGCCCCCACGTAACCAACCCACTGAGTGCTTTGATCGCGGCGTGCCAGCATTTGGGCGTGACGCGGCTGGCGCTGTTGTCTCCCTATGTTGCAGAAGTGTCTGCCAAGCTTCTCGATGCCCTTGCCGCGCATGGGATTGAAACCCCCGTCTTTGGCAGCTTCGATGAGGCGGAGGAGGCCAAGGTCGTGCGCATCGACGGCCCCTCGATTATCGCGGCGGCGACCGATCTGGCGCAGCAGGGTGGAGTGGATGCGATTTTTCTAAGTTGTACAAATCTGCGCACTCTGTCTGTGATCGAACGGATCGAGGCCGAAACACGACTGTTCTGCCTGTCCAGCAATCAGGTCCTGGCTTGGCATATGGCACAGGCGGCAGGGATTGCGGCGAAAATTCCGGGCAGGTTGGGGCAGGTTTAACACGGCCCGATCCAGTGTCTTACTTGGGAAACGTGAAAACAATGCGCGCGTTTTTGCAAATTGACGTCAGTTCATGGCATTGGTCCACTTGACGAAACCACGGTGTTGCCATAGGTCGGGGACGTTACGCGGGCGTTGTGTAATGGTTAAGACCTCAGTTTTCCAAACTGAAGATGAGGGTTCGATTCCCTCCGCCCGCTCCACCCCTCCCTTTTGATGATCGATAGACTGCTAAGGTTTGCCGCAAGGCTAATCGATGCTCGGGTCTTGACCCCATGCGTCTTGCGGGCGATGACACCCACATCTGCAAAGGAAATCCTATGGCCCGATCGCCTTCACCCGCTCCCGTACAAGAAGAACGAGAAAAGTCTCGTGAGTTGGGGGCACTGCGCGCGCTTGTCCCGTTTGTATATCCTTACAGAGGATTGATGACCGCCGCGATCTGCGCCTTGGTGATTACGGCGATGATCTCGCTTATGTTGCCGCTGGCTGTGCGTCGGGTGATTGATAACTTCGGCGGTGTCGAAGCCCTGCTGGATCAGTACTTTTTCGGTGCCATGGCTGTTGCAGGGCTGTTGGCGATTGGCACAGGCCTGAGATATGCGCTTGTCACCCGCTTTGGTGAAAGGGTTGTTGCCGACATCCGCAAGGCAGTTTTCGACCGCGTCATCGGGATGAGCCCGGCATTCTACGAGCGGATCATGACGGGCGAGGTTCTAAGCCGGATCACGACCGATACGACCCTGATTTTGTCCGTGATCGGATCGTCCGTATCGATTGCGCTGCGCAATGTCCTGATTTTCAGCGGTGGTCTGATCTTGATGCTGTTTACCTCGGCCAAGCTGACGGGAATGGTTTTGCTGTTGGTCCCTGCCGTCGTTATCCCAATCTTGGTGCTGGGTCGTAAATTGCGGGTGATCAGCCGTGAAAACCAGGATTGGATCGCGGCCAGTTCAGGCAACGCGTCCGAAAGCCTGAGTGCGGTTCAGACCGTCCAGGCCTTTACGCATGAGGCGGCCAGCCGCGGGCAGTTTGCCCAGATGACCGAAGCATCCTATGACGCGGCGCGCCGCCGCATCAGGGTGCGTGCCGTGATGACGACAATCGTTATCTTTCTGGCCTTTGCGGGTGTTGTTGGCGTGTTGTGGATGGGTGCGCGCGATGTCCGCGCAGGCGACATGACCCCCGGTGCGCTGGTTCAGTTCGTCATCTATTCTGTCATGGTTGCAGGCGGCGTTGCTGCGCTGTCCGAGATTTGGGGCGAATTGCAGCGCGCTGCAGGTGCGACAGAGCGATTGGTCGAATTGCTGCAAACGCAAGACGATGTTCTTGATCCCGAAACCTCTACCACCCTGCCAAGCCCGATTACGGGGCGCATCGCATTTGAGGATGTGCAGTTTGCCTATCCCTCGCGCCCTTTGGTGCAGGCTTTGGATGGGGTGAATCTGACCATCAATCCCGGCGAAACGGTTGCTTTCGTAGGCCCATCCGGTGCCGGCAAGACAACCATCATCCAATTGATCTTGCGGTTTTACGATCCCGCGTCGGGCCGCATTACGCTTGACGGCGTGGACCTGCGCGAGGTCGCACGCGACGACTTCCGCCGCGCTGTTGCGCTTGTTCCGCAAGATCCGGTGATCTTTGCCGCATCAGCCCGCGAGAACATCCGGTTTGGCCGCCCGGATGCGACCGACGCCGAAATCGTTGCCGCCGCCGAAGCCGCTGCGGCGCATGTCTTTATCTCGGCCTTGCCGGATGGCTATGACAGCTATCTGGGGGAACGCGGGGTCATGTTGTCTGGCGGCCAAAAGCAACGCATCGCCATTGCGCGCGCAATCTTGCGCGATGCGCCGGTTTTGCTGCTGGACGAAGCGACAAGTGCGCTGGATGCAGAAAGCGAACGCGCTGTGCAGGCGGCCGTTGATAAACTCAGCGCGGACCGCACGACCTTGATCGTGGCCCACCGTTTGGCGACCGTCAAAAAGGCGGATCGCATTGTTGTGCTGGAGGCCGGGCGGATCGTTGACACCGGGACCCATGATGAGCTGGTCGGCAAAGGCGGGCTTTACGCGCGCTTGGCGCGTCTGCAGTTCACAGACGGGATTGCTGCGGAATAAAATGCTTGTGAATTTCTGCTTTAGGTGGACATAATTGCCCGACTGTAAATCCAGAAGGAGAATAGCATGGGTTTGTGGAGTTTCGTAAAAGGCGCCGGTAAGAAAGTATTTGGCAGCGGTGATGACAAGGAAGTAACAGGCGCGGCTCTGAAAGATGAACTGAAAGAGCTTGGCCTTGATGCCGAAGGTCTGGACATTAAAGTCGATGGCGACAAGGTCACCGTTTCGGGCACGGCCGTCAGCCAAGAGATGAAAGAAAAAGTCATTCTTGCGGTAGGTAACGTTGAAGGCGTTGCCGCTGTTGAAGAAGACATCGCTGGCGGCGAGGGCGACGGCACATTCCACACCGTGGCAAAAGGCGACACGCTTTGGGCAATCTCGGCCAAGACGCTTGGGAATGGCGCGCGCTATGAAGAGATATTTGAGGCCAACAAGCCAATGCTGACGCACCCTGACAAGATCTATCCAGGTCAGATGCTGCGCATTCCAGCCAAGTAAGACTGCCGCGCTGGACCTTGAAGCGCATGAAAATATCCATCTTAAAGAGCGGCAGACATTCTGTGCCGCTTTTTTTGTATTTGGACCGGGCAAATTCAGCCTGACGCAACGTACGCATTGCTTCAAACGCTTGCGAAAGGCTTATCCCCTTCGTTCCGGCGGCACAGGATGTTGTGCCACCGGGCTTGCAAATCTGTGATGTTCGCTTATTGTTCCGCTCATGCCAGCCAGATGGAAAAACGATAGACCTATGTCCCGCCAAG
>Ga0307981_1000600_pt1 | contig 35324 bp, 33 predicted proteins | sample OrgLakmetagen987_FD_201849 | JGI IMG/M metagenome (GOLD analysis project Ga0307981, IMG submission 201849) | Saline water microbial communities from Organic Lake, Antarctica - #987 | ecosystem: Environmental > Aquatic > Non-marine Saline and Alkaline > Saline | place: Antarctica: Organic Lake... | reverse complement strand
CGCGCAAGCAGGGTTGGTCTGTCATCGAAACCCTGATGAAACCGTCAGATCAGTTGATCGCAGAAATGCGCCTCGGCTGAATATTGAACTCTGCCACCAGCGCAGCCAAACATGCTGGGCAGTTACAAACCATCGAGGTGATCGTCGCGGCCGTCACGGTCGTCTGGCGCAGGATCGTAAAGGACAGGCGCCAGCGCAGGGCAGCAAGGACCATTGCACCCACCGCGCCGACCGATGCCGCTTCGGTCGGGGTGGCGATGCCGCCGAGGATGGAGCCCAGAACCGACAGGATCAGCAACATCGGCGGCACCAGCGACACCATTACTTCGCGCAAAAGGTCTTTCTTTTCCTCGGGTGGCACGGGTGTGGCAGGGCAGCTTTCGGGATCGGTGATCGCCTTGAAGATCGTATAGGCAAGATAAAGCCCCACCAGCATGAACCCCGGCAGCAGCGCACCTGCGAACAGATCGCCGACAGACACGGGCGTGGGGGCAAAGTTGCCCTTTCCCATCTGGACCTGGCTATGGATGCCTGACAGCATATCGCCCATGAAGATCAGGACAGTCGACGGCGGAATGATCTGGCCCAGGGTGCCGCTCGCGCAGATGACACCGGTTGCGAGCTTGGGATCATAGCCCGCGCGCAGCATCGCAGGCAGCGAGATCAGGCCCATGGTCACCACAGTCGCCCCTACCACGCCGGTGGAGGCGGCCAGCATTGCGCCTACGATGATCACCGACATGCCAAGCCCGCCGCGCAGATTGCCGAACAGCTTTGCCATCGTCAGCAGCAACTGCTCTGCGATGTTGGACCGCTCCAGCATGACCCCCATGAAGATGAACAGCGGCACCGCGACCAGAACCTCGCTGGTCATGAACCCGATGTAGCGGTTGGGCAGGGCGCCAAAATTCGACGGATCGAACACGCCAAACGCCATCCCGACCACCGCGAACATGAGAGACACGCCGGCCAGTGTGAACGCGACCGGAAATCCGATGAGCAGAAAACCGATGATACCGAAGAACATGAGACCGGCAAGGATCTCTCCAATCAGGATCGGATCCATCAGGCGACTCCCTCATCATCGGGCAGGTTTGCAGAATTGTCATAGCGTTGTGATGCGGGCAGCAGGTCAGAGCGCCCTCCAAGCACAACTATTGATCTCAGAATCATCGCCACACCCTGAAGAGCCAGAAGGGCGACGAATACGATGATAAAGCTTTTGAGAATATAGAGCCCCGGCATCCCGCCGACATTGGCCGAGCCTTCGGCAAAGCTCCATGCGCGTGTCACGAAGGGCATCGAGTAAACATAGATCACCACGCAGAAGGGCAGCAAAAACAGCACGCAGCCCACCAGATCGACGATAGCCTTGGTTTCGGGCTTCGCAGGTCTGTAGAAGATATCGACGCGCACATGATCGTTTCGCATCAGCGCAAAACCGGCCACAGCCGTGAACATCGCACCGTTCAGCCAGATGTAGAGATCCTGCATCCAGACATAGGAGGTCGCGAAAAGGTATCGTTGCACCACCACCGTAAAGCAGACCACGACAATCCCCAGTGAGAGCCATGAAAACAAATGGCCAACCAGCGCATTCACGCCGCAGATGGCCCGGACCCCAAATGCAAGTATGCGCATAAAACCCCTCCCTTCTTTTTTTATCTATGATGTCGATTGCCACGAAAGGGCCATCTGCGCAACACGGCTGATACGGCCAGAATTGCAAAAGGCCCGCAAACCGCAGACCCATTACACTTTGTTTGCAGCTCAGCTTAGTGTCCGGGTAGTGCCCCGCGGCATGGTGTAAATTGTTCTCCGGCTGGGCGTTGAGCCGGTTTACAGAGCGGCGATTTTCGCCGGGTCCATGGTGACATCCTCGCAAATGGCCACGACGGTTTCCAGAACCATGTAACGGCGGTGTGACCGCCCATTCGTCGTTCTGCTCCAGCATCAGCGCACCGACGCGTCGTTCGATGGCTGGCTGGTTGGGGAATATTCCTACGACATTGGTGCGGCGCTTGATCTCTTTGTTGAGACGTTCAAGTAATACCAGGCAGGGCGCCTGCATGCCCGAGATGGCGGGTTGGTGGAGTGGATTTGCCGCCAGTGAGGCTGCGGGAGTTCGCGAAGATGCACGCAGCGGCAAACCGTCCGGGGGACGGTTTGAGGCAAGAACGGGCGGAGCCGGGAGTGTCATGAACTCTGTGTATCTGGCCCAGCCCATGCGGGTTTCAGCTATTGTCACGCATTGAAGCGATCCTCAAACATGATAGCGAATTGGTTGCGGGCGGCACACCATTCTTGGACATTCCTGCCGTCCTTTTCGAAGTTCCGGATCGCCAGATAGATCAGCTTGGTGGCCACGTCGTCGGTCGGGAACGCGCTCCGGGTCTTGATCGATTTACGGATCACCCGATTCAGGCTTTTTATCATTGCCTGGCAGGCGCACGCAAAGCATGCTGCCGAGAGGGGGCGTTGGTTGTATAGATGATCTTTCGGATCGCTGGATCGAAGGCAAAGAACGGGATTACCTCCTGCCATGCCCGCCGCCAGGAAGGGGCCCCTCTCGTGCACGTAAACATGCACTGTCCCGTTGCCCGGCAGTTGCTGCGTGGCACGCGATGAGAGGGGGGCAGTGGATGGACGCATATTTCCCGGCCCATTTTTCCTCGAAGGCATCAAGTTGGACAGCGGCCTGATCGGCGGTCACGGCCCCGTAAATCGCGCGCAAATCGACCGCAACGGCCTTGCGATCCTTCCAGGCGCAGAAGTTCAGGGAGTGACGCACCCACTGCCCGACAATGCATGTTCACATGCATGAGAGGGGGATGCACGATGCAGGGTGAAGGGCGTCGTGGAATTGGTCCAGTGGACCAATTCAGCCCTGAACTGGCGGAGCCCCGGCTGCACCGCGGCCTGCGGGAAGGCGGCCGTGATCGCCTTGGGAAAGCCTTTGAGGCCACCGACTACGGCGATCAGGACGTCCTGCACGCCTCGGATCTTCAGCTCGTTCATCACCGAGAACCAGAACTTGGCACCTTCGTTGTCGGCGATTGACCTGCCCTGACCTGGCCCCCGATGCTCCCTCATTCATAACGAGAGTTTTCGGGTTAGGATTTTGCAATCCATGGTTTCGTTTTGGGCAAGCGCGTCCCCTCCGTGCCAATGAGACTGCGACATCCAACCGGCTGAAGTTTACACTTGAGTGCTAAGGAGACCGAACCCATGGTAATGCCTTCAAAGACACCGCTTTCACCGGATGCCGGGTCTGAGATTTCGCCCACGATCCCACCTGCTCGCGTCGTCGCAGCGCCGAGCGCCCCGCCTGCCGAGCTGACGACGACCTCGAAGCGGCGCACTTTCACCGCAAAATACAAGCTGCGCATTCTGGGTGAGACCGACGATGCTGCTGATACAGGCGGGGTTTCGGCCATTTTACGGCGGGAGGGACTTTATTCCTCAGCGCTGACCGACTGGCGGCGACAGCGCGCAGCAGGGACGTTGGGCGCCTTGCAGCCGCGGCAGCGCGGCCCGGAAAAGGCGCCCGTCAATCCGCTGCAGGCCGAGCTGGCCAAAGCCAACGCGCAGGTTTCCACGCTGCGCCGACGCCTTGACCACGCGGAGGCGATCATCGCCATCCAAAAAAAAGCAGCAGCGCTGCTGGACGAGGTGGAGCAGACGCCGGGGCGCGGCGGCAAATCATGATGGCCGCAGCGATTACCTTGCCTGCTGGCAGCGGCCTTACGACGGCCATCTGTGCCGCACTGGCGGTGTCGCGGACGAGCGTTTTGCGGCACCGCGCCGCGCTGACAGCCCCGCCACGCGCTGTAAAGCCGCGTGCCCCTTCAGCGCGTGCCTTACCGGAAAGTGAACGGGTTCGGGCGCTTGCCCATCTGCGCGCACCCCGCTTCGCCGATCAGACGCCGACCGAGGTCTTTGCCACCTTGCTCGACGAAGGCACCTACCGCTGCTCGATCCGTACGATGTATCGCATCTTGGCCACTCAGGGAGAGGTTGCCGAACGCCGCAGCCACCGCCGCCACCCCGTCTATCAAAAGCCGGAACTGTTGGCCGAAGCCCCCAACCAGGTCCCCTTCTCAGGCATGTAAACATGCCCGGTCCCATTGCCTGGCAGGGCATGTTCACATGCCCGAGAAGGGGGCAACGGGTCTTGCATTGCCCGGTAGGTGATTGCATGCAATCACCGTAAGGAAACATCAGCAAGCTGATGGGGCCGGTGAAATGGTCCTACTTCTATCTCTATGTCATCCTCGATATTGATCGCCGCCGCGTCGTCGGCTGGCGCATTGAACATGCTGAAAGTGCCCGCCAGTTCAAAGGCCTGTTCATTGATGCGATGAGCAAACATGCCGTGCCGCGCGATCAGCTGACGCTGCACGCCGATCGCGGCGGACCCCCTCTCGTGCATGCTTTGCAGGCACTGCCCATTGCCGGGCAATGCATGAAAGCGAAAACAACCGCCCTGATGTTGGCCGATCTCGGCGTGCTCAAATCCCATAGCCGACCCCATACTTCAAACGACAACCCGTTCTCGGAGGCCCACTTCAAGACGCTGAAATATCAGCCGGAATTCCCCAGGCGGTTTGAAACCATCGAAGAGGCCCGCGCCTTCTGCCGCAGGTTCTTTGCTTGGTACAACAAAGACCATCATCACGCCGGTATCGGGTTGATGACCCCCGACCAGATCCACTTCGGACAGGCCAAGGCAATCTATGCCGCACGCCAGGAAACCCTCGATACTGCGTTCCTCAGCACGCCCGAGCGCTTCGTCCGCAAGCCACCCAAACCGCCTCACATCCCGACTGCCGTCTGGATCAATCCACCAAAACAAGAACGTCGCTGGAACGATCGGTCCCATCGCCATCCGCCAAAAGCATCCAGCGTCTTGCGATCCAGGATGCCACCAGTTCATCGCAAAGGCTTTGGATTACACCAAAAGTGTATTGATCGCCACGCTGCAATCCGTCTCGCAGCGGTGGATCGAACCGATCTATCAGCTCCGCGTCGCGTTCCGTGCGCCGATCAACCCTGCTCCGGCACCAATATCTCGCGCTTGCCGACGTGGTTGGCGGAGCTGACGACGCCTTCGTCCTCCATCTGCTCGACCAGACGCGCGGCCTTGTTGTAGCCGATGGCCAGTTTGCGCTGGATATACGAGGTCGAACATTTGCGGTCCTTGACCACGATCGCCACGGCGGTGTCGTAAAGCGCGTCTTCGCCATCCGTGTTGCCGCCGGTGTTCAGGCCCAGCACCGCGTCGATGTCGCTTTCGCGGCCATCCTCGGGTCCCTCGACCACACCCGACATGTATTTCGGCGGACCGAAGGCCTTGAGGTGGTTGACGATTTCCTCGACTTCTTCGTCACTGACGAAGGGCCCGTGGCAGCGGATGATCTTGGCGCCGCCGGCCATATAAAGCATGTCGCCCATGCCCAGAAGTTGCTCGGCCCCCATTTCGCCCAGAATGGTGCGGCTGTCGATTTTCGATGTGACCTGAAAGCTGATCCGCGTGGGAAAGTTCGCCTTGATCGTGCCGGTGATCACATCGACCGACGGCCGCTGCGTGGCCATGATCAGGTGGATGCCCGACGCCCGCGCCATCTGTGCAAGACGCTGGATACAGGCCTCGATTTCCTTGCCCGCAACCATCATCAGGTCGGCCATTTCGTCGACGACCACGACGATATAGGGCATTTTCGCGGGCTGGATTTCTTCGCTCTCGAAGATCGGCTCGCCGGTGTCGTCGTCAAAGCCGGTCTGCACCGTGCGCTCGAACATCTCGCCCTTGCCCAGCGCATCCGCCACGCGCCCGTTGAAGCCGTCGATATTGCGCACGCCCATCTTGGACATCTTGCGATACCGCTCCTCCATCTCGCCCACGACCCATTTTAGCGCGACGACCGCCTTTTTGGGGTCGGTCACGACGGGGCTGAGCAGATGCGGAATGCCGTCATAGACGCTGAGTTCCAGCATCTTGGGGTCGATCATGATCAACCGGCAATCCTCGGGCGACAGCTTGTAGAGCAGGCTCAGGATCATGGTGTTGATCGCCACGGATTTGCCCGAACCGGTGGTGCCAGCGATCAGCAAATGCGGCATCTTGGCAAGGTTTGCCACGATGGGGTCGCCGCCGATATCCTTACCCAGCGCCAAAGGCAGTTTCTGCGTGCCGTCGCCGTAGTCGCGGCTGGACAGAATCTCACGGAATCCGACCATCTCGCGGTTGTCGTTGGGCAGTTCGATGCCGATGACCGAACGCCCCGGAACAGTAGAGACACGGGCTGACAACGCCGACATCGACCGCGCGATATCGTCTGCCAGCCCGATCACGCGCGACGCCTTGAGGCCCGGCGCGGGCTCCAGCTCATACATCGTGACGACGGGGCCGGGGCGAACGCTGACGATCTCGCCCTTGACGCCGTAATCGTCCAGAACGCTCTCCAGCATCCGCGCGTTCTGCTCCAGCGCCTCGTCGCTCAGGTGATAGCGGGTGATCGTCTCGGGGTTCAGCAACAGGCTGAGCGGCGGCAATTCGAATTCGGCTGCATTATCCTCGAACTCGAGCTGCGGCTGAGCCTCGGCCTGTGCGCGGCGCGACGGTTGCACGGGTTTGCGCAAAGGCTGCTGCACGACGCGGCGTGGCTCGGCCACCGGAATGGGTGCGGTTTGCGGCCTGAATTGCGGGGCGATGTCCTCGGGGGGCATCTCGAACGCATAGCTGTCGTCGATCTCGGGCTCGGGCAGCGGGGGGGCCTGTGCCAGATCCGGATCGTGCTCCGCCTCAGGCTGGTAGCCGGCCTCGGCATAGGTATCTGCGCCTTCGCGAATTTCCGGCGCATTGGGCATCAACCGGTTGGCCCCAGCCCCAGACACGGCGCCCGACACAGCCCCAGCGTCAAGCGCAGAGCCCAGTCGCGGCGGGTTGGCCGGGGTCATCCGGGCCGCATGCTGCGCCGTGAGCGGCGGCTCGGGCGCAACGGCAAGGCCGCGCGTCGTATCGAGGATCAGCGGCACCGGCCCCCGACCCCGCCCGCGCGTCAGCGGAGCGACCGATTTGACCTGAAGCGACGGCGACTGGCGCACGCGGCTTTTGATGACATTGGTGATCTTGGTGCGAATGCGGTCCGCGCCGTCGTCGTCTTCGGCGGTAAAGGCTTGCGTCTCGTCCTCGTCGAACGTCGGCAGCTCGACCAGTTCCGGTTCCGGCATCGCATCGGGCCGTTTGATCAACGAGGGCATACGGGACAGCAGGCTGGGTTTGGCCGCCGCCTTTGCCGCAGGCATGGGCATCGACGGGGGCATCGACGGGGGCATCGGCGCGGGCACAAGCGCCTGCGCCTCAGCCTCGGCGGCGGCCCAGGCGGCGGCCTCTTCGGCCTCGGCGGCCCGGCGCGCGCGGCGCTCTGCATGATTGGCCTGCAGGATCGCCGCGGCACGGACCGAGGCAGACGCCCCGCGCCCGACAAACGCCATCAACGTCGCATAGGTCATCACCAGCCCGACCAGCAGGAACCGACCCGTGCGTTTCACCTCGGTCGAGGTAAAGCCCAGCACGAAAGCGCCAAAAAGCACCAGACCAGCACCCAGAAGCAGCATCAGCACCTTAAGCCCGAGGTTCGCGCCCACAGGGATCACCGACAGCATTGAGCCCAGCACCATGTCGCCGAAAAGCCCACCCAACCCGAACGAATGCGTCCAGTCCGGCCCAATGGTCTGCCCCGAGGCATAGACGGCGGCCAAGGCGATCCAGATCGGCGCGAATATCATCCGGCCCAACGCCCTGTCAGCCCCCTGATGCACGGCAAAGCGCAGACCCCAGACCGCCAGCACGATGGCTAGCCCCCAGGCACCCCAACCCACGATCATGAACAAAGGTGCTGCAATGGACGCCCCCATGCGCCCCATCCAGTTCTGAACGGGCGCGTCGGTGGCGGACAGCCAGCTTGGGTCTTCGGGCGTATAGGACCCGATCATGAGTGCCGCCATGACCCCCAGACACACCAGCCCCACGCCCAGCAATTCACGGCCCCGCCGCTCGATTGCTGCCTGCATGTTGCTGTCGAAAAGGGGGTCGCGCCCCCGTGTCTGATACGCCATTCTTCGCCTCACCTAATCGTATAATGTCTCACGGATCGCTTTTAGCCCGCGTTGCATGTCCTTCATGGGTGCCACCATGGCGACCCTGATATATCCCGTGCCCGGGTTTGCTCCGGCCACCTCGCGGCCCAGATAGGCCCCCGGCAAAACGCGCACGCCGGTCTTGTGCCAAAGCTCCAGCGTCGCCGCCTCGCCGTCCGGCACCGGCAGCCACAGGAAAAAACCGGCCTGCGGGCTGACGTATTCCGGCACGTCGCCGAACGTCGCGTCGGCGGCGATGAATTTCTCATGATAAAGCGTGCGGTTCGCCTTTACATGTGCCTCGTCCGCCCAAAGCTGCGCCGAGACCATCTGAACAGGCCCCGGAACCGGCGCGCCCGCATAGGACCGCAACTGGCGCATCCGCGCAATACTCTGCGGCCCGCCGGCGACAAAGCCCGACCGCAACCCCGGCATATTCGACCGCTTGGAGAGCGAATGAAAGATCACGACCCGCTCGGGGTCCGCGCCCATCTCATGCGCAACCTCAAGCGCGCCGACCGGGGCTGCGTCGCGGTAAATCTCGGAATAACATTCATCGGCAAGGATCTGGAACCCGTGAGCCTCGCCCAGCGCAATCAACGCCTGCCAGTATTCACGGCTCGCCACAGCACCCTGCGGATTGGCCGGCGAACAGATATAGACCAGCGCCAGCCGGTTCAGCACATCCGCAGGCAAGACACTGAAATCCGGCAGAAACCCGGTCTCGGATGTGGCAGGCACGAAACAGGGCTCTGCCCCGACGGACAATGCCGAAATCACATATACCTGATAAAACGGGTTCGGCATCGCCACAACGGGTGTGCCGTTCTTGCGTTCGGGGCACAGCGCCATTCCGGCGGAATAAAGCCCCTCGCGGGTGCCGTTCAGCGCCATGACCTGATCCGTCTCCAGTGCCACGCCGTAGCGCCGCTGCACCCAATCGGTGATGCTTTCCAGCAATTCCGGCGCGCCTTCGTTGACCGGATAGCGGCCGAATCCGTCGATATTGTCGGCCAGAACCTGCGCGACCCAGCCCGGAAAGGCGTGTTTCGGCTCACCGATCGACATGTGCAGGATATCGCCGCCCGGCGCATGGCCATCCAAAAGAGCCCGCAGACGCGGGAACGCATAGGCCGGTAGGTTCGAAAACCGCTCGGGGAACATCTGACACTGCCTCAAAGGAAGGGGGTCGTTGGCGCCCCGCTTTAGCACAGGATACGCAAGCCCCTGACCGGCGTCCACAATTTCGCCGCCAAAACGGCGCTCTGTGGCACAAAAATCGCAGGCGCTCGTGGATCGTGGAAACAATTCGGCGCGCCTGCCTTCATTGTTCTGAAAATATGAAAAATGGCTTGCCGCATGCTCCGCCCGCTTCAATGTTCCGCAAAACCTCATAAAAATCGCTGCTACCCCGTCAAAACCGCCTCAGCCGCCGCACCAAGGCGCAGCAATCGCGCCTCCTGCATCGGCGGACAGGCCAGCGACATCCCGCAGGACGGCACGCCCAGCGGCAGCGACAGCGCGCAGAGCCCCGCCAGATTTGCGACCCTTGTGTTGCGCAAGGTGAGCAGGTTCTCGGTCACGTAATACGCCTTGTCCTGCATCAGTCGGGCTTTGTCAGGAGGAAGATTGGCCGCCGTAGGCCAGATCAGCGCATCGAACCCGGCCATCTGCGCCAGAAACCCTTTCCGAAACGTCTCCAACCGGGTCCAGGCCGCGACATAATCCGGGGCCGAGAACGCCTGTCCCTGCTGGAACCGCTCACGAATGGGCGGATACATCGCATCAGGCTGCGCCTCTATTGCGTCGCGCCACAGGCCATATGCTTCGCCGGTATAAAGCACACCGGTGTCCGCCATCGCCGCCTCAAGGCCCTGCACCGTCACCGGTTCGACCCGCGCACCTGCCGCCTCAAGCCGTTCGATCCCCGCCTCATAGGCGCCAGCGGGCCCGTCACGCAGATCGTCGAGCACCACGTTCTGCACGGCGCCCAGCCGCATTCCACGCAGGCTGGCCCCGCGCAGATCGGGCATCGCCCTGCCACCCAAGGCGGCCAGCATCGCGGCGGCATCCTCGACCGTCCTGCACAAAGGCCCGACCGTGTCGAATTTCGCGGCCAGCGGCACAACGCCTTCGTTGGGCAAAAGCCCATGCGTCGTTTTCAAGCCCACCAGATCGTTCCACGCGCCGGGCACCCGCACCGACCCGCCGGTGTCCGACCCAACAGCCGCCGCCGCCAGCCCGAACGCCACCGACGCCGCCGCCCCCGAGGACGAGCCACCCGGCACCGCCTGCGCATCGTTGACGCAAGGCGGCGTGGCGGTCATCGGGTTCAGACCCAACCCCGAAAACGCCAGTTCCGACATATGCGTCTTGCCCAGACAGACCAGCCCCAAGGACGTCGCATTGGCCAGCACACGCGCGTCGCGCAAAGGCACCCGACCCTTCAGCAACGCCGTTCCAGCCTCGGTTCCCACGCCTGCGCTGTCGAAAAGATCCTTCCAGCTCACCGGCACCCCGTCGAGCGGCGACAGGCGCTGGCCGGCCTTGGCGCGCCGCGCCGCCGCCCCCGCCTCCGACACAGCCCGGTCGGGCGTGACGCGGGCATAGATGCGGTCACGCTCGGGATGCTCGGCAATCGCCTCCAGATAGGTCTGGATCAATGCCACCGGGTCGATCTTGCCGCGCTCGATCCCGCGGCCCAATTTCGTAGCGCTTGTCGTCAGCCAATCCTGCATGCCCTGCCCCCTGTTGCCCTGACGGCGGACGGTAGCGGCCAAGCGGCGCATGGACAATCCCGGCACGGCCTTCATATTGCGGTGTATGAATGATGAACTGGATACCGATATCGCCATTGTCGGCGGTGGATTGGCGGGGCTGAGTCTTGCGCTGGCGCTGTCACAGGCCGGGCCGCGCGTGACGGTGATCGACGCGCAAAGCCTGCCCGCGCTGCGCGACAATGCCTTTGACGGGCGGTCCTATGCGCTGGCGCTGACCTCTGTGCGGATGCTGCGGGCGCTGGATGTCTGGTCGGCGGTCGAAGGTCAGGCGCAGCCCATGCGCGAGATCAAGGTGACGGACGGGCATGCCGGGCGCGGCTCCGCGCCGTGGATGCTGCATTTCGACCATGCCGAGATCGAGGAAGGTCCGATGGGCCACATGATCGAGGACCGCCATTTGCGCCGCGCGCTACTGGACGCCGTGGCCGCCCGCCCCGGCATCACCCATCTGCCCGACACCCTTGTGACGACACAGGCCACGGACGCGTCCGGCGCGGTTCTGACGCTGGCGGACGGGCGGACACTGCGCTGTCGTCTGATGATCGGCGCGGACGGGCGGTCCAGTGGCACCGCGACGCGCGCGGGCATCACGCGCACGGGCTGGGATTATCCACAAACCGCGCTGGTCTGCGCCATTGCGCATGAAGAGCCGCATGGCGGCGTGGCGCATCAGTTCTTCATGCCATCGGGCCCGCTGGCGATCCTGCCGCTGAGCGGCAACCGAAGCTCCATCGTCTGGACCGAACGCACGGCGCTGGCGCAGCAGATCGACGCGCTGGACGATGCCGCCTATCTACAGGTTCTGCGGCCCCGGTTCGGGGATTTTCTGGGAGAGATATCGCTCGCGGGCGCGCGCTATACCTATCCGCTGGCGCTGAGCCTTGCCGACAGCTTCGTGGCCAAACGGCTGGCTCTGGTCGGCGATGCGGCGCACCGCGTGCATCCGATTGCGGGTCAGGGCCTGAACGCCGGCCTGCGCGATGTGGCCGCGTTGGCGCATGTGGTGGGCCATGCGGCGCGGCGCGGCGAGGATTACACCAGTGCGGCTGTTCTACAGCGCTACCAGCAATGGCGCCAGTTCGACACGGCGGCACTGGCGGGCGCCACGGATGCGTTCAACCGGTTGTTCTCGAACGACAATCCTCTGTTGCGGCTGGGGCGTGACATGGGCATGGGTCTGGTCAATGCGGTGCCCGGATTGCGACGCGGTTTCATGCGCGAGGCGGCCGGGCTGACCGGCGATCTGCCGGATTTGATGCGGGGGGCGTGACGGTCGGACAGGTGCAGACCTGCCCGTCACTCCAGCACCCGCGCCTCGTCGATCAGCATCACGGGGATGCCATTGCGGATCGGGAACGCCAGCCCGGCGGATTTCGACACCAGCTCACCGCGCTCCGCATCATAGCTCAGCCGTCCTTGCGTCTGCGGGCACACCAGCGCCTCAACCATCCGGCGGTCGAACATTGTCTTTGGCGCGTCTTCATTCATTGCATCATACCCTCGTCGCTGCCGCCGCGCAGCGCATATTCGATCAGCGTCACCAACGTCTCTCGCCGGGTGCTGAGCGACGGGGCCTCGAGCAGCGCCTGTTTGTCTTCGGGCGCGAAATCCAGCAGCATCGACAGCGAATTTATCAGCAATTCGTCGTCCGCCTCCTTGAGCGTTTCCCAATCGGCCGCCAGGTCCTGCGCATCGAAGAAACGGCCCAGAAGGTCGAGGAACTTTTCACGGCTGAACGACTTGTCCAGCTCTTCGTCGCGCAGATCGGCCTCGAACCCGTCCCAGCTAACCTCGCAGCGGCGGTAGGGCGTGAACCCCGACACTTCGGATTTGACGCGGAACCGCGACATGCCGGTCAGCGTCACCATGTAGCGGCCATCCTCGGTTTCCGAGAATTGCGTGACGCGCCCGGCGCAACCGATATGGTGCAGACCGTGGCCGCCCTTGCCCGGATGCTCGTTCGGTTGGATCATTCCGACGATGCGTTCGGGTGTTTTGAGCGCGTCCTCGAACATCGCCAGATAGCGCGGTTCGAACAGGTGCAACGGCAGGCGCGAGCGTGGCAAAAGCAGCGCACGCGTCATCGGAAAAATCGCGATCACATCGGGAAGATCAGGCTTGCGGCTCATTTGGTTTGGTCCGGTTTATGCGTCATTTCACAGCATCTAGCCCAGCATCCGAAACATGCAAATATCATCACGATCGTTGCGAAAATCATTCCGCAAGCGGCGGGTCAGACGGAAATCATCCCGCCAGAGGCGGGTCAGGCGAAAATCATAGAGCTGAGCTTGCGCCGCCCTGCCTGCGCAATCGGGTCCTTGCCGCCCAGCGCCTCGAAAATAGTGAAAAGCTGCGTCTTGGCAGCACCTTCGTTCCATTCACGGTCCCGGCGGAAAATCTCGAGCAGCTCCGTCACCGCCGCCTCGCTGTCGCCGTTGGCATAAAGCGCCTGCGCTAGATTAAACCGCGCCTGATTGTCGTCGGGCGCGGCCGCTACGGCGGCGCGCAGATCGTCGACCGGGCCTGCGCTTTCGGCCTGTTGCGCCAGAACCAGCCGGGCATGGGCGGCCTCCAGCTCGGGCGCTTTGCTGATTTCGGCAGGCGCGCCGTTGAGGACGGCCTCCGCCTGCTCCAGTTCGCCTGTCGCGATGGTCGCGTTGACCAGCCCCGCATAGGCCCGCACATTGAGAGCATCCTCGCCCAGAATCGCGGCGAACGTCTGCGCGGCATCCACCGCAGCCCCCTGCTCCAGCATCTCCTCGGCGGCCTCCAGTGCATCGTCGAGACCGTTGTCAGGCGCGCCGCCGCCTGCCGCCACGACACGCGCGACAAATTCCTTGATCTCGCTTTCGGGCACAGCGCCCTGAAAGCCGTCGATCGGCTGACCCTTGTGGAACGCATAGACCGTGGGGATCGACTGAATACGCAGCTGACCCGCGATCTGCTGCGCCTCGTCCACGTTGACCTTGGCCATTTTCACAGCCCCCTTGGCCGCCGTCACGGCCGCCTCGAGCTGAGGCCCGAGCGTCTTGCACGGGCCACACCATGGGGCCCAGAAATCGACGATGACCGGTATGTCCTGGCTGGCGTCGATCACCTCTGCCGTGAAATCGGCCTCGGCCACATCCTTGATGAGATCCGCCGCAGGTGCTGCGGCCCCTGTTCCAAGTTCTATCATATCCGGTCCCCGTATACTGGTTTACCTCTATATGGACCTGTGCGGGGCCGCCGACAACCCGGCGCGCTAAAGGTCGAAGGTCGCAAAGACCGGCGCATGGTCGCTGGGCTGCTCCCATCCGCGCACCGGGCGCAGGATACGGCTGGAATGGGCCGACGACGCAATATCGGAGGTGGCCCAGACATGATCGAGGCGGCGACCCTTGTCGGCGCCGTCCCAATCGGGCGACCGGTAGGACCACCAGCTATAAAGGTTGCCTGCGGGAATATCCGCCCGTGTCACATCGACCCAGCCGCCCGCCTCTTGGGTTTGGGCCAGATGGTCGACCTCGATGGGCGTATGGCTGACCACCCTGAGCAATTGTTTGTGGTTCCAGACATCGTCCTCGCGCGGTGCGATGTTCAGATCGCCGACCAGAATCGCGCGCTCGGGGCGCTCGGCCCGGAACCAGTCGCGCATCCCGGTCAGGTAATCCAGCTTTTGGCCGAATTTGTCGTTGAGCTTGCGGTCAGGCTTGTCACCGCCTGCGGGCACATAAAAATTATGCACCACGACGCCGCCGGGCAACCGCGCCGCCACGTGCCGCGCGTGACCCAGCTGCGCGAAATCGCGGTCGCCCAAGTCTTCCAGCGGCAGTTTCGACAGAATGGCCACGCCGTTATAGCCCTTCTGCCCGCGCGCCACGCAATGGCCGTAGCCCAGCGCCGCGAACGCGTCCAAAGGCATCTTGTCCACCGGGCTCTTGCACTCCTGAAGGCAGAGCACATCGGGCGCTTCCTCGGTCAGCAGGCGCGACACCAGACCCTCGCGCAGACGCACCGAATTGATGTTCCAGGTGGCAAGGGTAAAGGGCATGAGGCGCTCCGTTTGGCTCAGGCCCAGACCATGCCAAGCGCCCTGCGGATGCGCAAGACCCGTCGCCCTCACCGCCCCGGCCAGCGGACAAAAAAAGGCCGGGCACAATGGCCCGGCCAGTCCAACAGGGAGGTGCATGCGATAACCCGCACATGCAACGGGATGTCTTGATCGTAAACGTGCCGCCTTTATGTCGCTTTGATCTGCCTCAATCCAGCATGGCTTCAGGCTATCAGCCGATAGCCGCCGCTTTCCGTCACCAGCAGACGGGCATTCGACGGCTCCGGCTCGATCTTCTGGCGCAACCGGTAGATATGCGTCTCGAGCGTGTGCGTCGTGACCCCGGCGTTATACCCCCAGACCTCGTGCAGCAGCACATCGCGCGCCACCACGCCTTCGGTCGACCGATAAAGGTATTTCAGAATGTTGGTCTCTTTCTCGGTCAGCCGGATCTTGCGCTCGTCCTCGGTGATCAGCAGCTTCATCGACGGTTTGAACGTATAGGGCCCCAGCGTGAACACCGCGTCCTCGGATTGCTCGTGCTGACGAAGCTGCGCGCGGATTCGCGCCAGAAGCACCGGAAACTTGAACGGCTTGGTCACGTAATCGTTGGCGCCAGCGTCCAGCCCCAGAATCGTGTCGGCGTCGCTGTCATGGCCCGTCAGCATCAGGATCGGCGACTTCACGCCTTGCTTGCGCATCAACCGGCAAAGTTCGCGCCCGTCGGTATCGGGCAGGCCAACATCCAGCACCACCAGATCATAAAGCTGTTCCTTGACCCGCTCCATCGCGGTGGCGCCCGAATCCGCCTCGAAGACCTCGAAATCCTCGGTCATCACCAATTGTTCCGACAGCGCCTCACGCAGGTCGTCGTCATCATCCACCAGCAGAATGTTGCGCAATTGTGGCATGTCATCGGCCTCCCTATCGGTCTGTTGAGTATCAAATGTGTGATCACATGCCTCAGGGCAAGTTTTGCTGCAAAGTCTCACAGCCTCGTGTATCCGGGGGCGGAATGTTACAGGATCCGACATGAAACCGGCCTCAGATGCGCTGACACCCGACGCGACCGACCTTGCCAACCGCGCCCGCGCCGACCTCCGCATGGGCGTGCCGGTCGTGTTGCGGTCGGATGCAGGCTCCCTGCTGGTGCTGGCCGCCGAAACCCTGCGCGACGACCGTCTGCGCGCGGCCTTGGCGCTCGGCCCCGCCGATCTGGTGCTGACGGGCCGACGCGCGCAAACGCTAAAGGCCCGCGCCTATGATGGCGATGTCGCCCGCGTCGCCGTGCCAGCGGATGCCACATCCCGCTGGATCAGGTCGCTCGCCGATCCGGCGGACGATCTGGCCAACCCGATGAAAGGCCCGCTGAAAACACGCCGCGACGGCGACGCTGATCTGCACCGGCTGGCAAGCGATCTGGTCAAATCCGCCCGCCTGCTGCCCGCCGCGCTCTGCGTCACCCTGTCCAACGCGGTCACACTCCCCGATCTCACGCATCTCGATGCCGCCGACACCGCGCCTTTGCTGGGCGCGCTCAGCCCCCTGCACCGCGTCGTCGCCGCCCGCGTCCCGCTGCGCGCCGCACCCGACACCCGCCTGCATGTCTTCCGCCCCGACAACGGCAGCGAAGAGCATTACGTCATCGAAATCGGCCAACCCGACCGCGATGCCCCCGTGCTGGCCCGCCTGCATTCCGCCTGCTTCACCGGCGACCTTCTGGGCAGCCTCAAATGCGACTGCGGCCCACAGTTGAACGCCGCCCTGGCCGCGATGGGCACCGAGGGCGCGGGCATCATGCTGTACCTCAACCAAGAAGGCCGCGGCATCGGGCTGGCCAACAAGATGCGCGCCTATTCCTTGCAGGATCAAGGCTTTGACACCGTCGAGGCCAATCACCGCCTCGGGTTCGAGGATGATGAACGCGACTTCCGCATCGGTGCGGACCTGCTGAAACAGATGGGCTTTGCCGCCGTGCGCCTGCTGACGAACAATCCCGCCAAAATCGCGATGATGCAGGCAAACGGCATCGACGTGACCGAACGCGTGCCGCTCAACGTCGGCCGAACCGACCAGAACACAGCCTATCTGGCCACCAAAGCCGCCAAATCGGGGCACCTTCTGTGACCCCGCAGGATCTGGTCCTGACGCCCAAAGGCCTGCGTTTTGCACGACAACACTGGCCCTGCACCATCGGGCGAAGCGGTCTGTCACACACCAAACGCGAAGGCGACGGTGCCACCCCCACCGGCACCCACCGCATCACCGGATTGCTCTACCGCCCAGACCGCATCGCCCGTCCGAACCGATGGGCCAAACCGATCCGACCCGGCGACCTGTGGTCCGACGATCCGAACGACGCCCATTACAACCTGATGGTCCGCGCACCCTATGCCTACAGCCACGAATCGCTCCGCCGCGCCGACCCGCTTTACGATCTGATCCTGCTCACCGATTGGAACTGGCCCCGCGCAATCCGCGGTTACGGCTCGGCAATCTTCCTCCACCGCTGGCGCCGCCCCGGCTATCCCACCGAAGGCTGCATCGCCCTGCGCCCCGACCACCTCATGAGACTGGCAAGCAAACTCACCCCCCAAACCCGCCTGATCGTGACCAACCTGGAATAAAGCACCGCGTCCCGGTTTCATCTTGCCAGATAAACCTCGGGGGTCCGGGGGCTGGCCCCCGGTCCCGGCCTGCGCCACACTCACGCCGTCTGCACGACCACCCGTTCGCCAAAAATCGCCGATCCGACCCGCACATGCGTCGCCCCCAACGCGATCGCCTGCTCGAAATCGCCGCTCATCCCCATGGACAATCCGTCCAGCCCGTTGCGCTCCGCCAGCCTGGCCAGCAGCGCAAAATGCAGCGACGGCGCCTCGTCCACCGGCGGGATGCACATGAGCCCCCTCACCGCCAGATCCATCGCGCGACATTGAGCAATCAAGCCGTCAACCTCCGAGGGCAAGACACCCGCCTTTTGATCCTCTTCGCCGGTGTTGACCTGCACGAACAGCTCCGGACAACGGCCCAGTTCCTGCGCCAAACGCGCCAGAACGCCCGCCAGCCTGGCCCGGTCGACGACATGGATCGCGTCGAACAGCTCCATCGCGGCCCGCGCCTTGTTGCTCTGCAATGGGCCGATGAGATGCAGTTGACAACCGCCATATTGCGCGCGGAAATCCGGCCATTTGCCCGCCGCCTCCTGCACGCGGTTTTCGCCGAATATCCGGTGGCCCTGCTCGAGCACGGCGGCGACCCGCTCGTTGGGCTGCACCTTGGACACAGCGATCAGATGCACGGCATCCTCGGCCCGGCCCGCCGCGACGCAGGCCTTGATGATCCGGTCCCTGACCTCTTGCAACCCCATCAGCCGTCCTCCTGTTCCAGTCGCGCCAGCTCATCCGTAAACGGCCGCAGCGCGTCGCCATGTTTCTCCCAAGCCGCAGCCGAGGTGCGGTAAATCGGCTGGCGCACCTGATGCAGGCTGAGCGTGCGGACATTGCCGCCGCCTTCATGCGGGCTCAGGCAGGCGTCCTGCCAATCCAGCCCGGCCGCGTCGATCAAGGCGCGCGACACAGGCTCCGGGTTGGCCACCAGATCCTCGTAATGCACCTCGTGCAGCACGCCCGGCATGACCGCGCGCCAATGCGCCACCATCCGGCGAAACTGATGCACATAGCGTGCAATATCAGGCAGATGATTGGAATAGCGATGCGTGCCGTCCGAGAAATAATTCCGGTAGATCGACAACGCAATGTCGCGCGGATCGCGGTGCACCAGTACAAATCGCGCCCCCGGCAACGCCCTGCGCAAAAGCCCCAGAATCAACCACGGCTGGATGGATTTGTCGGTGACAACGGCCCCCGGCCCCGCAGTATTGCGCGCAGCGGACAGGTAATCGCCGGCAAATCCTCGCAAATCCGCCTCAAGGATCGTGTCGAGCGCGGGCATCCCCGCAGGCCCGTCCCAGCGCGCATAGGCCAGCCGCAAGGCATGCGCCATCTCGCCGCCCGCCACGACATCCGAATGGCGCGCCACAATACGCTCGACCAACGTCGTGCCAGAGCGCGGCAGCCCGGTCACAAACACCGGTCGCGGATCGCCGCCGCCGGACAACGGCGCGGGCACGCGGGCCTGCGCATGCAGCATCGCGTCCACCTCGGCCTTGTGATCCGCCGCATCATAGGGGAAATGCGCGCGCTGGATGGCGTTGGCACGGTTCAGAACCTTGAAAACCTGCTCGGTCTGGCCCGCGTCGTTCAGCCCCTTGGCCATTGCAAAGCCCAGATGCATCCGCTGCGGATCGGGCAGCTTGGGCAATGCCCAGACGCGCGCCATCTCGCGCAGCATCGGATCGCCCCTGGCCAGCGTCTTGGTGCCCAGAAACACGCGGTAAAGCTCGCCATTGTCAGGGTGTTCGCGCAGCAGCTTGCGATAGATTTTTTCCGCCGCGTCGAACTGCCCCAGCCGTTGCAGATACCACGCCTTGTCGGCGCGCGGCTTGATCGCCTTGGGCGTCAGCGCAATCAGCCTGTCATGGGCGGCCAGTGCAGCGTCCTTGTGACCAAGTGCCGCCTGCGTGCGGATCACCTCGGCCAGAATAAGCGGCTCTGCGGGTTTGAGAGTTTCGGCCTTGGAAAACAATGTGGCGGCCTGTGGCAGATCCCCCTCCGCCTCGGCGATCCGGGCCAGTTGGAACGGTAATTCGGGCATATTCGGCGCAGAGGGCATGAGATCTGCATAGGCGCTGCGCGCCGCCACCAGATCGCCGCGTGCATGCAGTTTCTTGGCCGCGTTGTAGCGTGTGCGGCGCTGTGCGTCTGACATCGGCAACATGGGGCACCCCTTTGCCGGTATGGCTAACGCGCCACCACACAAAAGAAAAGAGCGGGCGTTGTGCCCGCTCTGTCCTACTGTCCCTCGAAAGTTGTCAGAGCTTAGAAGCTCATCGACAGACCCAGCGAGTAGCTGTCGGAATCGTTGTCCACGCCACCGATATCGGTGTTGGAGCTGCCGAAACCGAACTGTGCGGTCAGACCGCCGCCAAGGTCGTAGGCCGCTGCCAGTCCGAAACCCGATTGCGAGTCGCCGTCAGCGCCGGCAACATTGTCGACCTCGCCGTAGTTCACACCGATCGACAGCGCGTTCATCTGGTAGCCCAAGCCGATGCCGACGTGGGTCTGGTTGTCGAGACCGGAGGCGTCGAAGTCCAGCTGCGAATAGTTGATCGCCGCAATGATGCCGTTGTTGAAGGTGGTGTCGAGGCTGATACCCAAAAGATCGCCCTCGGCTTCCTGCGACTGGTAACCAAGACCGACACCCAGCGTCACACCTGCCAGCTCGGTGCTGTAGGCAACGCCAAGACCCAAGACGGGACCCCCGTCATCAACATCGCGACCGTCATCTGCTTCAGCAGAAATCGACCCGGTGAAACTCCCGAACGCATAGTCAAAACGAACGATCTGCCCGTCAAAGGTGCCGTCAAGGCCCGCGTTGGCATTGAAACCGGCATGCTCTGTCTCGTCGTCAGCAATCGAACCGGCTGCAACGTTGACTTCGCGCATCGCCTTGTCGAACGCACCGTCGGTGTCACCCATTGTCAGAGTTGCGCCACCGAAGGAGACGAAGATGGTCTCGCCGCCTTGCTTGTCCGCACCAAAGGCTCCCGAGCTGCCGGCGACATCAACACCGCCCAGGATGTCGTTTACCTCACCGACGATGCCGTTCACGTCATCGACAATGTTGCTTGCGTCTTCGAGGCCTTGTACTTCATCGTCATTCTTGAACTTGCCGGAGCCGTCGGATTCGTCCAGGTCGATCGAACCACCGAACGACAGACCATTGTCGGCCTCACCGGAGAATCCGAATCTCACATCAACATCCGTGTGGAACTGTGCGCCGTCATTGTCCCCGCCGTGACGCTCACCGCCGAAAATACCCATCTCGGCAGAGCCGGTGATCTTTACACCTTCAGCCGCTGCGAAGCCAGCTGTTGCGACCAGTGCTGTGGTAGCAAAAAGAATCTTTTTCATTTTTTTCCCTCATGTGTTCGTAAGGCACGTACCAATCCGGTCTGCCCGGCCTTGATGCAAACTCTATGCGCCCTGTGCCCCCGTTATTGCAAGCATCAGAAAAAGCCATCCGCCAACATGGGGTCCAGTGATGCGGTTTTGCCACAAGACTGCGGCCCCCCTGCTGCAAACGCCGCTGCCATAAGGTGTCGCGCCGCCGATCGCCCGCAAAGCCACCCGAAAGACCAATCGCGCCTTGGTTCTTGCCCGTTTCGCGCCCGCCTTGTATGCAAGGGTCAAAGCAGTGATCAAAAGCCCATGAGATCGAGCGGCAGGAGCAGAACATGACAGGCATGCGGATTGCGATCGCGGCGGCACTCGGCGTTTCCCTATTCGGGGTCGCGGCGTGCAGCCGTAACAACACCACACCCGTCGAGACTCGCCCGGCGCAAGAGATTCTGGACGAGAACCAATTCGGCGATCGCGGCCCGCCGCGCTCGACCATCTGGGATATATTCGCGGCGCGCGAAGACCCCGGCCGCGTCGGGGCGGTCAACAAATATATCTGGAATGCGTCCCTGGATGTGCTCGACTTTCTGCCCGTGCAATCGGTCGACCCGTTCAGCGGCGTGATCGTGACCGGCTTCGGCGCCCCTCCCGGCAGCGGCGGGCGCAGCTACAAGGCGACGATTCTGATAAGCGATCCGGCGCTGGATGCCCGTTCCCTGAACGTGGCACTGCAAACCCGCTCGGGTGCTGCGGCAGACGGTGCCACGACCCGCGCCATCGAAGACGCCATCCTCACCCGCGCGCGCCAGCTGTATCAGCAAGACAGCCGTCTCTAGGCCCGTTCAAAACGATGAGGCGTTCGGAAAAGTGCGCGCGGCCTGCAACCCGTCCGCTCTTTCACTTTGCGAAATAAACCTCCGGGGTCCGGGGCAGAGCCCCGGTCCCGAACCCTCAATCCAAAAAACCCTCAATCCAAAACAAACTCAGTCCAAAGGCGCGCGTGGCTCCAGATCCGCCAACGTCTGCACCCATTCCAATTGACGCGGCAGGCACACTGAGCGCAGATCGTATTTCTCCTTGACGAATTCCCGCGCGGCCTTGCCCAGCCGTGCCCGCGTCTCGGGCTGGTCCAGCAAATCGCACAGCCGGTCCACCAACGCCTCGCGATCAAAGAAATCCACCATCCAGCCGGTTTCATCCTCGCGCAGCATCTCTTTCACGGGTGCCGTGTCGCTGGCCAGAATCGCCGCTTCGACCGCCATCGATTCGAGCAAGGACCACGACAGCACGAACGGATAGGTCAGATAGACATGCGCCCGACTGACCTGCATCATCGACAGGAACCGATCATAGGGCACGCGGCCCAGATAATGCACCCGCTTCCAGTCTTCCTCCGAGATCTGATCCTTCACCTCGTCGATGAAAATCTGCTTCCACGTCTGCCCCTTGGGCGCGCGGGCACCATAGCTGACCTCGTCGCCGCCCAGCATCACGACCTGCGCATCGGGGCGGCGTTTCAGAATATCCGGCAAGGCGCGCATAAAGATATGATAGCCGCGATACGGCTCCAGATTGCGGTTGATGAAGGTGATGACCTCGTCGTCGCGGGTCAGGATCTTGCGGTCCGTCACCTCCAGCCTGGCATCCGGGTTCGGCACCACGATCTCGGTATTCACCCCGTCATGCGACACGGTGATCCGGTCGCGGTAGAGCGGCGGAAAGGTGTCGGCCTGAAAATGCGTCGGGCTGATGCCTGCATCCATGACCTCTGAATGCAGCCGGTTGTTGAGGTTTTTCAGACGGATACGCAGCGCATCGCGTCCCGGTGCCTTGGTCGGGAACTCCGGGTCGAAATTCAGGAACGGATGTTCGCTGAGGTGATAAAGCTCGCAATAAAGCCCCATCCGCGCTTTCGGCCAGACGTCTTTCAGAAACAGGCTCTCGCCCCAGCCGTGATGCGCCATGATGATGTCCGGCTCGAACCCCTGCTCTTTCAGCGCCAGCGCACCATTGTAACAGGCCTCGCCGCGCAGCAGCTTGGTCTCGAAATCACCCAGCCAGGCATGCACGCCGGGGGTGCTGCGGCCGGTGATCTTGTAGGGCACCACCTGCACGCCGTTCCAGTTCACCGGCTTTTCGACCTTGGGCGTCAGCGCCACCACCTGATGACCCTTCGACACCAGCACCGGGGCCAGATGTTTGTATTGACCCGGAAAATTCTGGTGAATCAGCAAGATTTTCATGCGCAGGCATCCCTCGTTTTGCCGCTCTTATAGCCAGCGGTCACAGCTTCGCAAACCGCCTTTGATAGAGGCTTTGATACAGGCTTTGATGCGGGCCGCACTGGACGCAGCCTGCGCATCCCCCTATCACGCTGCAAACGCCCATTTTCCGAAAGCCCATCATGACCCGTTACGACCCGTCGACGATCGAACCCAAATGGCAACAGATCTGGGACGAGGCCGGGACGTTTACGGCCCACATCTGCGCAGACAAGCCCAAGTATTACGTGCTCGAGATGTTCCCATATCCGTCGGGCCGCATCCACATCGGTCATGTGCGCAACTACACCATGGGCGACGTGATCGCGCGCTACAAACTGGCGACCGGCCATAACGTGCTGCACCCGATGGGGTTCGACGCCTTCGGCATGCCCGCCGAGAACGCCGCGATGGCGTCGGGCGGCCATCCCAAGGACTGGACCTACGAAAACATCGACACGATGGTGGCGCAGATGAAGCCTTTGGGCTTCGGCATCGACTGGTCGCGCATGTTCGCCACCTCCGACCCGGATTATTACGGCCAGCAACAGGCGCTGTTTCTCGATTTCCTCGAAGCAGGGCTGGTCTACCGCAAGAACGCGGTGGTCAACTGGGATCCGGTCGACATGACCGTGCTGGCCAATGAGCAGGTGATCGACGGGCGCGGCTGGCGCTCGGATGCGCCTGTCGAACGGCGCGAACTGACGCAATGGTTCTTCAGGATTTCCGACATGGCGGGCGAATTGCTCGACGCATTGGACGGGCTGGACGATTGGCCCGCCAAGGTCAAGCTGATGCAGGCCAACTGGATCGGGCGGTCGCGCGGTCTGCAATTCGCGTTCTCGACCATCGACGCCCCCGACGGCCATGACCGGATCGAGGTCTACACGACCCGCCCCGACACCCTGATGGGCGCGTCTTTCATCGGCATCTCGCCCGATCATCCGCTGGCGCGCCAGCTGGAAAAGGACAATGCCGAACTGGCGGCCTTCAATACGGAGTGTCGCAAGGGCGGCACCACCGCCGAGGCGCTTGAGACAGCCGAGAAAAAAGGCTTCGACACCGGGCTGCGGGTGCGCCACCCCTTCGATACCGCTTGGGAATTGCCGGTCTACGTGGCGAACTTCATCCTGATGGACTACGGCACAGGCGCGATCTTTGGTTGCCCGGCGCATGACCAGCGCGATTTCGACTTCGCCACCAAATACGCCCTGCCGATCATTGCCACCTACCTGCCCTCCGAGGACAGCGCGCAAGAGCTGGACGAGGCTTTCGTGCCGCCCAAAACCGACATCGTATTCTACAACCGCGGCTTCGCAGGCGACGCGCAGCAGACCGGCGAACAGGCCATCGACGCCGCCATCACCTTTTGCGAGGAAAACGGCGTCGGCCAGGGCGTGACCAAATTTCGACTGCGCGACTGGGGCCTCAGCCGCCAGCGCTATTGGGGCGCGCCGATCCCCGTCGTGCATTGCGACACCTGCGGGGTCGTGCCTGAGAAAAAACAAAACCTGCCCGTCACCCTGCCCGACGACGTGACATTCGACACCCCCGGCAACCCGCTCGACCGCCACCCGACATGGGCTGCAACCCCTTGCCCCGCCTGCGGCAAACCCGCCAAACGAGAAACCGACACGATGGACACCTTCGTCGACAGCTCGTGGTATTTCGCCCGCTTCACAGCGCCCCATGCCGACACGCCCACCGATATGGAATCCGCCGCCTACTGGATGAACGTCGATCAATATATCGGCGGGGTCGAACATGCGATCCTGCACCTGCTCTATTCGCGCTTCTTCGCCCGCGCGATGCACATCACCGGCCACCTGCCCGCCTCCGCGATCGAGCCATTCGACGCGCTCTTCACCCAAGGCATGGTGACCCACGCGATCTACCAGACCCGCGACGCGGCCAACCGCCCCGTCTACCACTTCCCCGAAGACGTCACCGACGGCAAACTGGCCGACGGCACGCCGGTCGAGACGATTCCCTCGGCCAAGATGTCCAAATCCAAGCGCAACGTGGTCGACCCCGCAGACATCATCCGCGACTATGGCGCGGACACCGCCCGCTGGTTCGTGCTCAGCGACTCGCCCCCCGAACGCGACGTGGAATGGACCGCCTCGGGGGCCGAGGCCGCATCCAGACACCTGACCCGCGTGCACCGCATGGCCACCGATATCGCCGCCTCCAAGGACGGCCCGCAAGGGGCGGACGAGGCGCTCCTGCGCGACATGCACAAGACCATATTCGAGGTCACGCAAGGCAACGACAGCTTCGGCTTCAACGCCTCCATCGCGCGGCTTTACGCCTTCACCAACACGCTGGGCAAATCCTCTGCCGGATCGGATGCCAAAAAACAGGCGATGACCGCGCTGGCGCAACTCATGGCCCCCATGACGCCGCATCTGGCCGAGGAAATCTGGCAGATGCTGGGCCATCAGGGCCTGATCGCCAACGCCGCATGGCCCGTGGCCGACGACGCGATGCGCGTCGATGCCACGCTGACGCTGCCCATCCAGATCAACGGCAAACGCCGGGGCGAGATCGAGGTGCCGCGCGATCTGCCAAAGACGGACGTCGAGGCAATGGCGATGGCGCATCCCGCCGTGATCCGCGCGCTCGAGGGCGGCACGCCGAAAAAGGTCATTGTGGTGCCGGGACGGATCGTCAATGTCGTGGTCTAGACGCAGTCTTTTGTTGGCAATCCTCGGGCTGGCCGCCTGCGGGTTCACGCCGGTCTACGCCCCGGACGGATCCGCCAACAGCCTGCAGGGGCAGATCGGCTTTGCCACGCCTGAGGATCGCGCCGAATACCTCGTCATTCAACGGATCGAGGACAGGCTGGGCCGCGCCGCCGACCCGCGCTGGATTTTGGCGCTGGAGCTGAGCACCAGAACCGAAGATCTGGGCACCACCGCCGACGGCGACACCACCCGGTTCCACGTCTCGGGCACCGCGAATTACAGCCTGCGCGAAACTGGCGCGGATGCCGCCGCCCAGGCCGTGACCGAAGGCCGCGTCAACAGCTTTACCGCCTATTCGGCGACCGGCAGCACCGTGGCCACGCTGGCGGCCGAGCGGGATGCCGAACGCCGCCTGATGGTCATCCTCGCGGATCAACTGGTCGATCGGCTGATTCTGGCCGCGCCATGAAGCTGTCGGCGCGGGATGCTTCGGGCTATTTCGCCCGCCCCGACCCCAAGGCGGCGGGGCTGCTGATCTACGGCGGCGATGCGATGCGCGTGGCGCTCAAGCGCCAGCAGGTGATCGCGGCCCTGATCGGCGCGCAGGGCGAGGCGGAAATGCGCCTCACCCGGATGCCAGCCAGCGCGCTGCGAAATGACCCCGCGCAAATCACCGATGCGCTCAAGGCCACCGGCTTTTTCCCCGGCCCACGTGTGGCCTTTGTCGAAGAGGCCGCCGACGGCAGCGCCAAACCCATCGCCGCAGCACTCGAGGATTGGCGGCCCGGCGATGCGCAGCTGATCGTGACAGCAGGGGCGCTGAATGCGCGGTCGGCCCTGCGTAAGGTGTTCGAGACCTCGAAAACCGCCTATGCCGTAGGGATTTACGACGACCCCCCAACGCGGGCCGAGATCGAGGCGGATCTCAGGCGCTCCGGCCTGCCTGCACCTGATGCAGCGGCGATGGGCGCGCTGACAGAACTGGCGCGCTCTCTGGATCCGGGCGATTTCCGCCAGACGGTCGAGAAACTGGCGCTTTACATGCTGGGCAGCGACACGCCCGCGCAGATCGAGGATGTCGCCGCCTGCGCGCCCAGCTCGACCGAGGCCGATCTGGACGATATTCTCAATATCGTGGCCGAGGCGCGCACATCCGAGATCGGCCCGGTGATGGCCCGGCTGGGCGCCCAGGGAATGAACCCCGTGACGCTGTGCATCGGGGCGAACCGGCATTTCCGCCTGCTCTATACCGCAGCCTCGGATCCGGGCGGCGTCGGTGCGGGCATGGGCCGGTTGCGCCCGCCGGTCTTTGGTCCACGCCGCGACAGGATGCAGCGACAGGCCCAGAACTGGGGCGCGGACAGGTTGGAGACAGCGTTAGGCATGCTGACCGAGGTCGATCTCAAACTGCGCTCCGCCGCGCAGACCGCCCCCGCGATGGCGCTGGTCGAACGGGTGCTGATCCGGCTGTCGATGCTGGCGCGAAAAGCACCGTGAATTGCGGACTTGCCAGCGCCTGAAAAGCCGGGTGTGATGATCCTGGATCGAACGAACACCCATGTATAAACTGGTCGGAACGCTGAAATCCCGCACGATGCGGGTGGTGTGGCTTCTGGAAGAGCTGGAAACCGCCTATGAATACGTGCCAGCCCCACCGCGCAGCCCTCTGGTCATGTCGCTCAGCCCGACAGGCAAGATCCCCGTCTTGGTGCACGACAAGTCCGTGATCACCGATTCGACGGCAATTCTCACTTATCTGGCCGATAGGCACGGGATGTTCATCGCCATCGCAGGCACTCTTGTCCGGGCACGGCAGGACGCGCTGACGTTTCGTATTCTCGATGAGATCGACAGCGTGCTCTGGACCGCGGCACGGCACAGCTTCATCCTGCCCAAAGAGATGCGCGTGCCCGAGATCAAGCCGTCCCTGAAACACGAATACGCCGCCTCTCTGGAGCGGTTGGGCGCGCTGATCAAAGGCACCTATCTGATGGACGATGAGTTCACGATTGCCGACATCATCCTGACCCATTGCTGCGGCTGGGCCGACAATGCCGGTTTCCCGCAGGCCCCAGAGTCGGTCCGGAGCTATCTGGCACGGACCCGCGCGCGGCCTGCGTATCAGCGGGCGTTGGCCAAAGAGTGATCTTGCGCGTCAAGGATCAGGGCCAGCGCGCGGCGTGGCGTCCGGCCCAGAGGCCCGTGGCGAGGCAGGCGGTGATCAGGTAGCCGCCCGTAGGGGCCTCCCAATCGAGCATTTCTCCGGCGCAAAAGGTGCCGGGCCGGGCACGCAGCATGAGGGTTTCGTCGAGCGCCGCAAAAGGCACGCCACCGGCGGTCGAGATCGCCTCGTCCATCGGGCGCGGGCCTTGGTGCGGGATTTTGAGTGTCTTGATGCATGTCGCCAGCGCGCCGGGATCCTGCGGCAACGGGCGGGCGCATTCGTTGAGCAGGGCCAGCCGCAGACGGTCCAGCTTGAGGGTCTTGCGCAGGTGGTTCGCCAATGTCTCCTTGCCGCGCGGGCGCGACAGGCGGCGGGTGATTTCAGCCAGATCAAGATCGGGGAGCAGGTCGACATGCAGGTCCGCACCGCACCGCAACGCAGGCGTCAGCGGATAGATGCCGCCACCTTCGAGGCCACGCTGTGACAGCATCGCCTCGCCTCGGCTGATCTGATCACCTGCGTGCCAGCACACGCCTTTGACCGGCTGGCCCAGATGCGATGTCATATGCGATGACCAATCCACATGCAGACCGGAATTGGCGGGTGCAAAGGGCGTGACCGGAATATGATCGGCCCAGCGCCCGTCGGAGCCGAGCCGCGCCCAGCTGGCCCCGCCAAGCGCCAGAACGGTCACTTTGGGGGTGATCTGGGCCGGGCCGTCAGGCGTGTCAAAGAGGCAGGCGTCGCCGTCCCAGCCTTGCCAGCGCCAACGGGTCTGGCGGGTCACGCCCAACCCGTCGAGACGCATCAGCCATGCGCGCAGCAAGGGAGAGGCCTTCATCGCCTTGGGAAAGACGCGCCCGGTGGAGCCTGTGAACAGCGGCTGGCCCAGTGCTTCGGCCCAGTCCTGCGTCTGCTGTGGACCGAAGGCTGCGATCATTTCGCGCAGCGGCGCGGGGCCGTATTGCGCGATAAAGCGCTCCTGGTCTTCGGATTTGGTCAGGTTCAGGCCCGATTTTCCCGCCATCAGAAACTTGCGACCGACCGATGGCATGGCATCGACCAGCGTGACTGCGCGGCCCGACGACGCCAGCGCATCCGCCGCCATCAGACCGGCGGGACCCGCGCCGATGACCAGCGCATCTGACCTGAGGGCGTGCGTCATGTCGGCAGCGCCCCGCCCTTGATGTTCATCAGCACCAGGAACGCGGCGCCGAAAATGGCGATCTCGGCGGCCTTGACGGCCAGTTGGCGGGTGGCGGGCCGCATCTCTTCTTGTGCGGTGATAAAACTGGTGGATTGGTCGTTGGACCAGCGGCCCAGCCAAAAGATGATTCCGCCGATCACGATAAATTGCAGCAGCCACAACAGGTTGAACGACAGGTTGCCGAGCGGGACCACCGTCAGCTCCAGCCGCGTCGCCACCAGTTCGATCAGCCCCAACGCATGAAGTGCGGCCAGCGGGATCAGCACGAAACGACCCAGAAGTTTGAGGAACGGGTCGGTGATCATGTCGCGCACGAGGATGCGCGCGGCGATCAGCAGGAACAGCCATTTTCCAAAGGCGATCACGTCCGAGGACCCAAAGATCGACGCGGTGATCTGTTCGCCCGCCGCAGTCAGCCCATAGGCGAAGATCGGCAGCAGAAGCGGCAGAAAGATCATCAAAAAACAGCGCGCGGGCGCGAGGATGCTGTCGCTTTCGCCGGGGTCGGGCAGCCGCGCCAGCGCCGGTTTAATCCGGCGGGCCAGCAGTAGCGCCAGCACCCAGGCAAGGATCAGCAGACCGAATTGCGACCAGGCGACAGGGCTCAGCAGCCAGGTCCAGGCCAGATCCCAGCCCAGAAGCGCATAGCCTGCGGCGGTCTGCACGATTTGCGGTTGCGATGCGAGGTCGAACTCCATCCGCCAGCTCCCTTTGAATGCTGCGCTGCGTCCTCTTGCCTTGCGGGACAGGCTGGCACAAGGATTTCGTGCGGTGACACGGGCTAGAGGTTGCTTAAAGGGGGCTACAGCGGGCCGCAGCGGTTCTGCGGTCTGGCATCAGGTCTGGCGTCAGGTGAGGCGCGAGACGCCGTCATGATGCCGACGCCCCTGTAGACGCAGGCGCGTCGCCGTTCGGATCACAGGATGAAATCACCCGCGGCCAGCGCAACCGCAAATCGTGCAGGACTCGACACGCGCCTCGATGCGCGCCGCGCGCTTGATCCGCTGATCCACAAGACCGATTTCGGCATCCTGCGCTATGTGCATTTTCTGGCGACGGCCTATGTAGCATGGTTGTTCGTTGGGCCGAACGGGATCAATATCCGGGCGGGCTGCACGGGTCTGTCGGCGCGGGTCTGGATGGTCACGCTGGGGTTTGCGGCTGGGGTTCGCGGCTGGGGTTCGCGGCTGGGGTTCGCGGCTGGGGTTTGCGGCTGTGACCGCGGTTGCGTATGGCGCGGGCTGTTTCAAATCGCAGCCCTGGAAAAGGAAGGCCTGATTGATGATCCGACGTGACGTTCTGACCGGGCTGATGGCCCTCGCCGCCTCTCCGGCGCTAAGCGCCGGGCAGACCGAGCCGGGCCTGCAATTGGGTGCGCCGCAGCCATTCGACGCAGAAGACGTGACCGCACAGGCCCGCAACCTTGCCGCGCAGCCCTATGCCCCGCCGCCCCGCATCCCCGATGCTTGGACGCGGATCACCTATGACGATTACGTCTCGATCTGGTTCGACGGGCGCAATGCGCTTTGGGCCGAGGATCAAGCCACCCCGCTCATGGTCGATGTGTTTGCACCGGGGCTTTATTATCCGCACCCGGTCCAGCTGTCGGTGATCGACGGCACATCCGCACGGCCAGTGCTTTTCGATATGGCCGTGTTCGACAAGACCGACAAGTTTCCCGACCTGCCCATGGACGACACGCTGGGCTATTCCGGCCTGCGCCTGCGGGCCGAGTTGGAAAGGCCGGGTATCTTTCAGGAATTTGCAGTTTTTCAGGGTGCGTCGTATTTCAGGGCCATCGGCACCGGCGATATCTACGGCATCTCGGCGCGAGGGCTGGCCATCGACACGGCCGAGCCGAGCGGAGAGGAATTCCCCGAATTCCGGTCGTTCTGGATGGAAACGCCGCGGCCAGGCGACGGCACGTTCATCCTGCACGCTTTGCTCGACAGTCCCAGTTGCACCGGGGCGTATCGGTTCGAGATCACGCCCGGCCAACCGCTTGAGATGAACGTGACGGCCACCTTGTTTCCGCGCACCGACATGACCCATGTGGGCATCGCGCCGCTGACCTCGATGTTCCAGTTCGACGAGACCAACCGCGACCGGTTTTCCGATTTCCGACCCGCCGTGCATGACAACGACGGCTTGCTGATCCACAACGGCGCAGGCGAGACGATCTGGCGACCTCTGGCGAACCCGAAGACCCTGCAAATCAGCGCCTTTCAGGACGACAACCCGCAAGGCTTCGGCCTGATGCAACGCGCGCGGCAATTCAGCGATTTCGCCGATCTCTTCGCGCTTTATCACCGCCGTCCGGGTCTGTGGGTCGAACCGCGCACAGGCTGGGGCAAAGGCGCCGTGACGCTGATCGAGATCCCCACCGAGACCGAGACCTACGACAATATCGTCGCCTATTGGCGGCCGCTCGAAGGGCTGAAGGCAGGCTCCGAACACGCGCTCGGTTACCGGCTGCTTTGGGGCGATGACAGCGCGTTCGGGCAGGGCCTACGCGTGCTCAACACCCGGATAGGCGCTGCCTTCGCCGAAGGAATCATCGTCGCCATCGACTTTGAGGACGGCGCGGGTCTGCCCGAAGACCTGAGCCGGATCGAGCGTCTGATCCGCGCCAGCGCGGGCGAGATCGACAAGGGCATCCTGCAACGCAACCCCGAGACCGGCGGGCCGCGACTGGCCTTCAAATTCCACCCCGGCGACGCGAAGCTGATCGAGTTCCGCGCGCAACTCAGACTGAACAACGAACCGCTCAGCGAAATATGGCTTTACCGATGGACCGCGTGACGCCCTGCATGATGCCCGCACCGGCCCCGTTGCCGATGGCAGAACAGGCGTTCGACAGGGCGTCCGACCGCGCCGCCACGCATCGCACCAATCTGGCCGATCACGCGTGGCGCATCGCCGCCTTTGCCCCTGCGGTCGCGGTGACATCCTGGCTGAGCCTTGCCATCACGCGCTGGCTGTCGAGCGGCGGTGTGACCTTGCTTGAGGCGCTGGTGGTGGTGCTGGTCGCGCTGACGTTCATCTGGGTGTCTCTTTCGGTCAGCACCGTGGTTCTGGGCCTGATCCGGCGGGTGATCCATCCCTGCGTGACGCGTCATTCGCGCGGTCGGGGGCACGGGCAGAACGTGGCCTTGCTGGTGCCGATCCATAACGAGGTGCCGTGGGACGTGTTCGGCAACGCGCTGGCGATGCTCAAGGATCTGGCGCAAGGTCCGCAAAGGGACCGGTTCACGCTCTTTATCCTCAGCGATACCCGCGACGAAGCGATTGCCGCACAGGAATTGCGGGCTTTTTGGGCGCTGAGGGCGCAAGTCCCTGCGGGGACAGGCGTCTACTACCGCCGGCGCGCCGACAATACCGACAAGAAAGTCGGCAACCTGACCCAATGGATTCAGAACTGGGGGGCGGCGCACGAGGCGATGGTGGTGCTTGATGCCGACAGCCTGATGAGCGGTGCCGCGATCCGGCAACTCAGCCACGAACTGGCCGCCCATCCCGAAGCGGGCCTGATCCAGAGCTTTCCGTCATTGATCGGGGCCGAGACTTTGTTCGGACGGATGCATCAGTTTTCGAACGCCGTCTACGGCGGGCTGCTGGCCGAAGGGCTGGCCGTCTGGTCGCAAAGCGAAGGCAATTACTGGGGCCATAACGCGATCATCCGCACACGCGCCTTTGCTGATCACGCCCGCCTGCCCTATCTGCGCGGTCGGCGCGGTCGCCGCGACCTGATCCTGAGCCACGATTTCGTCGAAGCCGGGATGCTGCGTCGCGCAGGCTGGGCCGTGCGGTTCCTGCCGCGCGCGGGCGGATCCTATGAAGAAACGCCGCAGACGCTGATTGATTATGTCATCCGCGACCGGCGCTGGTGTCAGGGTAACATGCAGCATCTGCGGTTGCTGTCGACGCGCGGCTTTCATCCCGTTTCGCGGTTTCATCTGCTGCAAGGGGCTGTCGCGTTCCTGCTATCGCCTGCGTGGTTCGCGCTTATCCTGATCTGGTCGCTGATCGGCACCATGCCCGCGCAGAGTGTCAATTATTTCAGCGCCACCAACCCCTTGTATACGGTCTGGCCCACTAATGAACGGGTCGACGGGCTGGTCTATCTGGCCTTCATCTACGCCATGCTGCTGATGCCCAAGATCACCGGCACGCTTGCCATGGGTCTGCGGACCCGCACGCGGGCCGATTATGGCGGCTGGGGGAAATTCGCGGGCACGGCGCTGGTCGAGATACTCTGCTCCATCGCCTATGCGCCGGTGGTGATGGTGCAGCAATCAATTGCCGTCTGCTATGCCCTGCTGGGCCGCTCCAAGGGCTGGGTGCCGCAGAACCGCAGGGGCAGTCATTATACCTGGCGGCAGACGCTGCGCTTTCACTGGGTGGAAACATGCGTCGGGATGGCGATGATCGCGGGCATCGGCGCGGGGGTCGTGTCGCTCTGGCTGCTGCCGATTGCGCTGAGCCTTGCGCTGGCGTCGCCCCTGTCGATTCTGAGCGGCGTGCGGGTGAGCGAGCGTTCCTTGCGCCCCTTGCGCCTGGACAGTCCACAAAGCCTGCGCGAGCCGCGCATCGTGCGCCGTGCCCGGATTGAGCGTGCGCGGATGAAGGACATGCTGACGTCCGAACCTGTCGCCATCGCCGCCGAATAGGCACCAGAACCCCTTTTACCCAATTCAACCCACTCAGTCTTGACCCGCCCGCTCTTTTGTTCCTAATCGGTCCAGACCTGCACCGGAAGAGCGCGTCGCAACCAGCCCGGCCCGGCGGCGGAACCCGACATGCCTTCGGGCACGTCGATCACGGGGGTCATTCCGGCTTGCGTCAACCGCGCCGTCAACCACCGGGACCGAACGCCGGCTGCGCAGATCAGCGCGACGGGCTGGCTGTCCGAGGCGCGCGCGTCACGCAAGGCGTCGATGAAATCGCGCCGCCGCATGTCGATGGGCACCGCGCCTTCGGCCAGCCCCGTTGCGCGCCATTCATCCGGGCGGCGGATATCGACCAAAAGCACATCGCCGCTGCGCACAGCCTCCAGCAATTCGGGCGGCGACAGCGTGGCGGGGGACGGATCAGCGCGCAGCCGGCCGGCAAAGCCCCCGGCCAGCAGACCCATACCAAGACCCAGCAGAACGCGGCGGCGACTGACCTGCAACACGCGCCGCCCCTGGTTCGCGACCGGGGCGGGCGACATGAACGCGGCAAAGCCGGTGTCATCGAGATATTGCGGCCCGGCAAGGCTGGCCGTGGCGACGTGGGCAAGGGCAGCGGACGGCAAAATGCGTGTCATGACGACGTCTCCGGGTTGTGTCAGCGCGAACCTTAGGCCAAGCGGTGCAGGCTGACACCCCCCTTCGCACTTGTGTGACCAGGGATGTTCGCCGCGTCACCGCGTCGACCCCGGCACATGCGGGATCAGGCGCCGTCAGTGAGGATTAAATCCGTCGCATTCCGTGGCGTGGGATCTGCCCCCGCAGACCCGGCGACACGCTTGCCCACGTCGATACGGCGTCGGAAAATGGCTATTCCGACGGCACAGATCCGCGCAGACCGGCGCGTCCGGCGCGTCCGGCGCGTCCGGCGCGTCCGGCGCGTCCGGCGCGTCCGGGCGGGCGGGCGGGCGGGCGGCAGTTTTCGCTTTGCGCCATTATTGCCCCTGATCCGGCGCTATTGAGACAAGATCTGCGTGATTGTTTTTAATTTTGACGACACGGCGTATTATGCTTCGGTTCGCTTAGCGTCATGTTTTTGTGCCGGAATGGCCCAACTGAATCCAACGATGCCGAGGCACCCTGCGCGGAACGGGGCCGATCAGGCACATCTTATCCAAGCCTTAGAGGACCCGACCGATGATGCGTTATACTCCGACCGACAGCCTTTACACGTTGCAATGGCACTACGATTACATCGGGCAGAGCCTTGGGTTGGGGCGCGAGGGGCTGGAGCGGGTCTGGGCGGATTATGACGGCGCGTCGGTGCATGTGGGGATCTCGGATGCGGCCATCGACA
>Ga0307981_1000594_pt1 | contig 35549 bp, 45 predicted proteins | sample OrgLakmetagen987_FD_201849 | JGI IMG/M metagenome (GOLD analysis project Ga0307981, IMG submission 201849) | Saline water microbial communities from Organic Lake, Antarctica - #987 | ecosystem: Environmental > Aquatic > Non-marine Saline and Alkaline > Saline | place: Antarctica: Organic Lake... | reverse complement strand
TTTCCATACAATCATTATGGGCATTTTCATAAGGTCCGACATTTAGACCATGATATGGGCATTTTATACAATTATCTACAATAGTTCCGTAACTCAGCAAGGCTCCTTGATGGGGACATACATCAGGTCTTAAATGGTATTGTTCGTCACCTTTCCATAATACATAATTTGCATCTATAAATTGAATACGTTGAGGTTTATGTTTGTAATCTTTTACAAAACGAATTGGATGCCATCCGGGTGTCTTAGAACTAGGTGCCGGAAAAAATAATGCTTCACACGAAAGTATACATAACCATAAAAACATTGATACAATATGAGTGTTTTCTTTAATCTTTATCAAAAAATATCTTTTCAATTTCTCAAAAAAACAAAGTCCCAATATAAATTTTTAAAAATGAAATTCTCCAAATTTTTTTTTTTGCTCCCTCCCTCCCTCGAAGTCCTTTTTTTTAGTAAGTATTAAAAGGGTCACAATTACATAACAAAAAATAAAAAAAAGGCAGGTTTTCATTATTAGTTATGATAATAAAATGAATAAAGTTAAAAATGACCTAAATAAAATATATTTAATATATAAGAATGGCACTGTATGGTTGCGACCTATGTAAGTTTTATAATGTAAATAGGTCTAAATATGACCGACATTTAGAGACAAAAAAGCACACTGAGAATTTGACCGGTAAGTCAAAAGTAAGTCAAAAAGGACCAAAAAGTAAGTCAAAAGTAAGTGTTACTGACGAACACATTTGTAAATATTGCGGAAAAATTTATAAGCATAAACAATCAGTAAATAATCATATCAAGTATAATTGTGAAAAAAATAAGGACGAAGACCTAAAAGAATTGGTTCGATTGCTCAATTTACAAATTCAACAAAAAGACGATAAAATAAAAACGTTGTCTCATCAAATGGAAAAGCAACAAAAACAAATTGATAAATTGGTGGATAAATTACAAGTAACTCATATTACCAATAATACAACCAATAATATTCAAAATAATATAAAATTACTATGTTATAAAGATACAGATATATCGCATTTAACTGAGACAGATTATATAGGAGCTATAAAAAAGGTGACCGGATGTGTAAAGGATATGATAGAAAAGATACATTTCAACCCATCTAAACCTGAAAATATGAATATTTATATTTCTAATATGAAAGACAAATATTTGATGGTGTACGAAGATGACAATTGGAATATCAAAAATAAGGTCACAGAAATAGATAATTTATATGAAACCAAAGAGATGTTATTAGAAGAATGGTTAGACGAGGAACAACATAAATATCCTGATTTGAGACAAAAGTTTGAACGCTATTTGAACAACAAGGAAAATGATGAAACAATGAATATGATTAAAGAAGAAATCAAACTGATGCTTTATAATAAAAAAAAACTTTTAGAATAACATATAAACACATAATACAACTTTATTTAATGCGTTTATTATATGGTTGTTTGCTCTTGACTACACATGTGGATTCGTTTCATTACCCAGTCTCATTTATAAAACATAGAACTAAACACTTCGCAGAAATGGACTTACAACACATTTGTGGATCATTCTAATCATATAGACTGTGTTACCCTTGTAAAGACCAACAACGAATTGACCAATATTATTACATCAAGTAAACGTTATACCAGAACTAACCAACCACATTATCGACCTGTTATTAAAATATCATATATTTTGACTATAAAATGTTGTATAGTATAAATCCATTACAAATATTAAGTGGATATATTGCTTTATCGTTATTGTTTCAGTTTTTTCAGAGAAATCCAATGATAAGTATAATGAACAAATCACCTAAAAAAATAGACATTGAAATTAGTGAAACCACCTTTGACGATGTGACTGGTTGCGATGAAGCCAAACAAGAACTCATGGAAGTGATTGATTTTTTGAAATATCCCGAAAAGTATCAGGCATCTGGCGCAAGAATACCACGTGGTGTATTGTTAGAATGTCCGCCAGGAACTGGAAAAACCTTATTGGCTCGCGCGGTTGCGGGTGAAGCCAATGTTCCTTTTTTTTATTCAAGTGGTTCACAATTTATAGAAATGTTTGTTGGAGTAGGTGCGTCTAGAGTGCGAGATATATTTGAAAATGCAAATCAAGAAAAACCTTGCGTAATTTTTATTGATGAAATAGACGCCATCGGAAAGCAACGTTCCAGTAACGGCGCAATGGGTGGAAATGATGAGCGTGAACAAACCTTGAATGAAATTTTAACCAATATGGACGGATTTACTACGAATGAAGGTGTCATCGTAATCACCGCAACCAATCGGGTTGATATTTTAGATCCAGCACTTACTCGTCCAGGCCGGTTTGATAGAAAAGTATACGTCGGATTGCCTGACCAAAAAGGTCGAATGGATATTATCAAGGTTCATTCTAGAGACAAACCCTTAAATGCGTCTGTTACAGAATTAACGCGGGGTATGTCTGGCGCCGATTTATCAAATCTCTTGAACGAAGCATCTATATTGAGTGTTCGGTACAACGATACCTCTATCAATTCTACTACGTTAATGAATGCCTTTGAAAAGATTACGTTTGATCTACCAAGCACCTATGAAACACGCAGCGAGTCATTGTTGAAAATGGTCTCTTATCACGAAATGGGTCATGCCCTTATTGCGCTCATGTATAAAGATTTGTTTTCAGTGGAAAAAGTAACCATTCAATCCAATAAAAATGGTGCTGGTGGTTATACATTGTTTTTACCGGTTGAACCATATGATACATATCCAACTAAGAAATATTTTCTGGTAAATATGATGGTCGCGTTAGGTGGACGAGTGGCCGAACAAATCTTATATAACAATACAAAAGAAGATATTTGGTTAAAAAACATCACTGATTTAGAGGTTACTACTGGTGCGTCCAATGATTTGAAACAAGCCAACCAATTGGCTCGTAATTATATTCAATTGTTTGGATTGCTTAAGTCGGAAGAATATAACAAGGAAGAAAGAGACAAAGACATCGAACAATTATTGAATTATTGTTATTTGACGACCAAAGATATTTTGTGTACCAATCGCGATGTATTACATAATGCGTAAAATGTATTGTTACATAAAAAAACACTAGATGCTTCGGATTTAAGTCATATTAAATTTATTTACCCATAAATGATACATTTGAACAATAGTATTTTAATCCTTCTATAATATAATGGATTGTTTCAAAGAACAAGATTTGAATCCACGTACTTGCCGTTTTAGTAAAAAATGTAAAGAAGGATATGAAAGAAATGAAGTATTCCGATGTCGTAAAATAATAAAACCCAGATTGAAAAAAACATTAAAAAAATCAAAATCGCCACCTAAGCAACCATCTCCACCACCCAAGCTACCATCGCCACCTACAAATTCATTTTCATTATCCTCAAATTCAAGTACATTAAAAAAATCAAAATCTCCACCTAAGCAACCTTCCTCTTTATCTCCAAATTCAAAAACTTTTGATATACCTTCACCTATAGATGCTCCCGATAATGTGTCACCAGTGGTAAATAAAATTCAAACTAGTTTGGATGAATTATCTAGGATTGGAAAAGAAAAAGGGGCAGATCATTTTATCGGATATGTAAAAACATTAGGTATTGGTTATGTAGCTGTTTTGAATAAATTTAAAGGAGAATGTATACCAATATTTAAAGATAAATATACAAAAGAAATGCATATTGAATTGTCTATAAATGTAACAAAGAAATATACTGATATTTTTAATAGTGATTATATATTAGAACAATTTGGCAACTCCATTAAAAAATGTGTAGATCGAAATATAAACGTTATTTGTATATTTTTAATTATAAGGTTTGATAAAAGGTCGGTTGGACATCAAAATTTACTTATATATAGACCATTTGAACGAATCATTGAACGATTTGAACCTCATGGAAAACTATATGGAAATAATATAAGAGACAATCAAAATATAAACGCACAATTGACCGAATTATTTGAAGTCAAAATGAACCCATATACAAATGGTAGAGTTAAATTTATTCCACCAAATGAAATATGTCCTTATTATAAAGGATTTCAAATATTAGAAGAACAAATTAAAGGATTGTCTACAGAAGGAGGAGGATTTTGTTCGATGTGGTCGTTGTTTGTTATGGAAATGATTTTAAATAATCCAACCAAAAGTACTTTACAAGTGATTGAAGAAGTAATGCATATAACAAATAAAGAACCGGAATTTTTGAAAGATATTATTCGCGGATATGTGGTTGGTATAGAACAAATTTTGGATAAAACAATGAAAACGATAAGTAAACCTAATTTTTCTTTTGAAAAAACACCCTTATTGGATACAAATGATAAAGTGATACAAGAATTTATTTTAAATTCATTGTTTGAAACAGAAAATGATATTCGTGAAAAAATAGAATATAAGTCTTTGCCAAAATCTATAGAAAAAATGAATGAACAATGGATAAATATTTTGGATACATTTGATAAACACGGATTGATAAAACTGTTTCTGTCAGATCATATGGAAAAGGCCGACATTCCAACTACAAAACATCAAATTATATATTATATAAAAGAAAACTATGATAGTACAACTATAGGACAATATATTGATGAGTACTCTAAAATAAAAATGGTTTTAAACGCATTAAACAAGGCAGAATTATTTAAATTAGTTATAAATATTCATGGTAAAAAATTGAAGTTTAATCAAAAAGTATCTAAACCTCAAATGATATCTTATATTGTAAATACATATGATATGGATACTATAAAAAAACACATTGAAAAGGAAGAATCTATGGAAGTAGAATCTATCCAACAACATAAGGAAGAACTAAGTCATCCAAAAGACTTCAAACGGGTTTTTCCCCTCCATAGTGAAGATAAAAGTGAAGACGGTAAAGATTATATTGTATTTCAAGATGGTGGAACAGGTATTATGTTAGCGGATTCATTATATAAAGATGGAACTATGATAAGTTTAAGTAAACAATTATCTAAAAAGTTTTTACAACCACCAAATGGTTGGTATTTAAGCGAAAAATATGATGGATTACGTGGTATTTGGACTGGAAAAGAATTAGTGGCTAGACCCACGAAAAAAGATGGTGTCTTGAAAGGAAAGGTGTTTAATTATGTCCCTAAATGGTTTATCAATATGTTACCACCGGGGGTAAGTTTGGATGGTGAAATCTGGATGGGACGCGGACGTTTTCAAGAAGTATCAGGATTAAGTAATTTGAAATTAGGCAAAAAAATAACGGAGAAAGATTTAGATACCAAATGGAAAGACGTGAAGTTTATGGTGTTTGATTTACCACATTCTAAAAAACCTTATGTAGAACGCAGAGACGAATTAAAGAAAATCATAGATGGGATTAATATCAAACAAGGAAAGGATTGTCCCATACAAATGTCCAATTCAACCATTGTAAAGGATAATTTGACCGAATTATACACCGAATATACGTTGAATGGTGCCGAAGGTATTGTGTTAAGAGAACCTTATTCTTTATATGAAACCAAGCGAAGTAAATTATTGTTGAAAATGAAATTGAGCGACGATGCGGAAGCAATTGTAATCGGATATGTTCCAGGAACGAATAAATACAAGGGATTATTAGGAAGTTTAATTTGCGAAATAAATGGTAAAAAATTCAATATCGGAACAGGATTTAGTGATTTAATGCGACAAGAATATAATGACCCACATTCCGAGCATTATATACCTATCGGGTCTAAAGTCAACTTTGGATATATGGAACTTACCAAAGATGGTATACCTCGTCATCCAGTTTATAGAGGAATTCGAACAGATATTTAATATGTGACTATAATATAATGGTTAAAAAGAGTTCTAAACTTATGAAAAAAATATCTTATAACTACTTGTATGTTATATTTTTTCTATTAATAGTATTTCTTTTTTGGTTTATGACGCGTAGAGAAGGATTAGAGACAAACGAAGATGGTTCAGGGTGTTTAGTCACTGACACCGATGCTGAAGGAATCGACAGCAGTTTTAACGTATCGGTTTCGTGCGAACAATTCAAAGAAGTTTTGATGGGTTCGTCGTTAGATGAATTTAGTTCTTTATAAATTAAAATGAATTATATTCTTTATAAAGAACCATATCAAAAAACCGACTCTAGTACACTCAATTGTTCAGAGTTAAGTTTTTTGTCTATATTTACTTTGAAAATAATAATCAAATTACCCATGTCTTTGTCTCGAATGAAACCCTTTTGTTTTATGATTTTTTCATCATAATTTTGTATAATGTTTCCGCGACTACTTTGTAACTTCAAAGAAGTATCGTTCAAATGCATAATATGCCCTTCAAATCCACAAATAGATTCGCGGAAGCTGATATGTTTGCGAAAAATTAAGTCCAATCCTTTTCGTTCAAAATGTTCATGTGGTAATATTTTTATGTGTATTTTTAAATCACTATATTGTCCGTGATTACAATTTCCTTTGCCTGATAATTTTAAGATTTCACCGTCATCAATTCCGGCTGGAATATCTAAATAAATCTTTTCATTTTCATAACATTTTGTTTTTCCGTGATGGATGTATCGTTTGATATTAATAGGAAATTGTATACCATTATAAGATTCTTTGAAGGTCAATTCTATTTTTGTTTCCAAGTCTTCTAAATGATCTTTCTGAAAATCATCTCGAAACAATTCGTCGATGGGGTCTTTTTTTTCTTTAGAACGAAACATTTTTTCTAACAATACATCCAAAGGATTACTGAATGAATTATCATATGCTTGACGTTTTATTGGATCCTTCAATGTATCGTAGGCTTCGTTAAGTTTTTGCATTTGTTCTCCTCCATTTGGATTTCTATCCGGATGAAACTTATAACTCAATGACCTATATTGTTTTTTTAGTTCATTTTCAGTGGAGTCTTTGGACACTCCTAATAGTTCATAATAGTTCATATATTGTAGTTTTTTAATTTATATTTAAATACAACGAGAAGATATTTTTATGGTAGATTATATACCTTCCCATTTGAAATATATGATATTACAAAATAAAGACAATATTATAGATACGATACATAAATGTATTCATCAAGACAAAATGAATATGTTGCTCACTGGATGTGTACCTAAACACATTGTAAATCTTATTATAAAAGAATACTATGAATATTATCCAAAACCAAAAAAACAGGTCATTATGGAGATTGATTGTTTTAGTGACTTAAATTTAAGTTCATCGAACAATGAACTTATACTATTTTCTAAGTGTCCTTATAAAAAGTTTGTGGTCATTCATAATTTAGAACACATACCAGAAAACATTCAAGTATATTTCAAAAATATTATGAATGAATACACCTTTTTTATTTTTTGTTCGGATTGTAAAAAAAAGGTATACGAAAGTGTATATACACGATGTGTACCCATTGAGTTTGAGCCATTAGATTATCGCCATTCTAAAGAATTATTACAGGCGTTGTGTGTTCAAGAACATATAACTATAGAAGATTATGACGAAGTACTGAACCAAACTCAGTTGAATATAGAGTACATGATCAACCTAATGAATTATATGAAACTATTAAAAAAAACGAATATAGAAAAAGGGTCGAATTATATTACCCTTATAAAGAACAATGAACTTGAACAATATTTTCAACACATAAGGTCAAACCACATTCAAGAGGCATATCTAATGCTATTTGACTATTACGACAAAGGGTTTTCTATCCTTGACATTTACTATTTTTTATACGAATATTCCAAAACACAAATAAGTCAACCTGTTTATTTTAAAATCATTGAGTTGTTATGTGAATATATTCAAAACATTTATGAAGGACACGACCATAAAATTTGGTTGGCATTACTAACAAATGATATAAACAATATATATAACTAAATAATATATGTCACGTGAATTATTTGTGGAATGGTTATCTTCTATTGGAGAGTTATTGTCCAATCAGTCCTATTATATTCATTCCGAAAAATATAAATCATTTGTATTCAAGCAATTGATGGACCCATACATCGAACAATTTAAACCTATGTATAAACATATGGATGTAAGTACTTACAAAAAGTGTATGGCATTTTTTCGACAACTTTGTAAAGTATATCATATTTCGTATGAATACAAAATAAGATACGCAAGTTCTAGTTATTATATTGATTACTATTTTTATGTATAAACCCCAAAAGACCAATAAGAGTATCTAATAACAAAAACATATAACTATATGGATATTGGTAAAATAGTCCAAATGACGCAAACAAGAATAATAGGGCGTGAATAGGTCGCAAATGATCCCACCATACCTTATTGTGAAATGCTCCGGTAGTTCGTGTTTTTAGAATATATTGGTAGATAAATCCCATACCGATGATCATACAAACAAACGATAGTATAGGTCGGTACCATAACTTGTATACTAAGTAAGCTAGCAACAAACGAACCAAAATACAAATTGCAAAATAATACATTAATCTCATTGTAATACTATTATATTTTTGATTTACCGTGTTCTAACATATATTTGGAAAGAAACACATTTGCCTCTAAAACTTGTTCACTTGTCAAGTAAGCATACCAATTGTATTTGGTTCGACGCATCAATTCATCATGTGGTATGTAAATTCCTACATGGGAAGGATTCAATTCTATGGTGCGTGACTCCATTAAATCTTCTAATCGTATTGGGTGGTTATTCTTGTCTCTTGTTCCTATAAGAACCCCATTTAATAAGGGTATATTCATTTTTTTTAGTAATTGGTCTGAAAAATAGTTCGATTCATTAGTCAAGTCTTTGAGACACATGTCTGAATAACTACGAATATATTCGCCTAAAATGGGGTTTTGTTTGTTGGATCCCATTAGTTTGGTGGAATAAATCATATTTTGTGTTGTCGAATGTTCGCCTTGGTTCGGTATTTCACTCACATAGAAAGTATTGGTTTTATCTATATTATAAATGGTGTTTCTCAAATACATCGAAGGAGGCATCATCACACCTCCATAATCATATAATATTTGTAGCAATGATTTTTGGCGGTATTTATCTAATAAATCGCCGGATAATTTTTCGTAATCTACGTTTTGGTCTGGCAATAAAGTAGATATATTGGAATCATCGAATAAAATCACATCATAATATTGTCCGCAATAGTCGATGATGGATTTGATACACAATACCATATAATCTATGTTGAGATCATACGAACTACGCGACCCAAAGTGTTCCCATTTTCGCGCATTCCGCTCGATAGGTAAATGAATCCATATTTTTCGTTTCATAGAAAGGTTTAGATGTTTTACGTCTTTGAAGAAAAAATTGTCTACGTCTAATGTTTCTGACTTAAACGCATAATAGCGTTCTTTGTATTTTTGATAAGCTAGTGTACAAAATATAATAACAATAAGTAGCGCAAAGATAGCCATTTCATCCATTATATATTACATGATACTAAAAAATTTCGAATTATAATCTTTTTGCTTTTGTTCCATTTTTTCTTGCCTCTGCTTGTACTCATAGGCCATTTTTAAGGATTGGTGTGTGTTATTTTTATAGTCTTGTTGTAAAAGGCGTTTGGACTCGATTTCGCTTTTTGCTGGTCCAATAGATGTTTTTCGATGTTGTTGATATTCGTGGATATTTTTGTATTTTGGGGTTTGTTCTAATACTTTTTTTTCGTCAATTCCAATGATACTATTTTTATGGGCTTCTTTTAAATCGTAAAACTTTTGTCCAAATACATTTTCTGGTTTAGGTTCTTCACATACCACAATATCTTTGATTAATGTTTGTCTCGAGGTTTCAATGTTATCTTTGTCATAAAGATCTTCGTTGGATTTCAACCATTCTTCGTATCCATTTTCCTCGTCATTGGTTTGTATATGTACGTTCTCAAACATATGATTGAACTGTTTCAAAAAGTCCTTGTCTTTGATACCCTTTTTCTCAATATAGTCTTTGAAACTGGTATCAATGTCTTGTTGTTTGTTTAATTTTTCTTCGTCCGTTTCGTGTTGAATATAATTATAAATGGATTCTATTTTTTTGTAGGCATCTAAGTATTTCAAATAATGTGTCTTGATAGAAGGATTATGTATATGCTTATCTGGATGAAGCATCCAAACCTTTTTCTTGGCTACCTTTAATTCTTGTTCGCTAAAGGGTATAGATAAATCAAATAGAGACAAAAGTTGTTCTAAAGAAGACATTAGAATAACCTTCTATTATTTATTTTGAAGTCTATCTTAAAACTTGGTCAAACAATTGCTGAATCATTTCAGGATTAGCACCGGTGACAATATGATGAGGTACATAAAACGTATCTTCATCGTATTTTGATTTGTAATATACACAAAATGCTGGTATGCCATTTATCATCCGTTTTTTCTTAAAAAAAGCATAGGTATCAAAACACTCGTCTACGTCTATTTCATAATATCGAAATGATTTTCCCTTGTGTTTATCTAACAATTGTTTTACAGTGGGGGCAATTTTTTTACAAGGACCACACCAAGAGGCTGTAAATTTAACTATAGTTACGTCACAAGGACTATTTTTTAAAAAGGCTTTGAAATTGTCTCTATTTTCAAACATTAAACTATTATAATATTAATTATTTACATATTTATCTAATTCCTCAATCGGAATATACCCAAAATCTACATGTGATTCCCAAAAAAAATGACAAAATGCATATTGAATATTATAGTCGGTTGTTTTTAAATAGGGAAATTGTTTTATGATGGATTCTTTTGATATAGGAATCAAATCATAATTTTCATAAGGTAATACATATAATAATTGTGTAATAGGATTTACGAATGTGGTATTTTTGTTTGGAGACAATAAACGTTCGTCGTCATCGATTGATATTTCGTTCAAAAGAGATTGAAACAAGGGTGCATATCCCATTGGATAATATTTGTATAAGTCAATGGGATTTCCAATATAGTAATCCCAAGTCCATTCTAACATTTCCAAATATTGTTTACATATAGATTGGTCGTTATGTTGACGAAATAAAATCATATTGTATTTATCCGGATGGGCTTTCAAATAGTCTTCTTCGTCATGATCGTAAAGAGGCAAATAATTCAGTCTATCTTCGTGGGTAATGTTATGCGCTTTTCGTGTGGTCTTCCATTGAATTTGTTGAGCAATTCGCTCGTGTTCTTGTTTAGACAAACGTTCGAATAATATATACAATTCACTCCATACGATTTTATGATTTTGAATAAGGTTCAAAGACAAAGCATGTTCTAATAAATGGTCTATTCCATGATTTCGAATATTGATAGACGGAAAATGTGGTAAAAAATCGTTACCACAAAAAAAACATAAAAAACAATAATTTTCTATAGACATAGATTGACATATTTGTTCTCCTAATAAAGAAACATCCAATAAATAATCTTGGTTTTCCTGAATATAATTCAAATATTTAAAATATTTTGTTTCACGATACAAATAAATCTGCTTCGGAAGTTGTAATAGAGACAACATAATTAAATCCGCATCTAATCCATAAATTATATGGTTTTCTTGATTATTCTTGCATGTACGGATATGTTGAAAAATTTTGTATTCCCCTTCGCCTGGTTCATCAGAACCACTGAGGACAATGGTTGTATCGTTGTCTAGTTTTTCTTTTAAATAAACATTCAATCCATTCATGAACAATGTACCTGGGGTAATACAATTCGTATTGAAGGACGACGATTGATTTAGAATCTTCTTGGTCAAATGTGATTTATATCTTCTCTGTTTTTGTTGAACCATTTTAGCCAAAGGTGCAACTCCATCAAAACAAATTCGTGTTTGTTTGGGTTGAAATTTATTTATAATAGTCATGATGGCCTGATAAATATGTTCATAGGGTTCATCTCCTTTTTGTATTTGATCATAAATGATTGAGTTGGCATCTAAATATAAGTTGTCACATATTATAAAATGTCTTTTTAGAATATGTTTATGATGTTTAAGTATATATGAAAAGTAACTTGGGATACCCATTTCTTATTATAACAATTAAATTTTTAATATTGTTTTATTATAAGTTATGAGTATTCAATATAGCGATGCCTTAAAACAAGTCAAACATGATAATCCAAGACATATTGGGTTGAAAATGGATATGACAACGATTTTCGGTTTCATTAGTTTAATTGGACCCTTTTTTATTATGTTTATGATGTTTACATTATCCTTGTTTAATTCCAACTTCAAGGGTTTTGTATATTTGATTGGAGTGGCAATCATGTATGGATTTATAAGTATTCTAAATAAAACCTTACAAAAAGAATCATCTGAACAATTGAACGAATATTTTTTCCCATTTTGCCAATTGTTTGGCAATGATATGTATTATTCTATACCATCGTTTAATAGTTCATTGTATATATTTACATTGTTTTACTTGTTGATACCAATGATCACACATAATACATTCAATTTACCTTTAGTTATATTTTTTATTTTATTGTTTGTATTGGATATTGTGACGCGAACTATTCATATCAATTGCACCAATAGTAAAGGTGTAGCTATGGGAGCATTGATAGGATTTGTGTGGAGTATTGTATTTTATAACATATTGTATCAAAACAATACTTTAAAAGATTTTTTGTATTATAATGATTTTGACTCGAACAAGGTTGCTTGTATGAGACCATCCAAACAAAAATTCAAATGTTCAGTCTATAAAAACGGCGAATTAGTGGAATCGATATAAAGAACGATGTGCTAAAAAATAAGAGCGTGTATTATTTATGACAATGTCTCTGTGAAAACTGTACAACATCATATTTGAATTATGTTTTATGTTGTTGTAAACCTTGAAAAACTCATTCAAAATCGAATTTAAACTTTGAGTATGTAATGTTTCGATACTTTCATAATCTACCGAAGGAACTTTTAATTTGGCATTTACCCTATTATGGAAAAAATGGATAAATCGTTTTAACTCTTCCTTTGTCTTTATTTGTTTCAAATTTATTTTTTTTAAAATAGAGACCGCATCATTGGAACAAAGTGGACAAGGTAAATGCCGACATATTTTTTCTATACATTGGATTGCTCCTTGTATCTCGTCATAGTTTCCGTCATTTATATATAAAGTCATCGTATGAAAAAGACGCCAAGTAATGTTACCCCATATTTTTTTTGACATAATATAAAGATATAAATAGAATAAATTTATGGAATTATGTCTTATTAGTAAAGAACCTATGGAACATTCGTTGCGACTACCGTGTAATCATAGTTTTGAATATATTTATTTGTATTATGAAATTATAGAACAAAAAAAAACATCGTCTAAAGGATTCAAATGCCCATATTGTAGAGTATATTACGAACAAAATATTCCTTATTATGAAATCGACGAAATCGAAAAAAAAAGTAATGTAAACTATAAAAAAACACTATCTATATTAAAATGTGGTGAATGTGACCAACCAGCTCATAAATATAAACATGGTGATTTTTGTATAAAACACTCTAAAATAAAATGTAAAGGGATTTGTAAAAATGGTCAACCTTGTAAACACAAGGCTATCGATGGATTTTTTTGTAAGTTACATAAAAATTGACTTAAACTTGACCCATAATAAATCTTATGGAAGAATCGCCAAAAAAGAAAGCACGAATGAATAAACCTTGGGACATGTTTGAGTACAACGAACCCATTCGTGATTTTATACATCGTACATGTTCAAAGGAGAAAATTCTAACGTTATATGCTTATACAAACAGTTGTTATTGTTGTAAACGACATTGTCAATATAAACCAAACTTGCTAGGCGGTGAACCAAATCACAATCCGAAACATCCATCATATACTTATGACAAAAAATGTGATTGTAATTGTCGGCATATGTCCCGACATCTATATGAGGCATATTATATGAAATAAATTATAAAATTGAAATAAAATAATGGAAACAAAATACACACACAATGGAACAAATTATGGAAAACGAAGACATTAAACGAGTAATTTATTCGTTTGGATACCCCGAGCATCGGTTTTATATGAAAGACCTTTCCACACGATTAAATACTAATTTAGAACCTATAAAAGAAATCTCTGACGCATGGGAATATGATCAAGGTGAGATTGGTAACTCTATGAGTTACTATATACAATGTAGATTTACAAAAGACCAAATGATACAAATGTATCACAAAACGCGACGATGCTATTGTTGCACGCGCCACGCACATTACAAACCCGACTTGTTACGCGGAGAACTCAACAGCAACAACTCACCTAATGATCAACCAGAGTATTCTTACAACGAAGAATGTTATTGTAATTGTCGTCATATGTGTCGTCATGTGTACAGAGCATATACAAATAAATTTGGATAAATTATTTTACAATACTTTTCATAAATAATTGTGCTTGTTGACATTCTAGATATGGTATTTTTATTGATTTCAAATTTGTTTTTAAAACTACTTTTTGAGTGGTCCCTCGATATTTACACTGTCAATCTATTTTTTTCATTTTATATATATATGCGTATACCACGTTTGACTATTACCGGAAAAATACAAGATCTTAGTCCCAAAAAAAGATCTCAATTAGACGATTTACATGAACAACCTATTGAAGTTTTGTCTATTTTAGATACAAATTTGTCTCTTATTCCAGAATTGCCTGAATCTTTGGAGATGTTTTATTGTAATCGAAATAGACGATTGACCCAATTGCCGAATTTAGAAGACACAGACGTTCGAGTATTAGAATGCCGAGACAATAAACTGACTTCTTTACCAGTTTTATCAGAAGACATAAAAAGAATTGACGCAACAGGTAATGAACTATCCCGTTTTCCAAATGTTCCACGTGGTTTAGATGCTTTGTACGTTTCAGACAATCCATTTACAAAAAAAATAAAAGAATTAAAAAAAATGGTGGATTACATACGTTCCAATCCACAATGTAGTCACGATTTAGATATGATAATAGATTTGCCGACACATCATTCTTTACAATTGGTAAAAAATAACTCATCGCGATTACCAAGTAATATAATTCGAACCATTAAATCATATAGTAAGGCCGGATACAAAAAAGGACGTAGTCGAAAAAAAAGATAAGTTATTTTAATCTAAATATAAAACATTATTTCTTATATGGAAGAAAATCTAATTCAAAATATAAAAACTTGGATGGAACTTGACCGAGACATAGAAGGTCTACAAAAACAAATGAAAGAACTAAAAACAAAGAAAAAGGCTATCAATGAAAATTTGACTAAAATGATGAAAAATAATAATTTAGATTGCATTGATGTCACTAGCGGACAAATCCGTTATGTAAAAAACAAAGTAAAAAAAGGAATCAATCAAAAATATTTATTGTCTATTATGGAAAAATATTATGAAAACAAAGAAGATGCTCAAAAAATATGTGAATTTATTCAAGACAATAGAGAAATAAAAGAAAATGAAAAAATACAATTTAAACGAGATAAAATACCTTCATAATATAATGTTTGAAAGTTCATCGGTAAAAATTGTATTTTGGATTATGTTTCTATTGTTGTTTTATAATTTATTGATAAAATTAGTGGTGTTCATTGGTTTAGATGAATTTATGTCTCGAATGTATATTTTTTGGATTAGTATTATTCTTTTGTTTATATCTATTTTAAATGTAGAAAAAATTGATTTAAATATTTAATATAAATTAAACCAATGGAACGCGCCATCAAACAAAAGATCGAACATTTTTCGCTCGATTTCAAGCATAATATACAATTATGGTTGAAAGAAAAACAGATCATCGATAGTGAAGGAACCGACCAAACCCATAGTTTTATGCAATATATATTTGATTATGAAACACTCGTATTAGATCCAGATGATTTTAAAAAGCGTAAACGTATTAAAAACAGCATTCCAAATTACGAACGTTGTTGTGCTTTAAGGTGTGATAACGATAGATGTACACGAAAGAAAAAGAAAAATGGATATTTTTGTGGTACCCATAGCAAGGGTACACCTTATGGTACAATCGAAGACATTGGAAAAACAAATAATGTCACTAAAATTACTATATGGTTGGAAGAAATCAATGGTATTCATCAATATATCGATGAACATGGAAAGGTGTATTCCACCGAAGATATGAATAGTGGAATCAACCCACCACGAGTTATTTCAAATTGGATAAAAGACGCAAATGGAAAATATAAGATTAAATAAATGGATATCGAAGAAATTATTATTAATTTAAAAATTCTGGAAAAAATAGAAATTAATCAAAAACTTATTACACGTGATACTTATTTGAATATAGAACCTCAAAGTTTAGTGCCAGAATGTTTTAGGAGATGGAATCGTCAAGACAATCGCAATGAAGCCATTAAAAAAATTAATACGATTGTCAATTATGGATTAATTTTTTTACAAAAAGACACCGAACTATCTGAAAAATATGAACTAAAAAAATATTTATCTTCTTCCATAAAGGGTCTTCAAAATTTAAAAGATACATATTCGACGTGTAATCAAACGGTTTCAAGAATAGAGCTTATTATAGAAAAAATAAAGAGTTAATATATATGAGTGTTACACGTACTATTGAGATATCGAATTATGAAAAAGAGCAAGATGAAATAGAAAAAAGTAATTTTTTTATGCGAACCATAAATTACTTTTCTTTGGATTGGTTTTCCTTTGACTGGTCTAATTATGAATGGTTTGAAATGAACCGGTCCGTTGTATTGTATATATTTCTTGTATTGTGGATTGTATTTAGTATATTGTCTATAAGGAAATATTTGAATTGTGAACATAAGTTTTTTTATATAACGTTAAGTATTTTACCTATTGTAAATGTTGTATTATATTTTGGAGATTTTTGTAAATTATCTATTGAAAAATATAATAATTACAATTATAATACTCGTTCTAATGTCAATGGTCAAGGAGTTGGATTTATAAATAGTGCGATGGTTTATCCATCTATTGTACGACAAAAAATGAATAATCCACCCATGAATGTCGGAAATAACCAACGAATGAACAATCGACGAATGAACAATCAAAATAACAACCAACGAATGAACAATCAAAATAACAACCAACGAATGAACAACCAACCAATGAATGTCGGAAATAACAACCGACGTTTATCAAAAAATAATATATTTATGACGAATCGTAGAAGCAATATTTAAAATATGTTCCTTTTATAAATGACTCATTCATTTAGATTCACGCGACATATATTGAGTTGTAATAATATAGATGAGGGTAAAATGATAGGCAAAGACGTTGAACCTGGTTTAGCTATTTATGGAATAACAGACACCATAAAATTTGCTTTAGATAAAAATAAAAATCCATTTAAATCTTATGATGTATGTGTCTCTAATTTATATCGTACGTGGTGTACAGCAGTAATTTTATATGGGACAAATTTTCATCAAGAATATATATTAAACCTATGGATTTGTCCTTATTTAAAAGAAAATAGTAAAATACATGGTGCAATAACTCGTGGAAATTATCCAAAATCAATATCTCATATGGCGAATAAGTTTTTAAATTTTTTAAGTTTGTTGAAAACTTTGAACAAAGGAATACATAAGTCAAATGAAAAAAATAGTTTGTATAAGGAATGGTATAATACAATACCAGACAATGATAATTGGTATAATAATTTGCCGAATGAAATCATTTTAAGATTTCCAATAGATATTCCTTCTAAATATTCTAAATATACTGATGTAGACAATAATATCATTTATAAAAAGAATGGAGAAGGTGATTATGAAATATTTAAAAATTGTGTAAACAATGATTATATAAATAAATCTAAAAATGGAGAATACTTAGAAAATGGTAATTTAAAAAAATTTATGGTATGGTTTAACAATGATGGTCCAAATTTTAATTCAAAACTTGTTCATGTGGTAACCCATTCAGGAATAATGAATTATTATTTGAAAACATTGGACATTCATGTAAAAAAAATACAAGAAGATGGGTCTGGTAATGAAACACCAAATAATAATGTTTCCTATATAGGAAAATCAAATTGTTGGACGTTTGTCACAAATTCAAATATTAAGTGTTCAAAAAAAATAAATGGTGAAACGAAGGAAGATATTATAAATAATTTGAACAATGAAGAAAAAAACGAAAATATAACCCAAAATATAAACCTTATACGAAGTTTGGAAATTGGAGTAAAGGAAAATACGAATGCTAAAAAAATCGAAGAAATATTTAAAAAAGCTAATTTATCTTTGTGTGGTCAAATTGGTAGTGTAAAAAAAGATGTTAGAAAAATGCCCTTAAAATGTTTGAAGGGTATGGAAGGAGGTCGAAGAAGAACAAAGAAAAGACAAAGATAAAGACGGAAATTAGGGAACCATAAAAAGAATAGTGAAATATATGTAATATATTTTTATAATATTTAATATATATGTTTCAATATTGTATTTGGTTATTACCTAAAAAAAATAGTCCCCTGTATCATTTAACAAATGGATTTAGACCACATATTTCATTAGCAATCAACTTAACCCTTCACGAAGCAAAACAATTATTTGAAACTATAGATAAAAAAAGGATAAATGTCAAAATTTTGAAAAAAAATGAAATAAACGATTCAAATGGATTTTTTTATTATTACCACTTTGTGAGTAAAAAAAAAGAATTACCAAATAAAGCTCATATTTCATTTATTTATAACCTAAAACCTATTTCTTGTGACGATGTTGAACGTATATACGATTCAATTGATTATTCACAGAATTATACATTTGATACTTATGCGATAGTTTGCTGTAAACACAAAGATTATACAAAATGGTATCGTATCTTAGATTATACCATAAATAAATAACCTATTTCATATTACCTCATAACAATTTGAATGAAAATACCTTTAACAATTAATGTTCATAAAATATTTATAATTGAGACAAAAGTTACAAAGGTATTTGAACAACAAAGAAAATGATGAAATAGTGAATGATAAATTATAAAAATAAACCAATCATTGTTGTTAATTTCATAATTAATATTTACAACTATATTGTCAAATATAGTTTATAATTTTAACTGGGTTATAAAATCATTCGGTTGTCTTATTAAGCACTACATCAAAGTATTGGGATATGTTATTTGTCTCTAAAATTATTTCTAGATATTGTAATCGTAGTTTATACCCAAATAATATAAATGATAGTTATAATGGATTATGATAAACTTGTTATTGGTTATGGCTTATTATTTTTATTTATATTACCTTACGTTTGTAAATTATTTAATAATAAAATATTATTTATGAATGTATCCTTAATCGTGCTTGGATATATAATATTTAAAATAGTGCGTTATCCCATATTTATTTTTCTCGGTATTATAATTTTTATAATAAATGAAATATTTTCTTATTTATTAGACGGACCTGATATTTATCCAAAACATGAAAAAACTAAATTATTTTATGAATTAACTGAATTTTGGCATTATCGAAGCAATAGGGGTACAGGTAATTATTCCGATGGGTATTATCCTAACGAAGAGTCTAAATTAGAGACAAATGAAGAAAACGCAATACGTAAATATAAGTACTGGAAAGAAATAATGAATATTGAAAAAGGCGAAACCGTTTTAGAGGCAGGTTGCGGAAGTGGAGAATTTTTAAAATTTTTAAAGGAAGAAGGTATAAACGTGGTTGGTATAACCTTATCAGAAGAAGCTGTAAAAAGATTAAATAATGAAGGTATAGAATCTTATTACCACGATTTCCGTGAAGCTAAAAAGGAATTTGAAAATAGATTTGATCATATAATGTTTCCTGGATCATTGGAACACTTAACTCCCTACGCGGTTTCTTCTAAACATTTAGAAGAAAAACAAATTGAAGATGTTGATGCTCTTATTAAGAATATTGATATATGGTTTAAGTGTGAAAGTAAAAAAAAACATCTTTTTACGGCGGTTTTACATAGTAAAAAAAAATATAATAATACTTTTGCCGGATATCTTTTAGAAAGAACTTATGGCGGAAGTTATATGCCAGATGAAGAAAACCGAAGAATACATGATATTATTTTAAAAAATAATAATTATACAAAAACAAAAATAGAAGATAGAACATTTGATTATTATTATTCAAGTATAAGAGACCATAAACATTTTGGGTATCCAGGTAGTTTTGAAAAACCCGAAGACATTTTATCTATATTTGCCTTTATATTTTCTCCTTTTACTTATCCTTATTTAATGCATATGGTATTATATGATAAACTTGGCGTATGGATGTGGATGTTTGATGGTAAGTTACATCCATTGGGTATGGTTAAATGTGAACTTCTAGAAGAGAGACCAGTTAGTTATTGGTATTCTGTTATGAAAAAAAATGACTGACCACATTTGTCTCTAGAAATATAGAATGTTCTCAAGATTTTTTTTCATTATGATGTTTATTATAAATTGGTTATTGGGTATGGATTATGATTATTCGAATTTATGATAAAAAATTATTGAATCATACACGCATCTCCATAACCTATATATTAGTCCAAAACGGAACTTTATTAAGTGAATTGTATATTGATATACATTTATTTTTAACTTCATCGAAGGGTTGTTCTAATATAAAAAATCTATCTATAACTTCTATTTTGTTATCAATATAATTTAAATGTACCACATAAATCGGAGTTTTAGTGAGTTTTGATAAATAATAAAATCCTGATTTCATAATTTTTAAATTCCATAAATTAATATTAATTTTAAATATCAATATAAAACGCAAAAATTTAATTTATTCATATATAATATATGCCCAACAAATTATCCCCAGAAGAACTAGAAAGGAGAAAAGCAATTATTAGAGAAAATCCACGTGCGTATAAGGATGAATTAATAGATGACTTAGTTCAATCAGACAGTGATGCATTAATTGATGTATACAGGGTAGCAGCTGACAGTTGGGGAAGTTTCCCCTCATCTCCAGGTGATGAGGGGCCTCGTTCAGTTCGTTTTCCTCGTCAACCACCTCGTAGTAATAATTCAGATAATTCACCTAATTTACGCTATTCAGATGATTGCGCTGGTAGAAAATCAACAAAAAGCTTAAAAATAAAATCAAAGAAAGCTTTAAAAAGAAAGTCAAATAAAGCTTTAAAAAGAAAGTCAAAGAAAGCTTTAAAAAGAAAGAATAAGCCTTTAAAAAGAAAGTCAAAGAAAACAAAAGGTTAATAGAAAATTTAATAGGAACTTTTCTTGGAAACCATTTTGTTCGACTCTTATGACGTGCTAAAAAATTAGAGACAAATTTAGGATTTTGTTTAAATGACGTGAGAAAATGTGTGTTTTAATGATATAATCAGGTAAAAGTTTTGAGAGAGAATGCGTAGAAGAACAACTGTAAACTGTCGGCATACCGGGAATGTTTGTTAGGTTCACTATTTCTTTCAGCGTGGATAATATAAGTCAGCGTTTATCATAATTCGTTAGTAAGTAAAAATTGAAAAGGGAATGGATTTCAAATCTAAATGCTTGTTTTATATCTTTTTCGTGTTCTTCATCTGCGGAATATTTTCCATACAAATTACGAATACAAAGTTTCCATGAAATATCGTCTTCTTTTCCGTCCTTTTTATAGGTTAGGGATAACTGTTTAAACGGTGGTCTAGTTTTCAATTTTAACCATTCTATGTCATTTAGTTGCTTCGTTGGATGATATTGAATTAGTTCTTTGATGGCACTATCTTCTATCATAACATCCTCTTGTAAGGATTGTATGATACTACTAACATATTTATTTGCTTGAGTCATATTTTTACAATTGGATTTCACAATGGACATGATATATATCATAATTATGTTTTAAATTACTTCGCATATATTATTTTACATGGAAGGTTTCTCTCCTTTTAATTAGAAGTGAATGCTTGATTTACTAATTATTATTTAATAGAGAATCATGTGATTTCTGTAGTAAGGAAATTAAATTAAATAAGTTTGTATATCTCCCAAAATATCATCGCAAAAACGACTCTTTGCTGCAAAAACATGGAACGACCACTTTTTAGAGTCCACATATACCTTAACCCAATACTTCTTGTGCGGTAGAATAGGTTTCAACGGATGAAACAAATATTTTTGTAAGACAACTTGGTTGTTTTGAACGAAATGTTTCAACTGACCGAGCGTGAATCTTGAATAAATTAATTCTTCCTCATAGGTCATGTCAAACTTATATACAAGTTCAATAATGTCTTGTGGTAAAATATCAATATAGTTATGTAGAAGAAATCCTTGTGATGTAAACAATGAATTGTAATCAATGATAGAATTATCGTAAAATGCGAGAGAAATCCCACTACACTGACGAGAGCATATTCTATTCATACAAGATATACACGGTGTATAGCTTGTATAATGCCGATTTGTTGTGGACATAATGAATTCAAATGCTTTTAGATGGTTTTTAAAATCTATACGAAACAAAGAATTGATATAGTTTACAGCATATTCAGTGGTATTTGTGTTATAGACTTTATTATCTACATTTTTTATGGTTGAATGAAATAATTCCCACGATAAAGTCCTGACTGGACTGCTGAGTATAGCATTTAGACATTTCTTATTACAAGAAATCATTAGTTCTTTCAACGCTTGATCCATGTGTGAGTATAGTGTATAGTGAAAGTGTGTATAAAAAAAAATAAAGTAAAAATCAATTTTTGAATGAGATAAGAACGAAGATAAAAGGTAAACGTTTTAGAGAGAAATGTGTTGAAGTAGACTGGAACAGTGGGTCTACCAATATTAGTAGAGTTGACAAAATGTGTGAGATAGTTTGATTCCACATATTTAGGTAAGTTGATTTATAAAAAAAAAGGTGTAACCTCCCAAAAGATAGTTTTTGTAATTTTTTATGGTGTATTATCGCCTGGAGCTTCGTCGTTCGTCGTAGGCATCACTCCAGGCCATATAACTTTTGCAATGTGAAGAGCAAAAGCATTGGTGTTCTGTCTTGGACGACCAAAGTTCATTTCCTTCTGGAATGATAGATTCACACATATCGTTGGAGCATATTTGTAACTCGATTCCCGGTAGATATCTCCAAAATCCGTAGGCCATGTCTTCAAAGGCCTCCTCCAAAATAGGGAGGAACGTTTTCTTGTGATGGCGTTGAAGAAGTTCCTCTAAACAAGGAATAAAGTTGGGTCGGTGTTCAACAGAGCACAAATATATTTGAGTTTGGAGTTCATTCGGGATAATATCCCATAAACTAGACATGGTTTCTTTTCTCTTTCTCTAAATATATCCATTTAGGAATTATGAATCAATTTTACAAATAAAAATAGACGGTTCTCTCCCAAAACACTCTTAGCCAGTCGTCTTTTGTATCAAGCTTCTTAGACGAATTCATCCCAATAATCATCAGGTACGTCGTAATCCAGATTGGTTACTACAAGATTTAATGACCCATTCGTTACTACAATATTGTTTTCGACTTCATCGTTCTCAATATTGTATTCAAAAGGACTTTCAACACAATCAAATAGATACTTCATCGTTTCCACTGGGAGTAATAAAGTACGCAAATAGTCAAGCGTTTCAGTTGGACCAATACCGGAACCAGTCCAGAATTTATCGGAACGCCATTGGATTACACGCGGACGTATTTTGTAAATAGCGATTTCTTTCAGCGAAGAAGCAAAATGGAAGCGATGGTCGGCGGAATACGTGTATATTTCATTCCATAGTTCATTAGGAAGAATATTCCACAAGGTTGTCATCGTTATTGGGTAAGATTCAGTATAATGAATCAATTTTAAAATAAAAATAATCGATTTGTCTCCAAAAGACTCGGCTAGTCGTGTTGTAGATACGAATAAATATTCCGCAATACATCCGCATTCAAAAGGTTGTTTTTTTATATCTTTCAACCCAACGCATTACACTTAAAAATTTTACAAACTTCTTCTTGTGTTTTATCTTCAACTAAATAATAATTTACAGCAGTAATTTTATAATCATTACTTTTACGAGTAGTCATTATAATAATTGTTTATTATTTATAAAAAAATTGATTTAAAAACTATAAATATTAACAAGCCAAAATGGAAGAACATACTAATAATTCATCAAATAATGTAATTTCACTAAAACGCATTTTAGAGACTTCAACCTGTAATTATAAAATCGAAATAATGAAACAAACCAATCTTAAACAAGCACACATATTTTGTAAAATAAACAAATTATCTGGACAAGTCTCAGGACCGTTGATAGAATATTTTATAAAAAACAAATATGAAATGAAAAAAAATGAGGCATCGTTATGTATCGGTGATTTACAACACAATCAAACAAATTTAGAAATTAAAGTTTCAAACGGTGGTAAAGACAATAACAAATTCAACTATGTCCAATTACGAATGAACCATACTTGCGAATATATGTTAACTGCTTATTATTTGACTTATGATAATGTAGAAACAGAGGGGGAATTATTTATTTTCAAATTAACCAAACCAGAAATTAAAAAAATAATATTAAAATATGGTGGATATGCTCATGGAACAAAATCTAAATTAGGAGACATAAACGAAGATGATCTAGAAAATATAACAAATGATAAAGAATATGCGATTCGTCCAAAATATGGCGATAAATGTTGGAATGAATTATTACATTTTAGAATTCAAGAATTCTGAATACAAGGCAACTAACTCTGCTTTTCCCATAGAGTTTTGTCTGGCAGTATTTAAACTATTTGAATAGTCTAATTTGTTAAACCCGTCAATAAGCATATTTGTATCAATTTTTGATACAAACCAGTGCCAACTTTTAGGTCTTAATTCATTTAATCCATCGGTTCTTATTTCTCCGATATTACCCCCATATGCACGCATAGCAAAATCAGCAGTTGTCGGAGGAGTAGGTTGCCCATTTGTGTCGTTTGGTCCTAATTTTAGAAATTCCCAATCAGTATGTGTGGTAGGTAAATCAATCACTTGTCTTTTTGTTTTTTTTTTTTCCCATATTTGAAAGCAACATTTAACCATCATTTGTGGTGAAAAGCAACACGGATTATTTGATATTTCTTCATCATATACCAAATGAAACATATTATCCAGTTTATTTTGGACACTTATTTTTCTAAAAGTTCTTGGAATTATAAATGCTATAACATTAGCCCATGTTGCTGAATAATTAAAGAATTTAATTGCTAATGAACTAACTCTACCAAACGGCGGATTGCCTATAACCAAAATATTTGTTTTATTTGATGGAGGGGAATAATCAAAGAAATCTTGTTTAATTATATTTGGCTGTTCTGGTGATATATCAATACCAATTTTATTATTACTTGGTATTTGATTTAGAAAACTACCGTTTCCTGCACTTGGTTCAACTATTAAATCCCATTTTTTAATATCATATAATTCACAAATTTTGTCTATACATTTTTTAGAACATGTTGGTATTGTATAAAACTTATCAAGTCCTTTTTCGCGAACAATTTTTATTTCAGTTTGTTGTGGTTCTTCTGTATTACATTTCTCATCATATACAATTTCAATTATTTTTTTAGCAACAACCTTTTCAATCATTTCTTCAATTTTACTTTCAAAAACACAAGGAATTTTTTTAGTAGTATGTTTGGTATAATGTCCCTTTTGGGTAAATTCTTTTCCGCATTTTTCGCAACTATATTTAACCATTTTTCGTTGTTATAGCATAATATTATATTTTTAAATCAATTTTTTAAATAATTAATTTTAACCATTTTTAGTTAATATTCCTAAACATTCCTGAATTTTGAAATATATAATAAAATGTATCATATATTTTATTTGAACGAAAGTATTTGAAAATAAAAAAGGTGTAAAGAAAAATATAAAATGGATTGTCTCCTTTTATATTTTATTGATTTCATTATTTGTTGAGTAGTTATGATAAAGTATGTCAATAATTATTTTAAAAATTGAAATACTTTATCCTTTTTATTAAGGTCTCTAAACTATGGCTGAAGAAATTTCTGTACCTATTGTGGGTGGTTCTATGACGATTGACACCTTGAAACAAGAACACTCTGAATTGTTGGAACAAATAAAAACCCATCGTGAACATTGTGGCGAGTTTTTCGACAACGAAGACGAACTTCAAGATACGTTAGAACCCATCGAACAAGACCCCGAATCTTATGTGAACGGAACCATAAAAACCCGCCCAATTCTCAAGAAATACGCAACCTATTTGTGTGATAAAATGGATTTGGAGTCTCGAATTGACGCTTCGGCGGAGGCGTTGCGCGATGTGAATTTGACGCCACAACAAGTCAAGGCAGACATGAAGCATTATGTCTCACTATGTGAAAAGAAAATCGCGTCTCAGCAAGCACTATGCGAACAACTTCAAGAACAAGTGAAACAATTGACGGAAACAGTATCACTTTTAGCAACTCCTGATAAAGGAATAAGTAAATTATCTATGGCAATGAATATGAAATTAACTTCTGTAGAAAATATATTATTGAATAGCCATATTAATTGTCTGGAAGAAAAGGATATATTCTTTACCACTTCTACAAAATCTATTGAAAAACTCTTGTTATGGGGGGCAAATATTGATTTAAAACGATGTATGCATATTAGAGTACCGGTGCTTGTACGAGGTAAACTAACAATTACGAATAAAGCCGGAACACCTATCGAATTGGATGATACAAAGAAACATTATATTCCATTAAATATTCACGCGGATAGAAGTGGGAATGGAGTATATGATAATATAACTATATTGAATATTGGTCCTTATAATACAAATGAATTACCTTTCGTTTATCAAATGTTAGGTAACGGAGGATCACAAGAAAGAGATTTCATTTACGAGACAACTCCCTTAAAATTGGCGTCTCTTCGTTCTTCCCTCGAAATGGTCAAGTTCCTTCACGAAAAAGGCGCCAAAATTGGAGACACAATATACCACACACCCAACGGAACCGAGGGTGATTTGGTCGCTGGATATTTACAAACTAATGGGTCGAAACCCGTGGTCCGATTTTAAAATTTGTCTCGTATCCTGAATGTAAAATATATTTTTTATAATCGAGACTCAACCTATTTAAACATAAGATATACAATGCGTTTTTTTTTGTTATTGTATGGGTATTATTTCATTCGTCATAGCAACGTCTTTAAACAACCGATTGATATGATTTCAAACACCACACGTAATGATATATTGTATAAATGGTCGAATATATATAGTTATAAAAATGATTATAAATACAATAAAGAAGCATACGACCATTTAAATGAAACATTACTATGGACGAATAAAAACACATCACGAATATGTTATATGATTATGGGAAATAAAATATATATTGGAAAAACCATATAGTTTAGATTGTGATTTCCTTACATTAAAAAAAGATTTATAATAAATATTGTCTCAATCTGAAATATATTATTCATTTTTACCGATTGCTTTTTTCTTTTATAAAATATTTGTTAACATCGTCATTCAATTCGCGATGTTCACATTTGTCTCTACAAAAAAATAAAGAGATTATCTCATCAATGTATTCTTTGTGGTCATAAAAATAGAGAGAAAGTTCAATAAAGTCCCTGTGTTTATTGTGATTTGCAAGCTAGGGTCTCCATAATATTAAACGATATTGACCGAATGGCTTGTCGTATTTTCTGTAAATCTCAATAAAAAATAGAGTAAAACGTCCATAATGAACGAAAGTATTTGAATGTATAAAAAGATATACATTCAAACCATTTATACCTTGGATTTCTTGCTCTTCACTTCTTTTGGTTCCTTAGGTTCCTTAGGTTCTTTCGGTTCCTTGGGTTCTTTAGGTGCCTTAGGTTCCTTAGGCGATTTAGGTGCCTTAGGCGGTTTTGATGCTTCCTTTTTTGTTTTAAACTCTAACACCATAGACGAAAGTTCATCATCCGTTTTGTCGGGTAAATACATCTTCAACACATCAAAAGCGGTCTTGTATTGAAAGTGTAGAGAAGAAAGATTAACAGGATACGCCATATTATAATAAAATAAGGGAATTGTTTAAATGGGTTTATCAATATAATATAAGTTTTCCTTGTTGGGTTTATACAAAGGAATATTTAACGAAATCTTGCTCTTGTATAAGATAATTTTTTTGATAAAGTCAGGTGGTACATAGGCTTTCAAGTTGGGTTGGTCTTTGTATACTCCAAAAATGCGAGATTTTTGGAGAAAGGAAGTAATGGAATGCCACTTTCCAAATACTTGGTGCGTAATGTGTGTTCTGAAATCGGTCGAAGTAAACGATAGCCCACGATTGGCCATCCGATTGGCAATGACAATGATATGCTTGCTAGGTATAGAATCGATAATCTTAGAAATATTATTTTCAGAGACCATGTTGGACTTCCCGCGTCTATATATTTTTTTTTGTGTAGAAAGCACAAGAATAGGTAGGTCAAACTTCAAAGACAATATTCCCGCTTGTGAATGCATTTCAGAGACAAAGTTAAACTCGCTGATGAGCAAAATACCACCGTCATTAGCCGTGAAATCGTCCACAATAGGTACATAATCTGTGGTTCCGCATTCATCATATGGTTTATTAAGATAGTTTACTTTTTCGATTCCATAATAATCCTCTGGTGATGTAATGCGGATGATTCGGTCAAATATTGGTTTGTAGCGGAAAGGTGTAGCCGTGACATGGAATTGGTTGGTAGATAAGGGAAGCAATGGATTGTGACGGGTAAGGTCGGATTCGTCCATAATGAGGGAGAAGTGTAATGGCGGAATGTACTTGCTGTATTGGTGCGAGTTATTCATAAGGATAGTGACCTTAGCCGAAGGGTTTTGTTGATATACGGTAGAATATGAAATGCGCTGAGTATCCATACGTTGTTTGTATTGTTGTAACACAAGAAGACTATTCTGTATGATAAGAACACAAGGTAATGTAGATTGTTGAATAAGGTTGAAAATCATAGATGTCTTCCCCGATTGTACTTGTCCGTAAACGAGTGAGACATTTTTCTGATGAAATGTAATGGACGGTGAGGTCTTAAGAGTCCGTATGACCCTATAAGACCCGGAAAACATAGCAATCAAGTCGAGAAGGTCTTGTGGAAGCATAGATGGGAGGGTGTATTAATTCTCCCTGTAAAATGTTTCAATTTTAAAATTGAATACTCTATAAATAAATCCGAGTCATTTCTTAAAAAACAGACTCATTTATTATAAAAATTGAAATGAAAAAATAAATAGAACAAGGCTAACATGATGAATAACCTAAAACACGCGAAATACCTCAAATACAAGCGGGCAAAGAAAGTCCGCGACAAGGCGAGGCGTCTGGACCGTCGCTCGAAAGAATACGCCCAGGAACCCATCAAGGAGTGCGTGACCTTCTAATCCGAATATTCATTTATAACCTGTGGGAACGTTACTCACGCCTTATTTTTATTGTAGACATAAAAAAGTCTCGACCCTTTTATTCATCAAAATCCCCACGACTCAAACTGGGTGATGTGTTTGGGGTGGAAACGCTCTTTCATCAAGGCTTCGGCGAGCGCATCACGCGACGCTTTCATTTCTTCGTAGTCGTACCTGAATGCCTTTGGATTTTCCGACAAGGATACCCAGCATACTTTGCCTAGGTTTTCCTTCAACAAAGGAATGGCGTTTGGATTGGCTGACAACATCATCCAGTCCACCTTGTCCATATTCGATTCCAACAAAGGAATGGCGTTTGGATTGACCGACAACGAATCCCAATTGACCTTGTCCATATTCGATTCCAACAAAGGAATGGCATTGGGATTGGACGACAATTGGTTCCAATCTACTTTGTCGAGATTGGCCTCCAATAAGTGAATTGCCTTTGGGTTTTCAGACAATGAACCCCAGCATACTTTGTCTATATTGGCCTCTAACAAATGAATGGCGTTAGGGTTGATTGACAAAATCCACCAATCCACCTTGTCCAGATTGGCCTCCAACAAATGAATGGCGTTAGGGTTGATTGACAAAATCCACCAATCCACCTTGTCCAGATTGGCCTCCAACAAATGAATGGCGTTGGGGTTGACTGACAACCTATCCCAATTGACCATTTCGATGTTCGATTCCAACAAGTGAATCGCATTTGGATTGCCTGACAACCTATCCCAATCGATCTTGTCCAGATTGGCTTCCAACAAGTGAATCGCATTTGGATTGCCTGACAACACAGACCATTCCACCTTGTCGAGATTCGATTCCATCAAGTGAATCGCGCTTGGATTGGCCGACAAACTAAACCAATTCATTTGTTCAAGGCGTTCGTTCGCTAAAAAGTTCATGATATCTTACGCCGTTTGGCTATCATTTCAATTTTCAGGTTCGTCGTTTCATTGGTGAAATAACCTCAAAAAATAGTCATCCAATCCCGCGACTCAAACAAGCGGTCGGATTGGTGGACAACTCACACAAGTCCAATTTGTAAAGTTTTTTGCGACGTTGTAAAAGATTAGTTCTGAACCCAGGAGACAAAAAAAAGTAGGGTCGTCACCCATCCTTTTTTTTTGTTTTTTTTTGTTTAATCCAAGATAACTGGCTTGTTCTTGGTGGTCTTGTTGAGAAACACCTTCCAGAAGTACGGTTGGTCGGTAGAAGGGTTGATTCTCTTTTGGTCTGGCGCGAGCTTGAAGAATGCCTGAGGTCCGTCCAACTTGCTCCATTTTCCACCACCCATTTCCGGGTCGACGTACATATCGTGGAAGTGTACGAAGCACATTTGGTAGGTCTTTCCATTTTTCTCCATAGGAACCATTTGAACGTTTTCAACACACTCGCATCCAAACAATTCGTTGAACACGTCAGTGACCTTTTCGTCAGTCACGAAGGACATCATATGCGGGATACAAAACGATGGGATAGACATGATTAGTTGTAGGCGTTTATTTCTAGAAAAAATCTATTTCAATTTTTATAACAACGTTCATTTATTGAAAAATTGATTCGATTAAATAGTTACAATTCATTATTTGAATCATGCCCCGATATTACGAAGGAGACATAAATGGCGAGTTTACATTTACACAGCCGCACTATTGTATGGAGCAATATGGAGCCATATGCGTTGGACAACGAGTTTTATTCAATTGTGGATGTTATGACGATGGATTGATTGGGGATAAATATTACAATGACTTCAACGAGATTAAGCACATGTATTGTGAAAATTGTTTCGAGAGCAAGAAAGATGCAAAATCACATTTGGAACCAGATGAAAAGGTGGCTGACCTGGATGGTTTAGTAATCTTTATCATAACACGCCAGGCATTTGTATCATTTGCTAAACCGGTGCTCCAAGAACACACCATGTCCAAAAACGACGCCGACAAAAAGAGAATTATGGCGGATGTAAATATTTTGAAACAAATAGAAAAATACTTTAGCGAAAATGACAATAATATTTGTTCCTGGGTTAGCGAAGAAGAAGGGCCATATTCGTCCGTTCCGGATGACTAGGAAAAGCTTTGAATAAGCAACAAAAGACGAGTAGCTAACGCGAAGAGTCTTTTGGGAGAGAATCGTCTCTTTTTTATTTGATGACAACGATTCACAAAAACGCCCCACATAATTGCTCTCAAGTAAAAAAGAGACGATTCTCTCCCAAAAGACTCTTCGCGTTAGCTACTCGTCTTTTGTTTGCTTTTTTTTTGTTTAATATTTCCACACGTCATTAGGACTCAAATGAAATTTGTTCACGTAGACCTCTTGGAGGTGCTGATTGTACCACGCGCGGTCTCGCTCATTACTTGTCGCGATGTTTGAGATACACTTCCGAAATGGAACCACGACCACATCACGAAAGTAGTCGCTGTCTTTGCGAACCAGCTTTTTGTAGAAATTGTCGTCTTCGTACCAATACACCACCAAAACAACCATCTGGTTGCGGTCATCATAAGAAGATTCCAGCACATCAAACACCCCGGCATTTTGTTCGTCTACATGACTGATAATAATCTCAGCCGCCATATCGCTCTCTAGTACGGGTAAATCTTGCGAAAGAATCATATTGTTTGCCAGACTTGAATAGGGTAGGATTTTTATTTCAATTTATAATCCTACTGGCTTATAAGACGCGCATACGAAAAAAAAGTAGGGCCGTCACCCATCCTTTTTTTTTGTTTTTTTTGTTTTTTTTTGTTTTTACGCCTTCGCCTTCGCCTTCGCCTTCGCATTCGCCTTCGCCTTAAGTGCCTTGTATTGCTTCTTCTCCTCTTCCGTCTGTGTCGCTTTCTTGGCTTGGAGCTTCTTGTATTGCTTCATCTCCTCTTTGGTCAGACCGCTCGGAGCTTCAGGTGGCCAAACAACGGGGGCGAAATGGGCCTTGGGGACTTCAGGTGCCAGCGGTGTTGGATACAACGTCACGGTCGGTAGCGTTGGCGTAGCGTCGTCTCCAGACTCCGCCTCCTCGAAGCCGAGAAAAGCGCCCTCGTCGTCAGACAACTCGTCCACAGCTTGCTCGTCAGGTTGCTCGTCGACTTGCTCGTCTTCCGGCTTTGGGAGAGCCATGTCGAACTCCTTGCGCCACTCCTTGCGAAGAGTTTTCAGCTCGGCAACGGTCACGTCGTCGCCTTGCTCGCGTTCCTTGGCCTTGACGTAAGCGTTCTTCGCCTTGATTTTCGCCTTGTCTTCGTCCGTCCATACACGCGGAGGTGGCGGGACCCGTTTCGTCTTGGGCTTGTGCTCCTTGTCGTAGGCGACCATCGCTTCCTTGATGGCCGCCTTGTCGTCTCCGTGTTGCTCGACTTGCTCGTCGCGGTACTTCTTGCGCAAGACCTTCGGGTCGTCTTCGGGGAGCATGATGTCCGCGAAAATTTTCGCCATGCGTTCAGCGTTCACCGTGTTCGCGCACATCGCCTCGACCAGCTCCTTGTACGACACCCGCTTGTCGGCGACGGCCGCCTCGATTTGCTCGAAAGTTGTCATGATTGTAGGTTGCGTGTTCGTTCGTTCGTTCGTATTGTTTCGCCAGCCTTTTCCAGTTGAACTTTTTCATTTCAATTTTGTCGACCTTGCGCGGAGACGCACATAACTCGACGTCAAGCATGATTTACTTGAGGTCAAGCATTTATTTGACGTCAAGCATGATTTACTTGACCTCAAGCATTTATTTGACGTCAAGCATGATTTACTTGACCTCAAGCGTTTTAAATTAAATTGAAATGAAAAAGTTCAACTGGAAAAGGCTGGCGAAACAATACGAACGCAAACGATTTACAAACAAACGCACTGAAATGAACACGCTCCTCGAGTCGGGGCTCCTTAGCGGGAACTTCGTTATCACGAACTCAAAACTTAAGGCTCGCTACGGCAAAAAACCTTTTATCTTTGGCGACCGGCAATGGTCGAACCTTTCGGATTGGGTCAAACGCGAAGTCGACGCGCCTACGTTCAACATGGAACTTCTTATCACGAGAATGGCGCACAAAGATTGTGAACTGCGATGGAAAAACCAGCGAGTATGGATGGGTTACATTCTAGACGCGTCGCGCACCGACAACTATATCGTTCCTAGTAACAAAGGTGAAATCGAAATAAGCAAGGCACCAAGAATCCGCGCGCGCACCTACAAACAAGGTATCAGCCTTCAAGAGCTGACGCAAATCCTCCTAGACCATCGGGACAAAATGGTGGAATGGAAGAAGGCGGAACCCGAACCCGAACCCGAACCCGAACCCGAACCCGAACCCGAACCCGAACTGATAATCGAAGACAATGGCGAGTTGGATGACTGGGAAACGCTTGAAGATTAAATATCAAGTAACAAAAGACGAGTAGCTAACGCGAAGAGTCTTTTGGGAGAGAATCGCCTCTTTTTTATTTGATACAAAGACGAGTAGCTAACGCGAAGTCTTTTGGGAGAAGCTCTTTTTTATTTAAAAATTGATTTAATGATTTCTAAATGAATATATTTAGAGAAGAAAGATAAGAGAAAGATAAGTATTTACCAAATCATGCCAGTTTGCTACTTTTGCCGCAAAGTCGGTCACACCGTGCGGCAGTGCCCAACTTGTCCTCCGTGCCACTCCTGTGGGGAAAAAGGACATCGTAGCGAAAAATGCCGTTTTGTTGCCAAACCTATCGTGGTCAAGTCAGTTGTTTCCAAACCTCCCCCTCTGGGTCGTATTGAGGATTGGGATGTGGAGATCATCGATTATTCAAGTATGAAGAAACAATCGTGGGTTGAAATGGACGAGGATTTTCTTAATGCGACACCACTATTCCACTAAATTTTGTGATGACAAAAGACGAGTAGCTAACGCGAAGAGTCTTTTGGGAGAGAATCGCCTCTTTTTTATTTGATGACAACGCCAGTTTTTTCGGAGTTGACACGACCATGAACGCATTAAGCGCGGATAAAGCAAGTGGACCATAAAATTGAAATCGAAAAATAGAAGCATTAAACGTCCGCCGAACTGAAAATGTACCTAGATTTAGAAGTCCCGCTCCACTTGTTGGATTGGAACTACGTGTCCGCCAACCCCAGCGCGATTCGCTTGTTGCAAGCCAACCCCGACAAAATCGAATGGTCGGGGTTGTCGAGAAACCCAAACGCGATTCACTTGTTGGAAGCCAACCCCGACAAAATCGACTGGATATGGTTGTCAGCAAACCCAAGCGCGATTCGCTTGATAGAACAAAATCTCGACCGGGTCAATTGGGAGAGGTTGTCGCTTAACTCCAACGCGATTCACTTGCTGGAGTCGAATCTCGATAGGGTCAATTGGTATGCGTTGTGCTCCAACACGAGTGCGGTCCACTTGCTGGAACAAAATCTCGACCGGGTAAATTGGGACAGGTTGTCGCTTAACTCAGGCGCGATTCGCTTGTTGGAAGCCAACCCCGACAAAATCGAATGGTCGCGGTTGTCAGCAAACCCAAGCGCGATTCACTTGTTGGAAGCCAATCCCGACAAAATCGAATGGCTCCACTTGTCGGGAAACCCAAACGCAATTCACATGTTGGAGTCCAACTTAGAGAAGGTCTATGATTGGACATTGTTGTCGGGAAACCCAAACGCGATTCACTTGTTGGAAGCCAACTTAGCCAAGGTAGAATGGGACGACTTTTATTCAAATCCGTGCTCAATTCCGTTGTTGAACGTTGAGTTCAAGCACTGGGGCGACGCGTACCACACCATTTGGGAGGGGTTATCGTCGAATCCGAAAGCGTTTGGTTACGACTACGAAGCGATGAAAGCATCTCGCGCGTTACTAGCCGAAGACCTAACGAATGCGTTCTTTCACCCCGACAACATCAGCAAGTTCCGCCGCTTGGGTCTTGAGCTATCTGAACGTTGGGGGATTTAGAAAAACAAAAAGGTCACACACGGTATGCTTCACCTTACAGCCCACACACGGTATGCTTCACCTTACAGCCCACACACGGTATGCTTCACCTTACAGCCCACACACGGTATGCTTCACCTTACAGCCGAAAAATAGGGACAA